>SXGT01448288.1_pt1 | contig 24029 bp, 22 predicted proteins | sample 3176221 | NCBI WGS metagenome assembly SXGT01 (sample SAMN11356862, study PRJNA531348) | freshwater metagenome | isolation source: freshwater sample F1-120 | place: China: Fuxian Lake, Yuxi | collected 2017-12-25
TGGCTTCCGATGCGATTCCGTTGGTAACGAAGCAGGCGATTCGAAACGGCGTTTGGGACTTCAAACTTCCGCCGCCGTTCGGATTCGAAATCGACCGAAAGCCCAAGGTGACCGAGGCGCTTGTGAAGCTCAATCTCCAAGCGGCGCCAATCCTCTCCAACGGCGAGTACGACGCCGACGCGAAGCAGATCGTTTTTCGAGGTGACTTCTACGAGGCAAGCGCGCGTTACGCGCCGTACAACGCGCCCTATTACGCGATGTGGTCTCTTCCATCCCAGCGGCAAGAGTCTGTGTTCCACGGCGTAATCCTCGAGGGGGATGCGCTCGCATCCTATTGTGCGTGGGAACTTGCGCTCGCGGAGGACCAACGCGTGATCTGGGAAGCGGCGCTTGCGCAGATTGCGTCCACGGGTGAGGCCACGGATGCATATGCATTTCTGTCGTCGACTGCAACCTCGCATCCGATGCCGCGAGCCCTTGCGGAGTGGATCGTCAAGAGATGTGGCGCAACTCTGCCGACGGAGTACGGCCCGCAAGCGCTCCCCACTCAGGATGCAGAAAAAACGCACCCGCCGTCTGCGGCGGGTGCGTGATTGGGTGTCGGTCGCAGCGGCAATGAAGCGCGCGTCTTCAGAAACCGATGGTGGCCTTGCCGCCGCGCTTCATAACATTGGCCTCGCCTTCCCAGATCCCGCGACCCGAGGTCGTGTCGGTGAGCGTCATTTGCAGGATGTACGTGGATTGGGTGTCGCTGCCGGACTTCGTTTGATCCTGCAACAACTTCGCGGTGAGGGTGAGGTCGGGCGTGTTCTTGGCCATGAGTGCGTTGTCATTGCCACTCATGAACGCCTTCGCTTGTTGCGCGCTCTGCGCGATCGGGTCCTCCGCGCGACCGCCCGGACCCGCCGTCATGATGACTTCCACACGCCCAGTGTTTAAGAGCGCGATGCGAATCTTCTTGAGAATCGCATCGCCATCAAACTGTTCAGTCGTCTCATTCACCAAAGCATTGAGCAGCACACCTGCGGGTTTGGATTGGTCGCCGTAGCGCTGGAGCACGCCCGCGCTGATCATGCTTTGGGTGCATTGATCGGCGAGGAGGGACCAATCTTGCACATTCATCTTGCCCGCATTGACGATGACATCATTGCCGCCTGCGTCGACATACCGAGTGGGGCTTTTGCAACCGTTGGCGCATGGAATGGCGACGAGGAGGCTCATGAGAGCGCACGAAGAGAGTAGGTTGATTCGCATATGGATGTTTCCGATCAGAGTGGATGCTGGGTGTCGTACAGTTTGAGCGTCCATCGTGCGGCATTCGCACTCGGCGCCACCGAAGTGACCGTGATGGTCTCTTTCGGGTGGATGGAAATGCCAGTGGTAATCTGTGTTGCGGAGCGGATGGGCATGCCGTTGCCGTCGAACCACTCGAATCGATAGGAGAAATTCTGCTGCGTCGACTGATCGCTGTAGATGTCGACGGCGACCTTTTTCATATCGCCGTTGACCAATCCTTCGTGGACCGCGACTACATTCGCCTTGTATTGCAGCCAACCGTTGGTGACGATTTGTTGAAATCCCCCATTGTCCGTGGAATTCACGGTGTTCACATTCTTGCAGCCCACGAGGACGCAAGCGGCAAGGCATGCGGAGGTCGCAGTCGCATGCCGAACGAGTTGATGGAGACTTTGGATGGAGTTGAAGAGTCGCATTGGGAGTGCCTTGGTGATTTGGGTCGCTTGATTGGCTGACGACATCGACGCTTTCGTGGTCGAGTCCATTCCATGTCGAAGTCTACTCTGCGGCAATTGGAATCGTGTTTGCTTCCGCCACCGCGACCGTCGCGGGCGCAACATAGTTTGGATAGACGAGGCGCATCGTCTGCGTCGAGACCGGCGCACCCGGTGCGGGTGTGCGGATGTGGATGAGGGTGATGCCATTGGGAATGCAGGCCACTGGCCCGACACGAACGCCATCGTTTCCAGTGAGTGTCACCGACCCAGACGCGGGCCGTTCCATGCGTGCGTACCAGACTTGCTTCGGCAGCGTGTTCCAAATGCGCAAGTCCGCACTATTGGTTGCGACCTGGTAGATCGCGCCAGCGAGGGCGACGAAGATCGCTGCATTGTTGTTCTGTTGGTTCGCCGCGTTCTGTGCGGCGTACGTCGCCACTGCCTTGATCGCACTGGACACGATGGTCTTGGTAATGATTGCGGGAAGTTTGAGGTTGAAGTCCTTCGCGACGACGGCATCCATGTCGGTCAAGACAGTCCCTGCCACGGCCGTGCCGCCCTCCGGTTCAAGTGTGAACCCATTCGAGTACGCGGGATGGAACTCGAGCACAGGGAATGCTGCGCCGACATACGGAACCTGCCGAAGGAAGAGTGGGATCTGAATCTTGAACTCCTTCAGGCTCGGTCCCATACCGGTTTCATAGATGACCATGACCAATGGGGGCAGTGAACCCCCACGCGCTGCCTTGTCGGCAAGCACTGCATCCGCGGTCACCATCGCGCGATCGGAGGTCGGCAGCATGCCGACGACTTTGTCGAACGCAACCTTTGCCTGGGCGATGGAGTTGTTTTGGTTTGAGGCGAGTCCCGCAACCCCTTCGAGCCAACTTGCATAGGGGATCGCGAAGTCGGCGTAACCGAGCATCTCTCGGGTGGGCGCGTACGCCGTTTGCATGGATCCGTCGAAAGTCGGATCCTTCAGCGTCGCGGCTGGATCGAAGGAATTCTTCTTCGCCGCTTCTGCGGTCTTCTTCTCGAGTGCTTCAATCTCTTCGGCGCGCTTTTCGACGGCATCCTTCTGCCACATGTACGCGCGGCGAAGTTCGACGCCGGCCTTCGCCGCATCACCCATTGCGTAGTAGTTGAGCGCCTGGTAGACGCTCTCCATGATTCGGTCGTAGGTGGTTCCGATGTAAGGGATCACCGTTTGATTCGTGAGAATCGCCGCCGCCTCTGCACTGATTCGCACATCCGGTTCTTCGTCGAGGTAGGGGCGCATGCGGGCATACGCATCCTCAAACAACCGAACGCTTTCCGCGCGATTGCCTGCTGCCATGGCGATCGCGCCACCTTCAAGTGCGTAAAGCGTCCGATCCTTCTCGCTATCCGAGCGATCCTTCAGGAGCGGTTCGTAGACCTCGAGCGCTTTGGCGTAGTCGCCCTTGGTGTACGCGTCGAGTGTCGGTTTCATGCGGTCCGCATGCGAACACGCGGGGAGCGCGATGAGGAGCAGGAGGCACGCGCGCCGAATGCGGGTGGAACGCTGCTTGAGCGTAGAAGTGCTTCGCCCGATCTGGATCATGGTTCTTTTCCTGTTTGTTTATGGGCTCTGACCCGCTGGAAGTGTGGGGAGGCCGGCGCCGTTGCCGCCCGGCATCCACGGAGACCAGAAACTGTTTTCGTAGAGCGGTGCTTTCAGTGGCTCGTCGGTGTCGACATTGATGTTGGACTTCTGACTCGACTCAATGGAGATGCGCGAGTTCTTGAGCATGGTTGCGTATCCCTCCATTTGGTCGACTTGCGCTTGCGTGAGTGCCGCGTTCTGTTTCATACCTTCGAAGAACGACGCCATCTCCTTGTAGCGCGCAAGGCCTTCCGCACTCAAACGCATGGGAACCGTGAGCGCGCACATGCCGTCTGGATTGCGAGCAAAGTTCACAGTGCCTTCAAAGGTTTCGAAGTTTGGTCGTGTGATGCGCAGCTTGTGAAGCCCTGTTCCCGCCTGGAACGGCGCTTCACTCGACCCCATGAGCACGCCGTCGACTTCGATGGCGAACGCTGTGGGCTCAAGTTGGTAGCTCCCGCTCGACACCTTCCATTCTCCCGCCTTCTCGCCGCGCACGATCTCCGGCACCGTCAAGTCCGCGAGCGCAGCCTTGATGCTGACCGCCACGAGCGGCAACTCGTCAGGCTTTGGCATCACACGGGTTGCGCACTTTTTCAAGAGTTCGCCTGACATTTGGCGCGCGCACTCCTTCAGGAGTTGCTCTGTGATCGCCGGCGATCCGAGGACGGGGTTTGCGCGCACAATCTGGGCGCTCGCGACACCGGAGAAGATTACCTTCCCCTCGTTGCGCCCGAGGATGCGATAGGTCGTGTCGAGTCCGAAGAAAGTGAGATCGCTGTGGACGCCGCGCGCGGAATCATTCCACACTCGCACATCTTCGGAAGGCGCGTCAATCGACGCGACAAGGACATAGTCCGCCCCCATGTTCTGTGCAAGCCGGGTCGCTGACGTGCGATCGGAAAGATCTCGGTCGATGCTGTCGGCGCCGAGTCCAGCGTTCGCGCCAGCGCTGCTGAACCTCGCCACCGCATTGACCGCATCTTCTCGACTCATCGTGGTGAAGCAGCCTTCATCGAGCATGGCGACGAGATAGTCCTCGAGGACCATGACCAGTTCCGGATCCACCTTCTTTCCGCGAACCTTGACGAAGATGGCAGCGGAATACGGGTGGGCAACCTCGGACTCGCTCGTAGGTTGGGTGACGCGGCCACTCGCGTCTCTGTTGCCCAATGGCGGCGGGCTCTCGTCACTCGCCTGTCGGCGCGGTTCGGATCTCAGCGCGGGCTGCGGCGCCGATGTGCGCGCGACACGGGGCTGGGGAAGTGCGGGGGCGCTCTCTGCTTCGGTTGGGACGGTGGTCACCATTTGCGCACTGCTGACTTTCGGACTCGCCGATTCCTCGCAGTCCTTTCGATCGGTGAGGCGCAGAATGCAGAGTGGTGCAATGCCGCGATCCTGCCCGCACACCGTTCCGGTCGAGACTTTCGGTTGCACGCTTGTGACACGAACGAAGCCGATCGCGACTTCCTCCTTTCCAAGGGACTCGCCGGTGTCAGGGTCAAAGAGTTCATCACCCGTTGCGAAGGCCTGCCAAACCTGACCGACCTTGATACTTGTGGTGTCGCCTCGATTGATCGTTACGACACCATCGCGAACCGCCGTGACTTTCGCAGGAAAGATGATGTCGAGGAACCGCTGCGCAGTCTTGTCGGCGAGTTGATCCGCGATACTGTTCACGACCGATTCGGTGAGGCTTCCGCCTCGGCTCTCAATCGTGTAGGTCGGATTCGCTTGCGCGTTGAGATCGCCAAGTGTGGTTCGGAAACTCTCGTAGACCTTGCCGGTGGTTGTGTCGAGAATGTCAGTGATAGCGGAGAGTCGAATCTGTCGTCGCGTCGCGGACTGTCCAGTGCCTTCGAAATTCGCGGTTTGGATTTGATCCTGAAAGTCGTCAATCGTGATCGCGGCGATGTACTTCACGCCGGCGAGTTTCGCGACCTTTGCCACGTTGGGGTCATTCGGGTCAAACCGGCCGCTCTTGAGCACATCGTCTTGTTGCTGCAGCACTCGACCGAGGTCGGCTTGCGCGATCACATCAAACTTACGCGAAGTTTGCAGCGCGCTGCCAATCTTTCGATCGAGGGCTTGCTGAATCTGCGCCAGTTCACTCGCCGTCCCGTGCGTCTGCGCGTTCGCGAGGACTGCCGGAAGGACAACGACTGGAGGCACGCCGACGACCACTCGACCTGGGGCGGGTGCGGGAGTGGTTCCGGATTGCGGCGCGGCGAAACCGAGCAATGCGGTGCACGCAATGCTCCCGACCGCAACGAATGTGCCGAGAAGTGACCCGATACCGCCCTGTGATCGATCCATGTTCCGTGTAGCCATCTTGCAAGCTCCCACCGACTGTTGAAGCCGAAACCGACGACGCCGATTTCAGAGTGTATGGCGGGGCGCCAGCGCCTGCAACCGCGTTTGAGGATGGAGAGAAATCTGACTTGCGCGCGCGGATTCGGGCATAATCCGCCGCACCTCTATGCATGCCATTCGTGTACTCCTCGATTCCACACTTGATTACGCCGGTCTCTTTCCTCCGGCAAGCCTCGATATGCGTTCGGCGATTCGAACCTACAGCGCCGCGCTGTCGAGCAAGGACCGCTGGATGCTCTCGCGGTTGATCGTCCCTGTCTCGCGCTTTCCGGAATTCGTGCTCGAGGCCGATGCGTACCTTCCTCGTGTAGGCGAGACGGGCGGTGTTGAGCCGTGGGTGCTCTCCGTGCTCATAGCGAGTGCTTCGGATCGGCAGATCGTTGCAGATCTTGAGCGGATTGAGCACTTCAATTCGCGGATGGAAGACCGCGAGTTCTCGCAGGTCTATGGCCGCGCACTCATCGACACGGTCGAGACGAAGGCGACGACCCCCACCGAAATCGACCGCGCCCTTGAGTATGTGCCCGATGAAATCTTCGCGTACTTTGAGATGCCCGTCGAGAGCGACCCCCGAGGCATGATTGCCGCAATGGCCTCGCTTGATGCTGGAGCCAAGATTCGGACGGGTGGCATTACGGCAGCCGCGCATCCCGAGCCATCGCAGGTGGCGCGATTCCTCAAGGCGTGTCGCATGGCGGAAGTCCCGTTCAAGGCCACTGCCGGCCTCCATCATCCCTTGCGCCATCTCGCGAAGGATGTCGGATGCAAGCAGTTTGGGTTTCTCAATGTTTTCCTCGCAGGCGTGCTGCTGTGGGAACACGAGGACATGTCGGAAACGGAACTGGAGTCACTTTTAGTGGAGGAGCGTGCAGAAGCCTTCGATGTTTCGCCGACTGGCATCGCCTGGAAAGATCGAGGGATTCGACATGACCGAATCGCGGTCGCGCGCGAGCGATTCGCGCATTCCTTTGGTTCGTGCTCGTTTGATGAACCGCTCGCCGACCTCCGCACCATGAAACTCCTCACGACGGTCGACGAGGTGTCGGCATGAGTTCGTGTGCTCCGAGGGCCGACGCGATTGATCCGCTCCTTCGTTCGTGGGTAGAGAGTGCCTGTGAGCCGCAGAGCGATTTTCCGATTCAGAATCTCGCGTACGGCATTCGCGAAGGTGCAGTCGCGGTGCGCATCGGAGAGAAGTACCTTCGCCTCAAGGATGCGTTGGATGCGCGAGCGTTCAGCGGAGGACTCACGGTGGCGGACTGGGGTTCGAGTTTGACCAGCCCGTCGCTGAATGCCTTTGCGGCGCTTCCCGCAAGCGTGCGGTCGGAGGTCCGGCAGCAACTCGCGGCGATCTTTGCGAACGGCTCGGCCGCACGCGCAAAGATCGAGCCACTTCTTTGCAGTGTTGGCGCGAGCGATCGCCCCGAGCAGCTTCCGTTTCAGGTGGGTGATTACAGCGACTTCTATGCATCGCTGCATCACGCGACGAATGTCGGATCGATGTTTCGCCCAACGAATCCGCTCCTCCCCAACTGGAAGCATGTCCCGATTGGGTATCACGGTCGCGCGAGTTCACTGGTGCCCTCACGAACCGCAATCGTGCGACCACACGGTCAAACCGTCGCGCATGACGATGGTCCACCAAGCTTCGGGCCGTCCAAGTTGATGGACTACGAGCTTGAGGTGGGCTTCTTTGTCGGGACGGAGAATGCGCTTGGCAGCACGATTCCCGTCACGCAAGCGTGGGATCACATCTTTGGATTCGCGCTCGTCAATGACTGGTCGGCGCGCGACATCCAGAAGTGGGAGTACCAGCCTCTCGGTCCATTTCTCGCGAAGAACTTTGCCACAACCGTTTCTTCGTGGGTGGTGACTCGTGAAGCACTCGAACCATTTCGCATCGCGGGACCACCGCGCACCGCGGAGGACCCCAAGCCACTCCCGTACCTCGATGATCCGAATGGATGGAATCTCGATGTCACCCTCGAAGTGCTGATTTCGAGCGAGAAGATGCGAGCGGACGGAATGGTCCCATCGTTGATTTCGCGAGGGTCGCTCGGAGACATGTTCTGGACACCCGCGCAGATGCTTGCGCATCACGCATCGAATGGATGCAACATGCAGGTTGGCGACTTGCTTGCCTCGGGAACGGTCTCGGGGACGACGAAGGAGTCTCGCGGTTGCTTGCTTGAACGGACTTGGCGTGGCACGGAGCCCCTGACGCTCGGCGACGGAACCGAGCGACGATTCCTGCAGGATGGCGATGAAGTCATCATGCGCGGGTACTGTGAGAAGGCGGGCCACCCACGCATTGGATTTGGAGAGTGCAGAGGAACCGTGCAACCCGCGCGAGGAGGATCGACAAGATGATCGTGACCACGACCTTTGATGTACCTGGTTACCGAGTGACGCAACATCTCGGCATTGTGCGTGGCATTGTGGTTCGCGCTCCGACCATCGGGCAAGGCATTCTTGGCGGCTTGAAGAGCATCGTCGGCGGTCGCATCGGTGCCTACACCGAGATGTGTGAGCAGGCGCGATCGGAGGCGTATTCGCAACTCGTTCTGCACGCGCAAGCAATCGGCGCGGATGCAATCGTGGGTGTTCGCTACGACGCATCTGATGTTGGTGGCCAGACGCACGCGACTGAGGTGCTCTGCTACGGAACTGCTGTCAAGTGCGAACGCATCTCTTGAGCGCTCGCGACTTGGAATCTGCTCCGAGCAGCAGATTCCCTCGCTCGCTTTCGACTGCGCCGCCGCGAATGAATCGCGATCGGCGCAAATCGGACGCTCAAGTATTCGAGCGCTCGCGACTTGGAATCTGCTCCGAGCAGCAGATTCCCTCGCTCGCTTTCGACTGCGCCGCCGCGAATGAATGGCGATCGGCGCAAACCGGACCCGTTGCATTTGGTGACGCACTCCGACGCACGAGCGCTCAAGGGACGCGGGACGCGCCTACGACTGGCGTTTTCCTTCACAGTGCTTCAAGAGCGCAAGCGGATCGGGAAGTACTTTCTTTCCGAGCGTCAGGCCAAGTGCGTCGATGCTTCCTGCGGGAAGTTCAAGTGCGAAGTTCACCGGATGATTCGAGGAGTATTGCTTCAATCGCAGTTCATACTTCACCGGCTCTTCGCCCTCGAGGCGCGCTTGCGGTTTCATACGGTGGAGTGACGCGACCTTTCCGCCGTAGTCGATGTACACCATATCGATGGGAAAGGACACATCCTTCATCCAGTAGCTGTAGACCGCGGTGGCAGGATGAACAAACAGCATCCCCGTTCCCGCCTTCAGCTCCGTTCGTCCGCCAAGGCCGGTGCGGCGAGAATCGAAGTCACTTGCGATTTCAATCTCGAAGGTGCCTTCGGACTTCGTTCCTTTGAGCGTGAGCGTGGTCATCGCGAGATTCGACTGTGCTGTCAGCGGCGCGCTGAAATCTCGCGGAGCCTCAAGAAGCGTTGGCGGTTGGAGCGGATCTCGAACCACTTTCTCGAATTTGATGCCGCTTGGTGCTTCCTTGCGAGTTGGATCGGTTGGCGCCACGGGCACCGTGCTCGGATCGATGGTTGCGGGATTTCCGCGTGCCGGTTGCACGACGGGCGGCGTGCTTGGAGGTGCCGTCGGCGGGGGAGGAGGCGCGGGTGGAGTGGGCGTTTGCAACGGGAGAGCGAGGAGAGCCGCGGTGCAGCAGGTGGAAAGCAAGAGCATGGAGTTACCAGGTGTTTGCGGTTGCTGATCGTTGGGTCGAAGACGATTTCTTTGGTGAAGCTGTCGAGGCGCTTGCTTTCTTCGTCGAGGCCTTCTTCTTGGTTGCAGGCGTCGCCGACTTGGCGACCTCCGTCGTTGTCGCGGCGGTCCGCAATCGCGCGGCAGCGGTCTCTGGTTCCTCTTCCCAGCTCTTCGGGTACGCCAGATCATCGAGGTCGAGGGCCGCTTGCGTTGGATAAAGCGGCGCAAAGGTGTCACACATCACCGCGAGTTCGTTCGTATGTGTGGCTCCAATGGTCGCTTCGACCGTGCCAGGGTGCGGTCCGTGCGCAATGCCCTGCGGATGCAGCGAGAGCGACCCAACCTCAATGCCTCGGCGCGCCTTGTAGTTTCCTTCGACATAGTAGAGCACCTCATCGGAGTCGAGATTCGAGTGGTTGTACGGAACCACAACTGCTTCCGGATGAAAATCGAGCGGCCGAGGGCAGAACGAACAGATCACAAAGTTGTGCGCCTCAAAGGTCTGATGCGTGGGAGGCGGCATGTGGTGCTTTCCCACGATGGGGCTGAAGTCGCCGATGTTGAAGCAATACGGGTAGTAACAACCATCCCAACCCACGCAGTCGAGCGGGTGGTATCGATAGGTGTAGGAGTGCACGAAGTCGCGGCTCTTGATGCGCACCTCATACGAGCCCTTCTTGTCGAAGGTCATTGGAAGTTGCGGTGTTCGGAGATCGCGTTCGCAGTAGGGCGCATGCTCGAGAAACTGCGCGGTCTTCTTTGACAGGTAGCGCGGTGGCGGAAGGATGTGTGAGCCGTTCACGCTTTCCATCACCAGGAAGCGCGGTTCGGCGTCACCGTCGGCAACCTCATGGAACTGCATGCGATAGATCGTGCCCTTTGGAATCACGATGTAGTCCTTGGGGCCGAACTTCAGCGCGCCAAACTGCGTGAAGACCGTGCCGCTGCCGAAGTGGATGAAGAGGCACTCGTCGGAGGCCGCGTTCTTGAAGTGATACTTCATCTCATCCGCCGGCACACACACGCTCATCTCCACATCTCTGTTTCCAAAGAGCACGACGCGCCCTGTGATCGGATCTCCCTTGGCAGGAAGCGGCGCGCTCTTGACATGTCGCATGCGCATCGTCTCGCGTTCTACATACTCGACCTTGGTGGAGTAAAGCGGCTTCCATCCGATCACTTGGGTGGGCGGATGGATGTGATAGAGCGTCGAAGTTGGACCAGAAAATCCTTCTGTCCCAAAGACCTCCTCGGAGTACAGGCCGCCGTCTCGGCGACGGAACTGAATGTGGCGCTTCGAGGGGATCTTGCCAAGTTTGGTGTAGTAGGGCATAGGTGGGGAACTCGCTTAGGTCCGAGCTTTGGTTCGTAGTGTAGAGTCTGATTCCCCGTGACGAACGACGATGCGTGCGCGTCCCCGATTGACCTTCGAGTGCTCCATGAGACGGAGCATTGGTTCGTCCTTGACAAGCCTGCGCGGATGCATTCGGTCTCTCAACGACACGGCAGTTCCAACAGCGTTGAAACGCGGTTGCGCGACCGATGCCGAGAACTCCGGAGCCTTCCCGAAGCTGGAATTGTGCATCGACTCGACTTCGAAACGAGCGGATGCCTACTCGTCGCGAAGGACGAGGCAACGCGCAGTCGGTTGCGTGAGTCATTTGGCGCGAGGAGCGCGAGCATCGTGAAGCAGTACCTCGCGCTCGCGAGCGGCGAGTGCGTTTCGGGCGAGTTCGCGCTTTCATTCACGAGCCGACACAAGGGAAGTCAAAAGGTCACCGTGTCTGCATGTAGCGTTGCGGTCCGGGACGCTTCAATCGGTCGTTGTCGATGGAGCCGGTTGGAGCGCGCGTCCGGAGCGAACGACTTGCACACTTTGCTTGAGGTTGATCTCCTAGGACCGGGTCGTCGGCATCAGATTCGCGCGGGGCTTGCGCACTTGGCGATGCCGCTCCTGGGCGATGTGCTCTACGGCGGCGAACCGCATGCCGATGGGGTGCATCTTCATGCGAGCAAACTTACGGTGGAAGGCGTGCGCGTGTCGGCACCACCACCGCGATGGTGTTGACCTGTGTGTCGGTCTTGAACCACGGGGCCGCGCTGCGCCGTCCAATGAAATCGGATAGTGTTTCGTCGAGATCGACGAGCTGCACCGGGTGGCTACTTCGTTTCGCACGATGGGAATCCGCAGGTACAGGCTATGCGCCGAGAGGTCCTTGTTCGTTTTGCTGCTCCGCTCGCGTTCACGCTCGCCACTAGCGTGTTTGCCGTCTGCGCAGTGCTGCAGTTGCCAGTTGACGCTGCCGGGTTTCCAGTGGAAGAAGGGCCATGGGCGCTGCCGTCAATGATCGCCGCAGTGTGTTGCGGCTGCGTGGGCCCGGTATGGCTCGCGCTCTCCGCTTGTTCATGGTGGATTGGGCGTGCGAGGCGTGTCGCTCCGGCGCAGTCGTGAGGGTGATCGTCACGAGGAACGGACACTGAGCGTCGGCATCATGTACTTGCCACCGAGACTCGCAATGGAAACTTGACTTGCGACATTCTTCGCGAGGCGATCGAGTTCGGCGCCGAGGCTGGGATGATCCCAGTTTGCGAGCGGCGTGCCGCTGTCGCTGTGCACGCGCAGTTGCGTTCGAAGTGGAAGCGCGCCGAGAAACGGAACTTGCATCGTTTCCGCCATGATCTGCGCTCCGCCGCGGCCGAAGAGATCATGCTCTTGTCCGTTGTCATCGACGAAGTAACTCATGTTTTCGACAACACCGAGTACCTCAACGCCCAATTGTTGGAACATTCGCACGGCTCGTCGCGCGTCATCTTGCGCGACCTGCTGCGGGGTACACACAATGACCGCGCCAGTGAGAGGGAGCAGTTGTGAAAGCGTGAGCGGAACATCGCCCGTGCCAGGTGGAAGGTCGACGATGAGGTAATCAAGTTCGCCCCACTCAGTTTGCGTCGCGAGTTGCTTGAATGCGCCGTGCGCCATCGGCCCACGCCATATCAGAGGCTTGTCTGCATCCACGAGTTTGCCGATGGTCATGGCCTTGATGCCGTGCACTTGGAAGGGGAGCAAGAGATTGTCGCGCGTCTGCGTGCCAAGCGCCGAGAGACCGAGCATCGTGGGCGCGCTCGGACCATAGATGTCTCCGTCGAGAAGTCCGGTGCGTGCGCCGAGTCGAGCGAGCGAGACCGCGAGATTCACGGCGATGGTTGACTTTCCAACGCCACCCTTGCCTGCGCCCACCGCGATGATTTGTCGGACATTCGGAAGGGGATTGGATTCGCCGCGAGTTTTTTCATTGGGACGACGAACATCGGCAGTGAACGCGACTTCCACGCTGACGCCGCCTGCACCAATCTCTTGCGCCTTGTTCCGAATTGCGAGTTCGATGTCGCTGCGGATCTTGTCCTTCATCGGACAGGCGGGCGTCGTCAATTCCACGCCAACGCGGGCGACATTTCCCGCCATTTCTGCGGACTTCACCATGCCCAGCGTCACGAGATCCTTCCCGAGATCAGGGTCGAGAACCGTCTTGAGGGCTTGGGTGAGGTGAGAGGAGGTCAGGGGCATGGCAGTTTGATACCTAGAAGCGACACAACATGGAGAAGAGGGATAATCGTATGCTGATTTGCGCCACAAGATCGCGTGCGCTTCGCAATAGCGATGCGGTCTCTTCGTTTTGCTCTGGAACGCAAGTTCTGACGAACGCTCTTCGATCTCATTTCTGAAAGGCTCAAACGCACATGCAACCTCGATCCCGAATGTCATCCCCATCATTTTCTCTGCCCCGTCAACTCCTCGTGATTGGCGCGGTCTTCACGCTGTCCACATCCTTGTTGTGCGCGCAAGACGCGCCGAAGTCGCCTTCGGGCAGCGAGACCCTTCAAGGACCGAAGGTTCCGCCGGCTGGGCTTGAAGGAAATCGCGGGTTTGGGAAGGATGGTCAGATGAAAGATGGTCAGGGAAAGGATGCGCGCGGCATGCAGGCGGGAAGTCGACCGATGGCGATGCGGGCCTACATGCAAGCCGTGCAATCATTGGAGTTGAGCGCGGATCAGCGCGCGAGCCTTGACGCGCTCGTAGCTGAGTTCCGCCAAAAAATGCAGGCCTTCGAGGAGTCTGCCGCTCCCAAACTGAAGGAAATGCAGGAAGCTCGCAAGAACGCTCCCGCCGATCAACCGATCGATCCGGCACTGAAAGCGAAGTTCCAAGAGCTCGAGAAATCGCGACCCAACTTTGAGTCCGTCATGAAGCAGGTCGACGGACTACTCAACGATCAACAGCGCGGAGCGTTGAAGGTGAAGGTCGATGAATTCAAGGCGAAGGCTGCATCGGAGATGAAGCGCCGCAATGACGGCGGGAAGGATGCGGCCAAGGACGGAACGAAGACGCCCGACGCCGGCGCACCTTCGCTCCCTCAAGGCAAGGGAGCTGACGCGACGGGCAAGGATGATTCCAAGGATGACTCGAACTCGAAAAAGGACGGAAAGAAGGGCAAGCAGAAGGGCGAAAAGAAGTCCGACAAGAAGAAGAGTGGCAAGGATGGGCAGAAGGGCGGCGACCAACCTTCGAAGGACCAGCCAGTCGATGAACCCATGAACCCATGAGCGCGGAGCGCATGCAATGCAACTCAGACGGGCGCGACTTTCGTAGTCGCGCCCGTCTGATTTCTAGGATTCATGGATGTGCGCGAGCGTCTCGCCGCGCATGCAGATTCCTTAAGAGCCGCTGAATACCCGCACATCGTCGTATTCATTGACGACATCGGGTCCAGTTGGATTGGCGCCCGCGGTGATGATGTCGATCTTGGGGAGCGCGACCGATCCAGGTCCATCCTGCTTGGAGAAGAACACCCCGTCTTTGCCTGCAGAAAGCAAAGCAATCGATCCCTTCGCCGTCCCAAAGAGTGGTTGGTCGTTCTTTCCGAAGGCGCTCGAGCGGATGATCTGCGCCAGCGTCGCGTCTCGTTGTGAGGCGATCGCGGCATTGAAAAGACTATTGATCTGGCTCTGTCCCGAATCTCCAAGTTCAACCGAACCGGAGTACGGCGTGATGGGAGAGAACGCAAACTGGGAGGTCGCGGCAACGCCAACGAGTGTGCCGACATCTCGGATGCGTCGCATGTAGATGATCGGGTTGCCCCATGAATCAAGGAGATCCGGCAAGCGATACGTATCGGATGCGAATGGGTCGGGATCGGCGGCAGTCAAGAATTGCCCAGCCGCTGCGGCCAGTGATCCGGCCTTGGGCGAGAAGTAGGGAGGCGTATCCACGCCTCGGATGCGTGCGCCGTAACCCACCTTCGATGGATTCACTTTGATTCGGTAGGTGCCAGCCGCGCCGCCATTGAAAGTGATTTCCGTCCAACCATTGGCCGTGCTGTAGAGCGTGTCGTTGTAGAGTGGATCATCCTGTGGAATGCCGCCGCCGCAGAGTTGAAGGATGGCGTTCTCCGTGCCGGAGATCTTCGGATCCATCGCGAGGATCGACTCAGGCACGATGCCAGGGTAGAAACCGTTCTGCTGTTGGAAGAGTTCGCACGCCTTCGCGAATTCCTGCATCAGTGATTCGGTCTCGGTCTTGCGTGCGCGCTCTTGCACCTTCGAAAGCGCAGGAAGCAAAATCGCGATCAAGAGCGCGATGATGCCGATCACCACCAACATCTCGGTGAGCGTGAATGCACTCGTGATTCGAAGTGGGCGGTTCGCAGAAGTTGGGGTTGAGTTCGTCATGGTTGGCGTCCTTACGATCGAAACTTGACGAGCCTCGGCCGAGTCTCGATCAAGTTTCGTACTGTCTCAAGGAGAGACCCTGAGACGGTACTTCTCGAGTGATACCTGTTGAATACAACAACAGGCGTCGAGTGGTCAGAAGCATCGCTCCCAGCCTCGTCACGCCCATCCGGTGACCACAGGATACGGCACTCGGAAGGTGATTGTTTCATGGAAATCGAAATCTTCCTGCGCCTCAGCGTCTAGTGGGCCGGTGCGCTGAACTGCCGGAGCGCTTCGTATCCGGCGATTGCGACGACCGTCGCGAGATTGAGGCTGCGCAGCCCATCCGAACCCGGCATTGGTAGGTTGAGCAGATGAGACTCTCCGTGAGTGGTGCGAAACCACCCAAGAACGGCCTCCCCAACCCCCGCGGACTCCTTCCCGAACAACAGGTAGTCGCCCCGTCGAAACTCTGCCTCCCAGTGCGGCTTGCCGTGATGAGCGGAAAAGAGCCAGAATCGTCTCGGGGATTCGGCCGCGAGAAAATCGCTCCACGACGCGTGCTCGATGCAATCGACGAGGTGCCAGTAGTCGAGACCAGCGCGGCGGCGCGCCTTTTCATTCATATCGAATCCGATGGGGTGCACGATGTGCAATCGGCAGCCAAGCGCCGCGGCCGTTCGACCGATGTTCCCAGTGTTGTTGGGGATTTCGGGTTCGAGGAGGACCAGGTTCAGAATTGGCGCGGGGAATGCCATGCAGGAATCAGGTTTGCGAGCGCCTTCGAGTCTACCGCGCGAACCTGCCTCGACTTCCTTGACCTCAGGCCTCCGCAGTTGGCTATACTGCGCACCCACTTCTGCCGATGTAGCTCAGCTGGTTTAGAGCGCTGGATTCATAACCCGGAGGTCGGCGGTTCGAGTCCGCCCATCGGCATGTCCGGTTTGCAAGTTTGGCTTCGTCTGATTCCGCCAGTTTATCTGTAGGCCCCAACAGGATCTCTGCTCATGCTGCCCGTGCTTTTCGCGAATCTCCTCTGGATTATCTCGTGCAGCCTTTACTGCGTGCTCTATGTCGTGCAGGCTCGAATGGACCGAGGCCGAGGCAGAGAATTCAAGGGTGGATTTCAGCATCGCGTCACGCCCGCGGACTTGGCCGCCGAGTATCAGTGACGCGTGAAGCGTGCCGCCGCCGCGCCCTTCGATGCGTCGCGGAAAACAGCCTCTCCTCAACGGTGGAATGCGTGAACGGTGGAATGCGTGAACGGTGGAATGCGTCGTTCTTGCGTTTAGTCGGTTGACGCGCCCCCTGCAGGGCTCGAACCTGCGGCCTGCGCTTTAGGAAAGCGCCGCTCTATCCAACTGAGCTAAGAGGGCAAGAGCCCAAAGTATACGCTGCTTGTGCGAAGATCCACACTACCGCCGAGTTGCATTCGTGCGTGCGAGAGGGGTGTTGGAGTTCCCAAGTGATGGAGTTGACTTCGAATCTTTTCATCGACTACTTGCGAGGCCATGACTGGGCCGGGCTCGCACGCCTCCTCATCGGCGCGGAGATCGCATTGCAGGTTGGCACCATCCTTGCGGTGCTCTTGAGTCGCCGTGCGACCGGACCGGTGCTCCTGAGTTGGTTGCTGCTTGTCATCATTCTCCCACTGCTCGGAGCATTGCTCTACTGGACATTTGGAACTCCCTGGCTTTCGAATCGACGGAGGAAGCGGTGTTCGCAGGTGGCACGCCGACTTGCAGAGGTGCGACGGGTCGAGCGAGGCCTTGGGACCAAAGGGCACGACGCCGCGAGTGAGATTCTTCATCACATTCCCACCGCGTATCGAAGTCTTGCGGCTCTTGCATCGAGTATCTCAGGCGCGGGACCGCTCGGCGGAAACCGCGTCAAGGCGATTCGGCGCTCGCGCGAACTCTTTGAGAGCATTGCCGCGGACATCGATGCGGCGCAACAGAGCGTGCACCTCACTTTCTACATCGCTATTGATGATGTCACGAGTGAGAAGGTGCTTCGCGCACTCCAACGCGCCGCTGCGCGAGGTGTTCCGTGTCGTGCGATCTTCGACGCGATTGGCTCGCGCTCGTTTCTGAAGTCGCCTTCCTGCCAGGCACTTCGTGATGCGCGCGTCGAGGTTGTGGCCGCGCTTCCGGTCGGGCTCATGCGAAGCCTGTTCAATCGCGTTGATCTGCGAAACCATCGCAAACTCGTGGTGATTGATTCAGCCATCGCGTACTCGGGAAGTCACAATCTCGCCGACGGTGCCTTCAAGATCAAGCGCCGATTCGCGCCGTGGGTGGACGCGGCGGTTCGTGTCGAGGGACCGATCGCTGTCGATCTGGAGCGGATTTTTTTTGAGGATTGGTTTCTCGAGACAGGACGAGACCTATCGCGGAGTAGCTCACCCCTCGATTCGGGGCATCGGGAAGGGGCGCTCGTCCAAGCACTGGCGACGGGCCCGACAACCTATGCGGGCGCGATGCCACAACTCGTCGTTTCCATGGTCCATCTCGCGCAGCGGGAAGCGATCATCACGACGCCATATTTCGTGCCCGACGAACCAACCCACGCGGCACTCGCCACGGCAGCGCGGCGGGGCGTTCGAACCGTGCTCGTGGTTCCCAAGCGCAACGACAGTTGGCTCGTGGAACATGCGAGTCGGCACTTCTTTTCTCGATTGCTCGATGCGGGTGTTGAGATCTGGGAATTCAAAGCAGGTCTTCTGCATGCGAAGACAATCGTCATCGATGGGCAGTTGAGCCTGATGACGAGCGCGAATCTTGACCGGCGGAGCTTTGATCTCAATCTTGAACTGGCAGTCGTCTTGTATGATTCGAACGCGAGTGCCGAGATACGGCGCCTGCAGGATGGCTACATGCACGATGCGGTGCGGATTGACCGAGATCGATGGGCCAAACGAGGCGCGCACCGACGGATTGTGGAGAATCTCTGCGGAATTCTCGCGCCGATTCTGTGACCGCGAGAAAACGACGGGAACGACATGCCGGACTTCAATCTGACAACTCTGCTGCAGCGCGCATCGGGGGGTGACGGCGAGGCGCGTGACGCGCTATGGAGCATTGTGCTTCCTGAGATTCGGCGGCTCGCCGCGGTTGCGTTGCGGAGTGAATCGCCCGCGGGGGCGTTCGAGCCTTCCATGCTCGTGAGTGAGGTCTACATGAAGTTGCAGGGGGCATCGGGCGCGCGATGGGATTCGCGCAAGCATTTCTTCGGCGCCGTGGGCCGAGCGTTCGATCAGATTCTCACGGATCACGCGCGAGCGCGGAATTCAGCCAAGCGCGGTGGAGCGGTCAACGCCTCGCTTCGGTTGCTTGGGAGTTCGATCAAGGATTCAGCGACGGAACCGTCGGCCCTCACGCATGCAGCATCGGACGACGCAGGTGGCGATGGCGACTCGCACTTGTGGGCGCTGCTTGCGATGCCTGCCCTGCAGGCGGATGCGTCCGAGGCTGCCGATGTTTTTCGACTTCGTGTGCTCTTTGGATTGACGACGGAGCAGACCGCGGCCGCGCTCGAAATCACCACGATCACCGTGAAGAACCGCTTGCGCTTCGCGCGAGCGTTCTTCGCCGAGCGGCTCAAGCAGCGCCGTGAGAATGGCGACAAGAGGAATGGGGGCGTCGAGTGAGCGAGTCGCCGGAGCCGAAGCAATCGTTGGAGCAACTCTTTGATGAGTTGGTTTCGCTTGCGATTCCAGCGCGCGATGCTCGACTCAGGATCATTCGGACGAACGATCCAGCCCTTGCGGATCGACTGCTCGGTCTCCTGGATGAGGATGCGAACCTCGATGTCGGCGCGACCTTGAGTGGTGTCTTTGCGGAGTTCAAGGACTTCGCGCAAGAAGCCTTGCAGGCATCGCAAGGTGGCGCGCAACGACTCTTCGCCGCAGGTACGCGTGTGGGTGGGTTCACGATCCTGCATCTCATCGGGAGCGGAGGTTCAGGTTGGGTGTTTGAAGCGAAGCAATCGCGGCCGTCGCGCTCGGTCGCACTCAAGGTCCTTCGCGCGGATCTTGCCACCGAGGCGCTGCGTCGACGCTTCGAGCTTGAGGCAGAGCATCTTGCCATCGTCGATCACCCAGGCATCGCGTCGATCTACGCCTCTGGAACCGACGAAGTATCAGGGTCACCATGGATCGCCACAGAGTTTGTCGTCGGCGCCAAGTCGATCGCCGAGTACGCCAGGCCGCTTCCGCCGCGAACCCGCGTGCAACTTCTGCATGACGCATGCGTTGCCGTCGCTTCCGCGCACTCGAAGGGCATCCTGCATCGTGACTTGAAACCGACCAACATTCTCGTGTCGAGTTCACAACAGGTCAAGGTCATCGACTTTGGACTCGCCCGACTCGTGGGTAATGCCGACGCGATGACTATGCAGGGCGTGACGACGATGGCGGGGGAGATCCTTGGCACACTCATCTATATGAGTCCGGAACAGTGTCGGGGGGAGAACAAGAAGGTCGATGTGCGAAGTGATGTCTTTGCGCTCGGCGCGGTGTTGTTTGAGTTGCTCGCGCAACGCCCGCCACGGGATCTTGGGGGCCAGTCGATTCACGGCGCAATTCGCATTGTGTCGGAGGAGCCTATTCCACGACTGCGCGATGTGGTGCCTGATTGTTCGCGCGACTTCGACGCCATCATCGCGATGGCTTGTGCGGAGGAGCAGGAGGCGCGATACGCAACGGTGGCGGACTTTGCGTCGGATCTCGAGCGCGCGCTCGCGTCCGAGCCGATTCGCGCGCGCGCGCCCAGCCGCATGCGTCGACTTCGGGCTTGGGCGCGGCATCATCCGGCGCTCGCGACTGTCTGCGCGGCTGCGACGGTCTTTTTTCCGACTCTGGCGGGCACTTCCCTCTTCATTGCCCTCGATGCGCAAGCGGACCGACTTCGCGCCGAGGATGTCACTTCGCGTGTTGTGGAACACCTTGTTCCTGCGGTCAAAAAGCTCGGGATGACGCAAGATGCGCCCGCGGTGCGAGCGATTGAGTTTGCGGCGTACGAACTCTGCGTTCTTGTGAACGGAGAGAACTCTGAACCGAGCGCCCACTTGGCGCACAAACTCGCGCTTGATTGGTTGAAGGGGATGGGGAAGGACTACGCGAAGGCGCTTACATGGGCAGAGCGCGCAGAGGTGAGCGCGACAGCGTGCTTGGGCCCAGATTCGAGACGAGCTATCGAAGCGCGCTGTGTGCAAGCTTCCGCGCTCCAACAGATGGATGACGAGGCATCGGTCGCGCGAGCGAAGGCGATGTTGATCGAACTCGCGGAAATCGTCGAGCTCCGAGATGAGATTGATACCACGAGTGGCTGCCTCAGTCAGCTGGGAGAGTTCGCGCTTGCGGACAAAGATCACGCCAAAGCGTTGGAGTACTTTCAGCGAGCGGTCGATCGATCGACACGCATTGCGGGTCCCCACATGCGAAGTACGGTCGAGGCGCGAAGCTATCTCGTCGATGTGTTTCGGGCGCAGGAGCGATGGGATCGCCTGCTCCAAGAACTGGACGAACTCCTCGTGATTCAGCGAGGTGACAACCGCGATCACGAACCCTTTACGCTGAGTTTCGAACTGCAGCGAGGTCAGGCGCTCGTGAAGCTTGAGCGCTTTCCAGAAGCGGAGGCGCAGCTCATCCGCGCCGAAGGGCTCATTCGCGACTACATCGGCCCCAACTCGCCCATGCGGAATCGAGCGCGAGCGATCATTCGCACGCTCCTCGAGTCGCAAGAGCGCGCGCTGGACGCGAGTGCGTGGGCTGAGATTCCCCCCGCGTCCTGACGGCGCGAGTTACTCGCCCGGAATCACTGTCGTCATCACGCCTTGCCAAGGACTCGAGGCGCTCGCGTGAAGTTTCTTGCCGATCCGTCCGGCGCGCACGCCGTGATAGCCCGACTCAAGCGCGAGCCGCATCGCGTGGGCCATGCGGACTGGATCCGTTGCGTGTGCGATGCCGGTGTTGAGGAGCACTCCGTCCGCGCCGAGTTCCATCGCGATGGTGACATCACTCGGTGTGCCGACGCCAGCGTCGACGATGACCGGATACTCCGCATCGCCCCCGCATGCTTTGTCTTTGAGCAACTCAAGCACGAGTTGAATGTTCGCAGGGTTCGCGATGCCGCGACCGCTACCGATCGGACTCCCGGCGGGCATAACGCTCGCAGCGCCCGCATCGCGCAAGCGCGTCGCCAGAATCGGATCGTCGCTCGAGTAGCAGAGTACCGTGAAGCCGTCTTGCACCAACTCCCGACACGCCTCCAGTGTGCCGAGCGGATCGGGGAGCAGTGTCTTGCGATCGCCGAGCACTTCGAGCTTCACCCAACTTGAGCCGGCATTGTTGCATTGTTCGAGTATCTCTCGGCCCAGCCGCGCGACTCGCACTGCGTCGGGGGCGTTGAAGCAGCCCGCGGTGTTGGGGAGGATGGTGTAGCGATCCGTGTCGATGAACTCAAGGATGCTTCGGCCATCCTTGTCGATCAATCGCTCGCGCCGCACGGCGACCGTGACGACCTCGCAACCGCTCGCATCGAGCGCGAGCCGCATCGTTGCAAAGTCCCGGTACTTGCCAGTGCCCACCACGAGCCGGCTTTGCAGAGTGAACTTCCCAATCTTCAGCGGTGTGACGGGAAACGAGGAGTGCGCGGGAGGGGCCGGCGCGGCGGCGAGCGGTATGGCAGCGGGAGTCGTCATGGGATTAGCCGCCACCAACGAGGATGACGAGTTCGAGTGAGTCGCCATCGGCGAGCACGCGCTCGGCGTGCTCGCGTCGGGGGACGAGCCGTTGATTGACTTCGATCGCGTAGGCGTTGGAGCGAGGTGCGACAAGAGTCACGGCATCCGCGACCGTTGCGCCGGAGGGAAGTGAGACTGCTTCGCCGTTGAGATGAATGCGGATGTCCTGCATCGTGGCGTTCGGAACGCTGATCAGTGTAGGGCGATTGTCGGTCCGCGGCGCAGCAGCTTGCGAGACCGGAAGGTACGCTGCTGATGTGAACACGCACCGACCGCGCTTTGGAACACGCAGCTTGCTCGTCCTTGCGATGATCTTTCTGCCCGGTTGCGCCCAAGAGGAGTTTGATTGTTCCACCCCGAGAGCCTTGCTCGATGCGGTCGCGAAGGTCGCCGATCAAGGAAAGTTTGAGCGTCTTCCGGAGTTCATCGAGATTGGTGCGCGCGAGATTACCTACGCCGATGGTGTGACAGAGGCGAGCGCGATCGCCGATGTGAAGGGCAAACTCAGCGAGATGCTCGGCGAACTTGGGCGAGTCGCGAAGAAGCTGAAGGCTCGTTACTCGGAAGATCTCGCGAAGGAATCGAAGGCGGCAACGAAGAGTGCCGACCGGTTTGGACTGGGCCCGATGGTGCAGGGGATCGTCCTTGACCCATTCGCGTTCCTTGCGCAGAAGCGCGAGCATCTCACCGCCGAAGATCTCGGTGACGGGACGGCCGCACTGCTCTGGCGCAACGAACCGGCGCTGGGCGGAACGATCGCGCTTGTGGAAACCGACAATGGATGGCGCGTCACGGTTCCCGTCGAACTCGTGCAGGGTCAGGAGTTCTGGCCGCAAACGCGCGAGGAGTGGGCGGTGGTGGCGAGCATGATGCTCGCGGTGCAGAATTCACTTCTCGACTTTGAACGAGAACTCGATACAGACAAGTTCAAGACGCTGCAGCAAGCCACGGAACGGATTGGACGATTGCTCGGCGAGAGTGTCGTGGTGCAGAGCGTGATCTATGCGTCGATGAAACAGACGGCGAACCAGCAGGCTACGGAAGAATGAGGCTCGTGAGCATGAACGCTGGGATCAAGACGACGCACGCCCAGAAGGCGTAGCTGAAAAAACTCGGCATCGCGATCCCGCTCGATTGCGCGATGGATCGCACCATGAAGTTCGGGCCATTCCCGATGTAGGTCAGTGCGCCCATGAACACCGCGCCGAGGCTCACGGCGGTGAGCAAATCCTCGCGAACCAAGCCCTGCGTGAGCGGAATCATCGTGTGCGAGGCGTCCGCCGGAATCGTCTTCGCAACCTCAAGGAAGACGAGGTAGGTCGGCGCGTTGTCGAGCAGGCTCGAGAGGAATCCGGTTGCCCAGAAGAACTGTGTGGCCTCCGCGAGTCCGAGTTCAGCGCCGCCCCAGCGCAGCACTTCCAGAGGAACCTGCATCGAAACGAAGATGCCGAGGAAGATCGCCGCGACCTCCACTATCGCGCCCCATGAGAATCCATTGGCGGCGCGTACGGACGACTTGGTACTGCTGAGGCTCAACCCAAGAAGCCCGAGCATGAGGAACTCTCGGAGGTAAAGGAACGGTCGAATCGAGGTCCCAGGGATGTCGCGCGATGGATCGACGAGCACCACCACCGCGAGGATGCCGAGGAGGAACAGGAGGTTCGAGGCGCCTTCCACGCGAATAGACTTCGGCGCATCCTTGAGCGATGGCGCCACGCTTTCCCTTCGCGAAAAGAAGAAGTCAACCGCGATGAAGATTGCGAGCACGAAAAGCGAAACGGCGAGCCATTCCTTCCACAGCGAGAGCGTCCAGAAGAATGGAACACCCTTCAGAAATCCCATGAACAGTGGGGGGTCGCCTATGGGGAGGAGGCTTCCGCCACAGTTGCAAACGAGGAAAATGAAAAAGACCACGGTGTGCGCGCGGTGTTTGCGATGCGCGTTGGAGACGAGGAGTGGTCGAATGAGAATCATCGCCGCGCCGGTCGTTCCGACGATGCTCGCGGCGAGCGTGCCCGCGCCGAGGAGGAGTGCGTTGTGGAAAGGCGTGCCACGGAGAGGGGTCTCGATGCGAATGCTCCCGGCGACTACAAAGAGCGAAAGCAGCAGCACGATGAA
>SXGT01709127.1_pt1 | contig 24019 bp, 29 predicted proteins | sample 3176221 | NCBI WGS metagenome assembly SXGT01 (sample SAMN11356862, study PRJNA531348) | freshwater metagenome | isolation source: freshwater sample F1-120 | place: China: Fuxian Lake, Yuxi | collected 2017-12-25
AACCTGTGACCTTCAGGTTATGAGTTTGACGGTCCCGGCCTTGCGCCGGCTTGCGTGGGGTTGTTCATCATTACAATATATTGTTTTTAATAGATAAATATAAACCTCCAGCTTGAGGGGCATTGACTGAGCCCTCTTGGATTTGTAGCATTCTGCTTACCCGCTGCTTACCCGCTCCGAAGGGCCATTCCATGGGCAAACTGACCAAGCATGAAATTGACCACGCCAAGGTCTCTTCCTCTGACCTCTTTATCTGGGACAGCTCTCTTCCGGGCTTCGGGATGCGGATCAAGCCAACCGGCATCAAAAGCTTTGTCCTTCAATACCGCAACCGCCAGGGCCGCTCGCGACGGCAGACAATCGGCCGCTACGGCACCCTGACCCTCGACCAGGCCCGGCGTCTCGCGCGCAACGAACTGGCGTCCACCGCACACGGACGTGACCCGCGCCAGGAACGGATCGACCAGCGCCAGGCGACGACGGTGGCTGACCTCGCAGAGCGATACATGACCGATCATTGCGAAGGGCGCTGCAAAGCATCGACGATCAAGGCGCACCGCTGGCTGCTCAACAAGTACATCATTCCGCGTATGGGCCGACTGACCCTGCCGGAGCTGACGCCGGCAACCGTCGACAAGTTTCATCAGTCATTGAAGGCCACACCCTATAACGGGAACAGATGCCTGGGCCTTCTCTGTGCCATGTGGGGCCGTGCCGAGTTCTGGCACCTCGCGGAAAAAGATTCCAACCCGGCCGCGGAGGTGAGGAAATTCAAAGAGTACAAGCGCCGTCGCTTCCTCAGCTTTGACGAGTTGAAACGTCTGGCCGTTGAGCTGGATAAAGCCGAACGATCGGGAACTGTGTCTCCGTTTGTGATCGCCGCATTCCGGTTGCTGTTGGTGACAGGCGCACGGCTCAACGAGATCCGCCGGCTGACGTGGCGCAGCGTGGACTTCGACAATCGGCTGCTGATCGTCGAGGACCACAAGACGGACGAAACAGGTCCGAAGCTGATCCCCCTGAACCGGGCCGCGCTTGAGATACTGCGAGCCACCCCTCGTGACAGCACCAATCCTTACGTGATCCAAGGGACGAAGCCCGGCGAGCCCTACTCCGATTTGGAGAAGCCTTGGCGCGCGCTCCGGAAACTTGCCGGTCTGGAGGACGTCAGGATCCACGATCTCCGCCATAGCTTCGCCAGCTTTGGCATCGGCATCGGCGTCTCGCTGCCCACGGTCGGTGGACTGCTGGGACAGGGCTCTCTCCAAGCGACGATGATCTATGCTCATCTACCGGACGACCCCAAACGATTGGCATCGGAGAGCGTCGGCGAGGTCATTGCCGGGCACCTCCTGCCAGCCCCTCTCAGCATCGAGGGCACGGCGAACCACATCCAGAGCTGGCGCAAGCGGGTAAGCAAAGGTAAGCAGGCGAATCTCAAGGGCCGCAAAGCCGGGCAACGCTCCGCAATAGCCGCCCGCGGGTAATGGCTTCCGAAACTTCCTTCGCGCTGGCCCGGACAATCCCACGCAAGCCGGCGCAAGGCCGGGACCGTCAAACTCCACCCTTACCGACCGTCGTGACTCGGATAGGATAGTGTCGTCAGTCGCTACGCTGAGAAACTCAGATGGAATGGCTCGGGTTCATCCTACCCTTAGCGGGATTGCTGATTCTCGGCTACGTCTACATCTTTGCGTTTCGTCGCCAAGCCGCCACGAAGCTCTCTCGTGCTCTGGGCAACAAAGCCATCCGCATCGACGCGTTTCTGGGCGGCACCGGGCTTGCTACAGATGCCCGGCGATTGGCGATATGTGCTCCGTCACTGCCGGCGCAGGTTCTGGCTGGCCATGAGATTCGCCGGCTCGAGGTTCGAGGCGAGCTTGGCGAAGATTGGCTTGGCCGCCCCACAGTAAAGCACCGGCTCTGGATCGGTGTGCGCGGCAACGTCAAAGAACCGACGACCAGCATCATGCTGCCTAGCGAGCAAGTGGCCCGTGATTGGGCGGAGCTGATCGAGCAGTTGCTCGACGAAGGGGCTCAATCAAGCGCCAACACAGACGAGACGCTGTCAGCGGTAACTCTGGTGGAATTGCCTGTTCTTTCTGCGTATCACGAAATAGCCGGCTATATGAGAAACCACGGCTTCGATAGCCCTTCAACGCGGAAATGGGGCGCAAAGCGCAACGCGGTAGACATCATCGCGAAAGCGCTTCTCGACTATCGGGCAAAAGACCCCACCCGCAGATTTGACACGTTTCCCGTACAGAGGCTGGCCTCCTTTTTGGAAACACAATTCAAACATCGTGGATACAAGGCCGGCACTCTGCGCGCTTACATTTCGGATGCGCTCAAAAAAGTCCTGAAGACGGGGTGATACCCCAGGCTGGGCAGCCATGTGCCAAGCCGTTGGCGGCTCTCAGGAAAATAATTTTGCTACGGTTCTGCAATAGTTTTTTCTAGCCGCCCTGTCCTAGCGTGCTCCCGCATATGGAGACACGCATGGACAAGACCCCATTCAATGGCGGATATGACACGGACTGGCTGGAAGCCTTCGTAACGACGCAACGCGCGTCTCAACTCACCGGAATCTCGGTCGCCACGCTCGTGACGTGGCGTTCGCGAGGAGGTGGCCCCCCATTCTCCAAAGTGGGCGCATTGGTCCGCTACCGGCGCAGATCGCTGCTTGATTTCATGCAGCAGCGCGAGCAGCGCAACACGGCCGACCGCCCGGTTGACGCTCGTGCCACAAAGCCGTTTCTCGATAAGCCCTCAACGAGAGTCGCGCAGCACAATGACTAGGATCCTGAAGAGCTTCCGCCTGACGCCCGCCGCCGTCACGTCCCTCGGCCGGCTGGCCGACCATCTGGCGCTCAGCCGGTCGCGCATCCTCGAACTCCTGATTGTCGGAGAGATCACGCCCTCGCGCATCACCCCAGATGACCTGTGCCGGCGGCGCCCACCGACTCGCGTCCAGGAGATTCGCGAGCTCGTTCGATTGGCACGCATTCTTGGCTTCATCTGCCGAGATGGTCGAGCACCAGCGACCGATGAACCGTCGCTCCGCGATCTGAAAGATCTCATTCAGCGAATCTATGGCCTGATCGAAAGACTCGACATGGAGCAGAAACCACCAGTCCAGGAGGCTGCGCCAAAGCGCGAGGACACATGGCCTGACATCCGGCCATCAGGTCGCGGTCCATGATCGGCTGCATTTACACCGGAGCATCCGTTTCCGGCCTGGCGTCCTACCTCGACGCTGCCAAGGCGCTGGACTCCGTGGAACAGCCCCTGGACAGCCGTCTGGTCGCGGTACGCCCTTGGGCGCTTGGGCTTGAAGAAACACTTTCGACAGACTGGATCGAGGCGAAGACGGACCGCCGGACCTTATTCCGGAAGTCGATTGCAGCGCTCCGAGCTATCAGCCGGACACGGCCGGACCTGCGGCATCGTGTCGCGCACATAACGCTCTCAGCCGACCCAAGCCAGATTCTGATGCGCGGACTCGAGCAGACGCGCCGAGATTACCTTCAGATCTTTCGTGCCGTAGCCGACGCGGTTGGCCTTTCGGATCGCTGCGGCGTTCTCGTCCTCCACGCCGATGGCCATACCGCCGCCAGGCAAGACATGAGCGGCCCTCTGGAGCACCTGCATGCAATCGTCGTTCTCGCCGACCCGGATACCGGTCGCTCGATAGCGCTCCACTCGATCCGCCGACGGGTCCGGACTGCCTGCAGGGCTGCAGCCGCAGATCTTCCATCGGTTACGCCCCGACCGGAGATCGAGGACAACCGGATTCTGCGCACCCCGTTTGAACCCACACCACCGGTTCTAGCGGTACCGACAGCCTTACGAGAAGTCGTCAAGCGTCCCCTTCGGCGGCGGCAACGATCGTGGGAGATCGACCTATGAATGCGCTCATTCCGGTCCGGTGCCCAATCGCCGTGCCCGACAAGGCGGATATGGCCTGTATGACACAACGGTATAGGTCCCTGCCCCGCCGTGACCAATCGGATCGCAGCATTTGCCGCAGCGGATCGGGCGGCAATCCTAACGGCGTTTATAGCAGCGTTTACCGCAGCGGAACACAAGGCGCAGTCCTTCCTGCAGGCTGGGGAACGTCACGATGAGCGACGGCGATGGGACCCTGGCGGAACGGCTTCGCCAACGGGCGGAGCGCACGGCCGCACTCGGGCGGGAGGCATCGATCAGGAAGGGGGTCCGCACTTTCGTTCGCCTGAACCTGGAGCAAGTACAGGCGCTGCGTACCGTCGTCGGGACATGGAATGCTGTCGCAACGATTCTAAGCGACGAGGGGCTGCGCTGGCGTTCCGGTAAGGCCGTGACCGGCCATCAGCTACGGTCCGTTTACGCCGCCCTCCGTCGGAAGAGCCCTAAAACAAGCGCTGCGCCGGCGAGTCATTTCGACGAGAAGCCGCTGCGCGGCGAACTTTCTGCGGGTCGCAGAGGCGCGGACCTCAGCCGAGCAGGCCGCCTTGATCGGCCGACTACAGGCCGGCGCGCGGGGCTCGCCGCGCTCATCGACGGAGATCAGGCGCAACTCTCAACTGAAAAGAAACCCGATAGGAGATAGACGAATGAAGCGCAGCATCGTCGTGATGAATAAGACCGGTGGTCAAGGCAAGACCCTGACCTCACAGATGATTTACCTCGGCTATCGCGACGCGGGGCTCAATCCCCGGCTCGCGGCGGCAGACACGACCGGAGACGAGGACAGGTCGAAGCTCGGCAAGTTCTTCCCGGGGGCAGTTCATGAGCTTGGGCTGGGTGTCCGACTTACGGATATCCGCCGGAATCAGGGAGCCGCAATTGCCTACTGGGACCGCCTGGGCGAACTGCTTCTCCAAGGGGGCTATATCATCGACATCGGCGCCAACGTCGCTCCCTTCGTGTTCGACTGGGCGCGCAGCCGGGATGCAGGGCGGATTCTCCGACACCGCAACGCGCCTCCGATCGTCCTTTGCATCTCCATGCGTCCTCAGGCACAGGCGGTGGAGGATGCGCTTCACATCCTGGAACGGTCGGTGGCCGAGGTGGAGTTCCTGCCGGTAGCCGCGCAGGTCCTGGTACAAAACGAGTGCGGCGGCAGTTTCGAAGGCTACGGTTCCAGCGATGACTTCCAGCGTTTTAGCGCACTCAAGCGTTCTCACGACCTACGAATTGCGGCGATGTCGCAAAACTATTCGGAGCTGTGGCCGATTGCCGAACGAAACTATTTGCCGCTCCACGATCTGTTGACCGCAGAGCTCGAGGATCTCGAGCGCGACTATGGACTCGATGCGTTCGCTGCAAGCGGTGCCCAGGCCGACCTCGTCCAATGGGTCGATGAGACGCTGACTTCTTTCCGGTCGGTCGGGCTCGTGCCGCCGCCGGCGGCCACGCGCTCCGATTCGTTAACCGCCGGAATTGCATGAGCGCGCTCGGACTCCCGGAGCTACGGCGGCGTCTCCTTGGGCGTTACCGCTCGCTGCGATGGCAGCAACGCCGGCGGAGCGCCGCGGGCGTCATAGCTCTTATCCTTGCGGGCAGCTTCATGGGGTTTCACGCGCAGATTGCCCTGCGCGTAGCCGTCGAAGGACCACTATCCTCCGTTGCTCTCTCCGCCGCCGAGCGACGCGCCCTGGAGCTGATCCGCCCGATAGGATTCGGATGGACGTCCGTACTATCGGCCGAACAGGTCGGCGCGCGTTTATCGGCTTCGCCCGACGCCGCCGCCCTCGCCGCCATGCTCGACGCCCTTCCCTCCCCGACGGCAGCGTCAGAGGGCGGGTGGCTTACCCGACCTTCATCTGGAAAAATCGGACGCGGCGCAGCAATCGGCCTGATCGCACGATCGATCGCCGATCAGCCACTACACCGACGCGTGCCGCTGGCGGCGCTCCTCGTCGATCTCGCCGCATCGGCCGATGAAACTCGGGAACTCGTAACCTGGGTCGCCGAACTGCCTCAGGAAGAGCGCGCCCGGCTCCGATCGTTGCGCAGCGGTCCGCTGATGACCGCAGCCGGCAGAGCGGCTGTCGTGGCCTTGTCTGCCCTCCCGGCCGATCAGGTCCGGCAGTGCCAGGAGTCAGCCAGGCTGACACCGCAGGACTGGAGCAAACTTCAACCATGGGCGCAGGCTAACAGCGGCCAGCTCGCAGCCTTTCGTCAACTCGCGCAGCTACCCGACCCTCAGATCCTGCGCCTTTCTGCGATCGCGTCAGCTTACACGGGGCCGGGACGGGGTTTTGGCGACGCTCCGTATCCCTGTCTCGACCGTCCGGGCCAGAACTGGGTTCGCGACGGCAGGCGGCTCTTTACCTGCACGATTGCCCTTCACTGAAACCTCGCGCGCCCGGGAGTTCAAAATGCGTGACAGCAATCTTCTCTCGTCCGTGATTATCGTTGCGCCGGTGGATGACATTCCACCGGAGCGGCGGATCAGCCTAACCGCTTTGAATCCGCTTGATCTGGCAAACTTCCACCGGAACACTGCGATTGCCTGGTACCGGCAGGCTTATTGGGGCGACACGGCTCTCGTTATTCGTCAGGTCGAAGCCGGAATGACCGCTCTCACGGGAGAACTGCTTCGGCGGCTCCTGCACCAGGCGCCGCAGGCATCGGAGGGATCACCTGCAGCTGCCGCGACAGCACAGGCGCGGGCTCCGGCGATGGATCTGAAACAACAGGCCGTGCCTCCCGCTGTGCCGGCGAAATCCACGCCGCCACAACGGCAGACAGTGCCGAGACGTCGCTATCGCGGCGTTGAAATGTAACTGCAGGATCGCGAAACGCGGATTCGCTCAGAGAGGCCGCCCAGGTGCCTGGCAAGGCGGGAGCCCAGAAGTAAATACGGTAGTTGGCGACGGGTTCGGCCAGATACACCTTCCGCGCGGCGAGCCGGCCCTCGTGGGTCCAACGGACGACGATGCGCCGCTCGCCGTCGTCGGCACCGCTGCAATCGAGGTGCGCGAAAGCGTAGATGCGGTCGTCGTCGATGGTGAAAGCGCTCCGGACGGCTCCCGGCTCGAGGTCGGTGACATGATCGACGATGAGCAGCGTCTCCAGCCGGCAGGGCTCCGCCGCGCCGGGCGCCGGAAGAGCTAACAGAGCGCCAAGGGTGACGGCGGCAAGGATTGAATGCCGCTTTCCGGTCCAAAACTGAGGATTTGGCGGGCGGACGGCCGCAATCTTTGGGGGCTGGCTCATTCCCGAGCCACCTCCTGTAGAGGTCGCCGCCCAACCGATCGGAATTGAATCATTTTGAACCGGAACCCCTGTAGACAACACATATAACCCCATGAATTATCGATAGAAATACCTACACTCTGCGTTGCTGGGAAGCCCCATGAACGGCATCATCAAACGGCTATGGCACACTGCCGACGAGCCTAGCATCGGCAATATCCTGCATTTTAGCGCCATAGGCGACAGCGCGGTTGCCTCGTATCATTATCGCGCATGGCAGATCGTGCGGTTGTTCGACGGGAGGGACGGGCGGCGATATGTCCGGCTGGTGTCGATGGCCGACAAGACCATCACCAAAGTATTGCTGGTCGAAGCCCTTCTTGAGGAGCGCTTCACGGCCCAGCCGGGCCAGATTCAGGACTCCGACAATATTTGTCGTCTGCCATCGGTTCCGCACTCCGAGGCGCCCCTACCGCTGAGGTCGCGCCGGGCGCGCGCCGCCATACGACGGCGTTCTGCGTCCGCCGCGGAGTGATTGGCGTCAGCCCTTCTTCCCGGGCAATCGGGTGAAGGGGGCTTTTGCTTTTTTTCGACGGCGCAGAGGGCTGCCATGATTCGAACCCTCCATGGGCATGCTCGCCAAGACTGAAATCTTACCGAAAATCCGCCTCACCCGACGGCCCCTCCCCCTGGCCGACCCCCATATCTCCACGTCACCATGTAACGGACACCCCCGTAAGGGTTATGATGCCGTCGTCGAGTCGCGCCAGCGGAAGGAGCGGCGTTCATGGTCGGACTGAAGGTTCCGGGGTCGGTGCCGGCCCCAGCGCAGCGGGCGATGGGCAACGATGCGGCTCGGGGTGCGGTGGCCGGGGCAGCAGCCCGGGTCGGCACACCGTTTACAACACTGATGTCGCTGGCGGCGGCAGAGAGCGGGTTTCGGGCGGAAGCGCGCAACCCGCGATCGAGCGCGGCGGGAGCATTCCAGTTCACCGAAAGCACCTGGCTGGAAATGGTGCGCCGGCACGGCGCTGCGGCCGGGCGGCCGGACCTGGCGATGCACATCCGAGCCGACGGGAGCGGCCGGTGGGCGGTCGACCCGGCGCATCGTGCGGCGGTGATGGATGCTCGCGCGGATTTCGGGTTGGCCAGTCAGATGGCCGCACGATACTGCGAGGAGAACCGAGCCCGGCTGGGCGAAGCGCTTGGCCGCCCGGCGACCGAGGAAGAGGTCCGGCTCGCCTATTTTCTCGGGGCACGCGGCGCGCGCCGGCTGATCGAGGCGGCCGAGACGAAGCCGGACATGTCGGTAGCCGGGTTGATGCCGCAGGTTTTCGCCCGCCACCGGGCGATGCTGTCGGGCAAAAACCGGCCGATGACGGTGGCCGAGGCGCTGGGCACGCTGCAGGGGCAGTATGCGCAACAGATCGCCGAAGCGCGGGATCTTGAGTTGCGCAGACTGCCGGCGCGTATCGCCGAGGCCTATGGCACCGGGCGCGCAGCGGTCGATAAAGAAGGGTAGCGACATCCTGGTACCCATCGCCGTTCCAGTCAAGGGCGGAACGGCGGGGAAACGCAGCTTCGGCCCGCCGCTCGGCGGAGGTCACGAGGGAGCCGGCCGGCGTTCGGGCTGCGGCATGAGGTGCGGCGCCGGTGTCGGGCCGCACCCCTTATTATCTCTTGAGGTACTTGTCCTTGTACGAAGCGGCAGATCCCGGCTCGTATTCGTAGACGATCTTGCCGATGTATACCTGCCGGGCCTCGTCCCAGCGATCAGCACGAACCCGTGCGACGCACCGCAGATCGATGGCCCCCGAAGCGGAACGACGCACCGGGCACCGCGGATGGCAATCGGCGAGCGTCAGGCGGCAAGTCCGCCCCCCATGTCTTTTACGGCATTATCATCGATGAGAACCGGAACAACATGAACGTCCCCACCGCTCCGCCGACGGTGAGCCCGCCCAGCGCGAAGGCACCGACCAACGCTGCACCCCGCCAGCGCCGGCGGCGCCGCAGAAGATTGCCGGGGCCGGCGGTCGTTGCCGAAGCAAGCGGATCAGGGCCGTTGGCCGCTTCGGCAACGACCTGGGCACGAAGCGTCGCCCCGCGGTGCGCGACAATCTGGCGGCACGTCACCTCGCCCTCGACACGCGCCGTGGAGCGCAGCACCAGTTCCGACGTCACCGTTATGCGGCCCGCAAAGGCGCCGCCGATCTCGGCGCGGGAAACCTCCACCTCGCCCTCGAGCTGGCCGCGCGGGCCGATGGAAAGCTGGTTCGCCTGAATGCGGGCCTTGGTCAGCTGGCCATCGACGAAAATCGCTCCCTCGGTCGTGAAACTCCCCTCGAAGCTGGTGTTCTCGCCGATATGGATATCTTCGCTGTTCGCTCTCAATATCTTGACCGTCGGCTCCTTGGCCTCCACCGGCTTGGGCAGCGCGATGCGATCTGCCGCTGCACTCTCCATCTTACTTAAGGCTGTCGTTTCGTTCGCCATGGCTACCTCTTCTGTCTGATTTCGAACTGCCTACCGGCTGGAAATCGAGCCCCCACACCAGCCCGGCGGCTGGCGCTACGGACCGATCCTGCGCCCGGCAAACCGACGCGGCAAGGGTACCCCCGACAGAGCGTCGCCTCGACGCGTCGTCCCGGAGGACGTGCCAGCGCTGGCGCCGGCGCACGACCATGCGTCCGATCCGGTCTCCGGCCCCGGGAGAATCATCGAACTGTTCACGGATCTCGCCCCGCCGCCATCTCGACAGCCCCCGGCCCGGCACGCGAGAGCAGCATGCCGACCTCCATTGGAGGCGCCACCGCGCCGCGGACCTGCAGGTCGAGAAGACGCATCCGCTCGACCAGGCTTTGATGCACCGCCGCCGCGCGCACTCGTTCGCTTTCGGCGCTGGCCAGACCCTGCTCCATCTTGCTGAGCCGGCGCCGCAGCATCTCATTCCGTGCCGCCAGTTCCTGGGACGGCGCGTCGCCCTCGGCGCGGCCGGCCTGCGCCGCCTTCTCGACGGCAGCGACGCGCCGCTCGACCGCCAGAAGATGGGCCTCCTCGATACGCACGATTTCCAACTGCGCCCGGTCGGCCAGCCGACAGGCGTGGCGATATCCCGCGGCCGTCCATGCCGCCCCGACCGCGAGCACCACGAGACCGGCCGCCGCAGCGCGCTGCAAAGCAGGCGCCAGGATGACGTAGCGAACACCTTTCGTAGAACGAAGAACGATCTCGCGCTTGCCGAACACGCGGCCGTCTACCCCGGAAAGGCGGTGCAGCAGGGACATCGGAATTCCCCGATAAAACGCGTGGCGGCAACAGGCTTGTATTGGGCACGGCGTCGCTTGGCGTGGTCGGGGCGCGACCTTCGGCCGGGTCGTCTTTATGCTCCCACGCGGATGGTGCCGGCTCGCCGCAAGATCGGTCAAGATTGTAAACGCACCGATTCGGAGGCATCGCATGAATCCGCATAAACATGCGACGACAGGCGACGATCCCGGCAAGCGCAGGGATGCAAGATGCAAGACGAAGGCGCCGGAGGGGCGCATCTCCGTTTGTGTCTCGCTCGTCCACTACCACACTGAACTGCCGATTGAAATGAACGGTGCAGCCTCCGGCGGCAGCCCTCGCGATATCGGGCGGCACTCATGTGCGCCCCATCAGCGAACCATTCCGGGGCGGCACCCCAGCCACAGTGACGGCCCCCCGATTTCTCTACCGGTCGCACCGGGAGTTTTCGAATCCGAGCATCCTTCGTAGCCCGGGCGAACGGCGCTGCGTTCCTGCCGTAGTCTCCAAGCGAATGAAGCCTTCAGCCGATTGCAGCCAAAATGGTGTCTATAACAGATCAGATTTCTGGTGGCCGGGTTCGGCTTTATCTTGTGTCCAGAAAATTTCGGGGCAATGTAGCACGCTTAGAGTCTTTAGGAGTGAGGGGTGAATTGGCTCGTCCAGCGGATCGCGGGCGCTATTGGGGACAGATCATCTGGTGCAGCGGTCGTGGTGGGGGATTGTTTTATCCAGCGCTCAAGATTTGCGTCACAGAATAAAGAAGGCGTCTTCATCTCTCGGGACGCTCTGACGTGGCGCGTGGTAGCGCTGCAAACGATCTTCCGGATTCCCCATGCCGTGATTCAGAAGACCGACGAATTGCATCTTAAGCGTATGCTGGCTCTCGACATGTTGACCGACAGCAGCGCCTTCCAACGCATCGAACCGACGCGGCAAAACGCGGAGAGGGGAGGGAAAGATGACGTTGAGGACAGGCCGCGGTCGGGTAACAGCGACAATCCTCCATAACCAGAAAGTCGACTATCGCCTCAGATGCGGCGGCGTTCGCGCCGCCGTTTCCTTCCCGCAGGGCACGGGTCGCGTGCGCCCTCGTCGAGAGGCGGCTTGCGGGTCGTTGGGGGCACGAGGGAGAGACAGTCGCGTGTACGCCCTTGTCGTATCTTTGAGCGCCCTGCTGCTGCTCGGCGGCTGCTCCTATGCCTCCGAGGCGCTGTGGCCGTCCCTGAGCGGCGGCGATCCGCGTGGCGAGCCGCGCGCCCAGCGCCAGGAAGCTCCGCCCCCGGCGGCCGAGCGCGCCCCGCAGCCGGCGCTGTCGCCAACCGGCGGGTCGCTGTCCCAGGCGGCCCCGCCCATCGCCGCCGCCCAGGCGCCGGCGCAGCCGATACAGATGACCGAGGTCGGTCGGCGCGCCACGAGCACGCGCCAGGAAGTGCAGAAGCTCGGCCAATCGGTCGGCATGCGCACCACGGCGATGAATCAGATCCGCGGCGAGACAGTGCAAACTGCCCAGCGCTACCAGGCCCTGATCGGTACGATCAACGCCCGCCTCCAAGTCGGCACCACGCCGGGCAATCCCATCCTCCAGGGCCAGTGGAACCAGGCGAGCGGCGAGCTCGATCGGTTTGGCGCTGATATCGGCCGCATGTCCACGCTCTCCAACCAGGTGGCCGCCGATGCGGCGATGGCCGCGTTCCTGCTCGAGTCGACGCGCGCCGCCTACAGCCTCTCGGGGGCGGTCGAGGAAGACCACCGCGCCTTGGCTACGCTTGAGGACGAGGTCAACCGGACGGTCGTGTCGATCGACCGCCTGCTCAACGAGCTGTCGGAGGACATCAGCCGGCAATCGGCCTATGTCAGCCGCGAGCGCAGCAACATGACCGCGCTGTCGACCGCCATCAAGAGCGGCGAGCTCTACGGCACCGGCTTGGCCAATCGGGCATTCATGGTCGTAGCTCCACTCAACGGCTCGCCGCCGCCGGCTGGCGCGAATCCTGGATCGGCCTCGCCGGCTGACAATCTCGCGCCGGTTCCATCTGCCCGTCGCTCATCGGCCACGGGCCGCCAGCCTCCACGCGCTCCTTAATCGGCGGTCATCGATGCACGGGCGCCGACTGACAGTCTCGCGCGGAATGCAGTGGGCGAATTCGTAGAAATCTTCAGTAGGGGGTGGGTCCGAAGCGGGCCCTGTCCGGCCCAGCGCCCGATTGCCGCTGTTCCGCCGCGTGAGCCAGCTACAGTAACCTGCCCGCTGGACGCGGGCGAACCGGCGGGGACCGGCCGCGGGGCGAGGAGAACGGGGGGCCATGCCGGAGGCCAGAGCTGAGAGCCGAGATGGAGCGCCTGCAGCGCGAGAACGAGGCGCTACGCAAAGGGAGCGATCCGGGGATCAGCCTGAAGGTCGGCGAGTAAGGGCGGGCTGTCGGTCTATGGTCTGGGAGGCTCCCGGTAACGCTGTACCAGGAACAGTGGCTCACGCTGCTGGACCGGGCCGACGACATCCGGGCGTTCATCGCGGCGAACCATGAGCGGCTGAAGAAGAGGAAGGGCTGACGGCGGGGGCGTGCCGGACCGCGCACGCAGGGGGACAATGACACCGCACGCACAATGCGAGGATCGACGATGAAGAAGAGCAAAGCAGGACGGGGCAGGAGCGTGGCCAAGCGCAAGGCCGCGAAGCCGCGGGCGAAGTCTGCGCGGCGGGCAAGCCGGCCCGTGGCGAGGACCAAAGCGGTCAGGAAGGCCGCGGCGAAGAAGACGGTCAGACGCAAGGCGCCAGCGAAGCCGCGGCCCAAGCGCGTCGCGCCGGAACCGAAAGCGGCGCCGGTTGCGGCAGCCGTAGAACCGTCTGTCGCGGCCCCAACGCCGGCGCCGGACGGCAAAGCGCCGCTGTCCCCGCAGGCCGAGGCGCCGCCGGGTACGACGGCGGCCTGAATAACATCCGTAGCCACCTGCCGCCACGCGGAATACGGATACAGCACGGAGTTGGGATTTTCGTTGCGGCTCGGCAAGGCTGGCTTGGCGGCCCGCCGCTCTATTTCCAGTGCCCGGGCCATAACTGCATCATGTCCGCGCATCGGCCCTATGCAATCGGGCCTCAGGAACGGGACGAATGGATGTTCTGCATGCGCAAGGCGTTGGAGGATTGCGGAGTGTCGGCTGAGGTCCGAACGTTGCTCGACCAGCCCCTCTTGCGAATGACTGAGGCGCTCAGCAACCGCCGCGCCGCCCGCTGAGATCGCGGGCCACGAAGTGCAAAACGTGTCGTCAAGGGCATGCACCCGTCCGCCGCAGTCCTGTCACGAAGTTGGCAGAAATCTTTGACAGCAGGACCGCGACATCATCCTGGCCGGCCTGTCCCGCACGCCGCCGACGCGTCATGGAACAATGATCGACGCTCCTGCGGTGCGGCCACTTTCGAGATCGGCATGAGCCTGGACGATATCGACCAGCACGTAGCGCTTGCCGATATACGGCTTGAGCACGCCTTTCCTGACGCGATCGAAAACGGCGCCGGCCGAGGCGACGAGTTCCTCGCGTGACGCAGTGTAGGTCACGAGCGTCGGCCTCGTGAAATAGAGCGAGCCGAGCTTTTGCAGGGTCGCAGCCTCCACCGGCGGCGGCGCGCCGGTGGTCGTACCGAAAGAGACAAAGTAACCGCGCGGCGCGAGGCATTTGAGCGATGTCTCATAGGTGGCCTTGCCGACCGAATCATAGATGATCGGCACGCCAGCTCCGCCGGTCAGTTCCTTGACCCGCGCCAGCACATCCTCGCGCGAGCGGTCGATGACGGCAAAGTAACCGGCGTCGCGGGCCAGCGACGCCTTCTCAGCGCCGCTCGCCACGCCGATCAGCTTCACGCCCTTGTGGCGGGCCCATTGGCCCGCGAGCAGTCCAACGCCACCCGCCGCGGCATACATCAGCGCCAGGCTGCCCGGTTCCGGATGCACGCAGCGCTCCAGCAGATACTCGACCGTCATACCCTTAAGCAGCACGGCCGCCGCGGTCTCGTCGGACACGCCGTCGGGGATCTTCACGAGGCGCGCCGCCGGAAACAGCCGGCGTTCGGCGTAGGCGCCCGGCGCGCCGCCCGCATAGACCACCCGGTCGCCGGGCGCGACTTCAGAAACACCTGCTCCGACCGCTTCGATCACGCCGGCTGCTTCGCCGCCGCAGGGCGACGGCAGCGGCAAGGGATAGGCGCCTGAGCGGTGATACACATCCATGTAGTTGAGGCCGATCGCCGTGTGACGGATCAGCGCCTCACCCGGGCCGGGCGATCCGACCTCCCCGGTTTCGAGCTTGAGGACCTCCGGCCCGCCCGGCTGATGGAATCGGACTAGTTTGGTCTGCATCGCGTTCTCCCGCTTTCGCACCCGCACTGCCGTCGCCGCGGCATGTTCCTGTTTGCCGCCACCGGCGGCAGACCGTATACTTAATTATCGTTTGGTCAATAGTGCGGGGTTCGCCCGTCGCCAGACGCAAGAAAGGCCTGCGAGGACCATCGAGTGAACCAAGGGAGGGGAACACCCATGCGTAAATCGACATTCCTGACATCGCTCGCATTGCTGGCCGCCGGCGCGATCCTCGCGGCACCGGCGGGCGCCGAAGATATCCGCCTGCGGATCGCGTCCGGCCACCCCAACGCGAACACCTACGTTAACCTGATGCAGAACTTCTTCGCGCCGGAGGTAACCAAGCGGGTCGCCGCGCGGACGCCGCACAAGGTCGAGTTCATCGAGGGCTATGGCGGCTCGATGGTCAAGGTCGCCGACACGCTCGAAGGAGTGCAGTCCGGCATCATTGATATCGGCGGTTACTGCTTCTGCTTCGAGCCGTCGAACCTGCCGCTCCATGCCTTCCAGGTCATGTTGCCGTTCGGCACCATGAGCCCGGTTGCCAGCGTCAAGCTGGCGCGCGCCGTGTACGACAAGGTGCCGCACATGTCGAAGGTATTCGAGGACAAGTACAACCAGGTGCTGCTCGGCCTGATCGCCGATAACGGCTATAACCTCAACACCACCTTCGAATGGAACAGCGTCGCCGACCTCAAAGGCCGCAAGATCGCCGGCGCCGGCCTCAATCTCAAATGGCTCGAATACGCCGGCGTGGTCGGCGTGCAGTCGTCGCTCCCTGAGGGCTACACGGCGATGCAGACCGGCGTCTACAACGGCTGGATCATGTTCCCGTCCGGCGTCGTCAACTTCAAGTACCACGAGGTCGCGAAGTACTACACCGAGATCGGCTTCGGCGCGATCACCTGGCACGGCCTGACCGTCAACAAGGCCCGCTGGGGCCGACTCCCGGCCGACGTACGCACGATCATCCAGGAGGTGGCGCGTGAATACGAGGCCCGCACCGGCACGGTGAACGAGGAGAACTACCCCAAACAGCTCGAGCAGCTGAAGACGGCCGGCGCCATCGTCAAGACCGTTCCGGACGGGGTCAAGGCGGATTGGGCGAAATCGCTGGCGGTTTGGCCGCAGGAGAAGGCGGCCGAGCTCGACAAGGCGAACCTGCCGGGCACGCAGGTGCTGAAGCTGGCGCTCGAGGAAGCGGAGAAGCTCGGCCACAAGTGGCCGGTGCGCTACGCGATCAAGTAACCGCCACGCCGGGTCCGCCTGCCGCGACGCGCGTGCGGCAGGCGGACCGGTCGCTTTCCCGTGCCTTCTTCGGATTGTTCCTCTCCATGATCGAACGTTGTATTGACCGGGCCGCACGCGCCCTGCTCGTGGTCGCCGCGGCTCTCGGCTTCCTCCTGTCCTTCCTCGTCTGCGCCGACGTGATCGGCCGCGTCATCTTCAATTCGCCGGTCAAGGGCACGCCGGAGATGGTGTCGATGGCCATCGTCATCATCGCCTACCTGCAGGCGGCCTATGCCATCCACTCCGGCGGCATGATTGGTGTCGATGCGGTGACGATCCACCTGCCGGCGCGCATCCAGTCCGTCCTGGCGGCGTTCGGCGCCGTGCTGGGGGCCGGCCTGTTCGCGCTGGTCCTTTGGGGCAGCATCGACGGTGCCGCACATGCGTGGAACTCGGGCGAGTACGAGGGCGAAGGGGCCCTGCGTGTCCCGGTCTGGCCGGCGCGCTTCGTCATCGTTCTCGGCTGCGCTCTCGCCAGCCTCAGCTACGCGCTGCTGGCGCTACGCTGCCTCGCCGCCGGACTGCGTGGCGAAGCGCCCACCGGCTACATCACGTCTCACTGAAAGAAGCGACCGTGTTCGACATTCCCCAGATGCTGTTCCTGATCGGCACCTTGCTCGGCCTCGTCTTCGCCGGGGTCCATATCGCGGTGGCGCTCGGCACGACGGCGGCGCTCGGCATCTACCTCATGCAGGACGACATCGAGATCGTCCGCATCTTCATCGCCAACACGGCCTACGAGGCGCTGCGCGACTACGTCTTCGCGGTGATCCCGCTGTTCATGCTGATGGGTGAGTTCCTCGCTCGCTGCGGCGCGGCGACCGACCTGTTCACTCTGGTCAACCGGATGACGCGCTGGCTGCCCGGGCGCCTCGCCATCGCCACGGTCCTCGCCAACGCCGTGTTCGCCTTCGTGACAGGCGTCAGCATCGCCGCAGCCGCGGCCTTCTCGCGCATCTCCTGGCCGGAGATGAAGCGGCACGGCTACGAGCGGAAGTTCGCGCTCGGCTGCGTCGCCGGCAGCGCCTGCCTCGGCATGCTCATTCCCCCGTCCGTGCTGATGATCGTCTGGGGCGTACTGACCGAACAGGGGATCGGCCGGCTGTTCATCGCCGGCATCATTCCCGGTTTCATTGTCGTCGCCCTGTACTGCGCCTACATCCTCTACGTGGCGTTCACGCAGCCGCATCGCGTCGGCGAGCAGCCGGCCCCGGGGGCCGGCCCCGCCGCCCGCCCGGGCGAGGGATTGTCCCATCCGGAGGACGACCAGACACTGGGCGAGGTCGTCCTGTCGACGTCGCTGGTCGTCGCGCTCGTCCTCGGCGTGCTGGGTGGCATCTGGTTCGGTGCCTTCACGCCCACCGAGGGCGCCGGTGTCGGCGCGGCCGCCTCGCTGGTCCTCGCCCTGATCAAGGGTGTGCGCTGGCGCGAGATCGTCCAGATCGTCCTGACTGTGGGCCGCACCTCGGCGCCGCTGCTGCTGCTGCTCGTCTTCGCGCAGCTATATTCGCGGGTGCTGTCGATGACCGGCGTCACCGGCGCCGCCAAGGCGATGTTCCTCGATTCCGGTCTCGACCCCTGGCAGATCCTCGCCCTGATGGTACTGGTCTGGTTCGTCCTCGGCTGCTTGATCGATTCGATCTCGATCATCCTCCTGACGGTGCCGATCTTCGCCCCGATCGCCGTAGCGCTCGGCTTTGACCCGATCGCCTTCGCCATCCTCGGCATCATTGCCATCGAGACCGGCCTGCTGACGCCACCCTTCGGCATGCTGGTTTTCACGGTCAAGGCCGCGCTGCCGAACGAGAACGTCTCCACCAGCGAGATCTTCCGTGGCTCGACGCCCTATTGGATCTGCCTGCTCGCGGCGATCGTCGTCATCGCCGCTTACCCGCAGACGGCGACCTGGCTGCCCAATCTCGGACGCTAGATGTTTAGTCCCGACATTTGATGGGTCGGGTCGACGATGAAGCGCTCAGGCTAGTTCGTCCAGGTCTTGCAGATTTGCTCGTAGGGTGTGAGGCCGTGAAGGGTCTTGAGCCGGCGGGCAAAGTTGTAGGCGGCGAGGAAGTCGCTCAAGTGCCGCCGTAGCTGCTCATGGGTATCGTAGTGGTAGCGCTGCACGGTCGCCTCCTTGAGAGTGCGGTTCATTCGTTCGACCTGACCGTTGGTCCATGGATGATTGGGCTTGGTGAGCCGATGCTCGATGCCCTGTTGTCGACAAGCGCGATCGAAGGGGTGGCCCCGCCACAGTGCGGTCGGCTTGGACCGGTTGCGCGGCAGGTCAGCGAACTGGATGCCGTTGTCGGTGAGAACGGTATGGACCTTATAGGGGACCGCTGCGATCAAGGCCGTCAGAAAGCCTACCGCCACCGGCGTCGTGGCGCGGGGGTGGAGTTCGGCAAAGGCGAACTTCGATGTGCGATCGATCGCAACAAACAGGTGGAGCTTGCCTTCAGCGGTGCGGACCTCGGCGATGTCGATGTGGACGTAGCCGATGGGATAGGCTTTGAACTTGCGCTTGTCCGGCTTGTCGCCGCCTACCTGCGGCAGGCGAGAGATGCCGTGGCGTTGCAAGCAGCGGTGCAGCGACGAGCGGGTCAGGCGCGGGATCTTGAGTTGCGCAGACTGCCGGCGCGTATCGCCGAGGCCTATGGCACCGGACGCGCAGCGGTCGATAAAGAAGGGTAGCGACATCCTGGTACCATCGCCGTTCCAGTCAAGGGCGGAACGGCGGGGAAACGCAGCTTCGGCCCGCCGCTCGGCGGAGGTCGCGAGGGAGCCGGCCGGCGTTCGGGCTGCGGCATGAGGTGCAGCGCCGGTGTCGGGCCGCACCCCTTATTATCTCTTGAGGTACTTGTCCTTGTACGAAGCGGCAGAACCCGGCTCGCATTCGTAGACGATCTCGCCGATGTATACCTGCCGGGCCTCGTCCCAGCGATCGGCACGAACCCGTGCCCGCCGGGTCGTGCCGCCCCCTTCCTTGGCGATCTCCATAGCCCGTCCCAAGGTCGGACAGCTTGTCAGCAGGATCCACCGCCTACCGTCATACACTTCGACATCAAACGTCTGGCCGTCAGACATCACATCCCGTCCTTGGTGCCGCTCTGCCCCACAGGTGCTGTACGGTGATCGCCCACGGGCGAACTGCACCTTCATCTACCTACGGACCGTACGGTGGGGGACGCCTATTTGGTCCAGTGTGAAGCGGCTGCCATCGTGCGAGCGGCCATGGCTCGGTTAGAGATTCGGACACCAAGCTAATCGGTGCGCAAACGATACAAGCCGGAACGGCAATGGCAGAATTACGAGAGCGGGCAAAAATCCGCGTCATCGATGGGGCGCGGGCACGCGTCGAGGATATCATCGCTACCGTCGGTTGTTGGAGCCCGTCCCGGCAGGAAGCTGTGCGGAGACAGGTCGGTGATACGTTGGCACGGTTGCGGCTGGAGATCGAAAGCGGCAGACGATCAATCGCCCAGGTTACCGCCGCAGTGCAGCGTCGGGTAGACGACCGAGGCCCGCCCCCGCACCGCGATCCCGGTGCCGCGTTCGCCGACGAATTGGTGCTGAACTTCCTCCTGGCGGTGACATTCGTCCACGAAGGCCGGGCGCGGAGCATCTGCGAGAAAGTCTCCCAGACCATCCATCTCTTCGGAATGCGCTGACTTGGCAACAGCGGCCGCGGTCATAGGATCGGAGCGAGCCACGTTCCCGCCTTGCGCTGCGCAATGGAGAGCTGACGGAGGTAGGCTTGGTCCCCGGCCTTCGCCAATCGTCCCAGACCGCCGCCTTCGGCAAATCCAACGACCCGAGCTTCGAGATCGCCCTCGGCGGCGCGACCGCAGACGGCCGCGAGGGCGGTCACGGCGCGCCGTTGGCGGCGAGCCCCACGGCTCTGGCGTAGGTGATGCGGCCCTTAAGATTGGCCTTGGAGACGATGATCTCCTCGGCTTCGAAGGGGCTTTCGCGCCCCGTCGGCACGACCCGCGATGAAGCCGTTCTTTCTCTCTATAGGTTGGTTGCGTGGCTTGCATGGCGATACCAACTGACATTCTTCCATCGATCTTGCGGCCGGCCCTCTATTGATGCACATCAAATTTCCGGTCGGGGCGTCCGAATCGCCCCGAATGAAGGCCCTGTCGAACCGAATCGGAGCAGTCGACCGCCGCCGGCCCAACCGCCCGCGCGACCTTGATGGAGTGATGTCGGCATCGGCAATCGGGATCGCGGGGCGGCGCAGGCAGGCACTGGCCGGCGCTGTCGTGTGGCTGCTGGCGGTGGGACCGGCTGAAGCCCAGATGACGGAGCCGATATTGGCCGACATCGAGTATCTCGCGCGCCAGATGGCGGTTTGCTACGCCGACGGGCGCATGGAGTTCGGGCAACGCGTCCTGCACCGCCGCTTCGTACATGACTACCTAACCGGCTGTAGGGCGAGCGCGCGGCAGGTGCGGCGGATCGACGACGCCTTCCTGCATCGGCCCGCCGGCAGCGAGAGCTGCAACCTGACGCGATTCTTCGAGATCAAGGAGCAGCTTCAGCGCGCCCGCGACCGCCACGGCTGCTGACGCGAGCCAGCCTCGCGCTGCCCATCCTCCTACGGCACGCCACTCTTGAACAGAAGTGGGCACCTCGCCCTTTTCCATCTGTTCCGGTTCGGTTGCGCCGCGCGCCAAGGCGCTTTTCGGCCCGAATATCCGGATTTCGCTGTCGTCCACTTCCACGCGGTCCACGAACAGCCGCCGGTACGATTTGCGGTAGGCGGTATTCGGGCTTGTCAGCCGCTCCCGCATGGCGACAGCGAAAGCCTCCAGCTTCTTCGGGCTGAGGACAGCCAGCGGGGCAGCGCCCTGACGCTCCAGCATGCTTGTCAGCCGGATTTGCTCATCGCGCCGTTGCCGCAGGTTCGATATTCTCTGACGCAGGGTATCGTCGTTGATATCGGTAACGCCGCGCTCGATAGCCTCGTATAAGCGCTCCAGGGACCGCTCTGTCTCGCGCTTCTCCGCGTTCAGCGCCTTGACCTTCTCCAGCCGGTTGCCCTGGCCATGCCGGGCGCGCTCGGAAAGCTCCGAGAGAAGCGCCTTAAGCCTGTCGGGGACAAATATCCGGTCCGCGACGTGCCCGATCACCAGGTCGTCCAGCATGCTCATAGGAACCGACCGGCCCTGGCACGCTGTCTTGCCCTGCCGGGCGCAAGTGGAGCAGGTGGAGCAGGTGTAATAGCGATATCGTCCGCTCTTGCCCGTGCGGATCACCATGCCGCCGCCGCAGGTGGCGCAACGCGCCAGCCCGGCCAGCAGTGTCGGTCCCGAGACGATACGCGGGGGAGTGTGCTTCGGGTTCCGCTGGGCGAGCAAGCCCTGAACGGCATCGAAGACCGACGCCTCGACAATGGGAAGGACAGGGAAGGCGACCCATTCGGAGGGCGGCTTGGCCCTGCCGGTCTTGAAGCTCTGACGATTGAAGTAGTGTTCGCCCTTGTAGGTCGTCCGTGTCAGCAGCCGGTAAACAAGCCCGGTCGAGAATTTCCGGCCATCGCGGAAACGCAGCCCCTGCCGGTTTAGCCGGTCGGCAATCCCCTTGACGCCGACAGGTCCGTTGCCAGTGCCGTGCCGATACCAATCGAAAATCCTGCCGACGATCTCGGCTTCCTGCGGGTTGATATCCAGCCGCTTCTTGACCTTGTCGCCGCGCCGCTCCGCCTCGACGACGCGATAACCATAGGGCGGCTTCGATCCGTTCCAGAAGCCCCGGCGCGCGTTCTCCTGCATGGCGCGCAGCGTGTGCTTGCCGTTCTCCCGGCTGGAGTACTCATCGAACAGCGCGACCACCTGCCGGATGAGATGGCTCATCGGATCGTCACCGGCCTCCTGGGTGATCGAGACCAGCTTGACGCCGACTTTCTGGAGGCTGCGCAGGTAGAATTCCAGCTGGAACGCATCACGGAAAAACCGCGAATAACTGTGGACCACGATCACGTCGAACGGCCGTGCCGCCCTCCGCGCCTCTTCGATCATCCGCTGGAAGACCGGCCGCTTGTCATCGGTGGCGCTGGCACCGGGTTCCTCGTATTCAGCCGCGATTTCCCAGCCCTTCTTGCGGCAGTAGGCATCGGCCTGCCGCCGCTGGTCGGGTATGGACAGGTCTTTCTCAGCCTGTCGGGCCGTCGAGACCCGGAGATAGAGCGCCGCGCGCATGGTCTTTCCGCTCCCAGCCGCTACCCGCCGTCATGCTCCAGCATGCCGGCAACAATGTCGAGACAGTGGACTTCCAGAAGATCGATTTCCGCCGTTGTGACCGGCAGCCTGTCCGGCCAGTCATCCGCTACCGCCGGCTGCCAACGCCGCTCCGGACAGCAACCCTCCGATAACGTCGGGGGAGTTGCGGTTAATCCCGGCCCGGTGTTTTCGGGAGCCGGCCCGCTTGCGCCTACGTGACGTAGGCGGCTGTTTCTGCTTCGCACCGCATGGTGACCTCCTTTCTTTGCCTGAGTCTGCCGGCCCGATCCTGTCCCAACCTAACGTTACGTTAGCCCCCAACGTTACGTTGGGAGCCCTCCGATCCTTGCCGTTCCAGTTCTGCAAGCTCGCCTTGCAGCCCCTCCCAGCCGAATTCGTCCAGGGCGATCTTCCGGAACGCCTTGAACTGCGGCGGGGGTAGTGCCGCTTCTGCCACGGTCAGCAGCCGGGTCAGCCGGCGCTGCACCAGCTCCAGGATCGCCCGGGTCACCATTGGCCCAGCCCGTAACCGGTCAAGCTATCCAGTCCGCGGATTAGAAGGCGAGGCCCTGTTGGACTTGCGTTGGAGCTGGCGACGGCTAAAGACATTCCGCGTCCTTCGGACGGCAAAAAAATCTACCGGCTGCGGGCGCTGTAGATGCGCTCAAACAGCTTGTTCAGATTGATCAGGATGGAACTGGCCGATTTCTCGTCCGGACCGATCGGCTCACCATTATCGACAGTATCGAAGAAGTGAATCTTGGCGTCCGTGAAGGCGCCCGTTTTCCGGTCGACGTTCCACGACACCTGCATGAACGCCGTGCCCTCGTCCGTGGTGGCGAGGAAGAGTGAATTCCACGCTTCGTCGTCGTTGTCGTAAAGCACGTCGGCAACCGGCTTCATAATGTCGATAGTCGCGCCGTAGCGCGCCAGCTCCATCAGGATGACGGCAATCTCGACGGTCGGGTCTTCCAGGTAGAGACGGGGCGTACCGGTTCCGGTCTCCTTCTTGCCGCCATAAGGCCGGAGCAGGTCGTTTTGGGTCCAGTGCCGGACCTGGCGAGCGGCGCGGCTGACCATTTCCGCTGACGAGGCCAAGGCGACCCTCGCCGCAAGGTCCTTGAGGGTCAACAGGGGCGGACCTGCCTCCGGCTTATAGGACATCGAGTCATTTCAATGATTTAGATACATTATGTCCAATAAGACATTATGCGTCTTATTGCAAGCCCCAGCCGCACAAGCGCGGATGGGATCATCGTCTCTATAAATGCCGGCCCACATCCATGCGCTGGTGCAGAACGCGGACGACGACAAGACCCGCTTCGGATAAGCGATAGAACACGAGATGCGAGCCTGCCGGGTATTTGAAATACCCTTCCCGGATATCGACGGGCCGCCCGGTCTTGCTGCCCGCCGCCAGTTCCTCGAACGCAGCGACGATGGCGTTGTGATAGCTGTCCGCCTGTTCCGCTGACCGGTTTTTGAACGTGTAGAGCCCGATTTCTTCGAGGTCGGCTTCGGCGCGCGGGGAAAGGCGGTACCCCCGGCGCTTACCGGGCATGCCTGGCCCGCATCCGCTTCAGGAACGCCTTGTTGTCGAACGGCGCCGGCGGCCCGGAGTCCTCTCCGGCGATGAGCGCATCCCGCAGGGCCTTCACCTTGGCCTCGTGCTCCTCC
>SXGT01360760.1_pt1 | contig 24016 bp, 16 predicted proteins | sample 3176221 | NCBI WGS metagenome assembly SXGT01 (sample SAMN11356862, study PRJNA531348) | freshwater metagenome | isolation source: freshwater sample F1-120 | place: China: Fuxian Lake, Yuxi | collected 2017-12-25
CATCGTCGAGGGTGACTCGGCCGGTGGTTCCGCGAAGCAGGGTCGGGATCGCAAGACGCAGGCGATCATGCCGCTGCGTGGCAAGGTGCTCAACACGGAGCAGGCGGGCCTTTCGAAAGTAATCCTCAACAAGGAGCTCACGGACTTGGTGAGCGTGTTGGGCTGCGGGATTGGCAAGGACTTCGCCCTGGGGAAGTTGCGGTACCACAAGGTTGTGATCCTCACCGATGCTGATTCCGACGGGCACCACATTGCGACCCTCTTGCTCACGTTCTTCTACCGGTATCTCACCCCGCTCGTCCGGGGTGGATACATTTACCTCGGCATGCCGCCCCTCTATCGCATCGACCGGGGCAAGGAGACGATCTGGGCCTGGGATGATGCCCAGAAGGATCGGATTGTCGCCGGCACCCGTGGGCAGGGACCTCCCGGGGAGGGAGAGGCTGCTCCCCGGGCCCCGCGGGGAGAGGTGGATATCACGCGATTCAAGGGCCTTGGGGAAATGAGCCCCGAGCAGCTCAAGAAGACCACCATGGACCCGCGGACGCGAAAACTGCTCAAGGTCCTGATCACGGACGAGTTGGAGACCGACCGCGTCGTCAATGACCTCATGGGCAAGGACCCGCAGGCCCGCTACAAGTTTGTCATGGAAAGCGCTCGCGAGGCGGACGATGTCGATGTTTGATTGGGCGAGGTCTTTTCTCCTCCACCAGGAAAGAAAGTCAGAGCCCGAGCGATTCTTGCTCAGTCTCCGAGCATTTCAAGCAATGGTGTTGGGTCGGAGAGGTCGGGGGTGACGCGGTGGGCTCCCGAGGCGAGGAGCTCCCCGAGGGGGTACTTGCCGGTCCCCACAGCGAGCACCTGAAAGCCGTTGGACAGCCCGCATTCGACGTCCTTTGGCGTGTCGCCCACGATCAGGACGCGGCTGGGTTCAATGGGCCGCCCGTGCATCTCGGTGTATCGCCGGAGCGCTACCGCGCCCAGCTCCGAACGATTCAATCCATCATCACCGAAGACTCGGACAGGAAACCAGGTGATATCGATATCGATCGCGCGGAGCTTCAAGGCCGCGGCTCGGGGGTAATTGCCCGTGAGGATGCCGAGAACGATGTCCTCGCGAGCCTTCAAGGTCTCAAGGATGCCGTGCACGCCGGGCATGGCTTCGACGACGTCTTTTCCCGGCGCAAGCTCCCTGTCGAGGTGCTCCTCATAACGGTCTCGAAAGGCCAACTCTTCCGCTCGCGAGGCTGCGAAAGCGCTCTGTCGGGCGGCCTCCCTGAAAAGCTGCGGGTCGAGGCCCCCCGAAGTGTCGAGCACGTCCCAGGAAAAGCGGTCGCCAAAAAGCTCAAGGCTAGCTTTCTTCATGGCGCGCATGCCGGCGCCGGAGGTCAACAGGAGCGTGGCATCGATGTCAAACAGTACGAGTCGGTGCATGAGGCGCGCACGATACAAGGAGTCTCCTTGAGCGGCAATCCCTGTCTCGTCAGAGGCCAAGGATTCCCCACGCCGGCGCCCGATGGACCGAGATGCAAGTGGTGCAAGCCGGGACGGGTCCTGGGTGTCCACGGGCGCGGTGGAGAAGGTCCGACCCGAGAAAAAAAGGTTGAGAATTGGCGTGGCTTATGGCCCCATAACGAGCTTCATTTCGTGCGGAAGCCGTGTTGGCTTCGAGTCGTTTACATTTCAACCTCGGAGGTTTTGCACATGATTCACAGAACATGGTTGTTTCTTCCGGCTGCCCTGTTGGGTTTCATGGCCCTCGGCGCCGACGCAAAGACGCTCAAATCGGGCTTGCAGCCGGGTGAGAAAACATCCGCATTCCAGACGCGGGACATCACTGGCCCGAACAAGGGCAAGTCCCTCTGCTACGTCTGAAGCTACGGCCCGAAGCCTGTGGTTCTTGCGTTTGCCCGCGAGATCAACCCCGCCTTCACCGGTCTGGTGAAGGAAATCGACAAGGCCGTCGCCGCGAACAAGGATTCAAAACTCTCCAGTTTCGTCGTCTTCCTGACGGACAGGCGAGATGAGCTCGAACCAAAGGTGGCGGAGCTTGCGAAGAAGGAGGGCATTACCCACGTGCCCCTGACCATTGTCGAGAGCGTCTCTGGCCCCGAGAAGTACAAGATTGCAAAGGATGCCGAGGTTACCGTGATCCTCTATTCCAAGGCCGAAGCGAAGACCACCCTCGCCTTCCCCAAGGGCGGCCTCGACGAAAAGGGGACCAAGGAAGTTGTCGCCGCCATCGCCAAGCTCGTTGGGAAGTAATCTCGAGAATATCGATGGACTCCGCGCGGCCGTGATTGGGACATCTTGACGAGGGCTCACGCGCTATCGGCGCCGGAGGCGTCCCGTGCGGGGGAGGTCTTCTTCCCCCGCGAGGAGGATACATGGCTCTTTCCATGATTCAACCCGGTCGCGGGTCCTGGCTCATTGGCCTCGGTGCCGTGGCGATCTGCTCCCTGTCGCCGAGAGCACCTGCGGCCTCGTCCGGCCAGCTCGCACTCTCCGCTTCCGGGCGAGTGCTGGCCGTTGCCAACCTCGACAGCGACTCAGTCAGCTTCCTCGACACGACGACTCTCACGAAGCTCAAGGAGATTTCTCTGGGCGATCGTCCCGAGTGCCTGGTCTTCCTTGGCGCGACGGAAGAAGTGTTGGTGACCCTCTACAGGGGGGATGCCGTCGCGCTGGTGGACCTGGTCGGGGGAAAGGTTCGGCAGAGGATCCCGGTGGGCGACGAACCCTACGGCGTCGTTGCCAGCCAGGACGGACGTCGAGCCTGGGTGAGTCTTGACTACCCGGGCGAAGTTGTCGAGCTGGATCTGTCGCTGGGGGCGGTCGCTCGCACGCTTCACGTGGGGGAGTTTGCGCGTGGATTAGCCCTGTCCAGGGACGAGAAGCGCCTCTACTCGACCGAGTTTTACAGCGCCGCCCTCACGGTGATGGACCTGGATCGGTGGGCCGTCCGGGAGCGGATCGAGGGGGCATCATTGAGCGACAACCTCAGTCGGCACGTGTCGCTCCACCCCTTCCGTCCCAAGGCCTACCTGGCCCATCTCCGATCCCGGGTCACGAACGCGCACGGCGAGGGATCGATCTTCCCTTTCGTCACCGTGGTCGATACGGAGCCGGGTGGAGAGCGCCGCCGAAGCCCGATCGCGATGGATACTTTCAACGGCTTTCAAGCAGTAGCAAACCCCTGGGAGACGGCTGTCTCGCCCGATGGGAAGCGACTCTACAGCCTCTACTCGGGCACGAATGACTTGCATGTCTGCGAAATCCTGGACGACAACTACCGGGAACTCAGCCGCAAGGCTATCTTGACTGTCGGGAACCATCCCCGAGCAGTGCTCGTGAGCCCGGACTCTCGCACGGTGTACGTCTACGACACCCTCGACTTTGCCATTCGTGTCATCGATGCCGAGAGCCTCGAGACGAAGACCACGGTACCCGTGACGACTCCAACAAGGAGCGCCGCCTGGGTGCGTGGCAAGCTCCTCTTTAACGCTGCCCTGGAGCCGGTGGTGGGGCGCAGGTGGATCTCATGCTCGAGTTGCCACCCCGACGGTCAGGCAGACGGACGCACGTGGCAGAACCCCGAGGGCCTCAGGAACTCAACCGCCTTCATCGCCATGAAGGAGACGCATCCCCTCCACTGGTCCGCCGACCGCGATGAGACGCAAGACTTTGAGCACACGATTCGAGGCCCTCTCCTGCAGGGCCGTGGGCTCATCTCCGGTTCTGTGGCGTCCGATCTTGGCCCCCCGAACGCCGGTCGATCGGCCGACCTCGACGCCCTGGCGGAGTACTGCAACTCTTTCACCGCCACCTTGAGCCCTCATGCCGCCGGGCCAGGGAAGCTCACCGAAAGCGCCCGGCGTGGGAGAGATATTTTCTTTCGCCAGGACGTCGGTTGCGCCAGCTGCCACAGTGGGCCCAATTACTCCGACAGCTCCCTGGAGCCGAAGCCGTTCAAGCTCCACGACGTCGGCACAGGCGAGGATGATCCGAGCGAAAAGATGGGGTCTCGCTTTGACACGCCGACCCTGATCGGGATTTACCGAACGGCCCCATATCTCCATCACGGCAAGGCGAAAACGCTCAAGGATGTGCTGGTCGATCAGAACAAGTCGGACCGGCACGGCCGCACCAGCCACTTGAAGCCCGCCGAGCTCGAAGACCTCGTCGACTTCTTGAAGAGCCTTCCCCACGACCTGGAGCAGCTCCGGAGCCAACGGCCCTGACCTTGCTGCCGGCGCAAACCCTTCTTGACCTGGCCGTTGTTGCCACATAGAGTGAACTTCTTCACAGGGAACCGGCGGAATCGCTGCAGACGCTCCGTGCCTTTTAATAGGGCCTAACAAGGGAGGTGCCCATGTCTGTCCTGCGCAACGTTCTCGAGACTCTTCCGCGGTCGAATGTCGTGTTGGAGACCTTTGACCGCACGGGCAGTGTAGTCAACAGGCTGAGAGGTGGTGAGTTCGTCGAGTGCATTCGGCGATTTCGTGGCATCTTCGACACACTCGATGGTCCTGGGCGCAAGGTTGTGGCGCTCCTGTTCAAGTCGGAGGAGACGATCGAGTTCCTCGTGGCCGCGTTTGCCGCCATCTCCAGGGGTTTTACGATCGTGCCGCTGTATCCGAGCTGGTCGAGTGAGACGCAGCTTGAGTACATCAAGGCTTACCGCCTGCGTAGTCTTTGCGTGGGACAAGGGTTTCGTTCCCGTCTGGAGGCCTGGAGAAGGGAGGCGAGCTCGGGCATCGATCAGGTCCTCCCGGTCGACGTGCAGAGTTTGCTCGTTGCGAGCGAGGATCTTGGGGATACGCCAGTGGATTTCGACCTCCCCGCCGACCACCCCTGCGCCTGGATCTTCACTTCGGGCACCTCCGGCAAGCTTGCGAAACTTACCGAGATTTCCCGCAGGAACCTCGAGGCCGCGATCGAGAACATTCATGGCCTCGATTTCCTTCGCCCGGGCATGACGATTCACAGCCCTCTTTCAGCGAGCCACATTTTCGCCTTCGTGGCAACACTTGGATTTCTTGCCCTGAAGCCTCGTCGCGTGATCTTCTCGGACGTGCAATTCCTCCCGCGGTTACCCCAGGCGAAGACTGGCAAGGTCGATGGCATGATCCTGGTCCCCATCGTCCTCAACCGCATGAGGGCCAGTTTCTACGAGAAGTTGGTCTCGAAGCTGGAACCTGTGGCCGTGCCCGCTGAGCTGAGAAAGCTCGCGAGGATTCCGCTGGCGGTTCGCAAAGTTCTCAAACGAATCATGCTCAGGGCCGAAGAGGCGGTGATCACCCTCGAGTCGACGGGATCGATGCCACCTTCAAGCTGGGCAGCGGTCCAGCTCGCACGCAGGCTTTTCGGCAAGATGTTTCGGGAGCGCCTGGGCTCTCCCGAGTTCGTGGTTGTTGGTGGTGCCAAGCCTGGCCTGCAGGGGATGGCGTTTCTGGAGGTCCTGGGGATTCGCTGCCTCCAGGGTTGGGGCATGACGGAGACAACTGGTCCGCTGGCTGTTTGCACCCTGAGAGATCGATTCACCGGCGCCCTTGGCACCTGTGGTAACCTCTTCCCGAGAGCCAAGGCCTTTATCGAGGATGGAGAGTTGATCGTGGAAGGGCCGCAGATCGCCAGAGGATACCATCAGCCGGGCGGCACGTTCGTACATTTCAATGGTCGAATGCGCACGGGGGATCATGCGGAGTTCGACAAGTCGGGCCGCCTGAAAGTGCTCGGCAAGGCCTCGGACCGCATCACGACCGACAACGGCATCAACTACAATCCGATCCCGCTGGAGGAGGAGCTTCAGACTCTCGACCTGAAGGATCAGCAGCTCATTGAAGAGGTGGTCGTCATCGGTGATGGGCAGCCTCGCCTCGGCGCGGTCTTCTTCCTGCGCGAAGGAATCGCAAACGATGCCACGTGCCGGGCTTACCTGCAGGCACTTGTGCGAGCCGTCAATAATGATAGAGCCGTTGACGAGAAGATCGGCCCGTGGGTCGTGAGCAGCAAACCGTTCAAGGATGCCGGCGTGATCGGGCCTTCCGGCAAGCTGCTCCGTCTACGGGTGGAGGAGCGCCATGCCCACATCTTCGGCGTCGCAGTCGAGATCGCGTAGGATCACCCCGGGTGATGCTGAGTTTCCGGTCGACGGAGTTTCCCATCGACAATGTGGGACGCCACTCGCACAATCCGGGTCTCATGAATCTGACGTACTTTGAAGTGCGCGAAGAGCTCTTCGAGAGTGAGGCCTTGCGCGAGAACCCGGCCGGCGATCCCTCGAGTCGGCGCATTCCGGTCATCCTCCCAAGGACGCGAGGGTCGTTGGACTTGCCCGGGTATCCAGTGCTGTTCCTCCTTGCCGGCTTCGCCGGAAGTGGCCGCCAGTTTCTCAACTACAGCGCCTGGAGTCCCAGCCTTCCCGAGCGGCTCGATCGACTCCGTTCCCGTGGTCTCATTGGCGACCTCATCGTCGTCTGTCCCGACGCCTTCACGCTCTACGGTGGAAGTCAGTATCTGAATTCAACGGCCACGGGCCGCTACGAGGACATGATCGTTGGGGACCTCGTCGACTGGGTCGGCGCCCGCTATCCGACCCTCGGGCGGCCCCAGCACTGGGCCGTTGGAGGGAAGTCATCCGGCGGCTATGGGGCGTTGGTTCTTGGCATGAGGCATCCGGAGGTTTTCGGGGCTGTCGCCTGCCATTCAGGCGACATGTACTTCGATTACTCCTACCGCCTTGACTTCCCGAGGCTCTTGCGCCAGCTTGACCGGCATGGCGGGCTCGATGGTTTCATGCGAGCCTTCTTCGTGGCTCCGAAGAAGACGTCGGAGTTGGTCCTGGCGATGAACATTGTCGCCATGGCCGCGGCGTACTCGCCCTCGCCTGCGGAGCCATGGCGTGTCAAGCTGCCCTTTGATCCAGAGACGGGCGAGATCCGCGAGGATGTTTGGCAGCGGTGGCTTGCGCAGGATCCCATTCGGCTCTCTGAACGATACGCCGACAACCTCCGGCGGCTCAAGCTCCTTTACCTCGACTGCGGTCGGCAGGACCAGTTTCACTTGCAATACGGGCTTCGAATCCTGAGGAAGAAGCTCGCTGCTCTCGGCGTTCCGCACCACGCCGAGGAGTTCGATGACGACCATTCCGACACCTCCTACCGCTACGAAGTCAGCTTGCCGAAGCTTTGGGAAGCAATACGCCCCTGACTCGAGCGAGGCAGCCCTGGCACAAGCCAGAAGGACAAGAACACAATGCCCTGGGATCGACAACAGATTACCGCCTTGCTCGAGGAAGCTGGCGCCATGGCGCAAACGGTCAAGAAGGACCTTCGCTTCGAGTTGAAGAGCGATCGTTCGATCGTGACTCCGGCCGACAAGGAGATCGAGGCGCTCTTCTCGAAGGCACTCGAAAATCCAGCAGGCGGAGTCTATCTCATCGGGGAGGAGACAGTGAACTCGAAGGGCGAGGCCTATCTCGACTCGGCAATGAAGCGGGAGGCCTTTGTGGTCGACCCCATCGATGGAACCGCGCCCTTCGCTCATCAGCTTCCCAACTGGGGCATTTCGATTGGCCGAATGGAGAAAGGCGTCCTTACGGACGGCGCTGTATTCCTCCCGGAATGTGGTGGCGGGGAAATCGTCCTTTCCGACGGCGCCGCCGTGCTGCAGGGGACGCGTAGCGGGAAGGGCTGGCAATGGCGGGAGTTGAGTCCCCGTCGGGGGCCGCTGAATGACTATGGGCTGATCGCAATCACGCAAGAATTGGCGAAACGAGGCAGGGTGCTCCTCCCCAACCCCGTCATGGTGCTCGGGGCGGCTGTGGTGCCTCTGATTGGCCTCTTGCAGGACAGATTTCTTGCGTATCTGGGAAGCGTGCAGCTCTGGGACATCGCGGGCGTGCTGCCGCTCCTGCTTCGAAAGGGCTTCGCGCTGAGCGTGCGTGAGGGTTGCGAACGGCGGGCGGTCACGGGGACGGTCGACGAACACACGTATCACCTGGCGCCATCCTCTCCCCGACGCTGGGCGCTCCGCAGCGACCTCGTGGTGGCCTGGCCCGACGAGGAAGAGAAGTTTCGCGCGGCGATCCAGCACCACTAGGCTCACGATACGGGATTCACCGCTGTGGCTCCGCTATCCTCCACCAGTTCGAGTAGCTATTGAGCATGCCGGTTCTTCGCGAAGCTGAATGCGATCCGGCGGACATCTTCCACCCCGATACGGCCCATCTTGAGCGCCACCTCGTCGATGCATGCGACCTTGAGCCCCTGCCGTGTCGCGTGGAGATTCTGGCTCACCTCGAGCGCCCCAGTTCCAGCACACAAACTCCCGCTCTCTGGCGGCCGCTCGGGGCTCTTCTGGCCAAAGCTGCGATGTGTCCTCTTGACGTATTCCCGGAACATGCCTAAAATCCTGCGCTTAAGTCCATGGTCCGCCTGGATTAAGGTTGAGTCATCGTTGAGTCATCGTTGAGTCTTCGTTGAGGCAAGGACATGGAGCAGCCTTGAAAGCGGTAATTCGCTCGAAGAAGAGAGAGCTTTGAGCGCTGCCGAAGAGGTTGGCGAACGTGGATCGAGAGGAAGCGAAGGCGATCGAAAGGAAAGTTGAAGAGGAGAACCCCGCAACGCCTTCACGTTATTGCGGACCGGAAAGCTCATGGGGACGAAGGTCCCGGACTGTGTTGCATGGGGAAGGGTTTGAGGATTCAAACAAATGCAGTGTCCGTTTTGCAGGACTGATGAGGATCGAGTCGTCGACTCGCGCTCGATTGGGGAGGGTAACGCCATCCGCCGTCGGCGGAAGTGCCTCGCCTGCGGCAAGCGATTCACCACGTATGAGCGCATGGAAGTGCAGCCCCGGGTTGTGATCAAGAAAAACTCGACCCGGGAGTCCTTCAGCAGGGAGAAGATCCTCGCGGGCATGATCAAGGCTTGCGAAAAGCGAAACATCTCGCTCCACGATCTGGAGAACCAGGCGGCCACGATCGAGGCGGAGATCTTCGAGCAGCACGACAGCGAGGTCAGCACCAAGGTGATCGGCGAGAAGGTGGGCGACGCCCTGAAGGGGATCGATCATGTCGCGTACGTGCGATTTGCGTCGGTTTACCGCGAGTTCAAGGACGTCAATGCCTTTCTTGCGGAGTTGATTCCTCTCGTTCGCCCGCGAATCGACGTGCAGGACTTGGGCCAGCCCGCTCTGGCCGATCCACCAGGGGGCACCAGCGAGCCAAGTGGGGTCGCAGGTGCGCTGGGGGCCTCAGGAAGCTGATGGAGCCTCGATCCCGAGTGGAAAGCCGAAGCGCCCTCGAGGAAAAGGGGTTGGCGAAGATCCGGGAGGTCAGAAAACGGGATTCTCGCGTCGTGCCGCTGGATCCCACGAAAATTAGCGATGCGATCCATGCCGCCTTTCGGGCTGTCGGCGAGGGCGATCGGGCTGTCGCCGAGGAGTTGGCAGCGGCCGTCCTGCACTTCCTCGAGGGGAAGTTCGCCGGGGCGATTCCCGGGATTGAGGACATCCAGGACCTTGTGGAGACCGTGCTGATCGAGATGGGCCATACGCGGGTTGCCAAGGAGTACATCCTCTACCGGCAAAAGCGGGCGATGATGCGCGCGACCCTGGAGGTGCGGAAGGTCGATGGCCACCAGGGCGAGGGCATCACTTACGACTACGGCGCCCAGGAGAGTCTCGGTGCGAGGGCCAAGGAGCAATTCCTGCCCGAGGTTGACCTTGGGCCCAAGGGTACCTCGAGCTGGCACAAGTCTCGAATCGCCTCCGCCCTGATTCGTGAGGCGGATCTGGATCCGGTAATTGCCGAGGAAATCGCGTCGAATGTGGAGCAAAGAGTGCTTCACTCCGGCGTGAGACGAATCTCGACCTCCTTCCTTCGGGAGCTTGTGGACAATGAGCTTTTTGAGCGCGGTTTCAGCGGGAAGCTCAGAAAACAGGCGCCGCTTGGGATTCCGAAATACAATCTTGAAAACTTGATTTTCGGTACGGACCTGAAGGAGGGCTTCACGTTTCCGAAGACTCCTGTGGAGGTTCGCAATACGATCGCAAACCGAATCCTGCATCAGTACTCCCTGGAGGAGGTTTTCACGCCGAGTATTGCGGACGCCCACCGGGAAGGCAGGATGTTTATCCACCGTCTGAGTGACCCGATCCGCCTCTCCCGGCTGCGTTGGAAGATTGCCGCCCCGCTCTCGCTGGGCGGCGGCACCGGGAAACGGGACCTCGCCCTGTCCGTGCCCGAGCCGGGTTACTACTTCGACGTGCGTGATTTCTTCGGAAAGCTCTGGCACCTTGCCCACTTTTTTTCGGAGGAGATCCGGCTCGTGGGCCTCTCCAACCTTCTCCTGGACCCGGCTTTCAAGTCTCAGGGCCCCGCCGATGGAGCGCGAGCCGTCCTCGATCGGCTCGCGCAGATGGAGGAGCGACCGGGGATTGCGCTCGAACTGGATCTCTCGAGCGAGTCTGGCCCGTGGCTGGACGCACTCCTCGCGCAGTCGCTGACGCATCCACGCCGCTTCCTCATTGCCATGAGGCTCTTCAAGGCTCAGTCCGAAGGTGCGGGGCATCGATCTCCGGGATCTTGGAGTGGAGACGGCTCGTCGAGCGGAGCCATTCTGGACGCGATTGCGCAATTGTACGAGCGTGGCGAGCGGATCGAATTTCTGCCGGGGGTTGAGGCAGGGTCGGGTGACTGGAAAGCCCGGCCCATGCTCGAGGCTCCAACGCGGCTGGAGGCCTGTGGAGCGAAAATCACGATCAACCTTCCACGTGCAGCGTTTCGCTCCGCTCGTGAACGAGGACGATCTCTTGAAGCCGAGCTGGAGGAGGCCGTGGATCTGGCGGTGAAAGGGCACCTGGAGCGTCGCGCTTTCATCCAGCGGATTGGCTCGAGCCGTGAGAGCCCGCTCTGGGGGCTTCTGCGAGATTCGTCCGGTCTTGGGCCCGATGCGAGGGACGGCATCGTATTTTCGATTGGAGTCCTTGGACTGAACGAATGTGTGAAGTTTCTTTCGGGCGCGGACCTTCATGTGGAGGGAAGTCACGAGAAGTCCGCGTCGAGACTCGGGCTCGAGATCGTGTGTCTCCTGGAGCGAAAAATTCGCCGGGAGGAAAGGAGCCTGGGCCTTCGCCTTGAGCTGGAGGAGACAGCCAACGTGGGGCCTCTGCGACTCCTCGAGAAGGGAGACCGGTCGAAGTTTCCAGATCGGCTATCGGAGGTGGAACGAGGCCGACAGATCGACTGGGGACCCACTTACACCGACGGTGTCCGGCTCCACCGCATGGCACCCGTGGACCCACTCCGCCGGGTGGAGGACCTGGCGAGGTTCCTTCCATACTTGCGGCCTCAGGGTGGGATTATCGAGCACTTCCCCGAGCTACGTTCCTCGTCGAGGGAACTCCTCGTGAGTCTCCTCGAGGAGTGTTTGCCCATGATGACAGGGCCTGGACCGACTGGAAGCTGAAGAACTGTCTGGAGAGAATTGAGATGAAGAGAAGTCTCGGGAGGCGCGGCGCATGTACCTGAAGAAGCTCGAGATGCTAGGGTTCAAGTCTTTTGCGGACAAGACCGAGCTCCTGTTTGAAAGTGGCATGACGTGCATCGTCGGCCCCAACGGATGCGGCAAGTCCAACGTTGTCGATGCGTTCAAGTGGATCTTTGGGGAACAGTCTGCCAAGGGCCTGCGCGGAAGCGAAATGAAGGATGTGATCTTCAACGGGACCTTGGAGCGCAAACCGACAGGCTTCGCGGAGGTCACTGTTGTTTTTGAGAACTCCGACCGCTTTCTCGACATCGACTACTCCGAGGTCGCCATCACGCGACGACTCTACCGCAGCGGTGAAAGCGAGTACCTGATCAACAAGCAGCGGTGCCGGCTCAAGGATATCCGTGAGCTATTCATGGGAACGGGCATCGGTCAGACGTCGTACTCGATCCTCGAGCAAGGCAAGATTGACGTCCTTCTCCAGGCCAACAATGTCGAGCGCCGCCACGTATTTGAGGAGGCAGCGGGGATCTCGAAGTACCTCTCCAAGAAGGCCGAGACGCTTCGTGCGTTGATTCGGATCGAGGAGAACCTCGTGCGCCTGAACGACATCGTTGCCGAGGTCGACAAGCGGTTGCAGCGGGTGAAGGCGCAGGCGAGCAAGGCTCGCCGATACCGCGAGCTGAGCGAGAGGCTCAAGGATTTGCGCGTGCGCTCTGCGCTGGATGACTACCGCGAATCAGTTGCTGCCCGGGCTGAGATCTCTTTTCGGCTCCACTGGAGTCAATTTCGCATCGATCTCATTGAAGGCCTGATCTTTGAGCTCCAATCCGCAGCGGATCGCCGCGGCGCCGAGCGGACCGAGCACGAGGCCGCTGTCACGCTTGTCCGCGAACGACTGGCATCCGAGCGGCTCCTTGCCGAGCGAGCTCGGGAGCGCATGGAGCAGGAGAGGCGACGTTCACTGGAGCTTGTTGCAGAAAAGAGTCGAAAGCTCGACGAGCTGGATTCGACGACGGCAGCCCTGAGACAGCTATTCGAACGGCTCGACCAGGAGAAGCGCGAGGTCGCCAGCCTTGTGACGGATATCGAGGCGAAGAAGGGGCGCTTCCAGACTCTTCACGCGGAGTTCGATGGAGTCCACCGTCAAAGAGCGCGGATCGAGGAGGCACTGGAGAGTGGCAAGAACAAGGTCGTGGCCCTTCTCCAGGCACGCTCGCGCGTCCTGAACGAATGGACGCAGGTGGAAGCCGAGCTCAGCAACTTGCGGGGTCAAGGGGAGCGGCTCGTGGCGGCCATCGATGCCCACAGTGCGCAAGTCGCCCGGGAGCAGAGCCTGGAGAAAGAAAAGCGAGCGGAGGAGAATCTGCTCAAGCTCGAGTCCGAGCGACTATCCCGCGCGCGAGCCCAGTGTGAGAGCTCCACCGAGAGTCTTTCAGCCGAGCTCGAAACCCTCGACGAAGAGCTTGCGGCGAAGGTGGGGCTACTCGTTGAGCGAAGATCGCGGTACGAGGTGCTGAAGAGCCTCGAAGAGAAGCTCGAGGGTGTGGGCCGGGGGGTGCAGGACATCTTGCGCCGGCGCGAGAGTCTTCCGGAGCTTGCGGACCTACGAGGGCTCCACGGCATGGTCGGATCGCTCGTCAAGGTGGAGAGCCGGTATGCACGTGCGGTTGAGGCTGCACTCGGTGCTCAGGCGGAATCGCTGGTCCTTGAGAGTCAGGACGGCGCCCTGTCGCTTCTGGACTTTGCCCGCAAGGATGGGAGCGGCAGAGTGGAGGTGATCAGTCTGGATCGTGTGGACAGCATCGCTCCCGAGTACTTTTCTCGGCAGGCGGGGGTGCTGGGACCTCTCGTCGATCGGGTCCAAGTGGCCGAGGACCACGAGGAGCTCTTCCGGAGGCTCCTTGCGAATGTCGTCCTTGTGGAGGACTTCGATACAGCAGTTGCTCTCTCTCGCAATGGTCTCAGGCCATTCCGGCTCGTCACAATCGGAGGAGAGGTGATCGAGCCCTGGGGCGGCCTCTCGATCGCCGGCAAGAGCGACCTGGGGATCATTTCACGGCGAAGCGAAATGGACGATCTCCAGCGTGTGGTCAACTTGCTTGAAGGCGAGGAAGCCTTGCTTCGAAAGCGGCAGTCGGAGCTGAAGCGAGGGGTTCTGGACGGGAGGACGGAGCTCGATCGGCTGCGTGAAGAGTTGCAACGAGTCTCGAGGTCCGTTGTCCAGTCCGAAGGAGTACTTTCCCAGATCACCCGGGAGAAGGAACGTCTGGGGCGCGAGATCTCCGTTGGCTCGTCCGAGCTCAAGGAGATCGAGCTGGAAACCGCCTCGCGCAAGGAAAGCTTGCTGGCGCTCACGGCAAAGCTGGAGGCGCTCGATCAAGAGCGCACCGCCGCAGAGGAAGAGTGCCGAGGCCTTGACAGGAGCGTGCGGGAGGCCAGTGAGATGGAGAGCGTTGCTCAGGAGGATTGCACGCAGGCAAGGCTCGATCTAGCTCAGGCGGAAAAGCGGCTGGAAGGCCTCAGGGAGATGGTCAAGAGGGACGAATTGAGCCTGGAAGACCGACAGCAAACGATTGCGAGCTTGGGAGCCGAGGTTCGACTCATCGAGGAACGGCACCGTGAGGCCGAGGATGCCTTCCGTTCGAGCGAGCAGGAGCTCACCGAGGTTGCTACCCGCGAAGACCTTGTGCGTCGTGAGCTCGAGGTGGCCGAGGCGACAGGGGCCGCTCTGCGAGATCAGGAACAACTCCTCCGCAAGGAAGTGGACAACGCACACCAGGAGCAAGCGCGCGTGCAGAAGGAGCGAGAGTCTGCGCAGCTTCGTGACCAGGAGGAGCGTCACCGAAGGAACTCGATTCTCGAACGTATGGACGAGGAGTACGGGCTTGACCTCGTCCGTCTGATGGAGTCCCACGAGATCAACGCTGCTGACTCGAATTCCGTGCCGACCCTGCCCGATGAGCTCCAGCCCCTGGCAAAGTACTTCACTCCCGACCCGGCGTGGGACCGGGAGAAGGTCCGCGAGGAAGTTCGGGAGATTCAGGAAAAGCTTCGGCGCCTCGGCAGCGTGAATCTTGAGGCGCTGGACGAGCTCGGGGAGCTCGAGGAACGACAAAAGTTCCAGCTGGCCCAGCGAGCCGACCTCACGGAGAGCGCGAAGAGCCTCCAGGAAATCATTGCCGAGATCAACAGGACCAGCCGCGACCTCTTCCTCAAGACGTTCGTGGAGGTGCAGACTCACTTCTCGGACCTCTTCCGCAAATGCTTCGGAGGAGGGAAAGCAGAGCTGGTGCTCGAGGAAGGGCAGGACGTGCTCGAGGCCGGAATTGACATCGTGGCCAAACCTCCGGGGAAGAAGATCACCACGCTTTCTCTCATGTCCGGCGGCGAGAAGACCATGACAACAATTGCGCTTCTCTTCGCGATCTTCCGGGCCAGGCCGAGTCCATTCTGCATCCTCGATGAGGTGGACGCTCCTCTCGATGAGACCAATGTGCGCCGCTTTTCGGTCCTCCTGAAGGACTTCCTGGCACAGACCCAGTTTGTCGTAGTGAGTCATAACAAGGTCACGATGGCCGAGGCCAACACGCTCTATGGAGTCACCATGCAGGAGCATGGTGTTTCGAAGCGAGTTTCGGTCGAGCTCGAGAGCTATGATCCGGAAAAGATGGAAGCCGCTCTGGCCTGAGCGCGCAGTATTGCAGGTCAGAAGAAGCTTTCCCGTCCCGTCGTGCTGGGCTGCTGGCCCTGCGCCTGGCTCCTGAGCGACCCGCTTCCGTAAACCAATATGTGGCGGAACTTGCTGCAAGAAGCATGCTCACGGGCCAGTGTTCCTTGCGCGCCGCCGGTTTGACGCTCGCGGACAGGCACCCTATACTTCGCTCGAACATGGACAGGCTTAGGTCGTAGAGGTGTTCGGTGAGAGCCGGAGGGTCTTCCCGTGGGAAGATGCTCGCGCCTTCACTGACTTCCACGATTGCTTGCGGGTTGGGGCAACGCTCTCTCAGAAAGAAATATGGCTGAAATCACCCGAGAGGATGTGGTTGCCCACATTGCTCAAAACAAACCGCTTCGCGGTTATAACTTGTCTGGCCTCGATCTGAGCCGCTTGAAGTTGCGTGGCGCAAATTTCGAGAGCGCCGATCTCACCGGCTCGTGCCTGTCGTATTGTGATCTCTCGGACGCCAACCTGCTCGGCGCCAACTTGAAGGACGCTGACGCTACGGGTGCCAACATGGTTGGTGCCGTGGTCGAGCTGGCCAATCTTGAGGGTGCGAAGTTCCGCAACGCCGACCTGCGGAGGGTCGACTTTGCCTCGGCGCGCATGATCAACTGCGACTTCTCCGATGCGAACCTGTTCCGATCCAAGTTCGTGGACCAGGAGCTTGCCGGCTGCACCTTCCAGCGGACGAACCTCGGTGGTGCCCTCTTTTCGAATTGCCGATGCGCAGGGCTGAATTTCAGCGGGGCACAGATGGTAAATACGTCGTTCAGGCATGTGGTGCTCGATGGAGCCAATTTCGGCTCCGCCCTGCTCCGGAGCACGAAGTTTGACGGTACGAAAATTCGCGGCGTGAATTTCCGCGGTTGCCGCTTCATCGATTTCGACTTCAGGAGCGTGGAGCTCGACGGCGTGGACTTCTCGGAAGCGAACCTCGAGGGCGCTCAGTTCTCTGATGTGCCGTTGCGGGGGATTCGCTTCGAGCGGGCCAATCTTTCACGCGTCAATCTGGAAGGGCTAAACCTCCAGGGGATGGATTTGCGGGGCGTCAACCTCGAGCGTGCGGTCCTCTGTGGCGCGAGCCTCGTGAGCGCCAACCTCGATGGCGCACTGGTCTCCGGCGCCAATTTTTCGGGCGCAGATCTGACGAAGGCAAGCATGCGGCACTCAAGGGGCGATGGAGCCTCCTTCAAGCGTGCTGTCCTTGTCGACTTTGATGCCTCGGGCGCCGCTCTCTTGCATACAAATTTCTTTGAGTCCACGATCCAGCGGTCAACTTTCATCGACGTCAACCTTGAAGGGGCAAACTTGAACCTGGCGTCGGTGCGGGAGTCCTCGTTCGCCAGGAGCAGGCTGTGCGAATCGAGCCTCTCGGAGACGATCTTTCAGAGCTGCAATTTCGAGGAGTGCAACTTCGATCGCTCAAGCCTCCGTTCCGCGAGGCTCAGCAACTGTTCGTTGAAAAGAACAACGTTCCGCCGTTCGCTTTGCCAGGACATGGAGTTTGTGGACCTTGATTTTGAGGGTGGAGATTTTTGCCGCTCGAGCATGATCCGCGTCCGTTTTGCTGCCTCTCGACTGCACGAGGCTGTGCTAGACGCCGTGGATTTCCGGGACTCGTCGCTGGTTGAGGTGCTCCTCAGGGACGCGCACATCGTCGGTGCTCAATTCAGCGGGGGTGAGCTGAATGGTGTCAGCTTCGCGGGGTCGTTGATACGCGACACCAGCTTTGCCGGCACCCAGTTGAATCGCTGTGAATTCTCTGGAGTTGACAAGTCCGACCTCAAGACCTGCAAGGGCCTGGGCACGGACATTCTGAGCGACTCGAAGGTTGAGGCGTTGGTGAAGGCTTCATCCCAGGATGAGAAGCGAGGCGCGGAGATCGATCCGCTGGGCAAGACGATGCCGCTCGGACCAGGCGACCGCCTTGAGTTGCTGGGGCCACCCCTGGACCGACGAACCGTCATCATGAAGGGGGCTCCCTGCAGCGAGCTGACCGTGAGGTTCCAGTTCATGCAGCTCAGGGCCGACGAGCTGGCTCGAGTCCTGTTGCTCCTTGAGCAGCTCTACAACCGGATATTGCAGGCGCTGCGCGGGCTGTCTTCGGCCTACGACGTGTCACCCGAGGAGCGTCTTCGAATCACTCGGATGGAGATGGATCTGGAGGCGTCCTTGACGCTCCGGGGCGCACTTTGCCAGGTGAACGTCAACGGTGTGTCGAGGGACGTCGGCGTGCTCGATATCCTGCGGGACCTGCTCGTGAAGAGCTGGATGGCTCCCGCAGACAAGTGCTTCAAGACGTTGGCTCACATTCGCGAGCACAAGAGCGGATCTCCGGTTGACTACGACATGCTGAGCGTCCCCGTCAACAAGGAGGACGAACTGCGTCAAGTACGCAAGGGGCTCGAGGAGCACCGGGAGCGTATCGCAGGTGAAGCACGAAGGCTCCTTCCGCAAAGCCAGGAATCGGATATCGCGGAAATCGCGGGCCTGGCCTTCCAGATTCCCAGCGAAATCTTCGAACGGCGTAACTTGTGGGGGCTTGAGCTTCAGTAAGGAATCAGTGGGGCGAAGGCGCCCGCCACTGGCCCAACGTTCGCAACCCTTGGGCGAGAAAAAACGTTCACGAGAGGGGAAAATGCTCGAGACGCTTCCAGGTGAAATTATTGGAGACAGCGCGGAGGCACAAAGCCTTCGCCGATTTGTTGAGTTCGCGGCGAAGTGCCACAACCCCGTTACCTTGACGGGCGAGGCGGGTACCGGCAAGGAGACAGCCGCACGCCTGATTCACGAGGCCTCCGAACGTAAGGCTGAGCCTTTCCTCGGGGTCGACTGCGCACTCTTTTACGAACGGGAGTTGAAGCGGGAGCTCTTTGGCTACTGCGCCGGCGGATCTTTCAGGAGAAAGGGTCGCAAGGGCCTCTTCGAGTTCGCAAGCAAGGGCACTTGCTACCTCTCGCGGATTGAGGAGCTGAGCCCGGGAATTCAAACGGACCTTCTTCAGTTTCTCAAGAGCAACGCTTTCACCCGGCTCGGCGATGGTCAGCGCATCCCGTCGGCTGTGCGAATCGTCGTCTCGAGCACGAAGAATCTCACGGGGTTCGTGGAAGCAGGACTTTTCGACAAGAACCTCCACGAAATCCTCTCGAGGGTGAGTGCCCGAATCGTACCGCTACGTGAGCGCAGGACGGATGTGTCGGCCATCGTGAGACAACTCGTGGCTGTTCATGGCATGGAGCATCCAGGCAAGGCCGCTGCAACATTCAGCGCCGAGGCGCTCGAGGCGCTCGAAGCCTACCCGTGGCCTGGCAATCTGGACGAGCTTGAAAAGGAAATCCTCAGGCTGCTTGGGAGCTCACAGGGCACTATTCGACCTGAGCACCTGGCCATGGAGATCGTTAACTGCTATCTCGGCCAGCGCGGTGATCCCCTGGTCCGTAGTGTGCTTGACGAGCTGGACGGACACATCCGTGAATTTCGGGTGCTCAGCCGTCTCGATCTGAGCTACGTGGAGTTCTTGAATGTTGTTGGGAAGGGGGAGGCGAAGCTCACCACGTCCTCCCGGGAGGACGTGGCTGTCCTCCTGGACTCGCTGGAAGAAGGCGACGAGGAAAGCGTCGATGACGACGTCAGGGGGGAGCAGTGAGCAACGAATTGGTAAGCGATAGGATCAAAGTCCTGCTGGTGGACGACGAGCCCCTCGAGGTCTCCTTCCTGGAGGCCATTGCTGAAGGGCACCGGCCAGCGACAGGCGCGATCGGCCTGGAATGGGCCCGGAGAGTATTGGAGTGAACCTTCTTGACGCTCGTGGAGTGCAACTTGAGGGCGATTTCGTAAACAAGTTCTTGATGAGGGTGGATGAAGAATGAGCACCGAAAAAACCCTTCTAACCCTGGAAGCGAAAGAGCCTGCGCTTGATTCCCCACACAGCGTTCAACGCCCCAACGGGCTGCGTGAGGTTCTGGTTGTCAATCGAGATCCAGAGCTTCGGACCGTACTGTCGAGGGCTCTTTTCGCTGCAAACCTCACGTCGACGGCCGTCTTGACGGAGGCGGAAGCACTCGTCTTTCTGAAGAAATCGGAGTATGGCCTCGTGCTCGTCGGGATCGACAGTCAGGAGTCCGTGGACTTCGTCAGTCGCACGCATGCTCAATTTTGTGAGACGCCGATTGTGGCTGTGGCGCGCACGGCAACGCCCGACCTCGTTCGTGACGTCCTTCACGCCGGGGCGGTGGACTTCTTCTTCGGCTCACTGGACTCGCGTGCCTTTGGCGCCCGGATCGTCACGATTCTTGATTCGGCCGGGGTGGGGCGTCGGGAGGCGGTCCTGCGGCCCCGCCCAGCTCGTCCCGGGGCCGGTTCCCAGCACAATGAAGCCAACGCGTGTGAGCCTTCATCGCCGGACATGGGGCTCATCTGCTCCTCGAGGCGGATGCAGCGTCTGCTCGAGATCGCCGAAACGGTCGCGCCCACCGACTCAACCGTCCTCATCCAGGGCGAGAGCGGTACTGGCAAGGAGCTCATTGCGAAGCGCATCCACCAGCTCTCGAAGCGAATGGACAAGCCTTTCGTCGAGGTTAACTGTGGCGCGTTGCCGGAGAGCCTGCTGGAGAGCCAGCTCTTTGGCCACGAGAAAGGATCCTTTACCGGGGCCGTGCATCGCCAGGTGGGACTCTTCGAGGTCGCTGACCAGGGAACGATCTTTCTTGACGAGGTGGGGGAGATGAGTCCTGACATGCAAGTGAAGCTCTTGCGCGTACTCCAGTTCCGCGAGTTTCGCAGAATTGGCGGCAGTCAGGTTGTGAAGGTGGATGTGCGTGTGATTGCCGCCACGAACAAGGATCTCAAGACCGAGGTGGAGCAGAAGCTTTTCCGCTCGGACCTCTACTATCGGTTAAATGTCATCTCGCTTGAGCTCCCGCCCTTGCGGGAGCGGCTTGAGGAGCTTCCTGCACTCGTTGAGATCTTCGCCGAGCGGATCAGCCGGGAACAGAGGGCCCCCCGCAAGCATTTCACGCCCGAGGCGATTGGAGAGCTCCAGAAGTACCGCTGGGCCGGCAACGTGCGAGAGCTCGAGAACTCCATCGAGCGGCTGATCCTCCTGTCAAAAAAGGAGACAGTCGAAGCGTCGGATCTCGAGGAGCATCTGGGCAAGTCGAGCCTCTGCCTCGAGGGTTCCCCCACGTTCCTTCCGAGCCTCACGCTCGACGAAGTGAAGCGGATTCACATTGGCAACGTTCTTCGTGAGAACGAAGGCAACAAGATGAAGACTGCCAGGGTGCTCAAGATCAACGTGAAGACGCTCTACAACTTGATGAAACGTCTCGGGATCGAGGGATAGAACGCTCCTTCAACAAGCTCACGCGAGTTTCGGCAGGCCCCACCGCGACGTGGTCTCCTAGAGCTTGAAATCGATGTGGAGTGGCTGGTTATTTCGCGTCACAGTGACGGACACGCTCTCGCCTTGACGCAGCTTCTTGACGGCGCTCTTGAAGAGGTGGAGGTAGTGGGCGGCGTTCGTCTCGGTGAATTCCACGATCTGGCCATCGACAAGCTCGATCACATCGTTCTCCTTGATGCCGAGCTTCTCGAGCATCGAGCCTTCCTCGATGTCAAAGATCTTGAGCCGGGTCGTCTTGTCTCCGACCTGGATCTTGGTGCTTTGGGCGCGCTTGAGTTCCGGCAGCCAGTTGGCCTCCGTGCTCAGGTGCTCCAGCATCTTCTCCGGCATGCGGTAGTCGTCCCGGGCCAGTCTTTGACCGGGAAGCAACTTGCGGCCCTGTTGGGCGAGCGCATCGATGATGACCTTCTCGTCGGGTGGAACGGGTGCGTCAGCAGCCTTCGGCGCCTGCGGCGTTGCGGGTCTCTTCTCGACCGACGGCACGAACTCGGCCGAAGTGGTACTGGGAGTTCCCAGGAAGAGGTAGACGGCCACTGTTAGAAGCAGTGAGCATGCGCAAAAGCCCATGGCGATCTTCTCGAGCAAATCAAGCATTACTTGGCAACCTCGTTTCCTGGATGGTCCTTCTGGCCGACCTTCTCATCTTCGGAGGCATCCTGCCTGCAAGAAAAGTATATCACAGGCTGCTCAAGGTCCGGAAATCCTGGCAGGAGGGCCCAGGCCCATGGCCCTTCCCGGGAGTCCTATGTCCCGGACGTGCACCTGACCGCAGCGCTCGGGTCCCATGGCAAGCGCGAATCCAACCTTGCTCGCGGCGAAAGTGATCGTGTGTCGGGCACGGACAGCTTCACCAAGAATGACGCCCGAGTTGGCATCGAGGCCGGAAGGGATATCGAGCGAGATAGTGGGTCGAGCCGACGCGTTCACAGCCCGTACCCAATCGATCCACGGAGCCTCGAGCGGACGCGAAAGGCCGGTCCCGAATAGCGCATCGATGATGGTGCCCGCCCGGGGGATCTCGGCCATGGATGGCGGCGAAATGGGAATTTTTAGCCTTCGCATCACCTCAAAGTGCGTGCGAGCGTCTGAGCCCTCCAGGTAGCTCACGCCTCCGGGGATTTGAATGCCCACTTCAAAGCCCCAATCGAAAAGGTACCGGGCAACCACAAGGCCGTCTCCGCCATTATTTCCGGGCCCGCACAGGATCAAGTAAGGTGATCGATAGGTTCCTGGTTCACTGGTCGCAAGCCCTGCGATGACGCGTGCGGCTGCCACGCCGGCATTTTCCATGAGCACTGCACCCGGGATTCCCAGGTCCTCGATGGCGCGCCGATCCCACTCGCGGATGGTCTCTCGTCGCTGGGGTCCTGGAAGCTCACGAAAGCTCTCGACGAATTTCCCGGGTCTGTGGCTGTCAACTTCTTCGCGGCTTGAAGAGAGGCTCATGGCGATAGTAGGTCTCAAGGGTGAGGACGTTGATCGCGGTTGCGTAGACTCTGCCGCCAGAGATTCCCACCCAGTTGGGCTCCGGCGGCCAGCTTCCCTCCTCGTGACCCCTCTGTGATTGGAGGGGCAGCACAGCACGTTGGAGGAAGACATTCCACGCTTTCCAGGATTCACCCTGGAGTTGGAAGAGGCAAAGAGTCGCTATGTACCAGTAGTAATACGACTGAAAGGTCCGTTCCCAGTTGTTCATGGCGGCCCAGTCGGGGGGGGTCTTGAGAATTCGCTCGGCCGCACGCCGTGCTTTCTTCTCGGTGGGCAGGGTGCCGAGGTAAAACCTCGAGAGCAGCCCAACCGCGACCATGTTGATCCCCCGGCGACCGGCCTCCTGGCCCAGGTTGGCGTAGATTCCGTCGCCCTCGGGGGTGACGGCCCGATCCAGAAACCGCTCGGCGCGTGCCAGCGTACCATCGGGCACCTCCAGGCCGGCGCCGATGGCGGCGTTAAGGGCCATGAGTTGCCACCCGGTGATCGACAGATCGTTGCGTCCGGTGGAACGTGAGGTGTAGTCCCAGCCTCCGCCCTCTTGCTGTGTGTTCACGCTGAAGCCTATCGCCGCAACCGTACTGGCCTTGTACTTTTGTGTTCTGCAGCGGGTGTAGGCCTCGCCCATCGCGAAGGTGGCGACGGCGTGATTGTAGAGGTAATTTTCCCCCCTGGCGCCGAATGCACCGCTCCCGTCCTGTCGGTTGAGCAGGTACTCGAGCGCCTTTTCGACGTTGCGGCGGTAGGGCTGAGATTCGGTGTCTGCCTTCAGGGCAAGTGGGTCTTGTCGAGTCTCCAGAAGGACTTCTTGGCTGCCCGGTAGGTGGTCTGCCGCGAGAAAGGCGAGCACGGCCAGCGCCGTGATCCCAGTGTCAAAATCGCTGAGGCCTTTTCCTGAACAGGGCATCTTGTGTCGGCAGTGTAGATCGAAGGCCGAGGCACTCCACCCGCCGTCCCCATCCTGGTGTTCGGCAAGCCAGCGCAGTCCCCTGGCGACAGCGCCCTCGGTACTGCCGTTTCCCCCGTACTCGCTGAGTGCTTTCCCTCTTCTTCCTGGCCGGCCGGAAGTTGGGCTGGCGGTTCCGGGTCCCGGAGTGGAGGGGATGGGCGGGGAACCCGGGCCCAGGCCGAGCGGTAGCGGAGGCGCCGAGACCGCCAGTGTGGAGGCGCGAGAGGGCTTTTCAGTCTGCTCCCGGGCCATCGAGAGTTCGCCCCGGGGCGCGGATCTGGCGGTCTCGACGGGTTGGGGAGCTGTTGCCTCGGGGGGGGGGCCTTCTCGAGAAGTGGCGCGGGGCGGGGCGGCTCGGCAAGGCGTTGGATGGAGGGCTCTGGAGGCGCTGCTGGTCGGAGGCGAACAATCCGGATCGTAAGGGGAGTGTTCGGCGCTTTCGACTGCTTGGACTCAGGGTCGGGACGTTCCAGTTGGACGAACAGGTACAAAAGTAGCGCGTGGCCAAGGAGGCTTGTCGCCAGGGCTGCCGCGCCTCGCACGCCCGAGAGTTGGATCGGTTTCCTCCGCGATCTTGGACTCTTTGAAAGCCTCGTTTCCACCCATTGTGGGGAGCCTCGCCCCCGAGCAGCCCGGGAGCTGAAAGCTGAGCCGGGGAGAGCCATCCGTTGAGCTCCATGCCTCAGGGCCGCGATTACCCGCGACAGCTGGCGTGCCTCCCTCTGGAAGAGGAGTCCGAGTGAACGTAGAAAGGGGGACTGACTCAGAAAAGGCCTCGGGGGAAGAAGTCGCTGAAGGCAGCTTTGCGGGAGCAGTCTTGCGCCTCTGCGGGTTGGCGTGCTCTCCAGGAGAGCCCTGCCGACCTTCCCAACGCAACCAGGAGACGGAGTAGGAAGAATAGTCGAGGTGCAATTCTACGGGGAGTCTTGTCCGTGGGCGAGACCGGCTTTGGGGTGTGC
>SXGT01646442.1_pt1 | contig 24015 bp, 23 predicted proteins | sample 3176221 | NCBI WGS metagenome assembly SXGT01 (sample SAMN11356862, study PRJNA531348) | freshwater metagenome | isolation source: freshwater sample F1-120 | place: China: Fuxian Lake, Yuxi | collected 2017-12-25
CGACGGCACGATGGCGCGCATGCCGGAGCTCGAGACCATCGCGCGGAAGCACGGCCTCAAGATTTGCACCATCGCCGACCTGATCGCGTGGCGCCGCCAGCACGAGCGCCTGATCGAGCCGCTGCAGATGGACCTGCCGATGCCCACGCACTACGGCACGTTCATGGCGCACATGTTCCGCTCGAAGATCGACGGCAAGGAGCACGTCGCGCTCACCATCGGCATGCCCGGCCCCGGCCTCGACGGCCCGCGCGCGGAAGTCGACGGCCCCGTGACGGTGCGCGTGCACTCCGAGTGCCTGACCGGTGACGTGTTCCATTCGCTGCGCTGCGACTGCGGGCCGCAGCTCGACAAGGCGCTCGAGATCCTCGGCCGAGAGCCGCGCGGCGTGCTCGTCTACATGCGGCAGGAAGGCCGCGGCATCGGGCTCGAGAACAAGCTCAAGGCCTATCGCCTGCAGGACCAGGGGCTCGACACCGTCGAGGCCAACGCCGCGCTCGGCTTTCCCGCCGACCTGCGCGAGTACGGGCTCGGCGCGCAGATCCTGCGCTACCTCGGCGTGCGCCAGATGCGCCTCTTGACCAACAACCCCAAGAAGATCGCCGGCCTCGCCGGCTACGGCCTCGAGCTCGTCGACCAAGTGCCGCTGTCGACCACGCCGAATCCGTCGAACACCAAGTACCTGAGCACCAAGCGCGAAAAGCTCGGCCACCTGCTCCCGCCGGACCTCGGCTGAGAATCTGGTCCCGGAGAACTCTCGCTCTCAGCGACTGCCGCGAACTCCCGGTCCGCGGGCGGGACCGAGGCGCTGTTCGGAGGTCGGCAGCTCGAGCAGCTTGGGGTCGAGCTTGGCGAGCGCGGCCTTGAGCTCGGCGAGCAGATCCTCGCGCTTCGACTCGATGAGCTTCGCCTCGAGCATGCGCGCGGTGTCGGCGGGCGTCAGATTGAGGCCGTCGGGCGTGGCGGCGGAGTCGGCGCGGCGCGCGAAGCTCTCGAGGATCAGGGCGGTCGAGGAGTCGAGCTCACCGCGCTCGAGCGCGATGCGCGACTTGCCTGCGAGCGCGAGCGCGACGAAGTGGTCGCACAGGTCGCGACCGGTCGGCAGGTCCGCGGAGTAGCGCGCATAGTGCGCGATGCCCGCGTCGTAGGCCGCGAGCGCGTCGTCGAGCCGCGAGCGGCGACGGAAGTGCTCCGCGGCGACGAGCGCGGCGTAACCCGCGAACCAGCGCACCTGCGGGCTCGCTTCGGGCTTGGCGAGCAGCTCGTCGTAGGCACCCAGCAGCCCCGAGGGGCCCTTGTCCCACAGGAGCCGCGAGCGCAGTCGATCGTGCAGCAGCGGCGAATCGGGGAAGCGTTCCAGCGCTCCGTCGAGCACGGCGTTGGCGCGCGGACTCGCGCCGAGCCAGCGCAGGAAGTCGTGGTAGCTGACGAGGTTCTCGTCAGTCGCCAGCGGATGCTCGGAGAGCGTGGCGTAGGCCGCGTTGACGTCGGCCATCCACTCCGGCGGCCACTGCGTACGCTCGCGGTAGGCCTTGCAGATCGCGAGCTGGCGCGAGAGCGCGAACATCGCGAGCACGCGCACCTTCACGTCTTCCGTCGGGCCGGCCTCGCCCGCGGGCGTGGTCAGCATGCCGCCCTCGACGGCGGCGACGGCGCGGTCGAGCGCCGTGTCGCGCTCGCCGAGACGATCCGCGGCGGCCGCCAGCGTCGCATCGAGGCGCCAGCCCTTCACTCCGGCGCGCTCGGCGTCGAGCGCGGTGCGCCGCGCGTCGAGCACGAGCAGCTCAGCGAAGCGCCGCTCCTGCCCGGGCTCGGACGCGCGCGCGAGGAACGACTCGGCGAGTTCCACGAGCGCCGCAGGATCCGCGCGCCGGGCCTCGACCTCGCTCGAGAGCTCCTCCACGCGCTGCGAGACGGCGCGCAGGCGATGCGTGGCTTCGTACTCGCCCGTAGGTGCGCCCGAGCGCGCGACATCGACGTAGCGCGAGCCCAGCGCGAGCCCGCGGTGCAGCGTCGCGAGCGTCTTCGCGCGCGGGAACTTCTCACCGAGCCGCTCGGCTGCGGCCACGAGCAGCTCGCGGTCCTCGGCGGGCAGCGCGGTCTTGAGCACTTCCGCGATCAGGTCGACGGCAGACTCGGTCTGGGCCTGTGCGAGCGACACGCGCGCGAGGTGCGCGAGGTCCGAATCGAGCCCGAACAGCGCGAGCCGCAGCAACTCGACCTGATCGACGTCGCGCACCTTGAGCGTGGCCTCGATCAGCGTGCGGCGCACCTGCGGCGTGCCCGCGCGATAAGCCTGCTCGATCGCGAGCCGGTCGACGATGTCAGGGCTGGCCACGCGCTCGGCTATCGGCAGCCCATCGCGCACGCGCTCCTTCTTCGGTGGGAACTCCTTCGCCGCCTCGACGTAGGTCGTGAGCACGGTCTGCGTGTCCCACGAGTAGTAGACGTCGTAGCGCTCTTTGCCCGAGGGCTCGAGCACGATATGGCGCGGCGAGACGCGCAGGCCCTCGAAATACTTGGCGTAGAGCTCGGTCTCGCAGGTGATGTGCTCGCCGCAGGTCACGGTGCCGAAGCGCGGGCACTCGACGCGTACGCCATTCTCGTCGTAGTCGCGGGGAGTGTGGCGATAGACCGAGCCGATCACGCAGATGTAGGGCTCGAGCAGCTTGGCCGCCTCCGGGTCACGGTACTTGATGCCCGCAAAGTGCTCACTCGCGATCTCGCCGTCCATGTTGACCGCGACCATGATCGGCTGGCCGGTCTCCTTGGCGAGCGCGAGCGCGTCGTCGAACGAGCGCTGCCACGTCACCAGCACCGGCTTCGCCCAGCCCTCCGCCGTCGCCGCCGGCCACATCATCGGCTCGGTGAGGCCCTGCCCGAGCTCCGGCGGCGAGCCGAACTTGAAGGCGTCCTTCGACGGCGCCGCGCCACCCTGCGGACGCACGGGCGCGCCGGTCGGGGCGGGAGCGGGCGTCCCGGTCGGCTGGGTCTGGGGCGCGAGCAACGACAGCGCGAGCAGCGTGAGCGTGAGCGTCATGGCAACCGTAGGTTCCCGTCCGCGCGCGCTTTCGTCCACACGACGCGCGTGAAACCCGCGTTCCTGCGGTCCAGAATCGGGGCCCATGCCCACGCCGCGTGACCCTCCTGCGCTCGAGAGCGCACTGCGCGAGCGTTTCGGCCTCTCCGCCTTCCGCGGGCTGCAGCGCGAGGTGATCGAGGCCGTGGTGGCGGGGCGCGACGTCCTGCTGACCATGCCGACGGGCGCGGGCAAGTCGCTGTGCTATCAGCTGCCCGCCGTGGTGCTCGACGGACTCGTGCTCGTCATCAGCCCGCTGATCGCGCTGATGCAGGACCAGGGCGATGCACTGCGCACGAGGGGTGTGTGCGCCGCGTTCGTGAACTCGTCGCTCGATGCGCACGAGCGACGCACGCGCCTCGACGCGGCCGCGCGCGGCGAGCTCGAATTGCTCTACATCACGCCCGAGCGCTTTCGTGCCTTGGACTTTCAGGAGTTCGCGCCACGACTGCGCATCGCGCGCATGGCCGTCGACGAGGCGCACTGCGTGAGCCAGTGGGGCCATGACTTTCGGCCTGACTACTCACGCCTCGGCGAATATCGCGCGCGCCTCGGCTCGCCGCCCACGATCGCGCTCACCGCGACCGCGACGCCGAAGGTCGCCGCGGACATCGTGGTGAGTCTCCGCTTGCGCGATCCGCTCGTCGTGCGCACGGGCATCGAGCGGCCGGAACTCTTCTTCGCCACCACGCGCGTCGATCTCGCTGAGGAGAAGGTGTCGCTGCTCGCCGAGCGCGTACGCGCGATCGACGGGCCGGGCATCGTGTACTCGTCGCTGATCCGCGACCTCGAGGAGCTGCACACGGAGCTGCGGCGCTCGGGCATCGACACGCTCGTCTATCACGGCAAGCTCTCGCCGCAGGAGCGTCGCGCGATGCAGGCGCGCTTCCTCGCTTCGGAGCGCGACGTCGTGCTCGCCACGAATGCCTTCGGCATGGGTGTCGACAAGGAGGACATCCGTTTCGTGCTGCACGCGCAGGTGCCGCGCACGCTCGAGGCGTGGACGCAGGAGGTCGGCCGCGCGGGGCGCGATGGCAAGCCCGCGTGGTGCGAGCTCCTGTACTTCGAGGAAGACCTCGCGATCCAGCAGGGTTTCATCGAGTGGGCCAACCCGTCGCGCGAGTACATGCTGGGCGTCTACGAGACTCTGCGCGGCTGGGGCGAGCGGATCGCGACCAAGGAGCTCGACGACCTGCGCGACGAGCTGCTGATCAAGAATCGCGCCGACAACCGCGTGTCGATCTGTCTCAAGTGGCTCGAAGTGCTGCAGGTGACGACGGGCTCCTTCGAGACGCACGACTTCGCGCTGTCGCGCGAGCTCGATCCGGCGGAGCTGCCAGAGTTCGTCGGCAGCCCCGAAAAGCGCCGCGCTGACCTCGAGGGCCTGCTCGCCATGGCGCGCTTCGCCAGCGGTGGCGAGGAGTGCCGGCGCGCCACAATCGCGCGACACTTCGGGCTCGACGGGCCTTCGGCGCCATGCGGTGCATGCGATGCCTGCGCGCCGGCTCTCCCGTGGCGCGAGGCTCACCTCATGCCGCGCATGAGCGCTCCCGCGCTCGCGGAACGCACGGAGCGCTGGCAGCGCGGCGACTGGGTGCGCATCAATCGCCGTCAACTCGGGCAGGTCGTCAAGGTCGAGGGAGACGGCAGCCGCGTGCGCCTCGTGGTCGAGAGCGCGATCGACATGCAGCGCCGCACGATCGATCCTCGCCGCGAGCGGGTCGAGCGGGTCGAGCGCTGAAGCCCTATCCTCCGTGCGATGGGAATCGAGCAGTTTGGTGCGGCGTGGGGCGAGCTCGTGCGCGAGCTCGACTGGGAACGGCTGGGGCGCACGTACTGCGAGGGCGACGGTTCGACGTTCTTTGACGACGAGAAGGTCGAGAGCGTGCTCGAGACCGGGCTTGAGCTCGTCGACGATCTCGTGGCGTCGCTGCCGCGCGGCGGGATGGGGCGCAGCCTGTACTTCGGCGCCGCACTGGCGGAGCTGCCGCTGGTGCTCGCGGAGCGCTTGGCGCTCGGGCGCGAAGTCTTGTGGCTCAATCTGCCGGGCGAGGAGGTCGACGAGCTGCAGCGCGCGCTGCACGCGGTCGGGGCTCGCCTCGGGCTCGATCTGCCGTTGCCGCGCACCGACGCGCTCGCCACGATCGCGGACGAGAGCTGCGAGCACCTGTGGATGACGAGCGTGCTCACCGATCCCGACGCGTTCCCGGCTTTGCACGACGCGCTCTACGAGCGCGCCGGGACGGAGCTCGCGACGGGGCGCGGCAATCTTGCGGAGGATCGCGCGCGCGCCGACGCGCTCGTGCGCGAGCTGCTGCGCAAGGCGGCGCCGCCGGCGATCTTCACCACCACCGACGAGGAGCTCGAGATCGTGAGGCCGCTGCTCGTCGAGGCAGGGCTCGACATCCGCGTGCCGCGCTCGGAGACGACCAGCGCGATCGTCGGAGATCTCGTGCGCCTCGCGCGGCTCGCGCGCGTCAATTCCCCCGCGTGACGTTGGCGAAACCGCGCTCCTCGAGCGCGGTCGCGAGCCGCTCGGGCTGGTCGCCCTGCACCACGATCGCCGTGCCCTCGACGCGCGCGCCCGTGCCGAGCGCCTTCGCGAGCTCCTTGGCGAGCTTCTCGAGCGGATGCCCGGAGAGCCCCGGGCCTTCCGCGAGCGTCACGGCCTTGCCGCCGCGCCCCGCGCGTTCGCGGCGCACGGTGACGCGACCCGGGTAGCGCTTCTGAGTCCTAGCGGGCTCCGGCGACGGAGCGACGGGCTGCGGACCCGCGGGCAGGGGCCCGAGCTTGTCGCGCAGCGCCGCGAACGGATTCGTGGGCTTGGGAGCCTCGCCGCTCACTGGCCGTCTTCCTTCGCGGGAGCCTGCTTGTCCCGCTCCCGGTCTCGATCCTTGTCCTTGGCCTTCTCCGCGTCGCGCGCTTCCTGCATCGGGTTGCGCGCGCCCGAGGGCGCCGCGCCGCCGCGGCCTCGACCGCTGCCACCGCCGCCCGAGCGCAGCTGCACGCGCGTCTCGGCGAGCTCCTCAGGCCAGACGTTGTTCACGAGGTCGATGTCCGCCGTCTCGAGGTGCGGATCGAGCATGAGCTTGACGAGCTTCTTCTCGCTCACGAAGTGCTTGGTGATCTTGTCCGCGCCCTTGCGCCACACCGTCGCGGGGACGCGCAGCTCCTCGGTCGAGCCATCCTCGTAGTGCGCCTCGAGCACGACGGGCATCACGAGCTCGCCCACCTTCTTCACGTCGACGACGTAGAACGCGAGGCGGCTCTTCAGCAGCTCGCGCTGCTTCTCGTCGAGGTCCTTGACGAGCTTCTCGTAGTCGCTGACATCCTTCTCCGTGATGTAGAGCTCGTCGAAGGAGTTGTAGAAGTCCGCCAGCTCCGGGAACGCCTCGAGGCGCGTCGCCTGGCCTGCGTTGTTGCGCTGCGCAAGCGTCTCCGGCGCGCCGTCGCGCTTCTCCTTCGCGAGCGGCTTCTCGACGCTCGGATCGCGCGAGTCGATGCGGTAGACGCGGATGCGATCGACGGCGAGGTCGCACGCGCCGGTCGAGTAGAACCAGCCGCGCCAGAACCAGTCGAGGTCGACCGCGCTCGCGTCTTCCATGCTGCGGAAGAAGTCGCCCGGATGCGGACGCTTGAACTGCCAGCGACGCGCGTACTGCTGGAACGAGAAGTCGAACAGCTCGCGGCCCATGACGCTCTCGCGCAGCACGTTGAGCGCCGTGGCGGGCTTGGCGTAGGCGTTGCTGCCCATGTTCAGCACCGAGTCGGCCGCCGTCATGATCGGCACCTGCCCCTCGCTCTTCATGTAGCCCGTGATCTTCGCGGGCTCGCCACGCCCCGAGGGGTAGTCCGTTTCCCACTCCTGCTCCGCGATGTACTGCAGGAACGTGTTGAGGCCTTCGTCCATCCACGTCCACTGGCGCTCGTCAGAGTTGACGATCATCGGGAAGTAGTTGTGGCCGACCTCGTGGATGATCACGGAGATCAGCCCGTACTTCGTGCCCTTCGAGTACGTGCCGTCCGCTTCCGGCCGCGGGCCGTTGAAGCAGATCATCGGGTATTCCATGCCGCCCACGGGGCCGTTGACCGAGATCGCGGTCGGGTACGGGTACGCGAAGGTGTGCTTCGAGTAGACGTCGAGCGTGTGGCAGATCGCGTGCGTGGAGTACTTGCTCCACAAGGGCTCGCCTTCCTTCGGATAGAAGGACATGGCCCACACCTTGCGGCCCTCGACCTCGTGCAGCAGGGCGTCCCAGATGAACTTGCGCGAGCTGGCCCAGGCGAAATCGCGCACGTTGTCCGCGCGGAAGGTCCATGTGCGCGTGCCCTGTGGCGTGTGCGACTCGTTCTCCTTGGCCTCATCGGGCGTGACGATGAAGACCGGCGTCTTTGCACTCTCGGCCTGCGCTAGGCGCGCGCGCTGGGCTTCGCTCAGCGCGTCACCCGGGTTCTGCAGCGTGCCGGTCGCCGCGACGACGTGGTCGTCGGGCACGGTGATGCTCACCACGTAGTCGCCGAACTCGAGCGTGAACTCGCCGCCGCCCAAGTACTGCTTGTGCTGCCAGCCGTCGACGTCGGTGTAGGCAGCGAGGCGCGGGAACCACTGCGCGACCTCGTAGATCGAGTTCCCGTCCTTCTCGAAGCGCTCGTAGCCCGTGCGGCCGCCGACCTCGCGCGAGTTGTTGAGCGCGTAGTTCCAGTCGATCGAGAACGAGACCTGCGAGCGCGGCTCGAGCGGCTGGGGCAGGTCGATGCGCATCATCGTGTCGACGATCACGTGGCGCAGGTCGCCGCCGCCGGAGTCCTTGACGGCCGTGACCTTGCAGCCACCGTCGAAGTCCTTGCGGCGCAGCATGCGCTGCACGGACTCGAAGCTCGCGCCCTCGAACTCGGGGCTGAGCGCGGTCAGCACGGCGTGGGACTCGGGCGAGAACAGGTTGGGGTCGAGCTGCACCCACAGGTAGGCGAGCCGGTCCGGCGAGTTGTTCGTGTAGGTGATGGTCTCGCTGCCGGTGAGGTGCGCGCGCTCGTCGTCGAGCGCGACCTCGATCACGTAGTCGACCTGCTGCTGCCAGTACTCGTGCCCGGGCGCTCCCGACGCGGTGCGGTAGGAGTTGGGCGTCGGCAGGACCTCCGTGAGCTGCCGGAACGGGTCGGGGACCTGGTTCTCCTCGACGCCGAAGGCGTAGCCGAGTCCGAGGAGCGCGAGGGTGGTCGCGGCGAGGCACAGGCGGGGGATCGAGGTCATGGGGCAGGGTCCCGGGGTAGGGGCGGGGAGTGCAGAGGGTACGGCGTGCTCCGGGTCCCGGGGTGGGGGAGCCCGCAGGCGGCGTTCGGAGTGGGCCGCGGGGCCCGCGCGGCGCTCTCCGAGCCGCCGACTCGCCGCTGGGGGCACTCGGCCTCGCCCCCGTTCCCGTTCTGGGTCGGCCCAAGCCTTCTAGGTGCCACCAGTTTCGGATCTAAGTAACTGACAATAATAGCTTTACGTAATTGTTATCGCGCTGGACGCCCGCCTGCCGGCGACCCCGTCCGTAGGGCTGCCGGAATAGGAAGCGTTCGCGGGCGTCGATAGGCTCGCCATGCGATCCGTCTCGCCCATGGAACTTGCCCCGAAGGACGACCTGCGTCTCGTCCGCGAGAGCCTCGCGGGCAACCAGCTCTCCTTCCAGTTGCTCGTCGAGCGCTACGAGGGCCGCATGTTCGCACTGGTGCGCCACTACACGCGCAACCCGGTCGAGATCGAGGACATCGTGCAGGACACGTTCCTCAAGGCCTTCACGCGCCTGCCCACCTTCCAGGAGCAGTCGTCGTTCTACACGTGGCTGTGCCGGATCGCGATCAACACGGCGCTCGACTTCCAGAAGCGCCTCGGTCGCAACCCCGTGCGCGCGGTCGAGGACCCCGAGCTCGCGCTCAGCCCCGACGGCATCGAAGGCTCCCAGCCCACCTCGGGTCGCATCCCGGCCCCGGACGCGCGCCTGGAGCGCGACGAGCTCGCCCGCATCACGCGGGGCGTGCTCGACGAGCTGCCGGAGATCTTCCGCACCGTGCTCGTGCTGCGAGAGTTCGAGGAGCTGAGCTACCAGGACATCGCCGACGTGCTCGGCATCTCGATCGGCACCGTCGAATCGCGCCTCTTCCGTGCCCGCGCCCGCTTCAAGGAGCGGCTCATGGCATTGCACCCCGAGTTCGGGGAAGGCTGGACCTCATGAACATGGAATTCACCTGCAAGGAAGCCGTCCCGATGATCGGTGCCTACCTCGACGGCGAGCTCTCGCCGGCGCGGGCGGCGCTCTTGCGGCCGCACTTGCTCGATTGCCTGGCGTGTCGCAACGCGGCCGCCGACGGACGCTCCCTGCAGCGCTGGTTCGCACCCCTGCGCGAGAGTGCGGAGTCCGGCGAGCTCGCCGTGGCCGTGCCCTCGGGCTTCTCGGTTCGCGTGGCGCGCCGCGCCTTCGCCGGGGATCGCGGGGTTCGTGGGGAGTGGGCGGAGCGCAGCGCGCCCGCCCATGAGGAAGGGCGCATCCTGCCCTTCGTGCTGCGGCTCACAGCGGTCGCCGCCGCGGCCGCCCTGTTGCTCGCCCTCGGTGTCCAGCTCGCCTCGCGCCCGCAGTCGGCCAACCTCTCTGCCGACGACCGCGCCGCTCTGCCGCTGCTGCAGATCCAGACCGAGCTCGACCGCCTCAACGGCCTCGTGCCGCCCCCGGCCGCGCCCGCCGCTGAGGAGTCCGCCGAGACCCGCAGCCAGCGCGGCAAGAAGCGCGCGCAGCCCGGGCGATGAGCGGCGTCCGGCTCTGGATCAGCCTGCTGGCGCTGTCCTGCTTCGCGGCCGGACTGGCCGCGGGCGTGCTCGTCAGCGAGGCCCGCGCCGGGGAAGCCCTGCGCGGGCTCGAGCCCATGGGGGACTACCGCGTGGCCGTGGTCGCGCGCTTTGGCCTCGAGCCCGAGCGCGAGCGGCTGTTCTCGGAGCTGCTTCGCAACTACCAGCAGTCGATCGACGAGACGCGCGAGCGGCTGCTCGCTGAACACCGACCCGAGCTCGAGCGCGAACTTGCTGCGATCGGCGCTCGCTATCAGGCCTACATTCGCGATCATGTGATCCCCACGGCCCGGCGCGCGGAGTTCGACGCGCTCTCGGCCGAAGGGCGCACGATCCAGTAACGAGAGAGACATGGCGAGAACCTGCGGCATCCGCATCGGCCCGCGGCGCTTCGAGATGGTGGTGCTCGACGGCAGCCCCAAGAAGCACCGCATCGTGGCCTACAAGAGCGGCGAGTTTCCCACCGGCGGCGCCGACCCCGATGGTGACGTCGTCGCCACGCTGAAGGCGGCGGCGACCGAGCTCAAGGTGCCGGAGGACGCGATCGCGATCGCGGTCGACACCGGCACGGCTGCGTTCCGCACGCTCAAGCTGCCCGGGCTCGACGAGTCCAAGGTCGACGAGATCATCAAGTTCGAGGTCGAGGGCCAGCTGCCCCAGTGGAACATCGACGACGTCATCGTCACGTTCCTCACGCTCGATCGCACCGACAAGGAGACGAGCCTGCTCGTCACCGCCGTGCCCAAGGCCACGCTGCGGCGCGAGATCGACGCCTGCACCAAGGCGGGCATCGAGCCGCTCGAGGCCGAGCTCGAGGCCGCCGCGATGGTCAACGCCGCGCTCGCCAGCGGCGTGTGCCGCGTCGACGAGGCCCAAGTGCTCGTGCACATCGGCGACACGTCGACCGCGGTCGTGCTCGTCGACGGCGGCAAGGTGCGCCAGATGCGCGCGATCCACATCGGCGCCCTGACCCACGAGCCCGCGGCCGCGCCGAGTGGCGAGGCGCCGCCCGCCGAGGGTTCCACCGAGCCCGCGCCGCCGCCGGCGCCCGCGGACCCGATCGAGGCCCAGCGCCGTCAGGAGCAGGCCGTCTCGCGCATCCGTCGCGAGCTCGGGCGCACGCTCTCGGGCGCGCGCACGGCAAACCCGCTCAAGGCCGTCTACGTCTGCGGCTGGGAAGTGCCCAACCTCGTCGGCACGCAGGTGCTCGAGACGCCCGTGTACGAGCTCGACGCCTTCGTCGAGGAATCCGGCAAGCCGGTCGAGGGCGCGGGTCCGCTCGTCGTCGCCTACGGCGCGGCGCTCGGCATGCTCGGCGGCGGCGCGATCCGCTCGTCGCTGCGCCGCGAGGACCTCAAGTACACCGGCACGTTCGAGCGTCTCGAGCTGCCGATCGCCGTGGCGGTGATGCTCGCGGTGATGTGGCTGCTCGTGTTCAACCTGTTCGAGAGCGACCGCCTCGCGGCCGCGGACTCGAGCATGTTCCGCTGGCTGCAGAGCAACAAGAACTTCCTCGTCAACGACCCCAAGGCCGGCAAGCGCGGTAACCTCGAGAAGCCTTGGCCCGAGCTGCAGAAGCTCGTCGAGGACGCGGGCAAGCAGGAAAACCCGCTGCTCGCCGCCAACCAGTGGTCGCGGCTCGACCAGCTGCGCCAGATCGAGCGCGCGCTGCTCCTGCGGCAGGACAAGCTCAACAAGGAGCTCGGCAACACCGGCGAGGTCAAGCAGCCTCAGTCGGTGCTCGAGGCACTGACCTTGATCACCAACACGATGGCGGACATGGGCGACGCGCTCGGCCGCATCTCGGTGCGCAGCATCAACGCCAACTACGTGCCGGCACGCACGGGCACCACCGATCTTGTGACGATCACGATGTCCCTCTCGTTCTACAACGAGGAGGGCGCGATCGCGGCCACGCGCTCGTTCGAGGCGCTCAAGACCGAGCTCGAGCGCCAGCCGTGGGTGACCGAGGTCGCTGCGCGCAGCTCGAAGGAATTCCCCGAAGGCAAAGGCATCTACAGCGACGGCTACGCCATCACCTGCGACCTCTCCAAGGCCGCGGCGGCGAGCGCCAAGAAGGAGGGTTCCTAGATGAACCTCAAGGGAATGCTCGGCGCGATGAACCTCGCGCGCTGGATCATGCTCGTCGGCGGCATCGCGGTCGTCGGGCTGGGCTACAACGGCTGGAAGCTGCACCAGAAGCGCGCGGCGCTCGACCTCGCGCTCGCGCCGGGCGGCGACGTCGAACGCATCTCGGGCAAGATCCAGCTGCTCGGCAAGCAGATCAGCAAGCTGCAGTCCGACGCCGACCGCGAGGGGCTGAGCGGGCAGGACGACCCGTCGCTCTACTTCCGCGGCTTCGCCTCGGATCCCAACGTGCGCCTCGGACAGGTCGAGATCACGGGCCCCAAGGTCCAGACGATCATCAAGGGCACCGAGGACCTGCAGTACACGATCCGACCCCAGAACGACGGCGGCGCTCCGCGCGACCGCATCGTCAACTACATGTACCTGCTCGAGTCGAAGTCGCGCCGCGTGCGCGTGACGGGCCTGCAGCTCAATCCCGTGCAGAAGCTCAAGGAGTGGGAGCACTCCAACGACATGTGGAAGTGGTCGATCGAGCTGACCTCGCGCGCCAAGGTCGAGGCCAAGTCCGACGCCAAGTGACCGCGCCGCGCCTCGCGGCCCTGTCGAGCGGCCCTGTCGAGCGGCCCCGCCGAGCGGCCCCGCCGGAAGTTCCTTCGCGGGAACGCAGCGGGGCCGTGGCGCTGCCACGCCGCGTCACGCGCTTGTCAAGCCCCGCAGCGAAGAGTGCGGGCACGATGGATGGCCGACACGGACGGAAGTCCGCGTCGACCTTTGCGAGGAACGGGCGTCGGGCGGAGGGTGACGCGCGACGGCGCCCGAGAGCTCGCCCGTGGCTCCCATCCCGACGTTGGCACTGACGTGCCGCTTCTTTGGCCTGCAACCGCTTGCCCCGCGGCATTCGCCGCAGCATCCAGCGCGACGCAGGAGCTCTACCGCACTCTCGCCACCGAACATCGCGCCGCTCTCGCGGTGCTGGCGGGCTCGACCAACGCGGACGCGTCGACGCGCCTCGAGCTCGACCGCGCCTACAAAACGCGCACGTGGTCGCTCGTCGAGCTCGGGCACGGGCCAGCGATCGCTTGGACTCTGCGTCATTTCGTCGCCCCGCCGACCGATGTCATGACCGGGGACGAGCTCGTCGCAACCTCTGGTCGCGACTGTTGCCGAGGCACGCGGCCGAGGAGTGGCTCTGGTTGCGCGAGCTCGAGGTGCTCGAGACCCTCGTGCGGGACCGGAACGTGCTCGGAGCTTGGCTCTGCGCCGGCCTCGCCGCGACCGTGCTGGCCGTGCAGCCCCTCTCTCATGCCGAGCGCCGTCTGCGCGCTCTCGTCACGGGTGCGCTGCGGCTTGACCAAGTACCGCTGGCGCTCGCGCTCGACCGCGAAGGCCGCCTGTTTCGCGTCTGCCGCTCGCTCGCGGAACTCGAAGCTGCGCATGTCGACGCTCTGCACGACCCTGCGCTGAACGGGTCGAGCGGGACCTCGTCTGTCGGAGCGCCTCTGCGCTGATCTGATCCGTGTTGTCCCGTCTCCGAGTCTTCAGCCGCCTGCCGACCGTGCTCGTGGCCACGCAGTCCAGCGCGCTTGTCGCGTGGCTGGTCCTCGAGACTTGGGGTTCGCCTGTCGTCGCAGCCACGGACCATGCGTTTTCAGCTGAGTTACAGCCGCTCGCCGATGCGGGAACTTTGGCCGCGCCCCGGGACATCGGCGCCGAGAGTTCGCTTGCGAGTTCCATCTGGGCCCGCGCGCTCGCCGTGAAGCCTGCCCCGGGCGGCGCGGGCGTCGTCGCAGGTATCGAGGCACCGCTCTGCAAGCGCTTCGAGACCGAGTCAGTGCGCATCGCTCTCGAGCGCTCGTCGCGTCGCCCACTCGTGCAAGGCGAGGCCGAGGGCGGCGCGCCGCATGGTGACTGGTCGATGTGGCGCAGCGACGGCTCGCGCGTCTTCCCGGGACACTTCGACCGCGGACAGCCTGAAGGCCGCTGGTCATGGTGGCACGAAGGCGGCGCGATGCGCGCCGAAGGCTTCTTCCCCGCCGGTCTGCCGTAGGGTCCGTGACACGAGTACCACCCCGACGGCTCGCTCGCCGTGTCGTGGGAGTGCGAGTCCGGCAAGCTCACCGGTCCGGCCCTCGAGTTCTGGTCGCCGGGGAGCCCCAGGTCCGAGGGCGCTCACGACAGGGGGCGTCGCGACGGCCAGTCGGCCACGTGGCACGAGAACGGGGAGCTGCGCGCTCGCGGTACCTACGTCGACGGCCTCCGCGATGGCCCGTAGCAAGTGTGGCACGAAAGCAACACTCCGCTGCTGCAGGCGAGCTACGAGCTCGGGCGCCCCGAATGCCAGTGGCGCGAGTGGTACAGCAACGGCCGAGTGAAGGCCGAAGGTCGGTTCGTCGCCGGCAAGCGAAAGGGCAACAGGTCGTTCTTCGAGCTGCCGGCAACTGTGACCCGCGCGCGGGCAAGTGCGAGTGCGGCATTCCGTCGCCGGATGGGAAAGCACTCGGCCCCCGGATGCTCGCGAGCATCCGGAGGCCGATGGAGTGGACCCCGCGTCCGCGGGCGCGGCGCGCGTTACTTCGCCAGCTCGGCCTCGATCGCCTTGCGCAGATCGGCTTCGTCCGGCGCCGTGCGGCTGCCGAAGAACTTCACGCTCGTGCCGTCCTTGCCGACGAGGTACTTGCCGAAGTTCCAGCTCGGCAACTCGCCGGTGCGCTCCGAGAACCACGCGTAGATCGGAGACTGACCCGCGCCGCTCTTCGTGCGCACCTTCTCGAACAGCGGGAAGGTCACGCTGTACTTGTTTGTGCAGAACTGCTGGATCTCGGCCGGGCTGCCCGGTTCCTGCCCGCCGAAGTCGTTGCACGGGAATCCAAGCACGCTGAAGCCGCGCGCGGCGAACTCCTGTTGCAGCTTCTCGAGGCCCTTGTACTGCGGCGTGAGACCGCACTCGCTCGCGGTGTTGACGACGAGCACGACCTTGCCCTTGTAGGCCGAGAGGTCGGCGGGCTTGCCGTCGAGCGCGTTGATTTGGAAGGCGTGGAAACCGGCGGGTGCTTGGGTGGAAGTCATGTCCGTGTCCTTGCGCTCGACGGGAGCGCTCGCGGGGGTGGTGGAAGCAGTCGGGTTCAGGCTCGTGATCGCCTCCGCAGGCGGAGCCTTGCTACCGCTGGCTTGCGCCTCCGGCGCGGAGCTGGAGCAGGCAGCGAGGAAGGCGGCGGAGAGCGACAGGGAAATGGCTAGTGTGCGCATGTTGACTGGAGGGTGCAGAGCGGCGACCGAATGACCCCTTGATGTACGCGCGCCCCGCCTGCGCGGATTCACGCCCAGCGCACTCGCGCTCCGACCGATTCGGCCACAGGAATTCTCCCGACAAATCCACCTAGCGCTCGAGCTCGCACCGCCGGTCGCGCACGACCTGGGCCAGAGCGGCCTCGCGCCGTTTCTCGAGCTCGCGCCTGCGAGCCGGCTGCGCGCAAGCCAGACCCACCGAGCGCCGCCGGTGAATCGCGTCGGCGGTCTCGGGCGCATCGCGCAGCCCCTCGGACCGCGGGGCGTCGCGCGCATTGCGCGGCGCGTCCGCCAGCATGACGATGCCAACGGGCCGCCCGCGCGCGTCGACCTCGGGCAGGCCCCTGCAGTCGCCCTCCTCAGGCTGCGCAGCGCATCCAGCGCGCTATCCCATGGCCGTGTCGCTGGCAGGTTCCGGCGCATCAGGGGTTCGATCTTCATGGCGTTCCCCGGCAGGATTGCCGCTGACTGCTCCTCGTTCGGGAGCGCGCCGTGCGGCATGAGCCCTAGTGCGCCAAAATCACGCCCACGGCCGGAAATTCAAATTTGAAATCAACGTCGATTTGAGTCTCCATTTACGTTTTCATGCCTCGGATGCGACAATGCAGTTGCATCCAACCGCTCCAATTCGCTTCAATCTTAGGCCTATGAGCAACTCCCACATCGAGCAGCAGATCCGCGACCGCATCAACACCTTCGTCGAGCAGCTGAGCTCACTCGTGCGCCAAGCCGCCGTCGAAGCCGTCCGCACCGCGCTCACGGGCGGAGCCCCCGCCGCCGCCCCGGCCCGTCGCAGCCCGGGCCGTCCGCGCAAGAACGCCGCCGCGGCCGCTCCCAAGGCCCCGAAGGCCCGCAAGGGCAAGCGCGCGAAGGTTTCCTCGGCCGATGCCGCCGCCGCCGCCACCAAGGTGGTCGAGTACCTCGCCAAGCACCCGGACCAATCGCTCGAGCAGATCGGCAGGGGCCTGAACACGCCGACCGCGAACCTGAAGCTCCCGATCAAGCAGCTGCTCGGCGACAAGAAGCTCAAGACCACGGGCCAGCGTCGTGGCACGAAGTACTCGGTCAAGTAGCGGTACTCGGCCAAATAGCGCCCTTCGCCGGAGAGCCGCCCCGCCAGTCCTCACCGTCGGCCGCGTGTCCCTCCCCGGGGCACGCGGCCGAGCTCATTCCCCGCCGCTTCGCTATCGCGAGCTCGCGGAGCCTGCTTGGAGGAACGCCATGAGGCGAGGCACCGTGTCCAAGTCGCTTGCCCGGCGGCCCGCCTTCGGCGCGCGTCCGGCGGCTGCGACGCGATGCCGCCGCAGGCGGGCTTGAGCAGCGCCAGCTCGACCGAGCGAACTCGCCCGAAGAGACTCCGTCCCTTCCTGCAGGACCTGAGCACGGCCTTGGAGCTTGGATCTCCGCCCCCCGTGCTGCCGCCCCGGCCCAACTAGGCCTCGCTCGCAGTGGTGGGGCGGGGCACACGTTCGAGGCGCGCGCTCAGCCGCGGCCGACATGGGGTCCCTCGGAAACTGCCGCTTTCCCCACGGGAAAGTGGTACGCCCGACGGGATTCGAACCCATGACCTTCTGCTCCGGAGTCATACGATCTATCCAGCTGAGCTACGGGCGCCCATTGGGGGACGGGAGTATAGCGAGGGCGGGATCGGAGGTGGGGGGTGGCGCTTCTGCGGAAGGCCGGTAACGTTGCAAAACGTTGGGTTGAAAAGTCCTTCTCTTCCCTTTTCTGCCACTCCAGCGACAAGAGTTCTACCGTGAAGCTGCAGATCATCCCCGAGTGCGCGAGCGCCCGAGCCGCAAACTTCAGGGTCGGCGCCATGGCGCTGGCCATCCTGACCTTGGCGGCGGGCTCAGCCTGGTGGGCGAGCCATGCCGGCGGTCCGCCCTCGCTGGCGGCGGCCGTGAACGGTGCCGCTTGCGCGGACAGCGACGGAGACGGGCTCGTCGACTTGCTGGAGTCGACTCTAGGCACATGGTCCTGCCACGCCGACACGGACGGCGATGGCTTCAGCGATCTCGAGGAGGTCGCGCGCGAGTCGAACCCGCTCGACAACATCGATTTCCCAACGCTCTCGGAGCCTTCAGTGGCCATGGTGGCGTTCCAGCTAAGCGGTCGGGTGCGCGTCGCAACGCTGGTGTATGTCCCCGATGGAAACCTGCGCAACAAGCGCCTGCGCTTCGGCGCGCGCCTGAGCGATCGCATGTTCGGTGTGCCGCTCTCGGTGATGCGTGGCGGTGCGCCCGCCCAGATGCGTTGTGGACAAGCGGCCGGCTCCAGCATCGCGGTGGTTGAAGCGATGATCTCCAGCAACTCCGTGTTCGCGCGAAGCAGCATGTCGCTGTTCGCGACGCTCGCGCAGCAGGGTGCCTACCTCGACGCGGCCGCCTGCAACCTCGCGTCGGTCGGGGGCGCGCTGTACCAGATGATCAGCATCCCGGCCCCCTTCATCACCAGCCCGCCGCAGAATGGCCCGGGCATCAGCCTCGGCAACGCCTACCGCCCGATCGACCCGACGAACCAGAACCCGTCGAGCATCGCGGGCGAGATCTGCGCCCAGACCACCACCTTGGTGCGCGTGGTCGGTGCCGTCGTGACGCAGGAAGTGATCGCCGCGGACTGCGTGCCCGGCTGGGACACATTCTGCTCGCCGGGCTGCTTCAACACGGTGGGGAGCACCATTCGCTCCATCGATCCGGCGGCCCTGATCGGTGGTTAGGAAGAAATTTCCACGTTCCCGCGAGCAACGCGCCAGCGACTCGCGAGTTAAGGGAACTGCGAACACTCAGCCTCCGTCACAGGAAAAGTGCAAGAGCCGTGCCATGAGCCCCGATCCCGATACGGCGTTGATTCTGGCCTGCCAGCGCGCCTCGCTGGCCGGGCTGGACGGTCCGTTCCGGGAGCTTTACGAAGCCTACAGGGATCGGATCTACAACGTCTGTTACCGAATCACCGGTAATCCCTCGGACGCGCTCGATGCCGCCCAAGAGACCTTCGGGATTCTGTTCCGCAAGCTCGGCGAGTTCCGCTTCGAGAGCAAGTTCTCGAGCTGGGCATACCGCATCGCGGTCAACGCCTCGATTGACCTGAAGCGTCGCTCGCGCGCGCGGCACCTGACGTCGCTCGACGCGATGCAGGAGGCGGGCGTCGGCGGCGAGTCGCGCTTTGATCCGAGCGACGAGAAGCTCGAGATGCCGATCCACGCTGCCTCGCGCCACGAGCTCGAGCGCGAGGTCCAGCGCGCGATCTCCGGCCTGAGCCCCAAGCTGCGCACGATCACCGTGCTGCGCTACATCGAGAGCCAGTCGTACGAGGAAATCTCGGAGACCCTGCAGATCTCGCTGGGCACCGTGAAGTCCCGCCTCGCGCGGGCACACGACATGCTCGACCAGCACCTCGCCCCGATCCTCGACCGCTACTACCTCGGATGAAGCCCCAACTGCAACCTGACTGCGACGCGTACCGCATCGCCGCGCTCGAGCGCGTCGCGCTGCCGGTGCACGCGTGCGCCGAGTGCGAGCGCTGGGCTGCGCGTCTTGTGCAGCGCGAGGGGCTGCTGCGCACGTTGCCGCGCGTCATCGCGCCGACGGAGCTCGACCGCCTGAGCGAGCGCGAGCTCGGTGCCGAAGGTCGCCACGCGCGCGCTGTTCGTGCGCTCGAGAGCCTCGGTCGGTTCGAGGCCGGGGTGGAGCTCGATCGTGCCGTCGAGGCCCTCGCCTCCGGCGTCGGCATGGGTGCGGCCGCGCGTCAGCGGACGCCGAGCGTGCTCGACCGACTCGTGGCCGAGGAGCTCGCGAACCCGGTCAAGGCGCGCGTCTCGCGCCAGATCGAGAGCCTGCCGCGCCTCGAGGCGCCCGTGGCGCTCGAGCATCGTCTTGTGCGCGAGCTTGCGGAGCCGCGCCCCGCTTCCAGCGCCTTCATGGCGCCTCGTCGCGCGCGCGCCTTGCTCGCTGTCGCCGCGGCGGCCGTCGTCTTGCTGGCGCTCGCTCCGTTCGCCATGGAGCGTCGCGAGTCGTCGAGCGGTCTCCAGACCGTGCGCGCTGCGCGCCCGTTCCGCGTCGAGCGTCTCGAGTCGACGCGCGATCTCTCGCCCTCGGCCCGCGCGTGGCTCGAGACCGTCTCCAGCGGCCTGCTCACCCAGAACAACATCTAGGAATCCTCCCGTGCGTCTCTCCTCGCTCTTCCTCGCAACCGTCACCGGCCTTGCCTTCTGGCTGGCCGGGTGCGGCGACGCGTCGAGCGTGGGTGCGCCGGGCAGCTCCACGGCGAAGCCGCCGGTGCTGCAGTCCGGACTGCCGAGCGAGTCGCTGCTGTGGAAGATGCAGAATACGGCCACCACAGTGAGCTACAGCGGGGTGCGTCGCATCGAGCAGTCGTGGCAGGTCGGCGAGACGGTCTACGCGACGTGCTACCGCGAGGAACTCGCCAGCGACGGGCTCGGGCACTTCTCGCTCCGCCCGCTCGAGCTGGTCGCGCCGAGCGCTACGCCGCGCCAGGCGGAGCTCTGGCGGATGCTGCAGGAATCGCGCGATGGCTTTCTGTTCCGCTATCGCGACTTCCGCATCCACGACGTGGCCCAGATGGTCACGAGCTACAGCCCGATCGCGACCGGCGTTCGTTCGCTCGTCGCGGGCCGCGAGTGCGACGAGCTCGTCTTCGCGCTGCGCCACGGGGCGTCATTCACCTACAACCTCGCCGTCGACCACGAGACCGGTCTCGTGATGCGCTGCGAGCAGGTCGCGACCGATGGCCGCGTGATGGGTTCCGTCGAGTTCGAGAGTCTCGAGCTCTCGCCGCAGTTCGCCGTGGACTACCCGTGGCACGAGAGCTCGAACCAAGAGGAGCCCCTGCCCGATTCAGAGACGTCGCGCCTCGCGGCCGTCGGGTACCCGCCGCGCCAGCCCCAGACCGACGGCGGACGCTTCCGGCTCGTCGAGTCGACGATCGTGCGCTCGCCAGAGCCCAACGGCGACGCTGAGATCACGTGGGTGAAGTCGATGCTCACGGACGGCATCGAGGTGGTCTTCGTGCTGCACGGCGGCACCGACCCCTCGCTCGTGAGCGAGGACGTGATGCGCGTCGCGCCTTCGGTGGGCCCGTGGAACCACGTCGAGGGCACGCTGCATGGCGAGCGCTTCATGGCGCTCGGGCGCGCCTCCGCGGATGAGCTGCTCGACCTGATCGCGTCGACGCTCTGAGCGATCTGGAAAAACCTTCCAGCACGCGGCGACACGATCGTTCGGCGCTCGCGTCGACCTGCGCCTCTCGCACGGTGTAGCCTTCGTTGCCGACGTTCCGAGTGAGCGCGGTCCAACAGCGATGCAAGAGCCTTTCGAAAGCGGAGATTCCTCGTCCGAGTCTGGCCTCGAATCCGCGGAGTATCGCGAGCGCTTGCGCAACAAGCTCAACAGCCTGATCGCCGTGCTCGAGGTCGCAACAGCCAAGGTCAAGCATTCGCTGTCCGGCCCGGCGCCGGACCTCGATCGACTGACGCGCATCCAACGCAACCTCCAGGAGACGCTCGAGATCTGCATCCGTGCCCGCGCGGCGCTCGACCGACGCGGGTCGCTGCCGGAGGGTATCGCGCGTGACCTCGCCTCGGCGGTCAGCCCGTCCGCGCTCGGGCTACCCCTGCCCCAGACGGCCGCGCCCGTGAGCCAAGCCAAGGGCGAGTTCTCCGAGTCGGAGCGTGAGCGCTTCGCGCGCCTCGGACGCATCGAGCGCTCGATGATCGGCGGCATCGACCTCGACGAGTTAGCGCGACGCCTGCAGTCCTGAGCGCGCCCGACACCAACGAGCAATCCGCGGGGCCGCGGGAAGTCCGTCGACGGGCTTCTCGCGGCGATTTCTTGTGGCCGACGGTCACTGCGGTACAAAAGCGAGCGATGGAACGTGCGCGTAGAGAACCGCCCGAGGAGCGCATCGTCGCCCGTGGCCCGCACGTGGTGCTCGCGCGACCGCACGCGAGCGACGAGGAGGAGCTGCTCGAGCTACGCCGCGCGAGCTGGGAGTTCCTCGCGCCGTGGGAGCTCGACCTGCCGGGCGTGGATCCCCTCGGACCCTCGTGGTTCTTGCGCTATCTGCGCATAGGTCCCGAGCACCGGCGCCAGCGCTGGCTCGTGCGGCTCGCGCAGGATGGCGCGATCTGCGGCTCGATCACGGTGGGGGAGATCGATGAGCGCCGGGGATGCGCCAGCCTCGGCTACTGGATCGGCGCGAGCCACGCGCGGCGCGGCCTGATGGGCGAGGCACTCGCCCTCGCCGTCGCGCTCGCGTTCGATTCGCTCGGCCTACGTGAGCTGCACGCCTACGTGCTGCCCGAGAACGAACCGTCGCGAGCCCTGCTCGCCCGCGCGGGCTTCCGAAAGGGCGGCATCGCGCGCGGCTATCAAGTGGTGCGCGGCGTCGAGCGCGACCACGAGCGCTGGAAGCTCACCGCCCCCAGTCGCGCAGGTAGCGGAAGTCCTGATTGACCGTGCGCTGCGAGAGCTTCGCGATCAGCGGCATCACGCGCTTGAATTGCGTGGCCGCTATGCGCCCCGCGATGCGGCGCACGAAGTCGACGCTGAAGCCGCCCGCCACGAGCTCGCCTTCGCCCATGCGCAGGTCGACCATGTGGTGCAGCAGTCGGTCGGCGTCGGCATAGCTGAAGCCGAGCTCGCCCTCGTCGGTCTGGCCCTCGAACAGGTCCGCGCTCGGCGCCTTGTCGAGGATCGGCGCGGGGACGCCCATGTGGCGCGAGAGCTGATAGATCTGGTGCTTGTAGAGGTCGCCGATCGGGTTGAGCGCGCTCGCAGAGTCGCCCCACTGCGTCGAGTAGCCGAGCAGGACCTCGGTCTTGTTGCTGGTGCCGACGACGAGGCCCTTCCACTCGACTGAAAGGTCGTAGAGCACGATCATGCGGCAGCGCGCCATCACGTTGCCGCGCCGCATGCGGTCCTCGACCTTGTGCGCGGCGAGATAGCCATCGGCCATGCCCGTGATCTCGACCTTGCGGGTCGCAATGCCGAGCGCTCCCGCGAGCAGGCGCGCATGCTCCTCGCTGTCGGGATTCGACGTACGGTAGGGCATCATCACGCCGAGCACGTTTTCCGGCCCGAGCGCGCGGGCGCACAGCGCCGCGACGAGCGCCGAGTCGACGCCGCCCGAGATGCCGAGCACGGCGCGCGAGAAGCCGGCGCTGGCGAGCTCCTCGCGCAGGAACTGCACGAGCAGTTGCTCGACGAGCGGCGGGTGGATGTCGAGCGGGTTCACGCGTTTTTCCCTTCGCCGAGGCGGCCGAGCGCGCGGGCGAGCAGATCGGGGCGCGAGTCGCGTCGCAGCGGGGTCGCCACGCGTGCACGGCGCAGCGCGTCGGAGGTGATCCGCACGTCGAGGCGGCCGGACTCGAGGCCCTCGAGGCGCGCGCACTCCGCGCCGAAGGGATCGATCACGCGCGAGCCGCCCCAGAAGAACACGCCGTCTTCCCAGCCGACGCGGTTGGAGTACACGACCCACGTCTGGAACAGGAGGGCGTAGGCCTCGAGCAGCGTGCGCCACGTGCGCTCGCTGGCGAGCTCGCGCACCCCGCCGTCGACGCCGCGGCCGGGGCTGCAGCTCGTGACGAGCAGCGCGTCCGCTCCGGCGAGGAAGTGCTGGTAGCCGCTCGAAACGTGCCAGGCGTCCTCGCACACGAGCAGACCGAAGCGCCCGTGGCGCGAGCGGAAGGTCACGAACGAGTCGCCGGCCGCGAACTCGCGCATCTCGTCGAACATGCCGTAAGTGACGAGGTGCACCTTGCGGTGCACGTGCAGCACCGCGCCGTCCTCGAGGAACGCCACGGAGTTGTAGATGCGTCCGTCGTCGGAGCGCTCGACGAAGCCGACCGCGATCGAGATGTCGCGCGAGAGCTCGGCGAGGCGCGCGAGCTCGCGTGACTCGACGGACAGCGCGACTTCGGCGGTCTGGTCCTTCAGGAAGTACCCGGTCAGTGAGAGCTCGGGGAACACGATCACTTGCGAGCCGGCGCGCCGCGCGGCCTCGACCTGCGCGACGTGCTCCTCGAGGTTGCGACCCACGTTCCCCAGCGCCGGGTTCGTCTGCGCCACCGTCAGCCGACAATCCATGCCTCTGATCGTAACAGCCCGCGTGGGTCGGACGCGCCTCAGGAGGCCTTGGAGCGGGCGTGGGCCAGCGCGCAGCGGGCCAAGACGGCCGTGTCGGCTCCCGAAGCCTCGCCCTCGTAGCCGAGCAGCAGGCGGTGGCGCAGCACGGGCGCGCACAGCGCGTCGAGGTCCTCGCCCGTGACATGCAGGCGGCCGCGCAGCAGGGCGCGGGCCTTGGCCGCCGCGAGCAGGGACTGGCCGGCGCGCGGGCTCGCGCCGTGTCGCACGCAGCGGCGCACGTCCGTCGGCGCGTCGGCGTCGGGGTGCGTGGCGAGCACGGTGCGCGCGACGAGCTCGACTATCTCGCGCGAGACCGGCAGCTCGCGCGCGAGGCGCCGCAGCGCGCGCACTTCCGCCGCGCTCATCACGGGCACGACCTGCGCCGGGGCCGCGCTCGCGCTCTCGTCGAGCACGCGCACGAGCTCTGCGAGCGATGGCCGCCCCAGCACGACCTTCTGCTGGAAGCGGTCGAGCTGGGCCTCGGGCAGCGGAAACGTGCCCTCCATCTCGATCGGGTTTTCTGTGGCGACGAGGAAGAACGGGTCCTCGAGCGGGTAGCTCTCCCCGAACAGCGTCACGCGCTGCTCAGCCATGGC
>SXGT01924075.1_pt1 | contig 24006 bp, 20 predicted proteins | sample 3176221 | NCBI WGS metagenome assembly SXGT01 (sample SAMN11356862, study PRJNA531348) | freshwater metagenome | isolation source: freshwater sample F1-120 | place: China: Fuxian Lake, Yuxi | collected 2017-12-25
AGCCAGCCATGCACGAATAGTCTCCACCACAAAATAAGCTTCATCCTGCTCATTAAAGGCGGCATATAAAGAAAGCAACTCCCCAGATCCCGAATCCGTCCAAAGCTCTTTACCCATGCGTCCCTGATTATTGGCAATCAAACTGTTTGCTGCGGTTAAGATATTTCCCGTAGACCGATAATTCTGCTCTAAGCGTATAATCAAGTGCTCAGGGTTATGTTTTTGGAAATTATAGATATTTTCTATTTTAGCGCCGCGCCAACCATAAATCGACTGATCATCATCCCCGACGACGAACAGATTATTTTTGCCCTCGGTGAGTAATCGTAACCACGCATATTGAATAACATTGGTATCTTGGAATTCATCCACATGCACTTGGGCAAAACGTTGACGATAAAAATCTAATAGGTCGGGATTATCACGTAATAATTCATGCGCACGCAGTAATAACTCGGCAAAATCTACTAGACCTAAGCGCTGACAGGTTTCTTCATACAGCTTATACACGGCTATCATTTGCTGCTGCACAACATCATAACTACTAGACATATGCTTTGCACGTCGTCCCTCATCCTTTTGCGCATTAATAAACCACAGCATTTGTTTAGCTGGCCAGCGGGTTTCTTCTAAGCCTAAATTTTTCAACAAACGCTTCAATAAACGTAATTGATCATCACTGTCCATAACCTGAAATGCAGGTGGCAATTTGGCTTGCTCAGCATGGCGACGCAATAAACGATGCGCTATTCCATGAAAGGTCCCTATCCACATGCTCCGTGCAGAAATTTGCAATAGCTCCTCAATACGCCCACGCATTTCATTCGCCGCCTTATTGGTAAAGGTCACCGCTAAAATACTATGCTGCGAGAGACCCACCACTTGCATTTGCCAAGCAATTCTATGGACTAAAACCCGGGTTTTGCCACTTCCGGCACCTGCGAGCACCAGTACCGATTGTTGTGGAGCCGCCACAGCTTGTCGCTGTGCAGCATTTAAAGAGTCAATTATTGAAGTTACTTCCATATTATTTACGCTTACCGCTTGCACATTTCTAGGAGCTGTGTATATTTGTACAGGTTAAAATTATCGCCAAAAGACACCCCTTTCACACAATTACTTTCAACATTAAATAGGTCATACAATGAGTTTTGATTATAAACGTCTGGTTAAATTTGAATACAATATCGGCGAACAGGAGAAGAAATATCGCCTGATGGGAGGGTCAGCGTTATTATTCATTTCTATTTTCACTGCAAAAATTGCATTACTTCTTATCGGGTTAGTATTAGTAGCGACAGGTTATTCCGGCTGGTGCCCTGCTTACTCTGGCATGGATAAAAACACCTTAACCCCTGGAAACACGAGTAACTAACGCGACTATAGCACGCCGTTTTACAGCCCACATTTTTTTGATTTATTCCGCAATCAATTTAAATACGTACTTTCGCTGTTTTGTGAAAATCTGAACACCCACTTCCCTCTTCTACACTAGAGAGGGAGGTCCTCAGCTCTGATGGCAAATTTCGAAATCTCCACTATACTGGTCAGGATGTATCACTTGACCGAGCACGATTAGCATGAAAGTTTCCGATATTATGACCCCCAAGCCCGTGATCATTACTATGGATACTGAGCTTAGAGAAATTAAAGAGATTTTCGATCACGCCCACTTTCATCATCTGCTCGTCGAAGATGAGATTGACCATACCTTAGTTGGCGTCATTTCCGACCGCGACTTACTGTTTGCGCTCAGTCCTTACATTAATACCTTAGCAGAAACAGCACACGACACCGAGACGTTATACAAGCACGCACATCAAATCATGTCGCGTAATATGGTGACCATTGCACCTGATGTAGAATGTAAAGCAGCGGCACTCAAATTATTACAAGCGGGAATTTCCTGTATGCCCGTGATCAACCCGGATAAACACATTTTAGGCATCGTCACTTGGAAGGATTTTTTACACCTCTATGCTGAGAATAGACGCCGCTGAGCTTGCATCCCCTAATCTTCCTGACGATATTCCCCTTCTAACACATCTGCCGGGCGCGATTTTCCTGAGTGTGCTTGACCTTGCATGACCATAAAATGCGCAATAGCATAGCGTGTAATTTTCTGACGAATAGCTGGCACTAAACATGCCACCCCTAAAGCATCGGTAAAAAATCCCGGCGTCAGAAGTAACACCCCCCCCATAAGAATAAACACGCCGTCCACTAACTCATTCGTGGGCATGATTCCCTGCGCTAGATTGCTTTGCAATCGAGCCCACGTCGCTAAACCTTGTTGACGCAGTAAATTAGCACCTAAGACAGCAGTCATCACAACCAGCAAGATAGTCGGAATTACCCCAATCAAACCACCAATTTGCAAGAGTAAGAAAATTTCAATAAAGGGAATGGCAATAAATAAGGCAAGGATAATTTTGGGGAATGCTGGCATGACTGACCTCAAAGAAAAAACAGACGTTAGGCGGCAAAACCGCAAAAATATTAATGTCCGGCGATGATTTCGCGTATAACCGCAGTAGCATAACTACCGACGGGTAAACTAAAGTGAATTGCTAACACGTTGGGCGCAGGTCTTTGCCAAGCTAAGTCTGGCACGGCCACCCGTAACGGACGTCGATCTTGTTCCAGCTGCTCCTGCAGCAAGCCTTGAGCTAATGCAGGATAACTCGCCAAAGCCATAGCCTCCATTTCAGCTACAGTTTCGCTAACCACGCTCTGCCCAACTCCGTGTAACATGCCGCTGGGGTGAATATCCATGGTCGCTAAGCGGTGATCAAGCATGGTCTCCTGAGCAGCGTCTGCTTTAAAGAAGCTATGACTGCCGTTTAAAATGAATACATCCCCAGGTAATGCCTGATTCCAAGTCGCCTCAGCGACCCGGCGGGATAGCAATTGATTAAACAAAAACGCACGAGCTGCGGATAAATACATACTACGCTGTTCGCGTTTAACTTTTGCCCCCGCAAATAATCGCAGGGCCTGAGTCACATTTTGCCCAGCGTTTCCGAAACGTTGTTCACCAAAATAGTTGGGTACCCCGAGCTGTTTGATCGCTTGTAACTGCTGCTCTGTGTGTACAAAATCTCCCTGCCAGTCGCGGATCACAATTTTAAAATGATTGGCAGCGATGACCCCACGACGCAATTTTTTATTGTGACGTAGCACGTCAAGAATTTGAATATTTGCAAGCGCCAATTGCGACCAATCAGGCATGGGTTTACCGGGCAACCAAATACTAAACCATTGCGTAGTCACCGCATGACGATCTTTCAAACCCGCAAAACTAACATCCCGTTGCCGCACATTGGCAAACCGCGCTAGTAATCGAGCGACATATTCGGTATTTTCTGAAGTTTTTTGAAGTTTAACAAAGACATGCTCGCCTGCACCACTGGGCACAAAGCCCAACTCTTCCGTGACCACAAAATCCTCTGGACTAGCACGCAATACCCCTTGCCCGCAGGGTCCACCGTAAGCATATGGCCATGTAGGAATTGCAATTTTTTCGGAATCTGCAACGACATCCAACGGATTAACGCTCAATTAACACCACAGCTTGCACCGCAATCCCTTCTTTTCGTCCCTCAAAGCCTAAGCGCTCAGTGGTAGTGGCCTTAACGTTAATGCAATCCACTGCCACTTTTAAATCTGCAGCAATATTTGCGCACATCGCAGCGATGTAAGGCGCCATCTTGGGGGCTTGTGCAATAATGGTAACGTCAGCATTCACCAAGGTATAGCCTAAACTTTCGACAATGCTATACACATGGCGCAGCAAAACACGACTATCGGCTCCCTTGAAAGCTGGATCGGTATCAGGAAAATGCTTGCCAATATCACCTAAGGCCGCAGCGCCCAACAATGCATCCGCCAAGGCATGCAGTACCACATCACCATCAGAATGCGCTTCCAAACCTTGTTCGTAAGGAATGGTCACACCACCTAAAATAACTTCGCCACCGTCTTTGAAACGATGCACATCATAGCCCTGCCCGACTCTAATCATGCGACTGTTGCTCCCTATAAAATTGCGCCAAGGCTAAATCCTCAGGACTGGTAATTTTAATATTATCCGCTCGTCCAGCCACAATTTTGGGCTGGAACCCTAATAGTTCAATTGCACTGGCCTCATCCGTGATCGCCGGATTACCTTCAGCCTGTTCTAAAGCGGTTTTTAACCTACCGTAACGAAACATCTGCGGTGTCAATGCGCGCCAAATCTCTTCGCGCTTCACACTCCCGGTAATCACTCCAGCATGGACAGATTTTAGGGTATCGTGTGAGGCCAAAGCTAAGATACCTCCCACAGGATCTTCGGCTAATGTCTGTATAAGCTTGGTGACATCGCTTGCAGTAATACAAGGTCTGGCCGCATCATGCACCAGGACCCAATCATCGTCTTGGGCTTGCTCACGAATCAAGTGCAAGCCCGACAACACCGAGTCAGCACGCTCCTTGCCTCCCGGCGCAGTTTTAACTTTAGGGTGCTGAGCGATCTCCAAATCAGGCCAGTAAGGATCAGTATCCGCAATAGAGACAACAACGGCCTTGAATTCAGGCACAGATAATAATCGCGCTAAGGTCTGCTCAATAACGGTTTTAGCTAATAGCGGTAAATATTGTTTTGGTCGGTCAGCCTGCATACGTTTACCAACGCCAGCAGCAGGCACAACTGCCCAATAAGCAACGGATTGAGTCATAGATAATAATATAGATCTGCGATTAACAGGTATTTAACTGTCTGAGTGCACAGCGTTAGAAAAATCGGAAATAACCACCGTTTCCCGCAAATCGTTATTTTTTAGATTTTAGCGCACGGAGTTTAGCATCAGCCTCTTCAAACGCCTTACGTGCATCGGTATAGGTAGTTTTTGGCTTAACGGGTTTTACTTCTGTAGGCGTTGCCCCCAGAACAGGAGCTTTGGATGACCCGCTTGCGGCGTGCGCTTTATCGGTTTGTGGATCAGCTATGACATCGCCTTCAATATCATCAATACCTTGACTGGCATCGACCTTACCATCAGAAGCTTGGTAATTGCGCCATTGCAAAAAAGCCTCCCGCGTAAACACATAAGGGTCGAGCGCTGCTTCGTTGACAAATTGCAATGCGCCTTCCGCGTTGGCACGGGCATTTAATAATCCTAAGCCAGCTAAAGGAGCTGCGACTCCCACATAGGTTCCCGGATTGGCTGCAGCATCAACCACGTAACCTGGCAACTCGCGCATGGTCGTCGGTCCTAAAAAGGGAAGCACTAAATATGAGCCTTGGGGCACTCCCCAGACGGCTAAAGTTTGTCCAAAATCTTCATTATGCTTTTCAAAGCCGACATCGGATGCGACATCGAACATTCCCATTAAGCCAAGGGTAGTGTTCATGCCTAAGCGACCAAAATCATGCAGCCCTTGCTCGAATTTCGCTTGCAAAATATCATTTAACACTACACCAACGTCTTGCAAATTATTGAAAAAATTACGCACGCCGGATTGCATAAAATCAGGCGTGATAAATCGATAGCCATCTGCAATTGGCTTAGCTAAATAATTATCAACTTTGCTATTAAAACTGTATACCGGACGATTAATCGATTCGTAAGGATCGACAGGCGCCACTCCTCCCTCGGAAGTCGTTGCAGCACAACCCGTGCTAAATGCGAGAATCCCAACAATAATTGCCAACAATTTTTTTTTGGAGGGGGAATTGTATACCATAAAAAACAACCACCATTCAGCGCTATAATTTTGAATAACTGGCTATTTTATCATTAATTTGCGCGATTAACGCATCAAATCCCTGACGTTGTAAAATACTGGTATATTCCGAACGCTTTAAGGCTAAATCACTGACTCCGTTCGCAATGATGTTAATTACTGCCCAACCGTTGGTTTTTTCTTTGAGCATGTAATCAAATTTAACAGGCTTATCATTGGGTATATTTAAGGTGGTATGCACCACAACTCCGCCACGTGAAGTTTCTTCTGCATTATCAAACTGAAATGACTCACCGGAAAAATCTTTAAAATTATGCGCGTATGATGCAACACTTAATTTAGTAAACACCTCTGCCAACGAATTTTGTTGATCAGGTGTTAACGCCTCCCACTCTTTGCCCACCACGATGCGCGCGATTTTGGTCAAATCATGACTACGCATAATTGCAGGATACAATTTGTCATAGCGACCTTGAAAGCCTAAAGCTTTACCCTGCTTCATGACATCAATTAATGCTGCCTGAAATTCTTCTACAACTTGCTTGGGCGTTTGAACTGTCTCCGCCTGAACGGCAAAAACTCCCAATAAAGCGAATAAAACAACTAAAAACCCGTTTTTCAATACCACAGCAAACATCACGCAACCCCGTAAATTGGTATAAATTAATCTTTTTGGTAAACTCGGCCTTTCCAGCGTGAACGCTCACCTTGCCAATAACGCCAAGCCGACGTCCACGTCATGAGTAAATATAAAATTGCAATCACAGGCATACTCAATGCCCAAGCTAAATTTAGACCGTAAAAATTTAACGTTGGCAAATATGCCGTCAACATGCAGATTAAGGCCACAAACGCCGCCCAAAAAGCCATACCATCTCCAGCCCAAATTCCGATGACTGGAACAATATACATTAACGCCATAATCAGGGTGCAAAACACCAGCAACAGAGTTGAATAAAACAGTTGTGTATACGCGGTGCGTGCAACCATTTCCCAAATTTCCCCAAGGGTCACGTAAGGGCGTTGACTGAGAACAGCATGAGTAAGTCCCACCCAAATTCGATAACCCGCTTGCTTAACCGCCTTGGCCAACGTGCAATCATCAATAACCGCATCCTTAATAACCGCCATCCCGCCTATAGCTTGCAAGGCCTGGGTCTCAACCAAAATACAACCACCTGCCGCGGCAGCGATTTTTGTGTTTGGATTGTTGGCCAAGGCAAAGGGATAAATCATCTTGAAAAAGTGGATAAACGCTGGCATCAGCAATTTTTCCCAAAAACTACCAAATCTAAGCACCGCCATCAATGAGACAAAATGCAGATTTTCGGCATGTTTTTTTTGCTTAAGTGCATAAATTATGCCTGGCAATAATTCTATATCTGCGTCCAACAGTAATGTCAAAGGAGTCTGCACATAGCGTAAACCTTGCTCTTGTGCCCAAAGCTTTCCACTCCAACCGACGGGTAAGTCAGTCACACTAACAATCTGCAAATGCTCCAATCCACTTTGCCGCGCAATCTCAACCGTCGCATCGCTAGAAGCGTCATCGACCAATACCACCTGCAAACCGATACCTTGTGTCTTTAAACTGGCTAAGGTAGTTCCTATCACCTCTGCTTCATCACGCGCCGGTATCAAAACCGTAACATCACTTACATCATAATCATCCCGCAAAGCAGTTGGCGCATCCAAAACTTCGCGGACGCGCCAGGGTTGCCAGGGTAATAATAAAGTAATGATCCAAATAGCGGCGGCAACGGTAAAAAATAACGTTACCTCAGCCATAATTAACGCATAGCTTCAGTAACAACCGGAATACCGCGTAACGATGAAACTTGCTCCGCTGCAAACGTAGGCATAGGCTCTGGCACCATATCACCCGTGGTTTTAGGACCACGCAATGAGACTAACAAACCTTTCAAAGGATTTTGCAACATGTCCGTCACCGCTGTTGCTTCATAACCACAATGCGCCATACAGTTTGCACATTTAGGATTGTTGGAATTACCGTATTTATCCCACGGAGTTTCTTCCATGAGGCCTTTAAAACTTGCTGCATTCCCTTCATCGGCTAATAAATAACAAGGTTTCTGCCAACCGAATACATTGCGCGTCGGGTTACCCCAAGGCGTACAAGCATAATTTTGATTGCCCGCTAAGAAATCCAGGTATAAAGAGGAATGATTTAAACGCCAGTTACGATTTTTCCCTAATGCAAAAATGCCACGAAATAATTCTTTAACATCTTTGCCTTTGATAAATAAATCTTGCTGCGGAGCACGCTCATAGCTAAATCCAGGAGCAATAGTGACCCCTTCTATGCCTAAGGTCATTGCATAATCTAAAAACGCCGCGACCTCGGGTGCGTCTTCACCTTGGAATAAGGTGCAGTTGATATTCACCCGAAAGCCTTTACCGATAGCTAATTTAATCGCTTCTACCGCACGATCAAACACCCCTTCTTGACACACCGAAGCATCGTGGCGCTCACGCATACCATCTAAATGAATAGAAAACGTTAAATAAGGGGACGGCGTGTAATCGTCTATACGCTTTTTCAGTAATAAGGCATTGGTACACAAGTACACGAATTTCTTTCTAGCAACAATACCTGCGACGATCTGCGGCATTTCTTTATGAATTAATGGCTCGCCACCCGGAATAGAAACCATCGGCGCACCACACTCATCGACAGCATCCAAACACTCTTGCACCGACAATCTTTTATCCAGAATTTCGTCAGGATAATCAATTTTGCCGCAACCTGCACAAGCTAGATTACAACGAAACAGTGGCTCAAGCATTAAAACCAAGGGATACTTTTTAACACCTTTAAGCTTTTGTTTAATTAAGTAACTACCAACTGCTAATTGTTGACGTAAAGGAACACCCACGAGCATCACTCCAAAAAAATTTCAAAAAATCCAAACTAAATAAACATGCTTAAATTAAAAAAACCAGCATGTCGTAAAATAACAACAACGTAATTCTCGCCTATCCGCCCCAGCAACCCGAGCCAGCTTTATCGCCAACCCAATTGAGTTCCACTAAAAATTACATCATCTTAGGAATTTTAATTGGGGAATTGCGGAAAAAATCAGCGCCACACTGTCCACTGAATTAACGTATAAAATTACATTTATTAGACAACATTACACCCAAATTTGCATTTTTACAACAACAAGCAAATTAATTCATGCAAATTTTTTGTACCGCCGACAAACGCAACACACATAGTTTACCCAACAAATTGTTTTAATTAACTTAATAAAAAAACACCCCTAAATTACTCAGGTTGTCAATTAAACAACATTGTTTTGCAAATAACCAACAAACAGTCTATCATTACGCAAAAGATTTACCATTAAGCCACAAATATAGTTTTTTACCCACACATGAGCAAAGCACCCATGACCTTACTTAACCCGACAGCATTAGACGCAGTTTCTGACGATGCGTTTCAAGCGCTTTTGCTCGAGGGAGTTTCGCGTACTTTTGCCCTAACTATTCCGCAATTGCCTGCGGGCTTGTACCAAGTAGTAGCCAATGCCTACTTATTGTGTCGTATTGTTGATACCGTTGAAGATGAGGTTTCCCTCACTGCCAGCCAAAAAAAATATTTTTGCGACAATTTTATTGAAATCGTTGCTACGGGCAAAATGGCGCAGCAATTTGCTGATGAACTTGCGCCACTGCTATCAGAACAAACCATCCCTGCAGAGCATACCCTTATTCAGGTTACCCCTCGGGTCATCGCCATTACCCATTCTTTTGCGCCTGAGCAAATTGCAGCTTTGGCTGAATGTGTAAAAACTATGGCTGCTGGCATGCCGATTTTTCAGGCTCAGAATTTACATGCTGGACTGCCAACATTAGCGGACATGGATAGATATTGTTATTACGTAGCCGGGTGTGTCGGTGAAATGCTAGCAAAATTGTTTTGCCATTATTCACCTGAAATTGCGCAACATCAGCAAGAATTACTCAAATTATCCGTATCATTCGGACAGGGTTTGCAGATGACCAATATTCTTAAAGACATTTGGGATGACGCGCAACGCGGCGTCTGCTGGTTACCGCAAGATATTTTCGATAGCACGGGCTTTGATCTGAGCACGCTATCTCCCAGCACCGATGATGAACGCTTTCGTCAAGGCTTAGCAGAGTTAATCAGTATCGCACATCAGCATTTACAAAATGCCTTGACTTACACCCTATTGCTTCCTAGCCATGAAACGGGTATTCGCAATTTTTGCTTATGGGCATTAGGTATGGCGGTTTTATCTTTGCAAAAAATTAAACAAAACCTTGATTTTAAACAATCTTCACAAGTCAAAATTTCGCGCAACAGCGTCAAAGCCACCATTTTGGCGACCAAATTGACGGTGCGCAGTAACTTTTTATTAACACAATTATTTAAATTTGCCAGCCGGGGAATTTCAGCACCCCGCGGACAATATTTATTAACTACTTATGCAGCAAAATCTGGCTAATAGGATGCACCATGTTTACTGATTCCAATACACATACACATCACCACCCTGCCGAAAATAGCGCAACTGCGATCACCTCTTACGCAGCAAATCTGGAAGCCGCAATTTCCAGTGCGCAAGACGCCTTGTTAAAACTACAACACCCAGATGGCTATTGGGTATTCGAACTGGAGGCGGATTGCACGATTCCAGCAGAATACATCATGATGATGCACTATTTGGATGACATTAACGCTGAACTGCAAGCAAAAATTGCAGTCTACCTGAGATCACGTCAGGCAGAAGACGGCAGCTACCCACTATTTACTGGTGGCCCTGGCGATATTAGCTGTAGCGTCAAAGTTTATTATGCGTTAAAAATGGCGGGCGACAGCCCGGATGCGCCACACATGAGTCGTTTGCGCGAGTATATTCTCAGCCAAGGCGGGGCCGCAAAAGCCAATGTGTTCACGCGTATCGCCTTAGCGATGTTTGAGCAATTACCTTGGCGCGGTGTGCCCTATATTCCGGTGGAAATCATGTTGTTTCCCAGCTGGTTCCCTTTCCATTTAGACAAAGTGTCTTACTGGTCCAGAACCGTGATGGTACCTTTATTCATCTTGTGCACCTTGAAAGCAACCGCCAAAAACCCGTTGCAAGTGAATATTCTGGAGTTATTTGTTACCCACCCAGATTTGGAACAACATTATTTTCCAGAACGCACCTTATTGAATAAATTCTTTTTAGGTTTGGATAAATTAGGGCGCGCCACGCGGCCCCTGATCCCTAAAAAAATGCATGAAAAAGCCATTGCAAAAGCTAAAGATTGGTTTATCGAACGTTTAAATGGCGAAGACGGTCTAGGCGGGATTTTCCCTGCGATGGTCAATGCTTATGAAGCCATGTTATTGTTAGGCATGCCCGCCGATCACCCGCATGTAGTCGTCGCCCGCCAAGCGATTGATAAATTATTAGTGATCAACGAACATGACGCGTATTGTCAACCCTGCTTGTCGCCCGTGTGGGACACAGGTTTGAGTGTTTTGGCTTTACAAGAAGCCGACAAAGTCAAAAATGCCGCCAGCTTGACCCGTGCTTATGACTGGTTAAAAAGCAAACAATTACTGGACCAACCAGGGGATTGGCAAGTTTCACGCCCTCATTTAGCAGGCGGTGGCTGGGCGTTTCAATTTGAAAACCCATATTATCCCGATGTTGATGATACCGCCGTGGTGGCATTTGCGATGGCCGATTCGGGCTTACCCGACTTAGAAGAATCCATCCATCGTGCCACACGCTGGATCGTGGGCATGCAATCGGCAAATGGTGGCTATGGCGCATTTGACGTGGATAATACCTATTATTACCTCAATGAAATTCCTTTCGCGGATCACGGTGCTTTACTTGACCCACCTACCGTTGATGTCAGTGCACGTTGCGCCATGTTAATGGCCAGAGTCGCGCAAGATCATGACGAATATTTGCCTGCGTTAAAACGCACTATCGAATACATTCGTGGTGACCAAGAAGCCGATGGCTCATGGTTTGGTCGCTGGGGCACCAACTATATTTATGGCACGTGGTCTACGCTAATAGGTCTGGAACAAACCGATTTACCCAAATCTGATCCTATGTACGTCAAAGCCGCACACTGGCTGAAAAGCGTACAACGTGAAGACGGCGGCTGGGGTGAAGATAATTTTAGTTATCACGATACCAGCTTTAGTGGTCGTTACCGTTTCAGCACGGCCTTCCAAACCGCATGGGCGGTATTGGGTTTAATCGCTGCTGGTGAAGTCCATAGCCCAGAAGTCAAAGCGGGTATTGACTTTTTATTACGCACCCAACAAAGCAATGGTATTTGGAATGATAAGTGTTTCACTGCCCCAGGATTTCCACGAGTGTTTTATCTGAAATACCACGGCTACGATAAATTTTTCCCGCTTTGGGCCTTGGCCAGATACCGTAACGAGTTAATTAAACAGTGATTACAGGGATTGTTATTGCCTTACCGGAGGAAATCGGAAGCCTAACTGCACATCAAATTCGCAGAGGCGAGCGGATCTTCATCCATGACTCGCTACTTGTCACCTGCTCTGGCGCAGGCCCGTTGAATGCGGGCTTTGCTGCCGAGCAACTTATCGCGCACGGGGCTCAACGACTCATTAGTTGGGGCTGCGCTGCAGCACTGGACCCACAATTAAAACCCGGCGATTTAGTGCTAGCAACACAGCTGCTTGCCGATGATGGGACGGCGATGGCAATTACGCATGCGTGGCAGCAACATACGCAACAGCTTCTCGCCCAGCAGGTACCTCTACGCACCGGAACTTTACTTGAAAGTGTGGGCATAGTCACGCATGCGCATGCAAAGCAGTCTTTGTTTGCTGCCAGTCAGGCGGTTGCCTTAGATATGGAAAGTGTAGCTATCGCTCGTGTGGCGCAACAACACGCTTTGGAGTTTTTAGCGATCCGCGCTATTGCTGATCCTGCCAGTCTTTCTTTGCCTTTAGCAGTGAGTCACGCCATGAATGCTGCGGGTGAAATGGATATACGCAAATTACTTATTTATATTGTGCAACATCCTAGTGAAATTCCCGCACTGATCAAACTCGGTTTACATTTTAATGCCGCTAAATATACTTTGAAAACCGTTGCCAGACAGCTAGATGCCATACTCGCATGCAACGAGCCTTCTACTTTGACGTAAACACGCATGACCAAGCACAAATCCATTTTTTTAAATACCTTGCTCTGGTGTCGCCAAGGCATTTTGTTCTATCCCTGGACGTTATTAATCCTGTCTTTTTTAGCCTGTGCTTATACTAGCTATTATGTGTATAACCATCTGACGGTTAACACCAATACTGCTGAAATGTTATCTCCAGATTTACCGTTTCAGAAAAACCAAAAGCGCATTGAAAACGCCTTTCCTTTGGAAGCGGCTACCATTATTTTGGTCGTTGAAGCCGATACCCCTGAAGAGACGTCGCAAGCAAGTACAGAATTAGCTGCGACTTTAAGTCAACACCCGCAACATTTCCATGCCGTTTATACCCCGACGGAAAATGATTTTTTTCGGCAGCAAGCATTGCTATACCTTGAACCTGGCGAACTTGAAAACCTAGCGAAAAAACTCACAGATGCTCAGCCCTTTATTGGACATTTAGCGCAAAACTATAGTTTGGACGGCCTACTGGGGATTATTGGCTTAGCGTTGGAGAAACAAGAGCAAGACTTACCTATGGATTTAGATCCATTATTACACGCTATTAACACTACGATTCAACGGCAACTTGCTGGTAATCCACATAAATTATCTTGGCAAGAATTATTAGCAGAAAATAAACTTAATACCAATGCCAAAAGAAGTCTAGTGGTCGCTAAACCCATTATGGACTTTAGCGCGATGTTGCCTTCTGAACAGGCACAACTCGCCGTGCGTGCCGCTAGCCAAGAATTGATGGCCAAAAATCCTTCTGTCAAAGTGCGCATTACTGGCGAAACCGCCTTGGAACATGAAGAACTAGAAAGCGTCAGCAATGGTGCGCAACTTTCTGGGATAGTCTCGTTTGTCTTAGTCTGTGTTATTCAATGGATAGGCATACGTTCATTTAAACTGTTGATTAGCACTTATATTGTGTTGGTCATGGGCTTAATTTTTACCGCTGGCTTTGCCGCCATTAGCGTGGGGCATTTAAATGTCATCTCTATCGCGTTCGCCAGCTTGTACATAGGTTTAGGGGTGGATTATGCCATCCATATTTGTTTGTATTACCGCGAACATAAAGCCGATGGTTATTCGAATATGGATGCCATTTTGTATAGCTTGGAAGGCGTAGGCTCTTCCCTCTGTTTATGCGCTTTATCTACCGTTATCGGGTTTATTGCATTTATTCCCACGGATTATGCCGGCGTCTCGGAATTAGGGATTATCTCAGGTGGCGGTATTATCATCGGCTTAATCATTTCCTTGACCGTGATGCCCGCATTGCTGAATGTGATGCCAGTCAATCATCCTAAGCCTATCCATTCGTCATTTTCCCCTAACTTTTTAGTGACGTTCCCCTTCCATTTTGCCAAATCCATCAAATGGGTCTCGATACTGCTTGCAATCGCGTCCTGTTTTATTTTGACCAAGCTGACGTTTGATTCCAATCCGATAAATTTACGCGATCCACACAGCGAATCCGTCATTACCATTAAAGAATTATTACGCTCGCAAACTGATTCACCTTTTGCATTAACCAGTCTAGCGGATAGCTTGCCCGCAGCGGACGCTTTAGCCGCTAAAATGGCACAACTGCCTTCCGTTCACGAAGCGATCACCCTATCCAGTTTTGTCGCCAAAGATCAAGAGGAAAAATTACTGATTATTGAAGACTTAAATTTAATTTTAGGTAATCAGTTAACCCACTTTAGCACGCAAATTGACGCACATTCTGAGCCCAAAGCAGCCTTGTTGAAATTTAATGCAACCCTGAAGCAGGCAATCAGCGAAGGTAATAGGCAGGCGCCGTTAGACAGTTTGCAACAATTGCAAAGCAGCATTGACAGTTTAATCCAGCAAGCCGATGCCGCTGCAGATCCTGCGGCCAGCTATAGCTTGCTAGAGCATAATCTGCTGGATTTATTACCCTTTACCATGCAACGTTTACGCAGCAGTTTAAGCGCCACGGATTTTGGCCTTGAGGATATTCCAGATTATTTACGTATACATTGGGTGAGTAAGGACGGCGTGTATAAAGTGTTGATTGCCCCCAAAAAGGATCAAAACATCATCGAAAACCAAAGAGAGTTTGTCGCAGAAGCACAAGCGGTGGATTCGGCGGTTTCAGGATTACCCGTTGCCAATCATGCGTCTGGCGATGCTGTAGTCAAAGCCTTTGTGCAAGCATTTAGCAGTGCTTTTTTAGCTATTTTTATTTTATTATTAATTATTTATCGTAATCTCAAGCACACGTTATTGGTCATTCTGCCTTTGTCCTTGGCCGCCTTACTTACCGGGGCCACCAACGTGTTACTGGATAATCCTTTTAATTTTGCCAACATTATTGCCCTACCCTTATTGCTGGGGATGGGCATTGATAGCAGTATCTTAATTATGCACAAACTGCACTTTAATTTAGATGAAGATGAAAACCTGCTGCAAACCAGTACGACGCGCGGAATTATCTTTGCTTCAATTACGACGCTATGCAGTTTCTCCAGTCTTGGATTGACGGGCCATCAAGGCATGGCCAGCATGGGCATATTGCTGTCTATCGGACTGTTATTTACGGTACTTTGTTCTTTAATCGTCCTGCCCGCGTTTAGTGGCAAAAGAATTTAACATTTGAGGTCACCATGTCATTTAGTATTGCCGAACTTATTGCTCAACACAGTACCGATAAATTCGATTTACACGAACAATATCTTAACAACCAAATGGTGCGGGTATTAAAAACCATTGGGTATGATCGCCATTACGCCAGAGCGGTTGGGCAGTATTTGTACGATCAAGAAGGCACCGAATATTTAGATTTACTCAGTGGTTTCGGGGTGTTCGCGATCGGTCGAAATCATCCGACCGTGGTCAAAGCCCTGACTGAAACCCTGACATTAGAATTGCCGAATCTAGTGCAATTGGATGTGGCAATCTTAAGCGGTTTGTTGGCTAAAGAAATCCTACAAACGACCCCGGATAATCTGACTAAAATGTTTTTCTGCAGCTCCGGCACAGAAGCCGTGGAAGCGGCAATTAAATTTGCACGTTATACGACTAAACGCGAAAAAATCGTCTTCTGTGAACATGGTTATCATGGCTTAACCATGGGGGCCTTATCCCTCAACGGAGAAGAAATTTTCCGCGAAGGCTTTGGACCCTTGCTACCCGGCTGCTCGGCAGTCCCCTTTAATGACTTAGTCGCCCTAGAAGAGGCTTTAAGCAATAAAGATGTGGCTGCCTTTATCGTCGAGCCTGTTCAAGGTAAAGGCGTTAATCTGCCCGATGACAATTACCTTCCCGAAGTCGAACGCTTATGTAAAAAATACGGCACCTTATTCGTGGCCGACGAAGTTCAAACCGGAATTGGGCGTACTGGTAAATTCTGGGCCATTGAACATTGGGGCGTTAAACCAGATATGATTTGTATGGCTAAAGCCTTATCCGGTGGTTTTGTGCCAGTCGGTGGCGTGGCCATGACCACTAAAATCATGGATACCGTATTCAACCGTATGGATAGAGCGGTCGTGCATGGCTCGACGTTCTCCAAAAACAATATGGCCATGGCCGCAGGCTTGGCTACTTTGGAAGTCATTAAAGCCGAAAAACTGGTCGAAAACAGCGCCGCCGTGGGTACTGATATTATCAATACTCTCAACGCTATGAGCAGTCAGTACGAATTTTTAAAAGAAGCACGTGGTAAAGGCATGATGATTGCCATTGAATTTCAATCACCCAAAAGCCTGAGCTTAAAAGCGGCGTGGGCGATGCTGGAAGCCGCCAACAAAGGTTTGTTCTGTCAAATGATCACCATTCCCTTATTCAAAGAACGGCATATCCTGACCCAAGTGGCTGGTCATGGAATGAATGTCGTCAAACTGTTACCGCCCTTAAACCTGAATCAAAAGGATCGTGATAACATAATCAGTTCATTTGATAAAACCATAGCAGATACGCATCAGATCCCCGGCTCAATTTGGGATTTGGGGAAAAATCTTGCAAGTCATGCACTGAAAAGCAAAAAAAGCTAAGCACACAGGCGACTTTGCCACTCTATAACGTTCGCCTAGAACTCTTACTTGTACTTAAACTATGAATACATTAAGCAATTACCCCATTTTAAAAAATATCAACACTCCCGCTGACGTTCGTAAGCTTGCCAAAGAGCAACTCAAACCGTTAGCCAAGGAGCTGCGGGAATTTTTAACACATACGGTAAGTATCTCAGGCGGACATTTTGCTGCTGGTTTAGGAACAGTAGAGTTAACCGTAGCCCTGCATTATGTGTTTGATACTCCTCAAGATCAATTAGTCTGGGATGTGGGACATCAAGCCTACCCGCATAAAATCTTAACCGGGCGGAAAGAGCGTATGACTACCATTCGTAGTAAAGATGGCGTGTCTGCTTTTCCTAGCCGTGCGGAAAGTGAATACGATGCTTTTGGGGTAGGTCACTCCAGTACTTCTATCAGTGCGGCATTAGGCATGGCGATTGCCTCGGCGCTCAAAGGCGAAGATAAACAAATGGTCGCAATTATCGGCGACGGCAGCATTACTGGCGGTATGGCATATGAAGCAATGAACCATGCAGGGGCTATCGATGCTAATTTGTTAGTCATCCTCAACGATAATGATATGTCGATCTCGCCGCCTGTTGGCGCGATGAGCAACTATCTGACCAAGGTACTCTCCAGCAAAATTTACTCTTCCGTACGGGAAGAAAGTAAAAAAGTACTCAGCAGAATGCCTAGCGTATGGGAATTAGCACGACGGACCGAAGAGCATATGAAGGGTATGATTGTGCCTGGTACCTTGTTTGAGGAATTAGGCTTTAATTATATTGGCCCCATCGATGGTCATGACATTGAAATGCTGGTGTCTACCTTAGAAAATCTCAAAGCGATTAATGGCCCGCGCTTCTTACATATTGTGACCAAAAAAGGCAAAGGCTACGCCCCGGCGGAAAAAGACCCGCTCGCCTACCACGGTGTACCTGCATTTGATCCCAGTAAAGATTCACTCCCCAAATCGGCGCCTTCCCCCCATCCCACGTATACCGAAGTGTTTGGCGACTGGTTATGTGATATGGCTGCACAAGACAAACGCCTGACGGGGATTACCCCTGCTATGCGTGAAGGTTCGGGTTTGGTGAAGTTCTCGGAACAATACCCTGATCGCTACTTTGACGTGGCCATTGCCGAACAACATGCGGTCACATTAGCTGCGGGCCAAGCCTGTCAAGGCGCTAAACCCGTAGTGGCAATCTACTCTACCTTTTTACAACGTGGCTATGATCAGTTAATCCATGATGTTGCCTTGCAAAATTTAGATGTGTTGTTCGCATTAGACCGTGCCGGACAAGTTGGCCCCGATGGCCCGACGCATGCGGGTAGTTTTGACTACAGTTATATGCGCTGTATTCCAAATATGCTGGTCATGGCGCCCGCCGACGAAAATGAATGCCGACAAATGCTGTACACGGGCTTTTTACATAAAGGTCCAGCATCCGTGCGCTATCCTCGTGGTAAAGGGCCAGGCGTAGCCATACAGAAAGAGATGACAGCGTTCCCTATCGGCAAAGCAGAAATTCGCCATCATGGCAGTCGTATCGCTATCTTAGCGTGGGGCAGTATGGTTGCTCCGGCGTTGGACGCAGGCAAACGCTTAAATGCGACGGTAGTCAATATGCGTTTCGTCAAACCTATAGATCAAGACTTAATCCTTGAATTGGCGAAAACGCATGATACTTTTGTAACCATCGAAGAAAACGCGTTACCGGGTGGTGCGGGAAGTGCGGTTAACGAATTTCTTCACGCACAGCGCATTCTGATGCCAGTACTGAATATTGCGCTACCGGATGCCTTTATCGAACAAGGGACGCGCGAACAATTATTGGAAATTTGTGGTTTAGATGCGGACAGTATTCTGAAACGCATCCAAGAGTATTGTGCTTAAACAAAGTGATCTTACAATTTACGTCGTAACTTCAGTTAATATTTAAATAACTAGCCTTATATGCAACGTTTAATAGATAAAATTCGTGACATACCTGATTTCCCCAAACCGGGCATACTTTTTAAAGATGTCACTCCTTTAGTCAAAGACCCAGCAACGCTTAGACTAGCTGTACATCAACTCATTCATCCGTTTTTAGGCCGAAATATCACGGTCGTGGCAGGGATGGAGGCACGTGGATTTATTTTCGGCTCGCTTGTGGCTTGGGAACTTGGCGTAGGTTTTGTGCCCCTTAGAAAACCTGGCAAACTTCCCTATGAAGTCCACAGTGTTTCCTACGATTTAGAGTATGGTTCGGCCAGATTAGAGGCGCATATCGATGCATTCGATGCAAATGATAAAGTTTTATTAATTGATGACTTGTTGGCTACGGGTGGTACAGCCAAAGCCAGTTGCGAATTAATTGAGAAACTGGGTGCTGAAATTGTGGCTTGTGCCTTTGTGGTTGAACTAGATTTTTTGCACGGCAGACAGCAATTAGAGCACTATGAAGTCCACTCGCTGGTGCATTTTTAACCGCACTCAGTCCACATTTGGAAAGACTTATGCTTTAGAAGATTTAATCGCTTCTAAAGCATTAACAGCAGCAACTTAAGACATTCAACTTCATAGCCTGGGTTACCTAAGGGGGTATTCATGCTCAAAACGGATTACCCAAGATCTTATCCCAAGCATAATTAACATATAGATAAAATGTATTCCCGCTGGCGCTCACATTAGTGGCCGTATAATTTTGGGTACGATACCGATAACCTAAGACCACATCCGCTTGCCGATTAAAATTCCAAATCAACTTGGGTTCAACCCCATAGTAATCACGATTATAGGTGCTGGTCGCCGAACTCGTCGATGAATTTAAAGAGATCTCTGTGCGCAGTTGCGCTCTTAATTGTTCTGTCAACTTATGTTCGTAGTTGCCATTGAAGCTATCAGTTTCCAACACCACTCCCCCACCTGTTGGCGAGGTATTGCGTGCGTAACTCAGATTTAAATTTGCGACTTCAAACTGCTTTTTCATGCCCACTGAAAACAGCGAACCTAAGGAACTGGATTTCGTTGCACTAGGGATATTCAGAAAGTTATAGAGTGCCTGCTGTTCAGGCGTTATAGCAAAGCCAAACTGACTCTCAGTTTCCCGGGCGCCGACCATAAAATTAAAACTCAGCGTTTCAGAATACAGGTAATCAGCCCCCACATTCGCGCTAAAGTTATCAATGGTAGTCGGCGCATCCACCAAGTCATAACGATAAGCGCCTAACGTTGCGAAATATTGCCAAGCCGGATTCCATTGATGAGAATAGGTCAAATCTACCGAATCAATCAAATAGCTACTCAGGTAGTTCGTACTATTTTTATCATAGCTAACATCTTGATGCGAATATCCTGCCTTCAGACTTTGGGCCGCCGAGAGCGCATAAGTCCAATTCGGTGCGACGGTCAAACTTTGCCTACCAACCTGATTACCTAGGTTACCTGTAGTTAATAATTCACTGGTGAGTGAAGTATCGCGCACATAATCAATCTCGAGCCCCAATCGGTGTTTTTCAGTCCATAAATACTCCGAATTTAAGCCAAAATTAAAATTTTGGCGATCCAAATTACTTTGTCCCCAATATTCATATACATCTACCCCGGTTTTAATCCCGACGTTATACACTTCAGAGCGAATACCCGAATTTGCCGTTAATCCAGCAATAAAACCATAGGCATCTGCAGTATTGTTAGGCAGCAAACGAATATTATCATCAAATTCAGTTCGCACATTGGCACTGGGCTCCACGTACCATTCACTGGCCTGAACTTGATTAATGCCTAAACTCAGCAAGAGTAGCAGTCCTGAACCAGGTTTAATCGCAAGCATCAAGGTTACTCCTTTAAGATTACTAGGGAACGACAATCACATCACCCGATTGCAGAATGACGTTTTGTTTCAGTTGCTTACCATCCTCAATATCGGTGTATTTGAAAGGTAACACCATTTGCGATCCACTAGCATCGCGGCGTAATACCTTAATATCATTGGTAGCGGCAAACGGAGTCATCCCTCCCGCCATAGCGAGTGCTTGCACGATATCAACATAACTATTGGTCACATACTCACCTGGCTTAATGACCTTTCCCACGACATAGATTTTGTTACCCAACAATTTTAAAGCCGCCACGGTCACAACGGGATCAGGAATATATTTGACTAAACGTTCAACCAGATGTTTTTGGATCTGCTGCAGACTTAAGCCTTGGGCCTTAAAATCGCCTACTAAGGGAAATGATAATCCACCGTCAGGTCTAACCAAGACCTCTTTTTGTAAGCCCTCTTCTTTCCAAACTGTAATTTCCAAAACATCACCAGGCGCAACGGTATAGACCTTAGTATTACTCAGCTCCTTACTATCTTCAGCCTGTGCGTTCTGGAAGACCAAAGCAAATAAAATCAATAAACACCAGACACTAAAAAAGCGCATTTTGACTCCAAAAAAAATCTTAAAAAAATATAAAATTAAACTCAGTGATTACACTAACAATCAATATAAGCATAAGCATAATAGAAAACTACGAAAAATTATACCCTTAACTAAACTTATGCCGATCAATTGCATGAAGATAGCTACTAATATGCGTACCGCATTACCTATTTAAACCACTGGCGTAGCGCTAACCAAGCGGTCAATCTAGCTAAAGTGACGAGTAAGCTAAAAACTGATCGTGTGCGTGCTGCAGTGTCGCTATGCTTTCATATTCAGGACTAGAACTGCGATAAACCAATAGATGTAGTTACTCCATTGATTAGCAGCAAACGGTTGGACTCATAAATACTTTGGTACTAATTTTGCTGAAGACACGATATTAGCGTGGGTACTTGCTAGCCCGCGAATTAACGTTAAGACTTGTCTAGATGGATTTCTGGCGGCTTGTTTTAAACTCTAATAATCTCAACCTGATAGTGTTAAGAAGAATTATATTTATAACTCTCTGTTATATCTTGCTTAAATCTACTCTTTGATCGCGAATGCTTTTTCCTTAACCAAAAATACGGCAAATCACACAACACTATGGCAAATCACACAACACTATGGCAAATCACACAATTTTGTAATTTATGCCGCCTATGCCAAAACAGACTCTCCAAGGCAATCGAACTGGACTCATGCATAACTTTAAGCCCTAAAGCACAGCCACCTATATATTCATGGATATTTATTGCGAATATAACTTTTTATGGCCTTGCACGAATATGTTTAGGAGCAAGCACCTCACATAACCAACTCAGAGAGCAACCGCTTTCCATATGACGATGAGGCTAACAGAAGATAGCAATTACGCACTATCCAAAGCTGACTGGGAATTTTAAATGTCTGAATACACACTGAAATACATACAAGAGAAAAAAACCATGAAGACCAAAGCAGTCACCACTGAGTTATACCCCAAAATTAATGCGTCTGAAACCAAACCCAAAAAACCTAAGCTTCCCGATACCCGCTATTTTCAGGCGCATTTTGAGCATATGGAAACACAATTAGCCGAAACGATGCACAATCTTGATTTGTTACGCCAGCAAGTGAGTGAATTACATCTCGCCATTTCACAAATGAGAAACACTGCTAAAACCAATTGACGCCAGCGTTATCAACTTTCTTTCAGTACATTGACGCACAACACGGCAGCCATTTTTAAAATGAATAACTTTTTTCCAGTGGGTAGTTAAACTGCATAGTCTGCCCCCTGTTGGCATGCTGCAATTGACTTTCAGGGTACGTTCCACATTTAAAATGCTAACTGCATTATATTTCCGTAGCAATACTAAAACAAAGTTCACATAAGCGCCTACACTCATTTATTATTAGCTTAATCATTGAGTCGGCGCGATGTTTATGACAGATTATTTCCCTTTTGCCTTAACTGAAGCGGGTTTACAGGACTGGCTAGACGAACTTGCGCGACTTAAAGTGAGCAAAGCGGGCACCTATTTACAGCGTTTTTTAGAACATCTGCAGCAGCAGCCACCCGCTACCCCCACCTATGGCAAGCTGCTACGCCAAATTCAGCCTTACGTCCTAGACTACGCCAAGCAATTAGAGAGTTTGCAGCTGCCAGCACATGCCCCAAAATCTCGCACCCTAAAACGCAAAAGCACCGAATTAAGTTATCAGCTGTTACGCTCTAACGCCTTGCTCTACGCGCAATTACTGAACTTTTCCGATTTAGCGCCTGCTTTGGCATTAGAGTTCAGTATTACCGCGCTGCAATTGATCGCCTATTGTTTGCGCAAACAAGCACAACTGAGTCTGTGCCCCTCATCTGCACTGTGGCAAGTGCTGGCGGAGATTTATCAACGCGCCGATCTAGAGCAGCGCTGGGAACACGCCGAGGACTGTCAGGCAGCACTCAAAACGTTGAAGTTACTGTTACGGCAAAATTTATTATTTGCACTGTGCAATCCTTTTTATTTTGCTGCCGAACGCGTGGACAGCGTCTTTGCGTTTGCCGTGCAGCATGCCGGATGCTTAGTGATAGGTGCAGGCGCCAGCAACGCAGAATTTACGTGGCTACCCAGCTTGCACACCGCCCCTCGCACGTTTATTCCCAGTGCAGCATTGAGTCAACTCACAGTACAACTGGACTGCACCCAGATAGTCGCAGCACTGGCAGCCGCCCCCAGTCCTTTATTACAGCCTGCAGAGCAGGGCTATTTAAGTCAACGGCTCTCAGGCTATACTGCCATCATCGAGAGTTCGCACCCGGGTAAAACCCAGATCGCACAATTATTCCCGCATTATCACGATATTCTCGCGACCTTAAATCAATATACCAGTCTGCATAATATTTATCGTGTTGCCGCGATCAACGCCCCAATTCCAGCTAAATCTCATCTTCATAGCTTACAACTTGAACCCGTCGATATTCATACACCGCGTTTAAAAGAGCGCAACAGTCGCCCCAGCACACGAGCACTCAGCGTGGCAATGCATGCGACAGGCTTTGAAAATTATCTACTGGCGATCGCCCCGCTAACGGCCATCGAAGCAGGACAGCTATGTTTATTGGTCACCGACGCGCACACGACCCTGGGTGTGATCCGTAAAA
>SXGT01822952.1_pt1 | contig 24001 bp, 24 predicted proteins | sample 3176221 | NCBI WGS metagenome assembly SXGT01 (sample SAMN11356862, study PRJNA531348) | freshwater metagenome | isolation source: freshwater sample F1-120 | place: China: Fuxian Lake, Yuxi | collected 2017-12-25
CACTTACGGAACTTCAAAAGTGAACATGGGTGATGGCGAATTGGCTCGCAAAGTGGAGCAAATCTTCGACCTACGTCCTTATGCTATTGAACAACGTTTGAAATTGCGTACTCCTATTTACAGCGAAAGTGCTGCATACGGACACATGGGAAGAAAAAATGAAACAGTTACCAAAACTTTCAAGGCTCCTGATGGGAAAACAAAAACTATGAAAGTTGAATTGTTTACATGGGAAAAATTAGATTATGTTGCAAAAGTAAAAGCAGCATTTAAATTGAAATAATTTTTTGATTCATACAATAACGCCTCATTCTATCAGTTAAGAATGAGGCGTTTTAATTTTACAATAAAATTGATAAAACTATTTGTTTCCATATGTTTTATTTTTTGTTTTCTGTTGCCACTTAGTGCACAAACAGAAGGCTCAGGAAACAATTCCTATTATGGAGTAACATTTTCATTTCCTTGGGTGAACTATTATAATTATGTAGATTATTATAAAAATCAAAGTAAAAGAACATTTGGTTTTTTTGGTTTAGGAATCTCCGGATATTATAAAAAAGAGTTGAAAAAAGTTTCTGTTAATTTAAGTATTACAGAAGACTTGTCTTCACCTGTTGGATTAAGTAATTTTTCAAAAAAAGATTTTAAGACGAGCATAGGCTGTTCCTATTTTGAGATTCTTTTTCATAAGCCCATCGTTGAAAACCTTAATATAATCGCAGGAGGAAATATTACCAATTATAATTACAGACTATCAAGCACTGTTGATAGTGTTTCCAGTTATAAAAAATCTGACCAAACATTAGGTCTTTCAGTTGGAGTAGAATATCGTTTTAATAAATACTATTCTGTAGCCGGAATGTATCGCCCTGCATTGGCTTCATTTGAAGCCGATAACAAATACAGGCACTTAATAAATTTTGAGTTCAGAATTGATTTGGATTTCAAAAGAAAAAAATAGTTTCAGCAGTCCCGATAGCTATCGGGATAATTCCCCCTTTGTAAAGGGGGCAGGGGGATTACTTTTTTCTCATAAATATCTGGATGGGAACACCAGAAAAATCAAAATTTTCTCTCAATCTGTTTTCTAAAAACCGGATATATGCTTCAGTAACATATTGTGGAAGATTGCAATAAAAAGCAAATGTTGGAGCGTGTGTTGGAAGTTGATTTATAAATTTCACTTTTACATATTTTCCTTTAATAGCAGCTGGTGGCGAATGTTCAATAATAGGCAACATCACATCATTCAACTCTCTTGTCTTTATTGCTTTTGTTCTGTTAACATTAACCTTTTCAGCAATTTCAATCGCTTTTAAAACACGTTGTTTGGTTAAGGCTGAAGTAAAAACAATTGGAACATCTTTAAATGGTGCTAATTTTTCACGAATTTTTTCTTCGTATTCCTTAGTTGAGTTGGTGGTTTTTTCAACCAAATCCCACTTATTCACAACTATGACAATTCCTTTCCGGTTTTTTTCTGCTAAGTGAAAAATATTTATGTCTTGTGCTTCCAAACCAAGTGTAGCATCAATTAAAAGCAAACATACATCACAATCTTCTATTGCTCTGATGGAACGCATCACAGAATAAAATTCTAAATCTTCTTCTACTTTTGATTTTTTACGGATACCGGCAGTATCAATCAATAAAAAATCATGTCCGAAAGCAGTATATCTTGTGTTAATTGAATCGCGTGTTGTTCCGGCAATCGGAGTAACAATATTCCGTTCTTTTCCCAACAATGCATTAATCATGGAAGATTTACCAACATTAGGGCGACCAACAATTGCAAATTTCGGAATATCTAATACTTCTTCAACAGCATCTTTATCAAACACTTTTACAACCTCGTCCAACAAATCACCTGTTCCACTTCCACTTATTGCAGAGATATTGTACACTTCTCCTAAACCCAAAGCATAAAACTCACCGGCTAATCCTTGGCGAATATTATTATCCACTTTGTTGGCTACTACAAATACTTTCTTTTTACCCTTTCTCAGAATATTTGCCACCACTTTATCATCATCCGTAATCCCATCAGCAACATCCAAAACAAACAAAATTACATTTGCTTCTTCAATAGCTAACTGAACTTGCTTACGAATTTCACCTTCAAACACATCATCCGAACCTTTTACATAGCCTCCAGTATCAATTACAGAAAACTCCACACCATTCCACTCCGATTTACCGTAATGCCTATCACGCGTAACACCTGATTCAGAATCAACAATTGCTTTTCTACTGTCGGTTAAACGATTGAAAATGGTTGATTTACCTACATTCGGTCGACCTACTATTGCTACTATGTTTGCCATTAGGCTGTTTTTATTTTATTTAAGGGTGCAAAGGTAGTCATTACTATCCACTATATCCAAATCGTTTTAACTGAGTATCGCTATCACGCCAATCTTTGTTCACTTTTACAAACAATTCCAGAAAAACTTGTTTTTGAAAAAACTCTTCCATGTCTTTGCGTGCTTCTGTACCAACTTTTTTCAAAGCTTTTCCTTGATGACCTATGATAATTCCCTTTTGAGAATCACGCACCACCATTATTTCAGCACGGATCTTAATTATTTTCCCTTCGTCTTTAAATGCTTCTACAACTACTTCAACTGAATAAGGAATTTCTTTTTTATAGTTTGTCAAAATTTTTTCGCGGATAATTTCAGAAACAAAAAAACGTTCGGGCTTATCTGTCAATTGGTCTTTATCATAAAAACCAGGACTTTCAGGAAGCAAAGCCAAAATTCTATCAAACACATAAGTCACATTAAATTTTTCCAAAGCTGAAACTGGAATAACTTCCGCTTTAGGAACTTCATTTTTCCAGTATTGAACTTTCTCTTCTAACTTATCTTGTGTTGAAAGATCAATTTTATTTACCAACAAAAGAACATGTGCACTTGTATTTTTAATTTTTTCGAGTACTTTTTCTTCTATTTTGATGTCTTCATAAATATCGGTGACAAATAAAATAATATCAGCATCTTGCAAAGCAGTATTAACAAATTCCATCATTGACTCCTGAAGCTTGTAATTAGGCTTTAAAACTCCTGGTGTATCTGAATAAACAATCTGAAAATCTTCCCCATTAACAATACCCATAATTCTATGACGTGTGGTTTGCGCCTTGGAGGTAATAATAGAAAGCCTTTCACCAACCAACACGTTCATTAGTGTTGATTTACCAACGTTTGGAGAGCCAATAATGTTTACAAACCCCGATTTATGAGCCATTTGAAAAATGTTGATAAGATATTTGGACTACAAAGAAACAAAATATATCTTTGCACCGCAATTTAAAAAGCCCAGACATGGCTTTTTGTCTACAAAGACTATAATAACCAAGATATATTGCGGGGTGGAGCAGTTGGTAGCTCGTTGGGCTCATAACCCAAAGGTCATCGGTTCGAGTCCGGTCCCCGCTACTTCAGCCGATACAGATATGTATCGGCTTTTTTATGCCCCACAAAATACTATCAAATCTTACATCTGTTAAAACTCTCCAAATAGCGGTTAGCATTTAGTTCAACTTAAATCTAAGTTTGACTAATCACTAATAGCTACTCCAATGGAAAAAGACAGAATTATTAAAAATCAAGTTTTTTCGAATGCCCTAGTATTTGTAATGGTTATTGTAATTATAACCATACTATGTTTTTTATAAATTTCACCTCTTATACCTGAAAGAATGAAACTATCAAAAATTTATTTAATTATCGCAGCACTTTTTATAGTTCATGCGACAGATGCACAAACGAAAGCAAAAATAAAAGATGACACAACAGTTTGTTTGCAAATAATTGGAATAGCATTAGAAAAAAATATTCCTATTGACGGAGTGGTTGTTAAACTTTACAAAGAAAATGAAGAACTACACTGGGAAGAAATAACAAGTGTTGTTTATCACGAACATTCATTTTCATTTGATTTAAACAAAAACACTTATTATACCGTAGAAGTATCTAAAAAAGGATACGTTACTCGTTCAATTGGCATTTCTACTGCTTTACCAAATAATGTAATTATTGGAGATGTGAAATTTACTTTTGAATTTGAACTAGAACTATTTAAGGAGAAACAAAACGTAGATGACTATTACTTAGACTTCCCTGTTGCATTAATAAAATATAACGAAACAAGCCAAGTATTTGAATATGACAGCAAATACACAAAACACATCAAATCAAAAATCAACGAAACAACAGGTATGATTTCACCTAGTAGTACTAAACCAAAATAAGTATTTTTTTATATTCAATAAATCATTACATTTGAACATACAATATAATTATGGCTACCAAACAAAATACTTTTAAAAATAAATCAGTGATGCTTATTGATGATAACGACATTGATAATTTCATTAATGAGAAAATGATAAAGTCTTGTTGTTTTTCAGAAAATGTATATGTTCACACAAGTGTTACAAGTGCCTTAGAATTTCTTAAAAACTTATCCTCAATTCAAAATATTCCAGACGAATTGGTACCAAATTATATTTTCCTAGATATTAATATGCCTATTTTGGATGGATTTCATTTTTTACAAGAGTTTAACAACCTTGGATATGCTTTTATACCAAAAATTAAAATTGTTATGCTTACAACCTCACTGAACCCTTGTGATTTGGAAAAAACTAAAGAGTATAAAAATGTAATTGCATACCTCTACAAACCTTTAGTTCAAACAGATATAGAAAAACTAGCTTGATGCTTTATTTGGAATAACGATGTTTACGTTTGTTCCTCTTCCTAAAATACTATTCAAAGAAATTTTTCCTCCCATTTTTTCAACTGAGGTTTTAACAATATATAACCCTAACCCAGTTCCTGAAGATTGGGATGTAGCTCTGAAAAACATATCAAATACCTTATCAATTATTTCTTCTTGAATTCCAATTCCATTATCAGTAATACTTATTTTAACTTGTGATGAATTAACATCAATTGTAATAATAATAATATGCTCAGATGAAATTTCATTCTTTTTATACTTAATAGAATTGTCAATAATATTTTGAAGGACAGAATAAATCAAACCACTATCTGAATAGAAGGGGGCATCAAGATTTAGATGTTTACGAAAAATCACTTCAGAAAAACCAGGCCTGTATGCTAAACTTTTTAATATTTCTTCAATAGTCCACTCGAATTCTATTTTATCATTACTTAATTTCCCTTGAGCAACATTTACTATTTTGACTAAATCTATTAATAAATTATCCATTTTTACAACACTCGACCCTATCATTTCAATGTACTTAACTAAATCATCGTATTGTTTTTCATCTTTAGCTAACTCAACTAATCCAATTACTGAAACCAAAGGAGAGCGAAGATCATGTGATGCTTTATAAATAAATGTGTTAAGTTCATTAATCTTATATTCTAGCTGATGCTCTACACTTTTCCGTGATGTAATATCTCTCGAAAATATTGCCACTCCTGTAATAGTCGAATCGATAAATATAGGATTAAATGAAACTTCAAAACAAAGCTCAAGTCCTAAACCACTTTCCACAATTTCTGCAGTGAAATTCTCCCCTCTTAAAGCATCTGAATAAAATTCGCTCCATTTTTCCTTATTCTTAGCATTTAAATGGTTCAAAACAGGCATACCAATATATGCTGTAGTGTCATAAAATATTTTTAAACTTTCAAAATAAGAATTATTAAAACTAATAAGTCTAAAATTTTTATCGATAGACCATATGGCATCTGAAGAGTTTTTTAACAGCGCGTCAATTCTGGCTCTGTATTTTAGTTCTTCTGTTTCCGCTTTTTTCCTATCATCAATTTCTCTTATGCTAGTAATAACTCCAATTAATTTATTATTCCTATCATTTAATATTGATGCGATTCCTTCAACCCAAAAATAAGATCCGTCCTTTTTTAAAAATTGAAATTCAATTGGTTTCATATGAGAATCGTTAATCAAGGAGAAATATGCTTTACGCATTTTCGCAATATCATTTGGGTGAACAAAATCAAAAACGGAACGTCCAACCAACTCATCAGATGAAAACCCACTAAAAAGTTGACACGAGGGAGTTACAGAAATAAAATTTGCGTCAATATCATGAAAAAATATAATGTCAGAAGTATTAGTCACTAGTGTTTGATAACTATATGGCGAAGTTTCAATTAATAAGTTTTTGATTTTATACTCATTATAAACATTCGTTTTCAAAATCATTTTTTTAGTGAGAAATACATTTTTCTTGTATAGTATTATAGAAAAAATACAAACTATAATCAAAAAGAAAATTAATACGAATATTATAATAAAATTGTACATAAAATATAATTAAATATAAAAACAAAATAAACGAAAATAAAGCCCATAATTTTAAACAATATATCTTAAATTCTTACATACGAAAAGGATTCAAAACAGTTGAATACATTATTAAATATATAAGCATTAACCTTGTGATAAAAATCAGCTTATGTCAGCTTATTCAACCGAACCAAATATAGTGTTTTTAATAGATGATAACTCAGTAGATAATTTTGTTCACAAAAAAATGATAGAACTGAACAAATTTTCTTCACAAGTAAGAACATTTAGTAATGCAAAAGATGCGTTATTCTATTTGTCAGAAATTGATGAACTAAATTATAACGAACATATTATCCCTTCTATTATTTTTCTGGATCTAAATATGCCTTTAATAAATGGATTTCAATTTCTTGAGTTATATGAAAAACTTCCTTCTATTATTCACACAAAATGTAAAATTGTTATTCTAACGAGTTCTTTAAATCCAGCAGACAAAAATATATCAGTAAAAAACAATCATATTTTAGCTTTTTTAAATAAACCTCTTAATTCTGAACATTTTTTAGAACTTAACGAGCTACTATATGAAACGCATTTGCCTATAAAAAAGTCATAAATCCTATAAACTAGTAAAAACTAACCTTTTCCTGTTAAAAATCAGTAAATAAATAGCTCTAAACTTGTCGAACTAAAAATAATTAATCATAAATTGCATAAAATAAGCTATTAGTCATTTCAATAATTTATGAAACTGAATAAAATTATTCTTCAATTAACACCTGACAACTATTCAAATTTCTCAACTCAACTGAAAGAGAATAGAGCTGACAAATTTTTAATTTTGCTTAATCATTTCAGAGATGATTCTAAAATTTCAGAGTCGGAATTATTAGCAAAATTGGATGTTAAACAAGCTGCGTTTTATACACTTAAATCTAGATTATTAGACAAAATTCAAGAATTCTTATACAAAAACACTGCTGATACACGAGTAGAATTATTACAAAATGTTGCAAATATTGAGCATTTGGTATATCAAACTCAACCTGAAACTGCAATTAGTATTCTCAAAAAATTAGAAAAAGAGCTTATTGATCATGACATGCCAAGTGAGCTTATTATTGTTTATAAGGCACTTAAGAAATTACATATCCACTCTGAAAAATATTACGAATATCTTCAATTATATAACAAACACGTTGCTTATAATCTGGCACATGATAAAGCCGAGGAAATATTATCAATATTCTGCAAAACTTTAGGAGAATATTCACTAAGTAAAAACAATGATACGCTTGATTTACTTGTACTTTATAAAAAGGAGCTTTCGAACGTTTGCAGACTTTATCAATCACACCATCTGACAATATATAAAAACATCCTTTTCACACACTTTGCTCTTTTTTGCCCTGTTGAAAAAGAGATGAAAGACGATTCCACGATTGAGGAAATGCTTAAAGAGTCACTTGCAATCATAGAAACACATCCGGAAGACAGAGCTTATAAGCATTTACTAAATGTTATTAATTTCCTTTATTTTGAATATTACAATCAGTTAAAGTTATATAAAAATGCAACAAAATACTATGATGCCATTTCAGGAAATATGGAGTCGTTTTTATTTTTAAATCATTCTTGTTTTGTATATCAATTCTTAATTTCTAAAATTAAGTGGTTCCTGTTAGAAAAAAAGGAAGCAGAATTAATAAATGAAGAAGAAGTACATTCATTTGAACCAGACGTGAACAATGTAAATGGATTTGTATATTTTCAATTTTATAAAGCCAGTGCAGAGTTTTATTCAAAAAACTATACTGCATCCTTACAAACGTTAAATAAATTAATAAATGAAGTTAGTTTTAAAAATATTTCATTTTCCGAAATGGAAGCTAAGTCATTTTTAGCATTAGTTAATACTATTTGTGACAGGCATGATCAAGCTGAAGTAAACATTAGGAGTGTTTCCAGAAAAATTACTGATGAAAATGATGATGAAAAATATGGTGCAGCCTCACTTTTTATTAAGATTATAAAAACCTCTGCAAGTCCTAAAAAAAATGATAAATTAGAGAAAATGATTGAGATTAATCATTCACTGGATGTTTCAAATACTGGCAAATACCATTTCCTACCATATATTAAATTAAACGAGGAAATTTTAAAGTCATTGGCCAAATAAATTAGCTTTACAAATTTTTAGAGCTTATTTATTATGATTTTACGTGAGACTATTTGAGGACTGCCATTATTCAAAATTAGAGTATACAAGCCACTTGACAATTCCTCAACATTCATTTTAATATACGATTGAGAATTATAATATTCTTTTAGTACTAAACTACCTAAGGAATTGTAAACAGACAGTTCAACATCTTGAGGCAAATTGTTTTCAAAATAAATACAAATTTGATTTGTTACAGGATTAGGAAAAACATTAACAGAAAAAGTATTACTCAGATTCAATACACCTGAAGCATTAACAAAAATTGTATCGGTAAAAGAATATGATAAACAATTTGTTGAAGCAGTTAAAGTAACAAAGTATTGTCCATCCACAGAATAAGTATTTTGCGGGTTTTCAAAATTAGAACTATTTCCATCACCAAAATCCCAACTATAACTTGCAGAATTAGAAGACGAATTGTTGAATTGTATCATATTTCCAAGTGCAGAATATGTATAGGAAGGAATCGGCACATCACCATTTCCTTGCCAAGTTGAAATACTATCCAAAACAGTTGAACTGGCAATTGTTTGTATAGCCAACCCTTCTAAAGCTGAAATGCCAGGTGTAATAAAACTACAACCAACTGAACTTTTATGATAAAAGGATGTATAAAAAACACACGCGGCTAAATATGTTCCATAAATACTTGGATGGCTTTCATCAGGTTGATATAAATTTATTCCAGGAAAAGCATCTCTGAAAAGCTTCCATGCAACTCCAACGGGAGAAACACTCGCATTGTTACCAATTGACATTTGCAAATAACTATCTCTTAAACGCTGTTGCATTCCATTATATGTACAAACAGGTGGATAAGTCCCACAATTACTCATATCACCATTTTGTCGTCCCCACGTCATATAAAAAAAGGTTTCCGTACAACTATCATTTACTAGAATTAAACTATCTAATTCACGAGCATACGGATAAACATCCACACTTACTTGAATAGGATCAAAAGATGGCAATTGACTTTGCTCTTGCAAAACAACAAAATCCCAAGGTTGAGCATTTATTTTGCTTAAAGTAGTAGCATTAGAAGTATGTAAATTGAGTGTATATCCACCTGGTGTGTTGGAATCGAATGAAAACGTATCACCCATAGCATTTGCTATATCAGCTATAGCTTGAGGTAGATTATTGACGTATGTATAACTATTGCCAATAAACAAAACTTTAAAATTTTGGCAATATAAATTCAGGTTGGTAAATAAAATAAGTGCTAATATCAAAAAACGTTTCATGTCTTTTTTTGCATAAAACTAAACAAGCTGAAAAGAACAAGCAACTTATTTTCTTCTCATTTTTAGTGTTTGATAGAAACAAAAATCCCCAAAGGGTTAAATTTGGGGATTTCTATATTTTATCTATTATATTTTATTCGTTTATTTTATATTCAAAATTTAACTTAGTCAATTTCTGATAGTCTTCTCCTGTTTTTTTAATATCGTCATCATCTTCATCATATGACCATAATATTGTTGTTTTTGTACCTGCATTATTAAGCTCTACAGCTTTCATTAAAAATTGTTTAATAGAAATAATAGACGATGAGCTTAAATAAAATAAATTAAAACTTATCTTTATCTGCTTAGGATTAGTAGCCTTAAGTTCATCCATCCATTCAATAACAGGTCTATAAAACTCTTTGCTATCTTCAGGGAAAGACTTTCCTTCAATTAAAAGATTATTTGCTTCTACATCCAAAATGATGTGAGGTGTATTATTAGATGGTGATATTTCTAGTCGTTTCATGTTATCCTAATACTTTTGACTGAAGTGAAAACAATGAATACTCTTTATTTAACATTTCAAAATCAAAATCTATATTATTGTTTGACTTTAAAGCAATAGTTAAAAAACCTAATCCTGCCCCTCCTTTTGATGAAAGTTCACCATTGGAAAGAACATCCATATATTGTCTCTTTAAATCAGAATCACCCAATGATTTTATTGCATTTAGTCTTTTATTGAGTTTTTCTGCAACTGAATTATTCACAATATTTCCAGAAAAAATAGTAAACTCATTGTTATGTTTACCTATGATGAAATAGGTCATTTGATACCCATTATTATCTTTTTCTCCATGAATACAAATATTCTGAAGTGTTTCAATAACAATATTAAAGATCTTTTTGATTGCACTTTTGCTTACACCGAGGTACTCCATTTGTGTTTCCACTAAAGTAGAGATGGTATTCACTTTATCTTGGTCGAGTTCTCCAATGTGCGAAACAATAATTTTCCTATCCGCAACGTTAAAAGCAGCTTTTATCCCATTTACTTTATTAGTAAAAATGGCTTCTTCTACTGAACCGCTCTTATTTAAATCCATATAATAGTCAAGCTTAATCTAAAAACTGCCAAGTAACCAGCAAAATTTCACCAATTATAAGAAAATTAATTAAATATTAGGGCTAAAAAGCGAGATTTTTTCTCCAAAAACTGCCCTAAAAGTGAATATTTCTGTCAAAATTGGCTATTTATTACTTCTTTTCTCCAGCACATTAACAATGTCATATAAGCTATAACCCTTTGCTGACAATAGTATCATGTAATGAAAAAGTAAATCTGCCGCCTCATTGGTAAATAATTCATCGTTATCGTCCTTTGCCTCAATTACAAGCTCCACAGCCTCTTCACCGACTTTTTGAGCTATTTTATTAAGCCCTTTTTCAAAAAGTGAAGAAACATATGAATCTTGAGACGGATTCGACTTCCTATTACGTATTGTTTCCTCTAATAGATATAAAAAATTTGGTTTATTCACCTCATTAAAACAGGTATCTGTCCCAGTATGACAAACTTTACCTCTTGGACTAGCCTTTATTAAAATTGTGTCCTTATCGCAATCAAGCAAAATCTGCTTTACTTCAAGATAATTTCCACTCTCTTCTCCCTTGGTCCACAATCTATTTTTCGATCGGGAAAAAAAAGTAACAATTTTTTCAGTTGATGTTTTCAAAAATGCCTCTTCATTCATATAACCTAACATCAAAACAACATTGGTATTTTCGTCTTGTATTATTACCGGAATCAATTGGTCTTTCGATTTTGTAAAATTTGGTATCATAGTCTGATATTAATTTTCTGTTCGTATAAATATTTTTTTAAAACTGGAATTTCAATTTCTTTATAATGAAAAATGCTGGCAGCTAATGCAGCATCTGCTTTTCCATCAACAAATACATTTTTAAAATGTGACATATCTCCGGCACCACCACTAGCAATAATTGGAACATTTACAGTTTCTGAGATTAATTTAGTAATATCATTTGCAAATCCTTTTTTAGTTCCATCATTATTCATTGAGGTCAACAATATTTCTCCGGCTCCTAAATCTTCCACTCTTTTTGACCAATCAATTGTTTTTACATCTGTTTTTACTTTTCCTCCGTTCAAGTAAACATACCATTCATTGTTCTCAAAATTAGTATCTATTGCACAAACTATGCACTGACTGCCAAACCTATCAGCTAAATCTTTTATCAATGATGGATTTTTAAAAGCAGCTGTATTCACAGAAACTTTATCAGCACCCGAATTCAACATCACATAAACATCATCAATACATTTAATTCCACCTCCTACCGTAAATGGAATATTTATATTTTTTGCTATTTTCTTAACCAAATCTGATAACGTTTTTCTTTTTTCGTTCGTAGCAGAAATATCTAAAAACACAAGCTCATCTGCTCCTTGTTCACTATAAGTAATAGCCAATTCAGTTGGATCACCCGCATCACGGATGTTTTCAAAATTCACTCCTTTAACAGTACGACCATCTTTTATATCCAAACAAGGGATTATACGTTTCGTTAACATGCTATGTATTTTTTTAATTCGTTCATCGAAATTCGTTCTTCATAAATTGCTTTTCCAACAATTGCTCCAGAACAACCAACAGATTTTAAAACATCCAGATCGGCCAAAGACGAAACTCCCCCACTTGCAATTAAATTAAGTACAGGAAATTCTTCAATAATCTTTTTGTATAAATCAAAACTTGCACCTTGTAACAATCCATCTTTAGAAATATCTGTGCAAAAAATTGTTTTCACTCCTTCAGTGGTATTTTCTTTAATAAAATCAAAAATGTTTACATCTGTATTCTCCAACCATCCTGAAATGGCTATTTTTTCTTCTTTCACATCAGCTCCTAACAAAATTTTTTCTGCTCCATATTTTTGCAACCAAGAGAAAAACAATTCTTTCTCCTTCACTGCAACACTTCCAATTGTAGCAATATCAGCTCCGGATTCAAAAACAATCCTAATAGCTTCATTAGTTTTAATTCCACCTCCAAAGTCTATTATCAAATTTGTGGAAGAGGAAATTTTTTCCAAAACTTTATAATTTACAATTTCTCCTTTTTTTGCACCATCCAAATCAACCAAGTGCAATCGAGTAATTCCAATATCTTCAAATTGCTTAGCAACTTCCAAGGGTGATTCGTTATAAATTTTTTTACGAGAATAATCACCTTGTGTCAATCTAACACATTTCCCATCAATCAAATCTATTGCAGGTATAATTAACATAATTCAATAAAGTTTTTTAAAATTTCTTGTCCACATTTACCTGATTTTTCTGGGTGAAATTGCACTCCATAAAAATTGTTTTTTTGCAAGGAAGAACTATATTCTATTCCATAATTAGTTGTTGCAATTGTATTTTCAGATATCTCAACATAGTAACTATGTACAAAATACATAAACTCATTCTCTATGATATTATTAAACAGTTTTGAATTAAGATTATCAATTGAATTCCAACCAATTTGTGGAACTTTATTCTCATCAGAAAATTTTAATACTTTTTGTTTAAAAATTCCCAAACAATCAACATTCCCTTCTTCCGATTTTTCACACAACAACTGCATCCCCAAACAAATTCCTAGTACTGGCTGCTTCAAGTTCAAAATAACTTTATCCAATTCACGTTCGCGCAAATATTTCATTGCACTACTTGCTTCACCAACACCAGGAAAAATAATTTTATCTGCTGAAAGTAACTCTTCTGCAGTATCAGTAACGACAGTAATAATCCCTAATCTTTCCAATGCAAATGAAACAGAACAAATATTACCTGAATTGTATTTAATTATAGCTACTTTCATTTTATAACAAACCTTTTGTAGTAGGCAAACTCATATTATTAATATCTCTTTTAATTGCCATTTTTAATGTTTTAGCAAATGCCTTAAAAATAGCTTCAATTTTATGGTGCTCATTTGTTCCTTCAGCTCTTATATTTAAATTACATTTTGCAGAATCGCTAAACGATTTAAAAAAGTGAAAAAACATTTCTGTTGGCATTTCACCAATTTTTTCTCTCTTAAATTCTGCCTCCCATACAATCCAATTTCTACCACCAAAATCAAAAGCAACTTGTGCTAAACAATCATCCATTGGTAAGCAGAAACCATAACGCTCAATTCCCTTTTTATCACCTAATGCTTTCAGAAAGGCTTCTCCTAATGCAATTCCAACATCTTCAATAGTGTGGTGTTCGTCAATTTCCAAATCTCCTTTTGCATTAATATACAAGTCAATATTTCCATGTTTTGCAATCTGATCTAACATATGATCAAAGAAGGGAAGACCCGTAGATATTTTTGAATTTCCTTTACCGTCTAAATTTAAATCGATTACAATAGAAGTTTCTTTAGTTATTCGTTCATTCACAATTCTTCTTTCAGGTAATTTCAAAAAATCATATATCTGCTTCCAATTTTCAACTTCAAGTGAAATATCATTTTCAAATCCAACAGATTTATCATAGTTCTTAATAAAAATAGCTTTTGCGCCTAAATTTTTAGCTAGCTTAACATCAGTAATTCTATCACCAATCACAAATGAATTTTTTAAATCATAATTTCCATTTAAATATTTGGTTAACATCCCTGTATTAGGTTTACGTGTTGGAGAATTATCTTTTTCAAAAGTTTTATCAATACATATTTCTGAAAAAGTAATGCCTTCAGATTTTAAAATTTGAACCATTAGATTCTGAACCGACCAAAAGGATGTTTCTGGAAAGCTATCCGTTCCGAGTCCATCTTGATTAGTGACCATTACCAATTCAAAATCAAGCTCAGAGGCAATTTTACTCAAACAAGTAATTACACCTGGTAAAAATTTAAATTTTTCAAAACTATCGATTTGAAAATCGTTAGGTGGTTCCCAAATCAACGTTCCATCGCGATCAATAAATAATACTTTCTTCATTTTTTATAATTTTTTAAAACTGAAACTAATTGCTCATTTTCTTCTTTTGTACCAATTGTTATTCTAAGGCATTCATCACATAATATCACTTTACTTCTATCTCTTACTACAATTTGATTCTTTGTTAAATAATAATATAAATCTGCTGCATCTAACACCTTTACTAAAATAAAATTAGCATCGCTTTTATATACTCTTTTCACAAATACAAGTTTCGACAACTCCTGACTAACTTTTTCTCGCTCTTCAACAATTATTTTGATCGATTCGTTAACTTGATTTACATTATCTAACGCTTTTAATACAAGTTCCTGAGACACTACATTAATGTTGTAAGGAGGTTTAATTTTATTAAAAATGTCAATAATCGGCTCAGAAGCAAATGCCATCCCTACTCTCAAACCAGCTAAACCCCAAGCCTTAGATAAAGTTTGAAGAATTACTAGATTGGGAAAATTCAATAATTTGGGAATTAAACTTCTGTAACTGGCAAAATTGATATAAGCTTCGTCAATAACAACCAAACCATTAAAGGATTCAAGTATTTTTTTAATGCTATTCCATGCAACTCCATTTCCTGTTGGATTATTTGGACAACAAATAAAAATCAATTTTGTATTTGAATTAATTGATTTTAAAATATTTTCAATATCTAATTGGAAAGTTTCAGAAGTAAGTGGCACTTTTATTACTTCAATGTCATTTATATTGGCCGACACTTCATACATTCCGTAGGTTGGCGGACAAACAATAACATTGTCTTTTCCAGGATTACAAAAAGCTCTAAATAAAATATCAATTGCTTCATCGCTACCATTTCCTAAAAAAATATTTTCAATTGGCAAACCTTTAATTTTACTCAACTTTTCCTTTACTGTTAATTGCAATGGATCAGGGTAACGATTTAGTTTGGAACTTAATGAAAAATTAACTGGAGAACCAAATGAATTCTCATTTGCATCCAAAAACACACCTTCCTTCCCTTTGTATTCATCTCTAGCAGATGAATAAGGAACAAGTTTCTTTATATTTTCTCTTACTATATTATTTAATTCAAACATGATTTTAATTTTTTAAACGAATACTCACTGCAAATTTATGTGCACTTAGGCCTTCTGCCTCAGCCATTATCTCAACTGTTTCACCAATATTAAAAATACCATTTTTAGATAATTTCTGGAAAGTAATTTTTTTAACAAAACTATCTAATGATACACCACTATATGATTTAGCATTTCCGTTGGTTGGCAAAGTGTGATTTGTCCCAGATGCATAATCACCAACACTTTCACAAGAATAATTCCCCAAAAATACAGAACCTGCATTTATTACCTTTTCCGCTAATAATTCATCCTCTTTACAAGCAATAATTAAATGTTCAGGAGCATATTCATTTAATAATTCAAAACCTTCATTTATTTCACTAACTAATATTGCTTTACTATTTTCCAATGCACTTAAAGCAATATCCTTCCTTGGCAACAATTCAACTTGTTTATTTATTTCCAATAATATATTTTCAATAACACTCTCCTTAGATGAAACAAGTATTACCTGTGAATCAGATCCGTGTTCAGCTTGTGAAAGCAAATCGGCAGCAACAAATGATGGAATGCATGTTTCATCCGCTATTATTGCAAGTTCTGAAGGACCGGCAGGCATATCAATTGCCACACCTTCACAGTTAACTAATTGCTTAGCACTAGTCACATATTGATTACCAGGTCCAAATATTTTATACACTTTAGGAATTGTTTCCGTTCCATACGCCATTGCTCCAATTGCTTGCACGCCACCTACTTTAAAAACTTTTTTAATTCCGATTATTTGAGCTGCATACAAAATAGCATCATTTACTTTTCCATTCTTATCTGGAGGACTGCACAAAGCTATTTCTTTACAACCTGCGATAACAGCTGGGATACCCAACATTAAAACAGTTGAAAACAAAGGTGCTGAACCTCCAGGAATATAAAATCCAACCTTTTCAATCGCTACAGATTTTCTCCAGCAATTTACTCCAGGACTAGTTTCAATTATTTTTGTTTCTTCTATTTGAGATTTGTGAAATTTTTCAATATTTGATTTTGCTAATTGAATTGCTTTTTTCAAATCATCTGAAACATTTTTTTCTGCCTCAATAAATTCGAGATCCGACACTAACATGCTTTCAAGTTTCACTTTATCAAATTGTATTGTGTACTTCTCCAAAGCAGCATCACTGTTTTGTTTTACATCAATCAATATAGACTTAACAATACTTTCAAGCGCAGAGCTATCTATAACAGGTCGCTTAAGCAACGAATCCCAGCTACTTCTTAAAGGATATTTTATAGTTTTCATATTTATCAAACAAAAAATTCGTAATTATAAAATCATTTTTTCTATTGGAACAACCAAGATTCCTTCTGCACCTTTTTCTTTTAGTTTTTCAATTATATCCCAAAAATCATTTTCATTTACAACACTATGAACTGAACTCCAACCCTCTTCTGCCAAAGGCAAAATAGTAGGACTTTTCATTCCTGGCAAAATTCCACAAATAGCATTTAAATTCTTATTAGGAGCATTTAATAAAATATACTTATTGTTTTTTGCTTTTTTAACTGCATTAATCCGAAATAATAATTTTTCTAAAATTAACTCTTGATTTTGAGTCAATTTTTTATTTGAAATCAGCACAGCTTCAGACCTCAATATCACTTCAGCCTCTTTTAGCCCATTAGTAAACAATGTGCTTCCAGAGCTAACCAAATCACAAATAGCATCTGCCAAACCAATACCGGGTGCAATTTCCACCGAACCACTTATTTCGTGTATTTCAGCATTAATTTTATTTTTCTTTAAATATTTTGAAAGAACTGTAGCATAACTGGTAGCAATACGTTTTCCCTCCAAATCTTGAACTCCTTTATATTTTTGATTTTTAGGAATCGCTATTGATAATCTACATTTTCCAAATCCTAACTTAGAGACAATTTTTACCTCTTTATTTTTTTCTAAAACTACATTTTCGCCAACAATTCCAATATCTGCCACACCATCCTCGACATATTGTGGAATATCATCATCTCGAAGAAAAAATACTTCCAAAGGAAAATTCACTGCTTCAGCTTTTAGCTTATTCATACCATTATTAAATTCTATTCCGGCTTCTTTTAAAATCTTTATTGAATCTTCATTCAATCGTCCGGATTTTTGTATTGCTATTTTCAGTTTCATTTTATTATGTTTTTAAAATTGGGAAATAAAAAAGGGCCTACCGCAACGGTAAGCCCTTTAGATATATGATATTGCTATCTTGTGTTAGTTTACACAATACATCTCCTGCTTACCTGTTGAGTAAGTATGATGATGATGTATAGATAACATTGTTTTCATTTCTGCGACAAATATATGTAATAATTCAAGTATAAAACAAATTTATTTTAAATAAATCAAAATCACTTCTCTAATTTCCCCTGCAATGCCTCCCAATTAAGCATTTCGGCCTCCAATTGTTTTTTCAAATTTTCGTATTTAGCAAATGCTTCTTTATCATTAACTACAGTTTGATACTGAGTTGAGTCAGAAAGCTTGTCGTCAAAAAGTTTAATTTCAGCTTCTAACTTTTCAATTTCCTTTTCGGACTTTGTTATTTGAGCTTTAATTTGCTTTAATTCTTTTTCACGTTCATCAATTTTTGATTCTACTTTTGGTTTTTGTTCTACCGTTTCAACTTTCGCTTTCTGGAAAGGATTTTTAGAAGTATTCATCTCATTTAAGCGATTCATCTTTATCTTCTCCATAAATTCTACTATGCCTCCTAAATGTTCTCTTACTTCTCCATTTCTAAACTCATACATTTTTTCAGTAAGGTCAGTTAAAAAATCCCTATCGTGAGATACAATAATTGCGGTTCCTTCATAAGCTAAAATTGCTTTTTTCAAAACTTCTTTACTCCGAATATCTAAGTGATTTGTAGGTTCATCCAACACTAATAAATTGTATGGCTGAAGTAATAGTTTACACAATGCTAATCGTCCGCGCTCTCCACCACTTAACACTCTTACTTTTTTATCTATATCATCTCCTCCAAATAAAAAGGATCCAAGCATTGTTCGCACTTGTTTTCTGATATCTCCAACAGCTAATTCGTCTATTGTTTCAAATACAGTTTTGTTAGGATCTAATTTCTCTGCCTGATCTTGAGCAAAATACCCCATCATAACATTATGTCCCAACTGAACAGTCCCTTCAAAATCAATTTGCTGAGCAATCATTTTCATCATCGTACTCTTTCCTTCACCATTTCTTCCAACTAGAGCAATTTTTTCACCTTTCGCCAAAATAAAATTGGCTCCTTTAAAAATACGTTTAGTACCATAAACTTTTCCTGCATCCTCTACAGTAACTACAATTTTACCAGAAAGTGCTGGAGGAGGAAAACGAAAGGCCATAGTAGTTGTATCACTTTCATCCACTTCAACTATATCCATTCTATCTAATTTCTTAATCAACGATTGAGCAAAGGCCGCTTTACTAGCTTTAGCACGGTACTTATCAATCAAAGCTTCTGTTTGATTAATTACTTTCTGCTGATTTTTTGCAGCGTTCTCTTGCTGTTCTTTTCGTTCTTGACGTAAAATTAAATAACGGGAATAGTTCGTTTTGTAATCATAAATTTTGTTATTGGATATTTCAATTGTACGAGTAGTAACATTATCTAAAAATTGCCTGTCGTGACTAATTAACATCACCGAACCAGCAAACGTTTCCATCGTTTCTTCCAGCCATTGAATAGATTCAATATCCAAGTGATTGGTTGGTTCATCCAGTAAAAGAATATCCGGTTTACGTAATAGAATTTTTGCCAACTCAATGCGCATTCTCCATCCACCACTAAATTCAGCTGTTTGACGCTGAAAATCCGTTCTTTCAAATCCAAGTCCTTTTAATATTTTCTCAATTTCTTCTTCTCTATTTCCTGCCCCAACAATATCTAAACGCGTATTTATATCCGTTAACTCAGTAATCAAATTCATGTACGCATCACTTTCGTAATCGGTGCGTGTTTCAATTTCATGTGTTACTACTGCTAAACGTGCTTCCAACTTTTGAATTTCCTCAAATGCTGTTGCTGTTTCTTCAAACACAGTTCTGCCATGTTGATGAATCATATCCTGAGGTAAATATCCTATCCGGAAATCATTTGGTTTAGAAATTTCACCTTTTGAAGGACTTTGTTCTCCAGACAAAAGTTTAAGCATAGTGGATTTTCCGGCCCCATTTTTACCTGCAAGACCAATCCTGTCTTTCGGATTAACCAAAAAACTAACATTATCAAACAAATCGTAGCCTCCAAAGGAAACTGTTACTGAATTTACTGAAATCATTATTCTAAAAAATTAAGGGTGCAAAGGTACTAAAATTTAAGCTTTTGAGCCATTTTTGAATGAATAATTAGTACTGGAAAGGCTTAAGAGATGACATTCATCAGGAAATGCTTTATTGTTGTTAGAAATCAACAATCAAATCATTCTTATTTATAATTTTGTATCACAATCTATTGACATGTCAAACAAAAAATCTCCACTTTATAGCATTTTTAATAATAAATGTCCACGATGTCACGAAGGAAATTTTTTTGAGACAAACAATGCATATGATTTAAGAAAATTCGGAAATTTAAATGACCGATGCCCGGTTTGCAATGAAGATTTTAGAAGAGAGCCTGGATATTATTTCGGAGCTACTTACGTTAGTTATGCGTTGACTGTTAGCTTTGGGATTGCTTTATTTGTAATAATGTGTGTATTATTTTCTGTAGAGGTAATACCTTTTATCATCACACTTAGTGTTCTCCTTTTTATTTTACTCCCAATATTTTATCGGTTTTCACGGCTGATTTGGATTCACCTTTTTGTAAAATATAAAAACAAAAAAGCAGATTAAATTATTTTCCTTTTATTCTTTTTACGAGTGACAAAAATGCTTGTGATATAGGAACTTTAAACTTCCCTCTGTCTAATGCCATTGAATTATCAGCGTTGTTGGTTAAGCGGTATGCCAATGGAAATGAAGAATCCGAATCATCCCATCCTCCTACTTGTCCGAAACGTAAATCATTAAAATAAATGGTGGAATCTACTTTTGTAATTGCATAATGACCTTGTGAAAATTGTTTTAATAATCTCACATTTTCATCTCCTTGCAAAAGAATTAATAATGAATCATTTCTATCTATACGTTTAAAAGGAATAATTTTAGATTTATCAAACACAGAATAATATCCAATCCATGAACCCAAACTATCACGAGAGTATGCCATCCATAAAAAGTTGTTTAGGGGTGTGGGAGTAGTAATAAAGTCATCATAGCTATATTTTTTTTCATCAAATGATGTTTTCATTACATCATGAACATGCCATTTATTAATAAATGTGAACAGAAGGTATAATGAACTAATCCATAAACCAATCTTATTCCATTTAACCCTTCTTGGACTACCATTTTTTGCAATTATAGCTATTAGAATACACACTAAAAAAGGAATAGTATAAAATGGGTCGGCAACAAAAATGGTGTTAAAGGAAACTCGATAATTACTAAATGGTTCGAACCAACCGGTTCCGTAAGCTGTAAAAGAATCTATTAAAATATGAGTAAACATTCCTAAAAAAAACAAGAACGACCAACTTTTCCAATCTACTTCTGTTTTTCTGAATAATTTACTGAAAAGCACACCCAATATTGGTGACATCAATACAACAAAAAAGATAGAATGTGTAATTCCCCTGTGAACCAATAATTGCTGTGCATCTGAAAAACATGGTGAAGCAAACACATCAAAATCGGGGATTGTGTCCGCAAGTGCACCAACAAGCATTGCTTTTCTTCCAATTTTTTTTCCTAATACTGCTTCTCCAATTGCAGCACCTAGAACAATGTGTGTTAACGAATCCATTTAGCTGTATAATTTAGCAAATATACGATAGATTGGATTTTATTAATGAATATAATAGCTTTATATTTGTAGAAATAAAAGATGCAAAATAAATCGAAATATTTCTTAATCGCTTTATCTATCCTGGCAATTGCATTAACAGCTTGGTATTTAAAAACCATTGTTATATATATTTGCCTTGCAATAATAATTTCATTGATTGGGCAGCCATTAGTGAAATTTTTCTCCTCCATTAAAATTAAAAAATTCAGTCTGCCCGATGGCATTTCAGCTTTATTTGCTTTGATTAGCATAGCATTAGTTTTAGGATTATTAGTAGCAATGTTTATTCCTTTATTGGTTGAAGAAGCAAGAATCATTAGCAAGATTAATCCTAATGAAGTAGTTGAAACTTTCAAAGAACCATTAGCTAATTTAAATTATGACCTTCAAAAATTTCAAATCCGATATGGAAATGGAGAATCATTAGAAAAATTTATGGCCTCTAAACTTACTGATATCATTGGATTTCAGGAAGTATCGTCTTATGCCCAAGGTGTTGTAAGTTTTACAACTGATATTATTGGTGGAACTTTTATTGTTTTATTTATGGCGTTTTTCTTTATGAAGGACAAGCATTTAATTTATAATGTTATTCTACTTCTTACTCCTCCACAACATATCACTGCCATCAAAGATATTATGAGAGACACAAAAAGATTGTTGACTAAATATTTTATTGGAATACTATTAGATATGCTTTTTATAGCCACTTTAACAACTATCGCACTCAGTTTATTAGGTGTTAAAAATTGTTTATTGATAGGAATGTTTGCAGGGCTAATGAATGTTATTCCCTATGTTGGTCCTTTGATTGCAGCCTCTTTTGGCATTTTAATTGGTGTTACTTCTAATTTGGAATTAGAATTTTACACACAATTATTACCGCTAGTTTATAAAATTGCTTTCACCTTTTTAGTCATACAATTAATTGATGCTCTTATTTTTCAACCATTAGTGATTTCAAATATTGTAAAAGCACATCCTTTAGAAATATTTTTAGTAATCTTAATTGCAGGAACACTAACCGGCATTGGCGGAATGATAATAGCCGTGCCCGTTTATACGATATTACGTATTATTGCAAAAGAATTTTTAAACAATTTCAAAATTGTTCAGCAGCTTACATCCGAATTAGAAGAGGAAGAAAATCAGTAGTGCCATAGATCACTTTCATAAATAAAAATCTCTTCTTTTATCGCTTCTGATTCAATCAAAACATCCAAACCTTTTTTATAATCCGTGATTGAACGATTGTATACATTTGATTCTTTATAAACATAACTAGAAAACATTCGCTTTACAAACAACTCATCGTAGCTCATTCTCTCAGCATCATTGTGACGATTAAATACTGCAGCGTTTGCTAAAAACGGTCTGGCATCCGGAAAGTAAATCCAGAAAAGCGGTTTCACGCCAATCATTTCCCCACTTTCTGATACTTTATCTGCTAAAGGACAAATTCCAATAATTTTTGATTCCATTACAGAACGTTGTTTGTCAAAATACCAATCCTCTTTTATCCAATACTGATGAATATTAACTGAGTTAATTTCCTTTTTTAAAGGAACAGTAATAAATTGACCCGGATTATTTACATCTTCTACTTGATTAGTAGAATCCCACGTTACCAATAAATTTTGCACCTCCAGTTTTGTCATTGGCATTGTAAATTCGTCATCAAAAATAGGATTTGAATAGGCTTGTAAATTATCCGTCAGCAAAGCACATTTTAATACATCAAACAAACTCATTAAACAAACCGTAGGTTCTTCAGGATAGTAAATAGGCAAATTCAACTTCTCTCTTAAATCTATAACTCTCCAAACACGCTTACTCCACATAACATCAGCTTCTCTTACATAAACATCTCTCATGGGAAATGGTCTTGAAACCCTGATTCCAGGACAGGGGATTGTTGGCGGATCTTTTACCGAAGGTTTTGGTTTGCATTGCGAATAAGAATCTATCGCAAAAAATGTGAAAGCAAAAACTAAAGCGAAAAGCGAAACGAATCCAGAAAAAGTCTTTTTCTGAATCCAAACATTCTTTGAATGTTTCATTGAGACCTCCTTTTCTGTATTAGAACGGAAGCTTATTTCGGTTTATTGTAAAGTATGTAACGTCCTAAAATAAGTTGACGGATTTTTAATTAATCCCGATTGCCTCAGGTAGTCGGGCTTTTTTGTTCATAGACTTGATCAGGCGTTTTCATTTTTAATGCAAGATGAGGTCTATATCTATTATACAAAGGTATAC
>SXGT01593214.1_pt1 | contig 24000 bp, 29 predicted proteins | sample 3176221 | NCBI WGS metagenome assembly SXGT01 (sample SAMN11356862, study PRJNA531348) | freshwater metagenome | isolation source: freshwater sample F1-120 | place: China: Fuxian Lake, Yuxi | collected 2017-12-25
CCGCACGCTCGTCGGCGAGGTCGAGCGCGTCGAGGTACGCGCCATGTGTGCCCCCGGGACCGCCGTGGAGAATGACCACGGGCGGCTTCGCGCCGGCGAGATCGCCGTTGACGCGGACGTAGACGCGGCCGCCCTCCACCGAGACCATCAGCTCGCGCGCGGGGGCGGGATAGCGCGCGGGCCCGCGCGCCCAGGCGGGCAGCGCGGCGAGCGCCAGAGCGCCGACGAGCAGCGCGCGACGGCCGATCATCGCGCTTCCGCGCCCAGCGACTCGGCGACCGCGACGAAACCGGGATAGCTGGTCGCGATCGGCGCAGCGTCGTCGATCGTGACGGCCGCGCGGGCATGGAGCCCAGCCACCGCCATGCTCATCGCGATCCGGTGGTCGAGATGGGTCGCCACCGTCGCGCCGCCGGGAACCGGGTCGCCGCCCGACCCTCCGATCGCAAGGCCGTCCTCATGTTCTTCGCAAACCACCCCGCAGCGCCCAAGCGCGTCGGCCATCGCCGCGATGCGGTCCGAGTCCTTGACCCGCAGCTCGTGCGCGCCGCGGGCGACGGTGCGTCCTTGCGCAAAGGCGGCGGCTACGAACAGGATCGGATATTCGTCGATCATGCTCGGTGCGAGCTCCGCGGGAACCTCGATCGCCGACAGGCTCGCGTGGCGGACGCGCAGATCCGCGACGGTCTCGCCGCCGACGTCGCGACGATCGAGCTCGTCGATCGAGGCCCCCATCATGCGCAGCGCGGTGAGCAGACCCGTGCGGGTCGGGTTCATCAGGACGTTGGCGATGAGGACGTCCGACCCCGGCACGATCGAGGCGGCGACCATCCAGAAGGCGGCGGAGGAGGGGTCGCCGGGCACGACGATGTGCTGCGGCGCGAGCTCGGCCTCGCCGCGGATGGCGATGACCCGGCCTTGCGCGCCTTCCTCGACGGTGAGCTCGGCGCCGAAGCCGCGCAGCATCCGCTCCGAATGATCGCGGGTCGGCGTCGGCTCGATCACGCGGGTGACGCCGGGTGTGTTGAGCCCGGCGAGCAGCACCGCCGACTTCACCTGGGCGGACGCGACCGGGAGCGTGTATTCGATCGGGATCGCAGGGCACATGCCGCGCATCGTCAGCGGCAGGCGATCCCCGGGGCTGGCGGTGAAGTCCGCGCCCATCCGCGACAGCGGCTCGGTGACGCGCCTCATCGGACGCTTGGACAGGCTGGCGTCGCCGACAAAGGTCGCGGTGATGGGGTGACTCGCGACCAGCCCCATCAGCAGCCGGGTCGACGTTCCCGAATTGCCCATGTCGAGCGCGGTTTCGGGCTGGAGCAGCCCGCCGACGCCGACACCGTGGACGCGCCACGCGCCGTCGCCCCCACGCGCCACGTCCGCCCCCATCGCGCGCATCGCCTGGGCGGTGGCGAGCACGTCCTCGCCCTCCAGCAGCCCCTCGATCCGGCTCTCGCCCACCGCCAGCGCGGAGAACATGATCGCGCGGTGGCTGATCGACTTGTCGCCGGGCACCGTGACGCGGCCGCGCAACGGGCCGTTCGCGACGAGCGACAAGGGGCGGGGCGGGGAGGCGGACATCAGGCGCGGGGCTTTTGACAGCCGCCTTCCGCTATGGCAAGGCGCGCCCTACTTCGCAGGGACACCCTGTTGAACCAATTCCGAAAGGCACGACACGGCATGATTCAGCCGGAATGGGGCACGAAGCGCACGTGCCCGAAATGCGCGACGCGTTTCTACGATCTCAAGAAGGACGATCCCGTCACCTGCATCAATTGCGGGGCGCATTGGGAGCCCGAGCCGATCCTGAAGTCCAAGCAGCCGCTCGCCTTTGAGGCGGCCAAGCCCGACACCGCCAAGCCCGACGCCGACCTGGTCGGCGACGACGAGGAAGACATCGCCACCATCACCGGCGAGGACGAGGAGCCGTCCGCCGACGACGAGGTCGACCTGGGCGGCGACGACGATCTGGGCGTCGAGACGTCCAACGAGGACGACGAGCATTGAGTTGAACGCAGGCGGCCTCGCGCCGCTTGCCAACTCGCACGCGCCCCGCTAGGGGGCGCGTTCCCGGAGGGATGGGGCCGTAGCTCAGCTGGGAGAGCGTCGCAATGGCATTGCGAAGGTCAGGGGTTCGATCCCCCTCGGCTCCACCATCCCGCCCGGTTCGAGGTTCCTCCGCCCCGTAAATCCGCCGCAGTTCCAGGCGCTCACCGGATCGCCGCGACGCCCCGCTCGCGCGCCCAGACCATCGCCGCGCCGCGGCGGTTGACGCCGATCTTGGCGTAGACGCGGGTGACGTGATTGCGGACGGTGTTGGCGGACACCTGCAGCCGTTCGGCGATCTGGCGGTCGTCGAGCCCCTCGCAGATCAGCTCCAGCACCTCGCGCTCGCGCGGGGTGAGCTCGCTCACTTGCGCCGAGCGGTCGTCGCGATGCGGATTGCGCAGATTGGCGAGCTTCTCCATCACCGAACGGCTGAACCAGCTGGTGTCCTTCATCACCGCCTCGATCGCCGCGATCAGCTCCAGCTCGGTGTGGCGGCGCGCGGTGATGTCCTGGTACAGCCACATCACCGATCGCTCGCCGCGCAGCGTGACCGCCTCCGCGGACATCAGGCAGTCGACCTCGCCGCCGTCGCGCCGGACGATGCGCACGTCGCAGCTCCTGACCCCGCCGCGCTCAGCGATCGCCTTGGCGATGCGCGCGCTCTCGGCGGCGTCGCTCCACAATCCCAGCTCGTCGGGCGATCGGCCGACGCTCTGCACCGCGGGATAGCCTGTCAGCGACGCGAACGCCTCGTTAACCTCGACCATCCGCTGCCCGTCGGCGGAGGTGACCGCGATCGCGACCGGCGCGAGCGCGAACAGCCGCGAGAATCGGTCCTCGCTGCCGCGCAGCGCGCGTTCGGCGCGGCGGCGTGGCTCCAGGTCGGCGAAGGTCCATAGCATGCAGGGCTCGTCCGACACCTCGATCGGCTGCCCTGCGACGATCACCAGCTTGTCGCCGCCGCCGGGCAGCAGCAGCTCCGCCTCCATCTGCGGAATCGTGTCGCCCGCCGCCAGCCGGTCCTTGGCGACCTGCAGGTTCTCGGCGCGGGTCAGGATGTCGAACTCGAACATCGACTTGCCGACCACCGCATCGGGCGAATAGCCGGTCATGTCGAGAAAGCCCTGATTGACACGGATGTGGCGCTGATCGGCCAGACGGGTGATCAGCGCGGGCGCGGGATTGGCGTTGAACATCCGTTCGAACCGGTCCTCCGCCTCGAAGCGCAAAGAGGCGTCCTCGATCACCAGCGCTAGGCAATCGGGCCCGCCGACGCCGTCGTCCATGATGATGTCGCGCACCGAATGAACCTAGCGCGGCTCCTCGTCGCCCTTGCGCATCACCTCCACGACCATGTCGTCGAACGATTCGCCCGCGAGCAGCTTCATGATCGGGTATTCCCGCGCCTGAAGTCGGCGGCCGCCGCGCAGCCGCAGGCAGAAGCGCTGGCAATAATCATCGGCGGTCGCGCCGAGCTGTTCGGTATGCTCCATCCCGTGCATCGCGCGCGCGGCGGCGTTGGCCCACAGGATCGCGCCGGCCGTGTCGATCAGGATCGCGCCCGCGGTGAAGCCGTCGATCAGCTGCTCCAGGTGCGCGAGCGTCGCGCCGGACACCGCATGCGGCAGGGATGGTTGTGCGGCCAAGGCGTTTCTCTCCCGTCGGTCCTTCGCACAGCGCGCCGCGGGCGGGGTCGTTCCTTTCCGCCCTCCGTCCCCTAGTGCAAAGCCACCATGGGCCCCGTGCACAATGCCCATGATCTGGATCAGATGTTCTTGAATCGCCGGGCCCATTCCGGCGCAACGGTCGTTTGCGGCACCGGTAGATGGATCAAGGTGCGCAAACATGCCGGTTCGACGGCGATCAGTATCGGCGACCGGGCGATGAAGGATCATTCGTCCGAAATTCGCCTGCCCGTGGTCGAGGAGCAGATCGCCGTCGGCAAGCGCGCGGTGGAGACCGGGCGTGTCCGGGTGAGCACCTCGATGATCGAGGAGGCGGTGACCGTTCACGAGAGCCTGGCGCGCGAAAGCGTGGAGGTGACGCGCGTGTCGGTCGACCGCGAGGTCACCGGCGTGCCGACGATCCGCGAGGAAGGCGACGTGACGATCGTCCCGGTGCTGGAGGAGCGGCTGGTGATCGAGAAGCGGCTGTTCGTCGTCGAAGAGATTCATCTCCGCCGCAACCGCGTCGCCGAAGGCGTGGAGATCCCCGCCACGCTGAAGCGAACCCACGTCGAGGTCGAGCGCCGCTCGCCCGACCAGCAAGAGGACCAGACCTGATGGCCGACCCTGACGACCACCGCACCGACGGCGCTCCGCCGAGCCATGTCCATATCGGACCCGAGCACAACAAGACCAACTGGCTGGCGTGGCTGGCGCTGCTCGCGGGCATTCTCGCGCTGTTGTTCGCGCTCAGCCGCTGCGACCGTGACCGGGCCGCCGTGGTGACGCCGGTCGCCAACACGACCGAAGCGGCCGACGCGGGCGTCGTCGCGACCACGCCCAACGCGCCCGCCGCCGATGCGCTGGCGGGCACCGCCGGTCTCGGCGCGTTCCTGGCCGGGACCGAGCCCGCGCCGCGGACCTTTGTGTTCGAGAAACTCAACTTCGACACCGCCAAGAGCGAAGTCCGCGCCGCGGACGCCGCCGAGGTGGGCGAGGTCGCAGGCGTGCTGAAGCAGTACGGCAATGCCCGCATCCGCATCGCCGGTTACGCCGACGCGCGCGGCAACGACGCCGCCAACATGACGCTGGGCAAGGCGCGCGCCGACAGCATCAAGGCCGCGCTGGTCGCGCAAGGCGTCGACGCAGGCCGGATCGAGACCGTCTCGGGGGGCGAGAACGATCCCGTCGACACCAACGCCACCGCCGGCGGCCGCTTCGAGAACCGCCGCACCGAGCTCGTCGTCACGGCGCGCTGATTTCCCCCGAGTTGCTTGAAGGAGAAGACCCCATGTCCCGTACCATCACTGCCCTGTTCGACAGCCGATCCGACGCCGAAGCCGCCAAGGAGCGCCTGAAGGCTTCGCGCGTCGACGCCGACCACGTCCACATTCACGACAAGTCGAGCGCGGGGTTCAAGGAGAACGCCTATTCGACCCACCAGGATCGCGGCGTGTGGGATTCGATCAAGAACGCGTTTCTCCCCGACGAGGACCGCCACACCTATGAAGAGGGCGTTCGCCGCGGCGGCTATCTGCTGACCGCCGATGTCGACGACGATTGCGTCGACGACGCGGTGCGCGTGCTGGAGGATTCGAACTCGATCGACATCGACGACCGTGCGCAACAGTGGCGCTCGCAGGGCTGGAACTACGGTTCCGACACCGGCGCGGCGACCGGCGGCGCGTTCGGCTTCGCCGGCGACCGCGACGGCGACCGCGATCATGAGCGCTCGAGCGGCAGCGACGAGGAAGTGATCCCGGTGATCGAAGAGCAGCTCGTCGTCGGCAAGCGCGACGTCGAGCGCGGCGGGGTGCGCGTGCGCTCCTACGTCACCGAGACCCCGGTCCACGAGCAGGTCCGCCTGCGCGAGGAGAACGTGTCGGTCGAGCGCCGCGCGGTCGACCAGCCGCTGTCGGACGTCGACGGCGACGCGTTCCGCGACCGCACGGTCGAGATGACCGAGACCAACGAGGAGGCCGTGGTCGGCAAGACCGCGCGCGTCGTCGAGGAAGTGGTCGTCCGCAAGGACGTCGGCGAGCGTACCGAGGACGTGTCGGACAGCGTCCGCCGCACGGAGGTCGACGTCGACCGCGACGTGGATCGGGACTTCGACGCGACGCGCAGCGGCAGCGATTTCGACCGCCGCTGATCCGAACGGAGGAGCGCCGCGTTCCTGACGGGACGCGGCGCTTTTTCGCGCGAATCTCCAAGGAGCCGCCTTGCCCGAGACCTATATCCTTGTCCTGACCGGCGTTGGCGCGCTGATCGCGCTGGTCGCCTGGCTGCCGTTGGCCCTAAAGCGGCTGCCGCTGTCGCTGCCGATCGTGTGCATCGCGATCGGCGCGGGCGTCTTCTCGCTGCCGCAGGTGACGCTTGCGCCGCTGCCGCAATCCTTCCCGAAGATCACCGAGCGGTTCACCGAATTCGCCGTGCTCATTGCGCTGATGGGCGCGGGGCTGAAGCTCGACCGGGTGTTCAACTGGCGGCGGTGGAGCGTCACCTGGCGGCTGCTCGCCGTCACCATGCCGCTCGGCATCGCGGCGATCACCTTGGTGGGCGGCGCGCTGCTCGGCCTGCCCTGGGTGATCGCGCTGCTGCTCGGGGCGGCGCTCGCCCCGACCGATCCCGTGCTCGCCTCCGACGTTCAGGTCGGACCGCCGAAGACGGGAGAGGAGGATGAAGTCCGCTTCGGTCTGACCTCGGAGGCGGGGCTGAACGACGGGCTAGCCTTTCCCTTCGTTCTCCTGGCTGTCGCGCTGGCGACCTGGCAGGCGACCGGCAAGCCCTGGCTGGCCGAGTGGCTGACCTACAGCGTCCTGTGGGAGATCGGCGGCGGCATCGTCGGCGGCTGGCTGATCGGACGGGCGTTCGGCTGGCTGACCTTCCACGTGCCCGCCGAGACCAAGCTGGCGCAGACCGGCGACGGGCTGATCGCGATCGCGGCGACGTTCGTTTCGTACGGCCTGACCGAGATGATCAACGTCTACGGCTTCCTCGCGGTGTTCATCACCGCGCTGACGCTGCGCCACGCGCATCGCGGCCACGATTTCCAGCGCGACATGCACGACATCACCGAGCAGATCGAACGCGTCGCGATGATGGTGCTGCTGCTGCTGTTCGGCGGCGCGCTGGTCAGCGGACTGCTCGCGCCGCTCGGCTGGATCGACATGCTGGCGGCGCTGATCATCCTGCTGGTCATTCGCCCCGTGACCGGGCTGATCGGCCTTGCCGGCTTTCGCGCGGACTTCAGCGAGAAGATGACGCTGGCGTTCTTCGGCATCCGCGGCGTCGGCTCGATCTACTATCTCGCCTATGCGCTCAACCACATGGAGGTGGAGGTGGCGGGCGCCGACCGGCTATGGGCGATCGTCGGATTGGTGGTGCTGCTCTCCATCCTGCTCCACGGACTGACCGTGACCCCGATCATGCGCGCGCTCGATCGCCAGCACGGCCGCGATCCCGACGCCGACGACGAGCCTGCGGAGGAAGGGGACGAGACCGCGGCGCCCGCGCGCTGAACCCGGGACGGAACAACCGGCCGCGCCGCGGCATTGGGCCCGGCGGATGACCGACCTTTCCCAAGCCTGGATCGACGCGATGCGCTTGGGGCACTACGACCGCGCCTGGTCGGTGTCGGAGCAGGTGCAGGCGGCGCGCGATCCCGCGACGCGCGACGATCCGTCGCTCCCCTATCACCAGCGCTGGGTGTGGGACGGGCGTCCCTTCGACGGCATGGACGTGCTGGTGCGCTGCTACCACGGGCTCGGCGACACGATCCAATATGCGCGCCACCTGCCGACGCTGGCGAAGCGCGCCCGGTCGCTGACCGTCGAGGCGCAGCCGCGGCTGTGCGGATTGCTGGCGGGCATGGCGTGCGTCGACCGCCTCATCCCCTTCGACCCCGCGCATCCCGCCAAGCCGCTCGCGTGCGACCTGGAGATCACCGAGCTGCCGTTCGCGCTCCGCGAACCGCCCGCCGCCGCGCCGCCGCCCTACCTTCACGCCCCCGCGGCGGCGCTGCCGGCGGGAACGATCGGCCTGTGCTACAGCGCAGGCGAGTGGGACCCGGCACGGTGCGTCCCGCCCGCGCTGCTTGAGCCCCCCTGCGCCGGAGGACCTGCGATCACCCTGGTCGCCGAGCCGACCGCGCTGCCCGTCCTCAACCCCGAAGGCTGCCCCTTCGATGTCGACGCGACCGCGGCGCTGGTCGCCGGGTGCGACCTGGTCGTCACCGTCGACACGATGATCGCGCATCTCGCGGGCGCGCTCGGGCGGCCGACGTGGCTGCTGCTCAAGCACGAGCCGGACTGGCGCTGGATGCCGGGCGCGAGAGACACTCCCTGGTATCCCCGGATGCGGCTCTACCCGCAGCGGACCGCGGGCGATTGGGCCCCGGTCATCGCGGAGGTGGCGCAAGACCTTGCGGAGCGCTACGCGACCTCGATGCCCGAACGAGACCGCCCGTGACCGACATTCCCCAAATCCCCGTGTCCTGGGGCGAGCTCCTCGACAAGATCACCATCCTGGAGATCAAGCGCGCGCGGATCGACGACTCGCGGGCGCGCGCCAATGTGGTGTGTGAACTGGAACTTCTGACCGAGATCGCCGCGGACGCGATAAGCCGCGCGGACATCGCCCCGCTCGTCGAGCGGCTGCGCGCGGTCAATGCGGCGCTGTGGGAGATCGAGGACGCGATCCGTGAGCATGAGACCGCGCAGCGCTTCGATGCGGACTTCATCCGGCTCGCGCGCGCAGTCTACACCCGCAACGACGAGCGCGCGGGGCTGAAGCGCCAGATCAACGAGGCGCTCGGCTCGGCGCTCATCGAGGAAAAGAGCTACAAGGGACTGATCCCCGCGTGAGCGCCGACTCCAGGCGCAAGGTCGGCGTCCTCACCTTCCATCGCTGCTTTAATTATGGCTCCTATTGGCAGGCGCGGTGCCTGGTGGAAGGATTGCGGGCGCTGGGCCACGACGCCGAGCTGCTCGACCACGATTGCGACGCGGTGAACCGCGCGGAGGCCCGCTGCCTGATGCAGCCCGCGCTGCCGCACCGCACCGCGCGCAGCGACATGCGCGCGTTGAAGGCCAAGGCGCGCAAGTTCGTCGCGGCCGTCGACGCGCTGCCGCTCTCCCCGCGCTTTCCGCTCCACCGGCCCGAACGAAGCGCGCGCTACGATGCGGTCGTCGTCGGCAGCGACGAGGTGTGGAACTTCCGACACCCCTGGTACGGCGGCAAGCCGGTCTTCTTCGGCGAAGGGCTGCAGACGGAGCGGCTCGTTTCCTATGCCGCCAGCTTCGGCAATCACGATGCCGACGACGGCGTCGACCCGCGCTGGGCGGGGCTGATCGGCGGGTTCGATTCGGTATCGGTGCGCGACGCCAATTCGCGCGCGCTGGTCACCGGCGCGACCGGCGTGGAGCCCGCGCTGGTGCTCGACCCATGCCTGCAATTTCCGGAAGTCGTCGCTCCGGTCGATTCCGGCGAGCCCGGCCCCTATGCGGTCATCTACGGTCACGGCCTGCCCGATTGGCTGGCGGGCGCGGTGCGGCGGTGGAGCGAGGCGGCGGGGGTACGGCTGGTCAGCGTCGGCTATCGCAACGACTGGGCGGACGCGCAGCGGATCGACGCGGGGCCCGCCGAGTTCGCAGGCCTGATGGCGGGGGCGGCCGCGATCGTCACCAATTTCTTCCACGGCTGCGTCTTCGCGCTGATCAACGCGAAGCCCTTCGTCAGCGCGCCGAGCGAGTACCGGTTCAACAAGGTCCGCGACCTCGCCGCCAAGCTGGGCGCGGAGCACCGGATCGTGACCGCGGCGACTCCGGTCGATCAGGTAGCGGCGCTGCTGGACACCCCGCTCGAACAGCCCGTCGCCGAGCGGATCGCGGCGTTGCGGCAGGAGTCCGCCAGGTTCCTCGATGCCGCCTTCGCCTGAGGCGGTGTCGCCGCGCGACATCGTCCGCTCAGGGCTGTGTATCGGCTGCGGGGCATGCGCGGCGGAGCAGCCCGGCGCGGCGATGGCGTGGGACGCGCACGGCTTCCTGAAACCGCAGGGGCCCGAGGCCTGGTACGCGGGCAGGAGCGAGACCTTTTCCGCACGCTGCCCCTTCTCGCCCGCCGCCGCGAACGAGGACGCCATCGCCGCCGATCGCTTCCCCGCCGCGCCGGACAGCCACCCCGCGATCGGCCGCTTCGAGGCGGCGTATGTCGGCCATGTCGCGGAGGGCGGGTTCCGCATGCGAGGCAGCTCGGGCGGGATGATCGGCTGGACCACCGCCGAGTTGCTCCGCACCGGCGCGATCGACGCGGTCGCGCACGTCGGCGCGGTGGATCCGGACGGGGAGGGACGCTTCTTCCGCTACGGCGTGTCACGGAGCCAGGAGGAGCTCGCCCACGGCGCCAAGTCGCGCTACTACCCGATCGAGCTGTCGGAGGTGCTGCGCGAGATCAGCGCGACGCCCGGGCGCTATGCGGTGGTCGGCGTGCCCTGCTTCATCAAGGCGGTGCACCTGCTCCGCCGCAGCGATCCGGTGATCGCCGAGCGGGTGACGCACACCTTTGCGCTGTTCTGCGGCCACATGAAGAGCGCGCGGATGGTCGAAAGCTTCGCATGGCAGACGGGGCATGCGTTGGATGAGGTGCGCGCGGTCGACTATCGCCTCAAGGACGCAGGGCGGCCCGCGAACTGGTATCGCGCGCACCTGACCCTGAAGAACGGCGGCGTCGCGGGCGAGGATTGGTGGAATCTCGCCGACGGCGATTGGGGCGCGGGCTTCTTCCAGAACAGCGCCTGCAACTGGTGCGACGACGTCGTCGGCGAAACCGCGGACATGTCGTGCGGCGACGCCTGGGTGGAGCCCTATTCGTCCGACGGGCGCGGGACTAACGTCGTCGTGGTGCGCTCGCCAGCATTACGCGCGTTGATCGAGCAGGCGCGCGGCGAGGAAAGGCTCGCGCTGGAGCCGGTCGACGCCGCCTTCGTCGAACAGACCCAGGCGGCGGGGCTGCGCCACCGGCGCGAAGGGCTGGCCTACCGGCTGAGCTGGGCGAAGCGGGGGGTGCGGCCGGTCAAGCGCGTCGCGCCCTCCACGGGCGGGCTGCCGCTCCGGCGGCGGCTGGTCTACCGGACGCGCTACTGGATCGCCCGCGCGAGCCACCCGGTGTTCCGCGCCGCGCGTCGGCTGGGCATGCCGCGGCTCTATACCGGCTGGGCGCGCGGCGCGCTCGCGCTCTACGCCGGGCTCACCTGGTCGCGCGGTTGGATCGGGCGTGTGGCGGACCGGATCGAAGGAGCGGGGCGGAAGTAGGAACGACCTTTCCACTTCCCCTCGTCACCCCGGACTTGTTCCGGGGTCCAGGGTTCAACAAGGAGCGGCATGGCCCGTGGAGGTCTGGACCCCGGAACAAGTCCGGGGTGACGGGTTTGGCCGGTCCGCTTGGTCCGACGGCGTGGGACCCAGTACCGGCCGTGCTTCGTTACGCCGCCATGATCGGAGCCCTCGCCCACGCCCCCGACCCGCGCGTCGCCTCCCGCGAAGCCTTCGCGGACGGCCTATCGCGCTTCGACCGCGCCAAGCCGATCTGCGTCCTCGGGCACTTCGACGCGGACGGCCTGTCGGCGGTCGCGATCCTCGTCCGCGCCCTGCGCCAAGCCGGGTGGCGGGCGGAGCCCGTGACGACCGCCAAGGGCGAGACGCCATGGGACGAGAGCGTCGCCGCGAAGCTCGCAGAAATTGGACCCGGCGGGCTGATCCTCACCGATCTCGGCACGCGCGCCCAGCCGGTGCTGCCCGGCTGCGCGACGATCGTCATCGACCACCATCTGCCGACGGGCGAGCCCGAGGGCGCGGTGACGATCAGCGGCAACGGCCTGTCGCCCGAGCCGACCAGCGCGCTGCTCGCCTGGTGGGCGTGCGAGGCGCTTGGGGCCAACGACGACCTGCTGTGGCTCGCCGCGTTGGGGCTGATCGGCGACATGGCCGACGGCGCGGGGTTTCCGGAGTTGGAGCGGGCGCAGCAGCGCTGGGGCAAGACCGCGCTCAAGGACGCGACCTCGCTCGTCAACGCGCCGCGCCGGACCGCGGCGGCGGACCCGGGTCCGGCGCTCCGCCTCCTCCTCGAAGGCGACGGGCCCAAGGTGATCACCAAAAGCGACAGCGACGACGCCCGCGCGCTCGTCGCCGCCAAGGCGGAGGTGCGCGAGGCGGTGGAGGCGGCCCGCCGCGTGCCGCCCAGGGTCGTCGGCGACGTCGCCCTGATCCGCTTTCACGCGGCGCAACAGATCCACCCGCTGATCGCGCAGCAGTGGCGCGGGCGGCTCGCCGACAAGATCGTGCTCGCCGCCAACACCGGCTACCGCCCCGGCTGGGTCCATTTCGCGGCGCGCTCGGCGACCGGGCGCAACCTCGTCGACTTTCTCGCCGAGCACCGGCCCTCAGGCGCGGACGGACGCTACGGCAACGGCCACGCGCAGGCGACCGGCGGCGCGCTCCGCATCCCCGACTGGAACAGCTTCGTCGCCGATCTCGGCTTCCCCGATCAGCAGGTGCCCGCATGACCGACCCGACCCGACCGCTCCGCCTCGGCTTTCCCGTCAAGGTGATGGGACGCCCCGACCTGAAGACCCAGGACACGCGACGGTGGCAGAAGAACCCGCACCTCAAATGCTCGCTCGAGCTGCTCGATCCGGTGCTCGACTATCTGCGCAAGAACGATCTCGACATGTACCGGCTGTCGTCGGACATCGCGCCCTATGCGACCCACCCGGACATGCCGCAGTTCCATTCGATGGTGAAGGACAGCGACGCCGAGCTCCGCGCGTTCGGCAGGAAGGCGAAGGATTATGACATCCGCCTGTCGTTCCACCCCTCGCAATACGTCCTGCTCAACGCGCCCGATCCCGAGCTGACCAGGAAGAGCATCTGGGACCTGTCGAGCCAGGCCGAGATGCTCGACCGGATGGAGCTGGACGACGAGGCGGTGATGGTGACCCATGTCGGCGGGGTCTACGACGACCGGGAGGCGTCGCGCGCCCGCTGGATCGCGGGCTACGAGCAATGCCCCGAACACGTGAAGCGCCGCATCGTGCTGGAGAATGACGACATCCGCTTCTCTTGCGCCGACGTGCTGTGGATTCACGAGCGCACCGGCGTCCGGCTGATCTTCGACTATCAGCACATGTGGTGCCTCAACCCCGAACGGCTCGACATGCGCGAAACGCTGGAGAAGTTCGTCGCGACCTGGCCGGAGGGCGTGCGACCCAAGATCCACTTCTCCTCGCCGCGCACCGAACTGCGCGAAATCAAGCAGAAGATCAGCCCCAAACAACGCGCCGCCGCCAAGGCGGGCACGGCCAAGGCGAAGAAGGGCGAGCTGCTGAAGGCCCCGGTCAAGGCGACCGCGCGCGTCAAGACGGTGCTCCGCCCGCCGATCTGGACGGGGCACGCCGACTTCACCAACCCGTTCGAATTCGCGACCTTCATGCGGATGGCCGAGGGGCTCTATTTCGACGTGATGATGGAGGGCAAGTCGAAGGACCTGAGCCTGCTCCGGCTCCGCCCCGACCTGCTGCGCTTCGCCCCCGACGTCGCCGCACGCTTCGGCATCACCGCGGCCGACGCCGCGCAGCTCGCCGCGGACGAGGCGCGGCTGGAGCAAGGCGTCGCGGCGGAGGAGGAGCCCGACGTCGACGAGGGCGCGCTGCTCGCGGCGGAATAGGGCTCGGCGTTTGGCCTACGTCACCCCGGCCTTGTGCCGGGGTCCAGCGCTCAGCGGGCTATGCCGCTCAACAATGGAAGGCATCGCTTGCGGCACCCTGGACCCCGGCACAAGGCCGGGGTGACGAAGGCAAGTAGGGCTCATGCCCTATCGCGTTGCAACCACCTCGATCGCATCGTCGCGCCCGCCGAACGCCAGCACGTCGCCCGCTTCCGCGCCGATCAGCGCGCGGGCGAGCGGGGCGGTGAAGGCGAGGCGGTCGCTCTTGGGATCGGCCTCGTCGTCGCCGACGATGGCGATCCGCCGCGGCTTGCCGTTCAACAGGATGTCGACCGTCGAACCGAAGCCGACGACGCCGTCCGTCGGCGGAAGCGTCAGGATCGCGGTCGTCCGGCGCGTCTGCCAATAGCGCAGGATGCGGCGCAGCGCTTCGGCGGCCTCCGCTTCCGCGCCGGCGATCTCCGCCTCCAGCGCGGCGATCCGCTCCTCGATCAGCGCCTTGCCGCGCGCGGTGACCAGGTTCGGTCCCGCGGGCAGCGGCAGCTCGAAGCGCGGCTCCTTGTGCTCTTCGTCGCTCTCGCGCCTGAACGCCACGCTCACCGCCATGCTCCCCTGATGTGCCGATTTCGGACGGCGGCGGCTTAACCACCTTTGCCGATGGGCAAAAACCTTAAGAACGCGTTAACATGCTCGCCATGCAACGCCGACTTGTCCTCACCAGCGAATCTGCCCGTCATCCGTTCCGCCGCGCGATGCCCCCGGCCGCGCCCGCGCCCGCGGTCGAGCGCGACGACGACAATGACGTGAAGCTCTTCCTGCTGAGCTTCGCCGCCTTCTTCACCTGCTTCTACACCTTTATCTTCTAATCGCAGGCGCGGTGGAGCTTCTGCGCCAGCCACGCCGAGACGAGGCACATCCCCGCGACCAGGAACAGCATGTCCTCCGGCGTCACGCCTGCTGAGCTGATCCCGATCACCGCGGCCGCGCCCACCGTCATCGCCAGCGCGTTGACGACATTGTTCGCCGCCACCGTCCGCGCGGTCTGATCCTTTTCGACCGTGGTCGTCAGAAAGGCGTAGAGCGGCACCACGAACATGCCCCCGGTCACCGCAATCGCGAGCAGCACCAGCAGCAGCGGCGCCGCGAGCGGCTGCGCGATGAATTCGGTCCAGCCGTAGAATTCGCCCTCGGCCGCGGGCGTCCAGGCCCGCACGATCAGCGAGAACAGGACCACGAACACCCCCATCGCGACCACCGACACCGGCGAATATCGCGCCGAGATCTTGCCCTTCAGCAGCGTGTTGATCACCACCGATCCGATCGCGATGCCGATCGACAGGGTGGCGGTGAACAGGCTGGCGACGTTCTGGGTCGCGGTCAGCAGGTTCTTCACCAGCGGCGGAAAGATGATGATCAGCACCGCGCCGATCGTCCAGAAGAAGCTGATCGAGCAGATCGCGAGAAACAGCCGCGGGATGTGCATCGTGCCCGAAACCAGCCGCCACGACGCGGTGAACGGGTTGTAGTTGATGGCGAGTCGGCCACCCTGCGGCGGCGCGGGCGGCACCCGCCGGCCAGACCACCAGCCGACCAGCGCGACCAGCATCACCCCGGCGGCGGCCGCGTTGCTGGAGATGTACCCCGCGATGATCGTGCCGAGCAGGATCGCGAGATAGGTCCCCGCCTCGACCAGTCCCGTCCCGCCCAGCACGTCGTCGGGCTCCAGATGCTGCGGCAGGATCGCGTATTTGATCGGGCCGAAGAAGGTCGAATGAACGCCCAGCAGGAACACCGCGCCCAGCATCAGCCCGATCGACAGATTGGTGTAGCCGAGCTGCGCCAGCACCAGCCCGCTCGCGCCGACGGCCATGATCGCGATCTCCGCGGACTTCACCAGCCGGATGATCCTGGCCTTGTCGTGCGTGTCGGCGAGCTGTCCGGCGAGCGCGGAGAACAGCAGGAACGGCAGCGTCGACAGGCCCGTCGCGACCGCGTTGAAGCCTTGCTCGACCTCCGGATCGCTGAAGATGCTGTACGTCGCGAACAGCACCATCGCCTGCTTGAACAGATTGTCGTTGAACGCGCCGAGGAATTGCGTGGTGAACAGGGGCAGGAAGCGGCGGCGCTTCAGGAGCCCCAGGGCATTGATCATGGGGCGGATTGTCCGGCCGTTGCAAAAACGCGCCCATAGCCCAGCGCGGCCGTGACCGCTACCGCCCGATTCCGGTTCCGCCTTCGCGCAGAGCGCGTTAGGGAGGCGTGTCATGCTGACGCTGCCCAATCTGCTCACGCTGTCGCGGATCGTCGCCATTCCGCTGCTCGCGGGGCTGCTGTGGTGGCCTCAATGGCCCGCGGGCTACGGGATCGCGTTCGCGCTCTACTGCCTGATGGGCGTCACCGATTATTTCGACGGCTATCTGGCGCGTTCTAACGGCGCGGTGTCGCGGCTCGGCATCTTTCTCGATCCGATCGCGGACAAGATCATGGTCGCGGCGGTGATCCTGCTGCTGGTCAGGAGCGGCGACATCCCGGGCGTCCACGTCATCGCCGCGCTGGTGATCCTGCTGCGCGAGATCGCGGTGTCCGGCCTGCGCGAATTCCTTGCGCAGCTGCAGGTGTCGGTGCCGGTGTCGCAACTGGCGAAGTGGAAGACGATGCTGCAGCTCGTTTCGCTCGGCGCGCTGATCCTCGGCGGCGCGGCGCCTGCCGAACCCTGGATCGCGACCGTCGGGCTGGCGAGCCTGTGGGGCGCGGCGGCGCTGACGCTGATCACCGGCTGGGATTACCTGCGCGTCGGCCTGAAGCACATGGACTAGGTGCGCGTGCGGATGCTCTACGTCGCCTGGGTGCGCGAGCGCGTCGGCACGGGGCAGGAGGACGTGATGCCCCCCGCGGATGCGAAAACGGTCGCGGGCCTGGTCGACTGGCTGGCGGGAACGAGCGCGGGGCATGCGGAGGCGTTCGCCGACCGAACCAGGCTGCGCGCCGCGATCGACGGCGCCTTCGTGCCGCTCGATTCGCCGCTCGGCGACGCGGCCGAAGTCGCGATCTTCCCGCCGGTGACCGGGGGGTGATCCGGGTCGTCGTCGGGTGCGACGCGATCGACGCGGCGGCCGAGCTTGCGGAGGCCGAGGCGGCGGGGGCGGGCGCGGTGGCGACCTTCACCGGACTTGTGCGCGCCGACGCCAGCGAGGACGAGGGGGACGTCGACGTTCTCGAGCTCGAACATTGGCCGGGCGCGACCGAGCGCGCGCTCGCGGCGATCGCCGAAGCCGCGCGGCAGCGCTGGTCGTGCCTGCACCTGACGATCGTCCACCGGGTCGGCGCGATGCGGCCGGGCGAGCGCATCGTGTTCGTCGCCGCCGCCGCTCCGCACCGCGCCGCGGCGCTCGACGCCTGCGCCTATTGCATCGACCGGCTGAAGACCGACGCGCCCTTCTGGAAGCGCGAGACCCGCGACGGGGTCGCGCGCTGGGTGGATGCGCGGGGCGGTGATGAAGCGGCGGCGACGCGGTGGGATACGGGCGAGTAGAACCCGCTCAGCCGCGTCACCCTCACCCATCGCCGCTTCGCGTCTCTCCCTCTCCCGCTGGGAGAGGGAAGGGGCCCGCGACCGTAGGTCGTGGGAAGGGTGAGGGTGACGGGGAAGTTCTACCCCAATCTCGGCACCAGCACCCCGTTCACCACATGCACGACCCCGTTCGCCTGGCGTACGTCGCCCGTCTCGACATAGCTCTTGTTCCCGCCCACGTCGGTCAGCGTCAGGTGCCCCTCGGTCACCGACAGCGTCAGCGGATCGCCCTGCACCGTGGTCAGCGTCGCGGTCCCGCCGCCCGCGGCCACCCGCGCGGACAGGTCCGCGGCGGTCAGCGCGCCCGGGACGACATGAGAGGTCAGCAGCTTGGTCTGCGACGCCTTGTTCTCGGGCTTGAGCAAGGCGTCCACCGTGCCCGGCGCGAGGCGGGCGAAGGCGGCGTCGGTCGGCGCGAAGACGGTGAACGGCCCGGGCCCCGACAGCGTCTCGACCAGCCCCGCCGCGGTCACCGCCTTGACCAGCGTCGTCAGGTTGGGCGCGGCCGCCGCGTTGGCGGCGATCGTCCGGTCGGCGGGCATCGCCGCGCCGCCGACGCTGGGGTTGACGGGCGCGGGCGCCGCGGCCGGAGCGGGCGGGGGCGCGTCGTCCTTGCCCGAGGAACAGCCCGCAAGCGCGAGCAGGGCCGAAGCGGCGGCTGCGTAAGTCTTCATGGAGCGGACTACCCGCGGACGCGCCGCTTGGTTCCTCAACCGTCGCGCGCGCCCGCCAGCACGTCGGCCAGGAGCTGAAAGTCGCGCTCGCGCGGAGAAGCGCGCCGCCACACCAGCGCGATCCGCCGCGCGGCGTCCTCTCCCGCGATCGGCCGCGCCACGACGCTGCTGTGATCGAGGATCCCGGCGCGGATCGCCATTTCCGGCAGTATGGTGATGCCCAGCCCGTTGTCGACCATCTGCGTGATCGTATGGAGCGAGGTGCCGAGCATCGCCGCCTCCGCGCGTCCCCCCGCGCTGTCGCACGCGGCGAGCGCATGGTCCTTCAGGCAATGCCCGTCCTCCAGCAGCAGCAGCCGCTTGGCGTCGATCGTCGCGGGCGGAATGGCCGGCGGCGCGTCGCTTTCGTCGCCCTGGAACGCGACGAACAGCGGATCGTCGAACAGCACCCGCTTCGCGACGTCGCCGCACGGATAAGGGAGCGCCAGCAGCACGCAATCGGCGCGGCCGTTCGCCAGCGCCTCGCACGCCGCGCCGCTCGGCTCCTCGCGCAGGAACAGCTTCAGCTCGGGATAATCCCTCCGCAGCCGCGGCAGCACGCGGGGGAGGAGAAAGGGCGCGATCGTCGGAATGACGCTCATCCGCATCTCGCCCGACAGCGGCCGCCCCGCGGCGCGCGCCATGTCGCCCAGCTCCTCCGCCTCGCGCAGCACCCGGCGCGCCTTGTCGCCGATCCGCCCGCCGACGGGGGTGAAGCGGACGACGCGCCGCGTCCGCTCGACCAGGGTCACGCCGATCAGCGTCTCCAGTTCGCGGATCCCCGCCGACAGCGTCGACTGGCTGACATGGCACGCCTTCGCCGCGCGGCCGAAATGGCCGTGGTCGTGCAGCGACACGAGATATTGCAGCTGCTTCAGCGTCGGCAGATAGGTCTGCGCCATGCCGCCGCGGCCTATCTCACCCGCCGATCGCGCGCCACAGACCGAACAGGCTCGTCGCGATCAGGATGACGCCGACCAGCGCCATCAGCGGCGGCGCGGGCACCCGCTTCGCCAGGATCGCACCGAACGGCGCGGCGATCACCCCACCGATCAACAGCCCGACCGTGGCGAGGGTGAACGCCTCCCATCCCAGCTGGGTAATGAAGGTGGCGGAGATCGTCGCGGTCAAAAAGAACTCGGCGGTGTTGACCGTGCCGATCGTGAAGCGCGGGTGCGCGCCCTGAACCAGCAGGTTGGAGGTGACCACCGCGCCCCAGCCGCCGCCGCCCGCCGCATCGAGAAATCCGCCGACCAGCCCCAGCGGTTCGACGACGCGCGGCTTCTTCGGGTTTGGCTTGTGCCCCGATCGCCACAGCAGATAACCGCCGATCGCGGCGAGATAGGCCAGGATGAACGGCTTGGCCGTCTCCGCATCGACGTTGGACAGGACATAGGCGCCCAGGATCCCGCCGATCATGCCCGGGATGACCAGGCGAAAGAACAGCCGCCAGTCGACGTTCTTGTGCAGCGCGTGGCTGATCCCCGAAACCGCGGTGGTGAACGTCTCCACGGTGTGGACGCCCGCCGAAGCCGCCGCAGGCGGCACGCCGATCCACAACAGCATCGTGTTGGAGATCGTGCCGAACGCCATCCCGAGCGCCCCGTCCACCACCTGCGCCGCGAACCCGACAAGGATGAACGGCGCGACCGCCTCGAGCGTGGAAAGATCCATGATGCTCCCGTGCCTGCCGCGACGATTCCCCACAAGCAAGATAGACTTTACCGCGGTGCGTCCTGGCGCGCGGCAACGCCATGGAGGTTGCCGCGCGCCCGCGCGCTTCCTAGATCGTTGAGCTGAACAGGGGACCCGAACGTGGCCGGACGACTCGCCGCTTATCTCGACTCGATCCGCGCACGCGATCCGGCTCCGCATTCACGTCTGGAGGTGCTGACCTATCCGGGCGTCTGGGCGCTCGCATGGCACCGGGTCGCGCACCGGTTGTACGCCAAGCGCTTCTTCTTCCTCGCGCGCCTGATCAACCATTGGTCGCGCGCCACCACCGCGATCGACATCCATCCGGGCGCGAAGATCGGCAAGCGCTTCTTCATCGACCACGGCTTTGTCGTGATCGGCGAAACCGCGGAGATCGGCGACGACGTGACGATCTCCCAATGCGTCACGCTGGGCGGCACCAGCCCCGACAACGGCGTCGCGGGCAAACGGCATCCGACGCTGCTGGACGGCGCGATCGTCGGATCGGGCGCGCAGGTGCTGGGGCCGATCACGGTCGGCGCGCGCGCGCGGATCGGCGCGAACGCGGTCGTGACCAAAGACGTGCCGGAGGGGGCGGTGATGGTCGGCATCCCCGCGCGCGCGACGGTCATCGAGGGCGGGCAGGCGGGCGAGAAGAAGTTCGTGCCCTACGGAACGCCGTGTAGCGAATCGTTCGACCCGCAAACGCAGAAGGTCGAGCTGCTCCGCTGCGAGCTGGAGCAGATGCGCAAGCGGCTCGACGCGCTGCTGGAGGAGCGTGGCCTTGAAAATACGGGCGAAGGGGAGCGTGACCGCGCCTGATGGGGGTCGTCACGCCTTTTCCGACGCCGCTCAAGGGCGCGCAGGTCGGCTTCGAACGCGCCGAGCTCACCCGCATTCTCGACCTCTACGGCCGGATGGTCGCCGCCGGGCATTGGCGCGACTATGCGATGGACCTGAACGCCGACGCCGCGATCTTCGCCGCCTTCCGCCGCGCCGCCGAACGTCCCGAATACCGCATCGAGAAACGCCCCGCGCTGCGGCTGCGCCAGGGCATGTGGGCGCTTGTCGGCGAAGGCGGCGCGGTGTTGAAGCGCGGGCACGAGCTGGGGCCGGTGCTCGCGCCGGTGGAGCGACGATTGATGAAGCTGGTGGAGGGCTGACCGAACTCTTCGGCGCTGTCCTACAACCGCCCTGCCGTGCGAACACACCACGCGACTCGGCGCAAACCGCGCCCGCTCTTTCTCACCTGCGCGCATCGCTTGCAGCCGCAATCCGGTGCGCGCGAATAAACGCGATATGCGGCAACTTCGCCAACTTCGGGCGATCGGCCGACCCCTGTAGGATGCAAGCCTTCAGTGGCCTTTCGACAGGGAACGCGACCCTTAACCCTGAAGCACCTTGCCGATCAGCATCGCCTGTTCGGCCCCCGAACGCGGGACGATCTCGCCTGAGCGGTCGGCGATCGCCTCCCAGCTCGCCGCCACACCCTCGGGCGACAGGTCGCCGCCGGTCAGCGCCTTACCCGGCGTGAGCGTGACATAGGCTGACTGGAACACGCCTGCGCCCGCGCCCAGGATCGCGCCGGTGGGGGCGTCCTCCGACACCAGGTACAGCGCGCCGGGCATGACCTTGTCCGGCGCGAACGCCTTGAACGCCTCGTCGGGAAACAGGCCTTCGGTCATGCGGGTACCCGCGGTCGGGGCGATCGTGTTGACCCGGATGTCGTTCTTGGCCCCTTCGAGCGCGAGCGTCTTGGCGAGCCCGACCAGGCCCATCTTCGCCGCGCCGTAGTTCGCCTGGCCGAACTTGCCGAACAGCCCGGTCGACGACGCGGTCATCAGGACGCGGCCGTAATTCTGCTGCCGCATCTGCTCCCAGCACGCCTTGGTCGCATAGGCCGAACCCAACAGGTGGACGCGGACCACGAACTCGAAGTCGGCGGGCTCCATCTTGGCGAAGGTCTTGTCGCGCAGCACGCCCGCGTTGTTGATCAGGATGTGGACTCCGCCCCAGCGCGCCACCGCGCGCGCGACCATCGCGGCCATCTGGTCGTAATCGGCGACGCTGCCGCCGTCGGCCATCGCCTCGCCGCCCGCCGCCTCAATCTCGGCGACGACCTGGAGCGCCGCATCCGACTGGCCGACGCCGTCGCGCGCCGCGCCCAGATCGTTGACGACGACGCGAGCGCCGCGGCGGGCGAGCTCCAGCGCATATTCGCGGCCCAGGCCGCCGCCCGCGCCGGTGACGATCGCGACTTTCCCGTCGAAGCGGATAGGCATGATAACGGGCGCTCCCTGCGTTGCGGAAGCGCCCGTCCCTAAACTTTCAGGTCAGCCGCGCAAGCGGATCAGCGTCCGCCGCGCTGCATGCACTTGTCGTACTGGCCCTTCTTGCAGATCGGATACCTCGCGAGCGGCGCGGGGGCGGGATAGGCCTCCGACGGCGACGGCGCGGCGCGGAAGGTCGGGGTGACGCCCGGCTGCATCGTGCCCGTCATCGCGGGCTGCGAGGGCTGGTAACCGCCCATCGGGGTCGAACCGTCGGTAGAACCCATCGTGCCGCCCGTCGTGGGAGTGGACATGGTCTGGCCCTGCGTCGTCATGCCCCTGGACGCATCGTTCATCGGCGCCTGGGTCCCCGCGGGGGCGGAAGGCGACGATGCGCCGGGAGCCGGGGTCGTCGCAGGGTCGCTCGTCTGGGCGGGATCGGCCGTGGTCGGCGTGGCGGCGCCAGGGGCCTGCATGTCCGCGCCGCCGGTCGGCGGGGTGGCGGTCTGCGCCAGCGCGGGAACGGCCAGCATCGCGGTCGCGGCCAAGAGGATGAGCTTCATCGCGGGTCTCCTAAGGAATGTCGGTACGCCATCGCACCAGCGCCCCGGTCAAACGCCCGTGTGCGGTGTTGGGTCCGTTGTTTCGCAACCGCCCCGCCGCACGACGAAGCGCCGCCGCTATTCGCTCGCGTCGAGCGAATAGCCCGCCGAGCGGACGGTGCGGATCACGTCCGGGCGATCGCCGACGTTGATCGCCTTGCGCAATCGGCGGATGTGGACGTCGACGGTGCGCGCTTCGATGTCCGAATCGTGCCCCCAGACCGCGTCGAGCAGCCGTTCGCGCGAGAACACCCAGCCTGGATGCTCCAGGAAGTGCTTCAGCAGCCGGAACTCGGTGGGGCCGAGCGGCACCGTTTCGCCGCCGCGCTTCACCTTGTGGCCGACCGTGTCCATCTCGATGTCGCCATAGGTGAGCGCCTCGCCCGCAAGCGCGGGCCGGACGCGGCGCAGCACCGCGCCGATGCGGGCGACCAGCTCGCGCGGGGAGAAGGGCTTGGTGACGTAATCGTCGGCCCCGGTCTCCAGCCCGCGGACGCGGTCCTCCTCTTCGCCGCGCGCGGTGAGCATGATGCTCGGCACGTTGGCGGTCTCGGGCGCGCGGCGCAGCCGGCGGCAGACCTCGATTCCGGACAGTCCCTCGACCATCCAGTCGAGCAGCACGATGTCGGGCGCGCGTTCGCGGGCGAGCAGCAGCGCCTCCTCGCCGTCGGGGGTGTGCGCGACGTCGAAGTCCTCGCGCTTGAAGGTGTAGACGAGCAGTTCGGCCAGAGCGGCGTCGTCCTCGACCAGCAGCATGGTGGCGCGCGCCATGTCAGCCCTTTGCGCGTCGGTTCAGCGATGCTGGACCGAATTCGGGATCGCCGCCGCGTTCGCGGTCGGCCATGGGAGCGCCGGTGGCCGCGAAATAGACCATCTCGGCGACGTTGGTCGCATGATCCCCGATCCGCTCCAGGTTCTTGGCGACGAACAGCAGGTGCGCGACCTGGCTGATCGTCTTGGGGTTCTCGACCATGTAGGTGACGAGGGTGCGGAAGATCGAATCGTAGAAGTCGTCGAGCGCGAGGTCGCTGTCGCAGACCCCTACCGCCGCCTCGGCGTCGCGCGCGGCGAAAGCGTCGAGCGCGTCGCGAACCATCTCGGACGCCATCCGGCCCATCGCGGGCAGGATCGAGACGGGCTCGATCCGGTGTTCGCCGTCGATCAGCGGAACCCGGCGCGCGATGTTCTTCGCGTAGTCGCCGATCCGCTCCACGACGCCGGCGATCTTCAGCGCGGCGACGACCTCGCGCAGATCGACCGCCATCGGCGCGCGCAACGCGATCACCTGCACCGCGAGCCGCTCGACCTCGGCCTGCAGCGCGTCGATCGCCTTGTCGGCGGCGCGCACCTCCGCGGCAAGTTCGGGGTCGTTGCGCGCGAGCGCCTTCATCGCGCGCGCGATCGCGTCCTCGGCGAGCCCGCCCATCTGCGAGATTAGCCCGCGCAGGCGGCCGATGTCGGCGTCGAACGCCTTGACGGTATGTTCGGTCACTAACCGTACCTTCCGGTGATATAGTCGCGGGTGCGGGTCTCGCGCGGGTTGGTGAACAGCTCGGACGTCGCGCCGTATTCGACCAGCGTGCCGAGGTGAAAAAAGGCGGCAAGTCGTTTACCCTTCTTTACGCAGGCATAAGTCTTATTATCAACAACTCTTTTTCGCCCAGCAATTTTGCATGCGGTATTTTCAACGTTATTAACAGCGCCGTTATTAACGAG
>SXGT01392439.1_pt1 | contig 23995 bp, 21 predicted proteins | sample 3176221 | NCBI WGS metagenome assembly SXGT01 (sample SAMN11356862, study PRJNA531348) | freshwater metagenome | isolation source: freshwater sample F1-120 | place: China: Fuxian Lake, Yuxi | collected 2017-12-25
CGCAGTTGCTGGGGTGTTTTGGGTTTCTCGATCTCGCACATTCGCATGCATTTATTTATGGCGACGGATAAATAAATGCAGGAAAACACAGCAGAGAAGGAGACCACAGATGAGATTTATGGAAATTGCCAACCCTGAGGATCAGCTGGCACTTTGGAGGCTGATATCTGACAACGTGTAGGGCGCATTTGCGCAGCAGCAGCCACAACCACAACCACAAGCCACCACGGCACCCGTGCAGACAGCAACCCTGGGTCAGGGCAGGGCGGCGCTGCCCCCCAAACCACTGGAAAAGCACATAACCAAGGTCACAACAAAAACGGCGTCTAAATCTCAGCCCAAGGCCAAGGCTCGAGCAGCCAAGCCTAAACGTGCACCCATGGCCCCAGCACCCAAGCCACTGCCTAAACCCCAGGCTCAGCAGCTGTCACCGACCCAGGCTTCAAAACAGCAGAGCCAGCAGCATCAACAATTGGCTCAGCACCTGCATAAAGAGATCAACAAGTCTAACCCCCAGCAAAGAACCTACCCCCAGCCAGCAACCGCATTCCCCAAACCCGTGACCCCCATCGAGCCCAGGACTGATGGCTATGACTAGAGGGACAAGGATGAACTGGTCCTGCACTCACGTGCCCAGCACCCATTCAAAACAACAAGTCAGATAAAAAGTGCGTTATCGGGTCAAAAGCGCGGTTTTTAGGCCGCCATACAGGCGCGATTTTGAACCGGGATCGCGGTCATGACAGGCATAGCGCAAATGGTTACGCCACCGGTTTCTTGACCCTGACCCTTTTGGGAGCCAAAGCAGATTTGACCCAGGCGCCAGCTTTGACTGCCCCACTATTGGCGGTGGCTATCCCGAGCCCAGCAACGGGTTCGAGGTCACTGCGCAGGGCCACAGGACGTCGGCACAGACTGGTTCAATTTGGCGTCGGCGCCAACAGTCCTGTCTCACTAAAGCGCCAGGACCGAATTGTCTCGGATTGTTGTTTTGATCATACGGGGGCAACGCGCTGTTGGTGTGAACCGGGGAGTCAGAGCCATTGTGCTGGCGGTTCTATTCCGGCTTTATACCAGCGGTCTTGATGACCCGCACCCAGGTGTCTAGTTCGGACTTGACGAAAGCGGTGTAGTGCTTGCTGCCCTGGGGCGGCACGACAAAACCGACCGAAGTCATGCGCTGGCGGATGGTGTCTGACTGCATGGCCTGCGAGATGGCGGCTTCGAGCTTGTCGACCACCGCCTGTGGCGTGCCCTTGGCCACCGACATGCCGGACCAGGACAGAGCCTCAAAACCTTTGTAGCCAGATTCAGCGATGGTTGGCACGTCCGGGTAGAGCGAGTCGCGCGCTGCACTGCTCACCGCAATGGCCCGCATCTTGCCAGCGCGCACGTGGGTCAGTGCCGCGTCTCCGTTGGTAAACATCACGGGGATCACGCCAGCCAGCAGGTCGATGAGCATGGGGCCACCGCCCTTGTACGGGATGCCCGTGAGTTCAAGCCCGGCGGTTTGTTTGAACAATTCCATCGCCATGTGGCCAGAGGCCGCATGGATAAAACCGTAGTCGAGTTTGCCGGGGTTCTTCTTGGCGTAGTCAACGATGTCTTTAATGGTCTTGTAGGGGGTTGAGGGATGCACCACCAGTACGTTGGGGCCCGAGTGCACCTGCGAGAGGTGGATGAAGTCGCTCATCGAGTTGTAGCGCAAATTAGGGTCCAGCCCGTGGGCCACCGCACTTTGGCCGACGCCGGTCTGAATCAGGGTGTAGCCGTCAGCCGGCAATTTCAGGGCCCGCTCAACGCCAATGGTGCCACCAGCGCCACCAATGTTCTCCACCACAAAGGGCTGCTTGAGACTCTTGCTGAGTTCGTCGGCCAGCATTCTGGCCATCACATCACTGGTCCCGCCGGGCGGAAAGGCCACGACCACTTTGACCGGCTTGCTGGGGTAGTCGGTTTGGGCCCAGGCCGGACAACTGCCCAGCATTAAAAAAACCGAGAGAAACGCGGATTGCAGCAAACTAAAGCGCCGGGTTGACATAGGTGTTCTCCTGAGTTGTTGGTGGGCCAAACCCAAAGGCTAGCACAGACAGGGGCCTGCGGCCCGGCGGGCATTTGCCGCAAGCCAAGTGGCGCGAGGCAGTTTGTCAATGCCTGGCGCCAAGTTGAACAAGCTAGATCGTAAAATACAGCTGGTTTTTTTCCACGCGCCTCAAACACCAAAATCCGGACACGCCCTCTAATATGACAAGCATCCCCCGCCTAGCCACCCTCGCGCTCGCCTCCGGCCTGCTGTGCACACAAAACCTCGCATGGGCCGACAACACGGTCACCGCAGCGGCGGCCAAAGAGGCGGGGGCGGTGGTGACGCCCTCAGGCCTGGTCTACCGTTCGCTCAAAGACGGCACGGGCGCCAGCCCCAGCGCCTCGGACAAAGTCAAGGTTCACTACCGCGGCACTTTTCCTGATGGCCGCGAGTTCGACAGTTCTTACAAGCGCAACGAGGCCATTGAATTTCCCCTGAGCGGGGTCATCAAATGCTGGACCGAGGGCGTGCAGCGCATGAAAGTGGGCGGTAAAGCCAAGCTGGCCTGCCCGCCAGAAATTGCCTACGGCGAGCGCGGCGCCGGCGGGGTGATACCCCCAAAGGCCACCCTGTTGTTTGAGGTAGAACTACTGGCCATCAACGGCAAGTAGCATGGGCTCAGCCATCAGCCTGGCCTCGGTGCTGATGCTGGGCCTGTTGGCAGGCACCGTGGGCGGCGTGGTCGGGTTTGGCACATCCATCATGCTGATGCCGGCGTTGGTGCTGGTGTTCGGCCCGCGTGAGGCGGTGCCCATCATGGCGATTGCGGCGATTTTTGCAAACGCCGGGCGGGTGCTGGCCTGGTGGCGCGACGTCGACTGGCGCGTCACGGCCGCCTACAGCTTCACCGCCATACCGGCTGCGATTCTGGGCGTTCGAACTTTGCTGAGCCTAGAGCCGGGCCTGGTCGAGCTGCTAATCGGGCTTTTTTTCATCGGCATGATTAGGCTGCGCCGCTGGATCGCGCGCCAGCAATGGGTGATGCGCCTGTGGCACATGGCCGCCGTGGGCGCGGTCATCGGCTATGTGACCGGCGTGGTGGTGAGTACCGGGCCTATCAATGCGCCCTTTTTTTTGGCCTACGGGCTGGTCAAGGGCGCCTACCTGGGCACCGAGGCCATGGGCTCGCTGGCGGTTTACGGGGCCAAAGCCCTCACCTTTCGGGCGTTCGATGCGCTGCCGCTTGCCACGCTGACACGGGGGCTGGTGATTGGCGCCTCCTTGATGGCCGGCGCATTTATCGCCAAACGACTGGTGCTGCGCATCGATGCGACCCGCTTTGAGCTGCTGATGGACGCCCTGCTGTTGGTCGCAGGCCTGAGTATGCTCGGGTCCGCCGTGCAAACGGTGGCCTCCTGAGCACTGCTGCGGACGGGTTCCCGCTCAGGCTGCCAGCGGGTCTTCTTGCATGGCTTCCAGCTGCTCTTCAAGCATTTGCACCTGACCCTGCCAATAGTCGCTAGACCCAAACCAGGGAAAGTTGATGGGGAAGGCCGGGTCTTGCCAGCGGCGCGCCAACCAGGCGCTGTAATGAATCAAGCGCAGAGTGCGCAGCGGCTCTATCAGGGCGAGTTCGCGTCGGTCAAATTCCCGAAACTGTTCGTAGCCGTCCAGCAGCGCGCCGAGTTGGCGGCTGCGTTGTTGCCGATCACCGCTGAGCAGCATCCACAGGTCTTGCACGGCCGGGCCGGTGCGGGCGTCGTCGAGGTCAACAAAGTGCGGGCCAGGGCCGGCGGTGGCAGGCACATCGAGCGGCGTCCACAAAATATTGCCGGGGTGGCAGTCACCATGCAGGCGCAGGCGCTGGATGGCAGCCCTGCCAGCGTCTTTAGGGGCTCCAGACATCTGGGCCGCCGCCCCTTGCAGGACCGGGTAGGCCGCTATCACCTCGAGCGCCTGTTGCACGGTACGCGCCCAGGCAGACTGCACGTCCAGCGGCAACCGGTCGTTGGCCAACAGCCAGTCGCGCGACTCGGTGCCAAAACTGTGCAAATCCAGGGCCGGCCGGCAAGCAAAAGGCCGCGCTGCGCCCACGCTGTGAATTCGAGCTAAAAATCGGCCTATCCATTCCAACACATCGGCATCATCGAGCTCCGGCGCCCGACCACCACGGCGCGGGCTGACACTGAAAGCAAAGTCGCCAAATTGGTGCAAGGTTCGCCCCTGCAGTAGCAGGGGGCCAACCGCCGGGATTTCGGCGGCCATCAGTTCGGCGGCCAGAGCATGCTCTTCGAGTATTTGCGCCTCGCTCCAGCGCTGCGGGCGGTAAAACTTGGCCACCACCGCCTGGGCGTCCTCCAGATGCACCTGGTAAACCCGGTTCTCGTAGGAACTCAACGCCAACAGCCGGCCGTCGCCATACAGACCCACACTGGCCAGCGCGTCCATCACCAGGTCTGGTGTCAGGGTCTCGAAGGTATGTAGTGCTACGGGAGGCGATTTGGCAGGCATCAAGACATTGTCGTGCCTGTGTTGTTTCGATCAATCGCCGGCTAAAAATCTCTGAAAACGCCCGCACAAATGACCAGGGTCAGCCTCAAAGCCGTCTCGCCTCTTGCTCGGGAAAAGGACGCCGCCGATACAGCGATTGATCATTGAACTATTGATCATCAAAGCAGGAGCCAGCGTCATAGTGGATCTGGTCCGCAACGGCCATGACGACTTGCATACTGCGCTCGAAGTTGGGTATGACCTGGTCATTTGGAACGGGGAAAAGGATGCGTAATTCACGCGAGTTTTTTGACGAAAAAATTTTACTCAATGCGCTGAGTAAAATTACTCAGCTAGACAAGTAAATAAAAATGACCATCGAACGCAAGAGACTTATCCCGCTGGTTGCTCGGCTGCAAGAGCCCCGGCGGTTTTTGCAAGTAGTGGCTGGCCCACGCCAAGTGGGCAAAACTACGCTGGTGCGGCAGGCACTGGAGCGCTTGCAGCGCGGTACACAAGCCAGCCCAGCCACCGCCCCACAAACGCAGCACAGCGCCAGTGCTGACGGCCCCGGCTTGCAAGGCCGAATTTGGCTTGGCACCCAATGGCAGGTAGCCCGAGCGCTAGCCGCCCAAGCTGGCAGCTGCGTGTTGGTGCTCGACGAAATCCAGAAGGTGTCCAACTGGACCGAAGAAGTCAAACGCCTGTGGGACGAAGACACTGCCGCTGGGTGCGATGTGCGCGTGGTCATCCTTGGCTCGGCTCCCCTGCTGATCGCCCGGGGCTTGAGCGAAAGCATGGCCGGGCGCTTTGAGATAACTCGCCTGGGCCATTGGCGTTACGCCGAAATGCGCGACGCATTTGGCTTTAGCCTGGAGCAGTTCATCTTTTATGGCGGCTACCCCGGCGCCGCCCCACTGGTGCATGACGAAACCCGCTGGGCCGCCTATGTGAGCGACGCCCTGATCGAAACCACCATCAGCAAAGACGTGCTGTTGATGGCGCCGGTACAAAAACCCGCGCTGCTGCGCCGAGTGTTTGACCTGGCCTGCGTGTACAGCGGCCAAATACTGAGCTACCAAAAAATGCTGGGCCAGCTCGACGACGCGGGCAACACCACCACCCTCGCCCACTACCTGGACCTGCTTGAGGGCGCTGGCATGGCCTGCGGCCTGCCCAAATACATGGGCCAAGTGGTGCGCCAGCGGGCATCCAGCCCCAAGCTGCAAGTGTTCAACAATGCCCTGATGGGCTGCCACTGGGTCGCGCAAGGCTTGGGCCTGAAAGCCGCGCAATTACGCCCCGATGTGTGGGGCCAACTCGCAGAAAGCGCCGTAGGCACCGAACTGCTGGCCCGGCACCTGACGCACAGTAGCCGCCACCCCATCATCCATTACTGGAACAACGGCCAAAAGGAAGTGGACTACGTGCTTCGAGATGGCCCAACGCTGCAGGCGCTGGAAGTCAAAAGCGGCCATAACCTGGGCAACGTGTCGGGCCTGAGCGCGTTTTTGCAGCAGTTTGCGCATGCGCAGCCACTGGTCATCGGCACCGGGGGCATGCAGCTGGATTTGTGGCTGCAAAGCTGAGTCGCTACCCCGACGGGGCCTACGCGTCCTGTGTATTCTATGTGTTGTATGGCGCGGGCAGCGTCACCACCAAAGCGAAACTCTGGACTTCGGGTGTGAATGACCGAAAGCTCGCCGGCCTGGGTTTGGGTTTGCGCTATTCGCGCACTACCTGGGGCTTGGATGCCGTGGTGGCCTGGCGCGACCAGGGGGTAAACCGACATCGAACACCTCCGCTGCCGATCCGCTGGCGTGGCTGGGTCAGCCTGACTGAGTCGCCTGACTGGGTCGCCTTGCCAAAGCCCGGGTCTCTTGCTAACATTAGTCTAGTTAAGAAAGTAAGCGAGACACAATTTGACTGACACAGACAACCCCCTGCTCGGGACTTGGCACTTGCTGCGTTGGGCTATCCAATATGGCGATGGCAGGCCGGACAGCCTACCCTACGGTGCTGACGCCACGGGCCTGATTTGCTACACCCATGATGGCAGCATGAGCGCCTGCATTGCCGCAGCAGCACGCGCCCGGCTGTCGTCCCGCAGTGTTCGCAGCGCCCCCGTGCCAGAGCGCTTGGCGGCATTCGAGAGCTTTTTTCAATATGCTGGGCGTTACCGCATTGAACCCAAGGGCGATGGTCAGCGTGTGGTGCACAGCGTGACGCATGCGCTGAACCCCAATTTTGTCGGCACCGAGCAGATCCGGGACATCGATCTGTCAGTGCCGGGGAGCTTGACCTTGTTGGCCAGCGACCTGTTGCCAGGCACCCAGATCGCCAGACACCACCGACTCCAGTGGCAACGCAGGCCCGTGCCATGAAGCACTTTGAGACGCACCGAGCGCGGTTTGAGCGGGCGCAGGTCGCCTGCGCGACGCGGGAATGCTGGAGCCCTTTCCCGGATATGCCCGCCAAATATCCCGATTCCGCCGCGGCACAGGCCCTCGGCCTAGCGGCATTCCGCGCCCACCTCGGCGGCGCAGGGGACAAAAGCTTTGTGCTTGACCAGCCCGGCAGGGTTGGCGAACAGGGCGAAGAAGTATCCCCGTATACCTGTCAAAAGCTGGGCATTGTCTACCCTCAGGCTGACCCGAACACCCTGTTTGATGCGGCTACGCGGGCCATCGGCAGTTGGTCTGGCGCGACCGTCGACACCCGCATCGGTGTGCTGATGGAGGTGGTGGACCGGCTCTACCAGGGCCACTTGTTCGAGATCACGCAGGCCGTCATGCACACCACGGGACAAAGCTTCAAGATAGCCTATGCCGGCTCGGGTGTCAATGCGCTTGACCGAGCAATAGAAACCCTGGTCTATGCACACCAGGCGCAGCATGCCGTGGCGCCCCAGGCCCGCTGGGAGCGCCAGTTTGGGTCTGCTCACATCGCGCTGGAAAAAACCTACCGGCTGGTGCCGCGCGGTGTGGCGGTCTGCTTTAGCTGTGCTAGTTTTCCCACCTGGAACGCTTGGCCCTCGATGATGGCCAGCCTGGCCACCGGCAACGCCGTGATCGTCAAGCCGCACCCTGCCACGGTGCTGCCCATGGCAATTTCGGTCGGCGTGTTCCGACGGGTACTTCAGGCAGCCGGGTTTGACCCCAACCTGGTGACTCTGGCCATTGACAGCACCGCCGAGCCGATCGGCAAACTGCTGGTCAAACACCCCAAAGTGGCGATGGTCGACTTCACCGGCAGCGTGCAGTTCGGCCAATGGATCGAGCGCAATGCCCATCCGGCGCTCAGCTTCACCGAAACCGCCGGCTGCAACACGGTGTTGCTGGAGTCGGTGGATGACCTTGACGCCGTGCTGCGCAGCCTGGCCACCACGCTGTGCCTGTTTAGCGCGCAAATGTGTACCAGCCCGCAAAACATTTATGTCCCGGCAAGCGGGGTGCGCACGCCCGATGGTTTGGTGAGTTTTGCCGAGGTCGGTGAGCGGCTGGCAGCGGCAGTCGCAACCCTAACGCGCGAACCCGCCAAGGCAGCCCTGATCTTGGCTGCGGTTCAGTCAGAGCAAACCCTGGCGCTGCTCAAGCACATGCAGGTCCAAGGCGCACAGCGCGGTGAAGTGCTGCTGGCGCCCAAACCCTATGCGCACCCCGAGTTTGCGCAAGCCCGCACCAGCACACCGCTGATGCTCAGGGTCAGCACGGCCGAACGCGATCTGTATGGCCAAGAGCGCTTCGGGCCGATCAGTTTTGTGATCGCCTGCAACGACGCTGCTGATGCGCTGGCCCAGGCCAGCCGCGATGTGTGTGAGTTCGGCGGCCTTACAGCCTTTGTGTATTCCACCGACGAGTCCTACATCGACCAAGCACAACTCGCCTACGCGCAAGCTGGCGCTCAACTCACCATCAACCTGACTGGCGCCATGCCGCTCAATTTTGCAGCCGCCTACAGTGACTACCATGTCACCGGGTTGAATCCGGCCGGCAATGCCGCCCTGACGCATCTGGCCTTTGTGGCCAACCGCTTCTGCGTGAGCCAGTCGCGCCGACCCGCCCGCGCCAAGCAAGAGACTGAGCCAAACTGAAGGAAAACCCCATGGGCCACAACGACATCCCAGTTCTCAGCGGCGGCTTTGCGCCGGTGCAGCAAGAGCTGACGCTTGACCTGACCGATATCGAGGGCGAAATCCCAAAAGACCTGACCGGCATGTATGTGCGAAACGGCCCGAACCGCCGCTTCGAGGCGCCCGGCCGCTACCACTGGTTCGACGGCGACGGCATGCTGCATGCGGTGCGTTTCGCCAACGGCAAAGCCCAATACCAAAACCGCTGGGTCATGACCGACAGCCTGCAAGAAGAAATTGGTGCGGGCGCCGCGCTGTGGCAGGGTATCAAGGACCCGCCCCGCAAGGACCGGCCCGACATGCCGGTCAAAAACACATCGAATACCGATGTGAAGTATTACGCCGGCCACCTGGTGTCCATGTGGTACTTGGGTGGCTCGGTCTACCAGTGCCGCCCAAACGACCTGTCCACCGTCGGCCGGCTGCCGGTGGACCCGCGGCTGATGGGTCTGCCGATCTCGGCCCATTCCAAGGTCGATGAGCGCACCGGCGAGTTCCTGTTTTTTGCCTATGGCAAAGAGGCTCCCTACATGCACTATGGCGTGATGGACCGGCTGGGTCAGCTCAAGACCTTCATGCCGGTGCAGTTGCCCGGGCCGCGCCTGCCACACGACATGACGATCACGCCCAACTACACCATCTTGCACGACCTGCCGCTGTTTTACGACATGGACGCATTTGCCGCCGGCCGGCACAAGCTTAAGTTTCACCACACCCTGCCCTCGCGCTTTGGCGTGGTGCCGCGCCACGGCACACCGGACCAGATCCGCTGGTTTGAGGCCAATCCAACCTATATGTACCACGCGTCAAATGCCTGGGAAGAAGACGACGGCCAGGGCGGCACCGAGATCGTGATGACCGGTACTCCATTTAGGCTGCCCACCGACATCCGTGGCAAGGTCGATGTGGAGCGCTTCCCCAAGATGCTGGCCAACCTGGAGCATGACTTCATGTTCTACGAGTGGCGCTTCAACCTGCGCACCGGCCAGACCAAGGAGCGGGTGATCGACGACATCATCAACCAGGAATTTCCGGTGATCAACTCCTGGATGCAGGGCCACAAGACGCGCTACTCCTGGAACGTGCTCATGGGCCGCAGCAACCGCGCCGAAGACCCGCGCTTCTGTGGCTTCGCCCGCTATGACCTTGAAAAAGACAGCTGCACCACCTACCACGCCGGCGTGCACAAGTGGTTCAGCGAAGCCCCGTTCGCGCCTAAAGACAACTGGCAGGCCGAAGACGACGGTTATTTGGTCGGCTTCATGTGGGACGACCTGGGCAAGAGCTCCTGGGTCACCATTTTTGACGCGCACGACGTGGCGAAAGGCCCGGTCTGCCGCATCCGCCTGCCGCAACGCGTGCCCAACGGCTTTCATGCCACCTGGCTCAGCGGCGAACGCCTGGCGCGCGGCTACTGAGATGGTGCTGGTCAAGCCGGAGACCATCGCCGAGTACACCGAGAAAGGCTGGTGGGGCCAGCAAACCCTGTGGGATGTGTTTGTGCAGCAGGTCAGCGCGCGCGGTGATGCGGAGGCCGTGGTTGACTCCTGCAACCGCAGTGATTTCGCCCATGGTCCGCAGCAGCGCCTGAGCTGGCGCCAGCTGGCTGAGGACACTGACCGATTCAGCCTGGTGTTGTTGCAACAGGGCCTGCGCCGCGACGACATCGTGGTGGTGCACCTGCCCAACGGGGTGGAACAGTACCTGGTGTACCTGGCCTGCGCCCGGCTTGGGTTGGTGGTGACGCCAGTGCCAGTCCAGTACCGTGAACACGAGTTGACGCATATTCTGTCGATCACCGAAGCGGCCGCTGCCATCACCTTCACCCAGATCGGCCGCGCCGGGCATACCCACCAGGCTGCCGCCATGTACCGCCAGCTCAGCAGCGCGCACCCCAGCCTGCGCTCGGTGCTGGCTTGGGGCCCCGATACGCCAGTTGGCGTGGTCAGCATTGAAACAGCCTGGCCCGGCGCACTGACCGCTGAGCGCCAGGCACAACTGGCGCAGGCCGAGAGGGACGCTGCTGTTACCGCCAACGATGTGTTCAGCATCTGCTGGACTTCAGGCACCGAAGCGGCGCCCAAAGGCGTGCCGCGTAGCCACAACGAGTGGCTGATCGCCGCCCCCAGCATCATCGAGGCCGGCCAACTCGAACCCGGTGCGCGACTTCTCAACCCCTTCCCGCTGGTGAATATGTCGGGCCTGTCATCCGCGCTGGCGGCCTGGCTGGTGTTGGGTGGCACGGTGGTGCAGCACCACCCATTCAGCCTGCCGGTGTTTTTGCAGCAGTTGCGCGAAGAGCGCATTGACTACACCGTGGCAGCACCGGCCATCTTGAACATGATGCTGCAGGACGACAGCCTTTTAGTCGGCATTGATTTTCAGCGTCTGCGTCGCATCGGTTCTGGGTCGGCGCCGCTGTCTGACTGGATGGTGCAGGGTTTTGCCGACAAGTACGGCGTACAAATCATCAACTACTTCGGCTCCAACGAGGGCGCAGCCCTGTCGGGCAGCGATATCGAGATTCCCGAACCGGCACTGCGGGCGCAATATTTTCCGCGCGCCGGCGTGGCCGGCTTTGACTGGCGGGTATCGACCACCCGCAAAATCAAAACCCGGCTGGTGGATCTGGCCAGCGGGGCTGACATCAGCCAAGCCGGCCAGCCCGGTGAACTGCGCTTCAAGGGGCCGACCGTTTTTAGCGGCTATTTCAGAGCGCCCGACATGACTGAGCGCGCCTTTGACGAACAAGGTTTTTACCGCACCGGCGACCTGTTTGAGATTGGCGGCGAACAGTTGCAGTACTACCGCTATGTCGGTCGCTCCAAGGACCTGGTGATCAGGGGCGGCATGAACATCTCCAGCGAAGAGGTCGAAGGCCTGCTGGCCGGCTGTCCCGGCATCAAGGAGGTGGCAGTGGTGGGCGTACCCGACCGGATTTTGGGCGAAAAGCTCTGTGCCTGCGTGGTCTACGCAGGGCCACAGGCGCTCAGCCTGGCCGAGCTTCTCGAGTTTTTAAAGCAGCAGCGAGTGGCGGCCTTCAAACTCCCGGAATACCTGCTCGCCCTGCCCGCCCTGCCACGCAACCCATTGGGCAAAATTCTTAAGCGCGAGCTTCGTGAACAGGCCCGCACGCTGACCCCGGAAGCCGTATGAAACCCGTGCTGCTGCTGATTCCTGGCATGCTCAACACCACAGCGATCTGGGATGCCGTGCGAGCTGACCTGGAGCCGAACCTGGATGTGCGTGTTGCCGATGTGCTGACGCAAGACTCGATCCCGGCTATGGCCGCTGATGCTTGGGCCCTGGTGGCAGATTTGCCGACTGAAGCCAGACTGACCGTCTGCGGCTTTTCCATGGGCGGCTATGTGGCCATCGAGCTGCTGGCTCGGCACGGCCAACGGGTTCAGGCCTTGGCACTGGTCGACTCGTCTGCTGCCATCGAAACCGCTGACACTCTGCCGCTGCGCGAAAAAACCATTGGTGCGTTTAAACGCAACTTTGCCCGCACGGTCGAGAGCGTCATTCCGTTCAGCCTGCACCCCAACAGCCTGGCCAACGCAGGCTGGGTTGACGGCATGCGACGCATGATGCAGGAGATCGGTGCCGCCACCGCCATCCGGCAGACCCGCGCCGTCATGACCCGGTCCGATCACCGGCCACTGCTGGCCACCATCGCCCAGCCGGTCTTGGTCGTGTGCGGGCGCGAGGACAAGGTCACACCACCACCCTTGTCCCAAGAGCTGGCGGATCTGATCCCGGCAGCCCAGTTGGTCTGGCTCGATGATGCCGGCCATCAAACCCCCATCGAGCAGGCGCCAGCCCTGGCACGGCTGCTGCTGCAACTGGCCCTGTCGACCCAATCCCACCAGGAGCTGCCATGACGCTAGTGAGCCGTCCCTTGCCGTTTGCCCTGCGTCTGCCTGTCGTGGCAGCGCCCATGTTCTTGATCTCCGGGCCCGAGCTGGTGCTGGCGGCCTGCAAGGCCGGCATCATCGGCGCTTTTCCAACACCGAATGCACGTCCGGTGTCGGTACTGGCAGACTGGATGCACGAGATTACCGAAGGCCTGGCGCAGGCGCGCGAAGCGCAACCGGCAGCCACCATCGGCCCCTGGTGCGCCAACCTTGTGACGCATTCTTCCAACACCCGCCTGGCGGAAGACCTGTCGCTGGTGGCGCGTTTCAAACCCCCGGTGGTGGTGACGGCGCTGGGTAGCCCGAAACCAGCCATCGAGGTGGTGCACGGCTATGGCGGCCTGGTGATCGCCGATGTGATCTCGGTCGGGCTGGCCAAGAAGGCTGTGGCGGCTGGCGCCGACGGCCTGGCCTGTGTCTGCGCTGGCGCCGGCGGCCATACCGGCTTCCTGTCGCCGTTTGCCTTTGTTAGCGCAGTGCGCGAGTTTTTTGACGGCTATGTGATCACCGGCGGCGGCATTGGCGATGGCTGGGGTGTTGCCGGCGCCATGGCCAGCGGTGCCGACCTGGTCTACATGGGCACCCGTTTTATCCCCACCGCCGAGAGCCTGGCGCCAAGGGACTACAAGCAGATGGTGGTAGACAGCAGCATCGACGACCTGGTGGTGAGCGCTGGCGTCACCGGCACTGCTGCCAGCTGGCTCAAACCCTCGCTGCGCGCCCAGGGGCTGGACCCGGACAACATGCCTGATGCGCCGGGCCGCCAGTACGACAGCAATCAGTCCTCCGCTGGCAAAAAGTGGACCGAAGTCTGGGCCGCCGGGCAGGGCCTGGGCCCGATCAAATCGGTAGCCAGCGTGGCCTCGGTGGTGGATGAACTGGCCCGCGACTACCAACAAGCATTGAACCGATTCAAACAACTGCCCTGGCTGGGCGCAGGAGACCAACATGCGTGAACCCGTGTACGTGCTAGGAGGTTACCAGACCGATTTCGCCAAGGTTTGGTCCCGCCAGGGACAGGATATCTCCGACATCACGCGAGAGGCCACGCTCGGCGCTCTGGCGGCCTGTGAGCTCGATGCCACTGCGATAGCCAGCATCCATGTGGGCAATGCCTTTGGCGAACTGCAGCGGCAGCAGGCCCACCTGGGCGCCATGGTGGCGCAAGTGGTGCCGCAGCTGTGGGGCGTGCCCGCCATGCGCCATGAGGGCGCCTGTGCCTCGTCGTCCTTGGGCGTACTCAGCGCCATGGCCGAGATCGAGGCTGGCCGCTACGACTGCGTGCTGGTGCTCGGGGTCGAGGAGTTCAAAAATCTGCCGGGCAATGTAGCGTCCCAAAACCAAAACGCCGCCGCCTGGCAGGGCCATGAAGACATCGACTGCACCTTCATGTGGCCAGCCGCCTTTGGCCTGTTGGCCCAGGAATACGAGCGACGCTACGGGCTAGACCGCAAACACCTCAACCGGATTGCCGAGCTGAACTACAGCCACGCCCAGCGCAATCCGCTGGCCCAAACCCGCAAATGGACCTTCGATGCGCTGAGCTTCACCGACGACGATGCGGCCAATCCGGTGATCGAGCCCGGTACCCGGCGGCAAGACTGTGGCCAGATCACAGATGGCGCCTGCGCCGTGGTGCTGGCTTCGGCCAGCTTCGCCCAGGCCCACGCCCAGCGCCGCGGCAGCACGCTGGCGCGGCTGCCACATATCGCCGGCTGGGGCCACCGCAATGCCGGACTGCGGCTCAAAGACAAGTTCGAGCGCAGCGCCGATGCCGCCTATGTCTTTCCCCATGTGCGCCAAACTATTGAGGATGCATGGCGCCGCGCTGGCGTGGACGGGATCGATGCCATGCAAGGCGTGGAAACCCATGACTGCTTCACCACCACCGAGTACATGGCGATCGACCATCTGGGGCTGACCGCGCCGGGCCAAAGCTGGCAGGCGGTGGAGGATGGCAGCATCGAGCCCGGCGGGCGCTGCCCGGTCAACATGAGTGGCGGTCTGATCGGCTGCGGCCACCCGGTCGGCGCCACCGGCACGCGCATGTTGTTTGACGCGGCGCGACAGGTCACCGGCACCGCCGGTGACTGCCAGATTGAGGGTGCGCAGCGCATCCAGACGCTCAACATCGGTGGCTCCTGCGCCACCGTGGTGAGCTTTGTCGTGGCCTGCCCGGCCTGAGCCCGGCAGGGCCATTGCACACTAAGACATGCTCGACCTTTTTCTGACCCGTGACGCGCTGCAAAGCAGCACGCTCAACCATGGCCTGAAGGTGCTGGGCGACCGCTGGACCGTGGCTGTGGTCATGGGTGCTTTCACCGGGTTCACACGGTTTGAAGACTGGCAGATCCGGCTCGACATTCCCCGCTCGACGCTGGCACAGCGGCTCTCCAAGCTGGTCTCGCTAGGCCTGCTGCGCCAGCGAATTTACCAAGAGCGCCCGCAGCGCCATGCCTACCACCTGACGCAGGCCGGACTCCAGCTGTATGACCATGTGCTGATGATTTGGGTCTGGGAGAAACGCTGGGGCAACCGCGTGACGGCGCTGCCCGCGCAACTTTGGCACAAGCCCTGTGGCCATGGGTTTGTACCGGTGCTGGCCTGCACCGCCTGCTTTGAGAAAACTACGCTCAACGACCTGCGTCTGACCTTGAAAGTAGTGCCCGAATTGCTGGATGATGCGCTGGCTCACGGGCGCAACGCCCGAGTCGCCGCCAACGACACACAACGCATGGGCCTGGGCTTGCGGGTAGACCGATGGTCGCTGCTGATCGTGGCCGCAGTGATGCTGGGCTGCCATTATTTTGACCAACTCAGCCTGGTGCTGGGCATCGCCAGCAGCGTCCTGGCACGCCGCCTGAGCGGCATGGTCAGCGCTGGTCTGCTGCTGGCGCAACCCGACCTCGCCGATGCGCGGCGCATCGTCTACCGGCTCACGCCCACCAGCCGGGATTTGTTCGCCTACCTGGTCTGCTTCGCTACTTGGGCTGGCCGCGATCATTTGCGCCTGCCCAGCTCGATCTTGCCAGTGCACAAAGCCTGCGGTCACCGCTTTGTGCCCCAGGTGTTGTGCAGTGTCTGCCGCATGCCACTGCGCCCCCATGACGTGAGCTATTCCCAACTCGCCGCCTCAACCCTCAAGGAAGCACCATGTCCACCGCAGTGATCCGCCAACTCGCGCCCCTGATAGAAGCCGGCGACCACCCCTACTTGCAAGGCGCCTGGACGCCGCTGCTTGAAGAGGTCAACGCCACCGACATGCCGGTGCTGGCCGGGCGTATTCCGAGCGACATCGACGGCATCTACCTGCGCAACACACAAAACCCGGTTTACCCTTCGATTGGTCGCTACCACCCCTTCGATGGCGATGGCATGATCCACCTGATCGCTTTTAAAAATGGTCAGGCCAGCTACCGCAACCGCTTTGTCCAGACCAAGGGCCTCAGCGCAGAACAGGAGGCCGGCAAACGGCTCTGGGCCGGCCTGATGGAGAACCCAAGCCTGTCAAGCCGGCCTGGCTGGGGCGCGCACGGCTCGATCAAAGACGCCTCGAGCACCGATGTGGTGGTGCATGCCGGGCGTGCGTTCACGTCCTACTACCAATGCGGCGAGGGCTACCGGCTCGACCCCTTCACGCTGGAGCAGCAGGGTATTCCAGCCTGGTCGCCACTGGACGGCGTCTCGGCCCACATGAAGGTCGACGCGGCCACTGGCGAGATGCTGTTTTTCAATTACTCCAAGCACGCGCCCTACATGCACTACGGGGTGGTTGACCGGCACGACCAACTGGTGCACTACGTACCGATTCCGTTGCCAGGGCCACGGCTGCCGCATGACATGTGTTTCACCGAGCACTACGCCATCCTGTGTGACTTCCCGCTCTACTGGGATCCCGAGTTGCTCAAGCAGGGCAAACACGTGGTGAAGTTTTACCCCGACCAAGCCTCGCGCTTTGCCATCATTCCCAGGCTTGGCAAGCCGCAGGACATTCGCTGGTTTGAAGCCGCCCCGACCTTTGTGCTGCATTTTCTGAATGCCTATGAAGAGGGCGCGGAGATTGTTCTCGATGGCTACTTCCAGGAGGAGCCCGAGCCCAAAAATTTCGAGGGGGCACCCAAAGGCTATGAGCGCATGATGTCCTACCTGGATCAGTACAAGATGAAAACCCGGCTGCACCGCTGGCGCTTCAATCTGCTCACCGGCCAAACCAGCGAGCAGCGCCTGGATGGACGCACACTCGAATTCGGCATGATCAACCAGCGTTATGCCGGGCGGCCCTACCGCTATATCTACAGTGCGGTGCAGGTGCCTGGCTGGTTTTTGTTTAAGGGCTATGTCAAGCACGACCTGCACACGGGTGAGTCCTGGCAGATCGAGTTGCCCGAGGGGCAGTACGCCAGTGAAGCGCCTTTCGCACCGCGCATCAAGGCCAGCGATGAAGACGATGGCTACCTGGTCACTTTCATCACCAACGAAAACACCCACCGCTCCGAAGCCCTGCTGATCGACTGCAAGCGCTTTGCTGAAGGCCCAGTCTGCCGTATCGAGCTGCCACACAAGTTGTGCAGCGGCACCCACTCCTGCTGGGCCAATGGCGCCGATGTGCGCAGCGGTTTGCTGAGCCTGCCGTGACAGCAGCACTGCCCCTGGTTGCTGCCGGCCTTTGGCTGATCTGGATGGCTGGCTTGCTGGTGTTCCGGCGTCGGCCGGAGCTGCGGGTCGGCACCGCCCGAGAGTTTGTCTACCCCATCGCGGCGATGGTGATCGTCTTGGCCTCACTGCTGCTCCCCGCTGGCTCACCGGCTTCGGCCTTTCTGACGCTCTACCTGCATTCGGGCTTGATCACAGCGGTTTTCCTGACCGCGGTCTGGCTGCTTAGCCTGGCCCGGCGTGACTGCGGCATCATGGACGTGGCCTACCCGCTGGCGGTATCGATTCCGGTCACCAGCCTGGTGGTATGGCGCGGCCAATGGTCGCCACATGAGGTCATGGTCGTGGTCTTGGTCGCGCTGTGGAGCCTGCGCATGTCCTCGCACATCGGTCTGCGCAACCGCGGGCACGGCGAAGACGGCCGCTATGCCGCCTGGCGCAGGCGTTTTGGCGGCGCCTGGTGGTGGTGGAGCTACTTCCAGGTTTTCATCATGCAAGGGGTCACCGTGTGGCTCTGGTCCCTGGGCCTGGTCCTTGCCGTCGCATCAGGCCCGCAGGCGCTGGGCTGGCAGCATGTAATTGCCCTGGCACTGTTTGGTCTGGGTTTTTATTTTCAGGTGGTGGGCGACCTGCAACTGCAGCGCTTCAAGGCCCGCCGGACTGACCGCCTTATGGTGTTGGACACCGGCTTGTGGCGCCTGTCGCGTCACCCCAATTATTTTGGCGAAGCCGTGGTCTGGTGGAGCTTCGGTGCGCTGGGGCTGATGCACCCCTGGGGTTGGCTGGCCCTGGCTTGCCCGTTGTATGTCACATGGTTCATGAGCCGGGGCTCTGCCACGCCCATGCAAGAGCGCTACCTGGCCCGCACCAAGCCAGCTTACGCCGACTACATGGCCCGGGTACCGATGTTTTTCCCCTGGGGCCGGCCTTGAGCGGCCCGGGCAAGGCCCTGCAGGGCCGCTGCGCCATCGTCACCGGGGCGGGCAAGGGCCTGGGGCGGGCTTACGCGCTGCACCTGGCAGCCCAGGGTGCTGCGGTTTTGGTCAACAACCGGCGCCACGCCGGCGAGGCTGACGCGCAAACCTCGGCGCAACAAACCGTGCAGGCCATTGAAGCGGCAGGCGGCTTGGCGCAAGCCAGTTGGTGCGATGTCAGCGACCCCGGCAGCGGTGAGCACATGGTGGCCCAGGCCCTGGCGTGGTTTGGTCGCATCGACATGCTGGTCGCCAATGCCGGCTGCGATGCGGCCTGCAGCTTTGGCAAACAGTCCATGGCCGATTTCAGGGCGGTTTTTGATGTCGGTTTTTTCGGTAGCCTGCACCTCACCCACGCCGCCTGGCCGCATTTGATGCAGCAGTCTTATGGGCGGGTTGTCTTGACGACATCGAGCGCCGGCCTGTACGGCAACCATGGACAAAGCGCCTACGCGGCCAGCAAGGCAGCGGTGATCGGCTTGATGCGCAGCCTGGCACTCGAAGGCCAGCGACACAATGTGCTGGTCAACGCCATTGCGCCCTATGCTTACTCGCAAATGACCGCGCCCTACCTGGCCGCCGAACTCGCGCCGGTGTTTGATGTCAGCCGGGTCGCGCCGCTGGTGAGCTGGCTGTGCCAGCCTGACTGTCAACTCAACGGCGAGCTGTTGGTCAGCGGTGCGGGTATCACACGACGAGCCGGTGTTGGCGAGAGCCCGGCCAGACGCCTGTGGCCGCAAGACATGGCTCAGGGGCTGTCACAGCTGAGCGCGCTGCCACTGCAAGGCTATGCATCAGCCAATGCCTCCTTTGCAAAATTTCTAACCGAGGTGGACAGCATGAGTCCAAGCGCATGAACCAGGCCTACATCGCTGATGCGGTACGCACACCGCGTGGCAAGGGCAATGACAAGGGAAGTCTTAAATCGATCAAGCCCGCGGCGCTGCTGGGGCAGACGCTCAGCGCGCTAGCCCAGCGCAACCGGCTAGACACCCGTCTGGTGAGCGATGCGATTTTTGGCTGTGTCACGCAAACCGGTGATCAAGGCACGAGTGTGGGCACACTGGCTCTGCCGCTGGCCAATTGGAGTGACAGCGTCTCGGCTGTGACCATCAACCGCTACTGCGCCTCTGGCCTGTCGGCCACCCACTTTGCCGCTCTGCAGGCGATACACGGCGACACCCTGGCTGTCGGGGGCGGTGTCGAGATGATGTCAAGAGTGCCCATGGGAGCCGACTTGGGGCCCCTGACCCATGACATGGCGCTACAGCTGCAGGCCGGCTTGGTGCCCATCGGCATTGCAGCCGATGCCATTGCCACGCAGCGGGCTTATTCGCGCCAGATGCTGGACGCCTTTGCGGCCGAATCCCAGCAGCGTGCGGCGCGCGCTGCCGCGCGGGTTTCTGCCAGCTCCATGATTGCAGTCACTGATGAGCAGGGCAGCAGCCTGCTGGCGCGAGACGAAAACATCCGCCCCAACACCAGTGTGGAGAACCTCGCCGCCATAACGCCGGCTTTTGCCGCCTGGGGTGCCAAGGGCGGCGAGGACGGATGGGACGCCCAACTATGCAGGCGCTACCGGCTCCCGGCAATTGAGCACCTGCACCATGCCGGCAACTCGCCCGCCATGGCAGACGCTGCGGCTGCCGTGCTGCTTGGCACAAAGCAGGCCCTCGGCAGAGCCGGCTTGACAGCACGGGCTCGCGTGCTGGGCTTTGCCGACACCGGCTCGGACCGCATGCTGGCGCTCACCGGCACCGTCACCGCGGCCAAATTGGCGATCACACGCGCAGGGCTTGATATCCAGGACATTGATCTTTTCGAGATCAACGAGGGCTTTGCCGCCATGGCGCTGCAATTCATGGAAGACATGCCAGTCGGGCATGAACGCATCAACGTCAACGGCGGCTCGATTGCCATCGGACATGCCATGGGCTGCACCGGCGCAGCCTTGGTCAGTGTCTTGCTCGATGAGCTCGAGCGACGCCAGTTGCGCTACGGCTGCATCTCCATTTGCGGCGCAGCCGGGGTGGCAAGTGCCCTGGTGCTGGAGCGGCTCGATGGCTGGTGATGGCTTGGTGTTTACCCCTAAAGGCAGCGCCAATTCACTTTCTCAACTAAACGAATTGATGGTTGTTCGCCATAATTCTGGCAGGCTGTTTGGCCACCTCAAAAACACTGACTTTACGCACTGAAAAAATGCTCGCAGGCGACATCCGAACCACGCAAACCCGGGCACTGGCATGAGCCCCGCTTTGGCGCAGTTGCTGCAGCTGACGATCAATGGCATGGCCATCGGCGCTATTTACGCCTTGGTGGCCTTGGGCCTGGTGCTGACCTACAAAGCCACCGAAGTGCTCAACTTCGCCCATGGCGATGTGTTGATGGCATCGTCCTTTGTCGGCTGGGGCCTGATCGTCGGGCTGGGCTGGCCGTTCTGGCTGGCCGCCCTCGCCACGGTGCTGTTTGCCGGCCTGTTCAGCTGGCAACTCGATGCGCACATCATGCGCCGCATCGTCGGGCAACCCCAGTTTGCCGGGGTGATGCTGACCATCGCCATGGCCTTCATGCTGCGTGGCCTGGTGAGCATGTCGTTTGGCCCGGAATCACGCACCTACCCAACACCCTGGAGCGGCCAAACCACCCGCCTGGCTGGCCTGGTTGTGAACGACTTGAGCCTGGCCATTGTGGCCGCCGCGCTACTCATCACGCTGGTGCTGTTCTGGTTTTTGAAGAAAACCGCTTTGGGCATCTCAATCCAGGCGGCATCGCAAAACCAGCTCGCGGCTTATTTGAGTGGCATTCGCGTCAAACGCATCAGCTCGTTGGTATGGGGTATTTCGGGCGCCATTGCCGCCGTCTGCGGCCTGCTGCTGGCGCCGATTGCGCTGGTCGATATCGGCCTGTGGATTGTCATGCTCAAGGCGCTCGCTGCGGTGGTGCTTGGTGGCTTTGGCAGCGTGCCAGGCGCCATTCTGGGCGGCCTGTTGCTGGGGGTGATCGAGCAGTTTTCCGGGGTCTATCTGCCAGACGGCTTCAAGGATGCCATGGCCTACCTGGTCTTGATTGGTGTGCTGATCCTGTGGCCCCGCGGGCTGCTGGGTGAAGCCCACGGGCGGCGTGTCTGACGGCACCAGCAGCACATGCGCTTCAGCTACGACACCAACTACCGCGACGCACACGCGCTGCTGCGCTACCTGCCGGGCCGACTGGCCTATGTGTTGCTGCTGGCTGCGCTATTGATCGCGCCTTGGGTCATGCCCAAGTATGTGGTGGGCGAGCTCAGCTATGTGTTCATCATGTGCATCGTCAGCCTGGGCCTGATGGTGCTGGTGGGCTACACCGGGCAGGTGTCGCTGGGGCACTCGGCCTTCATTGCCATCGGCGCCTACACCCACACCTGGCTGCTGGCGCATGGCACACCCTTGCTCGCGTCGATGCTGATGGCAGCCGGCTTCACCGGCCTGCTCGGCTTGGTCATCGGCCTACCCGCCATCCGTGTCTCTGGCCTCTACCTGGCCATGGTGACGCTGGCTTTTGCAATCCTCACCGAGCATGTGATCGGCCACTGGAAAAGTGTCACTGGCGGCTTTGGTGGTTTGGCGGTGGGCAGCCCCGTGCTGTTCGGGCAGGACCTGTCAAAACTGCAGTACTTCTACTACCTCTGCCTGGTAATGCTGGTGTTGGTGTTGCTGGGGTTGCTCAACCTCTTGCGCGCCAAGACCGGGCGTGCCTTCATGGGCGTGCGCGACTCCGAAGCTGCCGCCTACAGCCTGGGCATCTGGGTGGCGGGTTACAAGGTGCTGGCCTTTGTGGTCTCGGCGGTGGTGACCGGCCTGGGCGGTGCTTTGCTGGCCCACCATGTGGGCTTTTTGACGCCCGAGGGCTTCGGGCTCATCTTGTCGCTTGAGCTGGTCTTGATGGTCACCATTGGTGGCCTGGGTTCGCTGCGCGGCGCCATTCTGGGCGCCATCCTGATCAGCATGCTGCCCACCTTTATCTCGCGCATCAAGCCGCTGCTGCCCGAGCAGATTGCCAAGCAATTTGGACTCGAGACTTTTGTCTTCGGCCTGGTGCTGGCTGTGTTTGTGCTGTTCGAGCCCAAGGGTCTCAACGGTCGCTGGATCAAGTTTAAAACCTTTCTCGAAACCTTTCCCCTGTACCGCCAAGACATGTTCAAACGTGGCAAGAGTTACATGAAGTCGGAGCGCTACAAATGAACGTCTTTGCTGTCTCTGACCTGTCCCTGCGCTTTGGTGGGGTACAGGCCATTGGCGCGCTGAGCTTCTCGGTGAATCAGGGCGAGGTGTTTGCCATCATTGGTCCCAATGGTGCGGGTAAAACTTCGGTGCTCAACGTGATCACCCGGGTGTTCGACCCCAGCCACGGCCGGGTCGTCTTCGAGGGGCAGGACATCACCCGCCTGCCCAGGCACCGGGTGGTGCACAGCGGCATAGCGCGAACCTTTCAAAACATCGAGCTCTTTGAGGGCGGCACCGTGCTCGACAACCTGCTGCTGGGCCGGCACCGCTTTGGGCACGGTAACTTTTTCGCCCAGTGGCTTTGGACGCCGGCTGTGCGAGATGCCGAGGCCGCTTCGCGGGCCCGGGTTGAAGACGTGATCGAGCTACTTGACCTGATGCCCCACCGCAACAGCCCGGTTGCCGGCCTGCCTTACGGCGTACGGAAAATTGTGGAGCTAGCCCGCGCCCTGGTCACCGAGCCGCGCCTGCTCTTGCTTGACGAACCTGCCTCTGGCCTGAACCCGGAAGAAACCCGCGAGTTAGCGTTTTGGATCGGCGACATCCAGAAAGATCTGGGCATTACCGTGATCATGGTCGAGCACGACATGTCTCTGGTCTGCGAAACTGCAGACCGGGTGTTGTGCATGAACATGGGCCAGTTGCTGGCCCTGGGCAAGCCCGGCGAGGTGCAGGCCAATCCTGATGTGATTACCGCTTATTTGGGCGCTTGAGAGCGATGTCAGTCGAAGCCCCGATTTTGGCCGTGAAAAACCTGGAGACTTGGTACGGTCCGGTGAATGCCATCAAGGGCGTCAACCTGGAGGTTGCTCAGGGGCATATCGTCGCTGTGCTGGGCGCCAATGGCGCGGGCAAGACCACATTGCTCAACACCATAGCCGGGGTGATTGATCCGTTCAAGGGCAGCATCGAGTACCGCGGGCAAATCATCCAGGGCTGCGAGCCCGATCAAGTGGCCCGGGGTGGGGTGGTGTTGGTGCCAGAAGGGCGGCAGGTGTTTCCGTTTTTGTCGGTTCGCGACAACCTGATGATGGGTACATTTGCGCGCGCCAGCCAGACCGACATCCAGACTGATCTGAGCCTTGTTTTCAGCTGGTTTCCGCGCCTGCTGGAGCGGCAGGAGCAAATCATGCGCCTGGCCCGCGAAATCGCTAACCGGGAAGTCGATAGCGACGAAGTTCGCGCCCGTGCCCGGGGCATGCTCAACCAATACCCCGAACTACAGGGTTTGGCATGGATCGACGACCGCCGCCGCGTGCGTATCGCGCTAGGTACCGGGGTGCTTGTTGCCGGGCAAATTCAGAATTCGGCCAGCAACGACACGGTGAACGGCTATCTCGCTGCTGCGGAGTTACAGCAACCCGTATACGTGCAGCCATTGGGTTCTACCAACGACGCACCTTTGCTGCAAATGCACCTACCGCTCTTTGACCGCAGCCGCTTTGCGGGTGTGCTACTGGCAGAGTATTCGGTGGACAGCCTGTTTCGCCATGGTGTCCCAACCGAGGTTGCGTCACGTTACGCCGTATCCCTGCTTGACG
>SXGT01766155.1_pt1 | contig 23992 bp, 13 predicted proteins | sample 3176221 | NCBI WGS metagenome assembly SXGT01 (sample SAMN11356862, study PRJNA531348) | freshwater metagenome | isolation source: freshwater sample F1-120 | place: China: Fuxian Lake, Yuxi | collected 2017-12-25
CGCATCATAACGGGTCCCCGGGTTGAAGAACGCCGCGTAGAAGTTGTTCGTGGTGAGGATGTCCAGGGCGGCGCGGTTGCGCGAGAAATCCTGGACATAGAGCCGGTACGTGAAGTTGGAGCCGGTGTCGCCGGCGACGCGGTTCCAACTGAACTCCACCTTGGGCGCCAAGTTACCGCTGTTGACCGACTCGCCGTTGAACGGCGTGCCGAGGATCGGCAGGTTGGGGTTGCCGAACGCGGCGGTGAACTTCGCTTCCTCGCTGAAGGGGCCGCATCCATCGCCCGTGCAGGCGCGGACGATGGCGGAGGCGGGACCGTTCGGGATGAGCAGACTGGTGGAGGTTCCACCGACCTGTCCGCCCGCGACGGTCAAGGCTCCGCCGCCGGGGCCCGTGCCCTGCTGGACGACGTTGATGAAGTAGAAGTTGGCTCCGGCGACGGCGGCCCAGTTACAGTTGAGCCGGTTCTGGCTCGTGTCGTTGACGACGGAGCATGAGAGTCCGGTGACTTGCTGCGAGGGAACCGCGCCCGCCTGGATCACGAAGTTGGTAATGGCGGCGGCGGAGCAAACGGAATCGTTGCAGGCCTGGAGTTCCCAGCGGTAGTTGCCGCTCGGGAAGGTGTAGACGGCGGTGGTGTTGGCCGGAAGCAGCGAGACCCGGAACTGCTGGGGCGTGCTGGCTTCGATGAGGCGGAACTCGTAACGGGTGACGCCGGCGACCGGGTTCCACTGGAACGTCACGATGGTGTTGTTCAACGTGGCGTTGTTGGCGGGCGCGACGATCACTGGCGGGGCCAATCCGCCGGATCCGACGTTAGTGAGCGAGAAGGTGGCCGGTTGTGGAATGCCGGGGGCGGAAGCGGCGACGGTGTAGCCGCCGGCGGTCCCGTTGGCGGTGGCGTTGACCTGGGCGACTCCCGCGGCGTTGGTTACCGCCGTGGCGCTGGACAGGGTGGCGCTGGCTCCGCTGGCGGGCGCGGTGAAGGTAACGGCGACCCCGGCGACCGGATTGTTACCGGCGTCGCGTACGATGGCCTGCAAGGCCGCGGCGAAGGCCGCGTTGATGTTGGCGCTCTGCGGGGTTCCCGCTTGTGCCGCGATCGTGCCGGCCGTTCCGGCCGTATTCGTCAGGGAGAAGCTCGCCGGCGCGACGATGCCCGGAGCCGCCGCCGTCACCGTGTAACCACCGGCGACCGAGTTGGCCGTGGCGGTAACTTGTGCGTTTCCAGACGCGTTGGTACCCGCGGTGGGGCTGGAGAGAGTCGCGCCGGCTCCGCTGGCGGGCGCGGTGAAGGTCACGGTGACCCCGGCGACCGGATTGTTACCGGCGTCGCGGACCAGAACCTGTAGAGCGAACGCGAAGGCGGCGCCGACGCCGGTGGATTGCGGAGTTCCGCTCGAAGCGGAGATGCTTCCGGCGGCTCCGGCGGTGTTGGTGAGGAAGAAGCTCACCGGAGTGGCGACGCCCGGCGCCGAGGCCGAGACGTTGTAAGCGCCGGCGATGCTGTTGGCGGTGGCGGTGACGCTCGCCACGCCCGACGCGTTGGTAACGGCGGTGGGGCTGGAGAGGGTCGCGCTGGATCCGCTTCCGGGCGGCGAGAAGGTCACCGTGGTTCCGGCGACCGGATTGTTGCTGGCGTCGCGAACCGTCACTTGTAGCGCCGTCGCGAAGGCTTGGCCCACCACCGCCGACTGCGGCGTTCCGCCCGTGGCCGAGATCGAACCGGGCGAGCCGCTGAGGTTGGTCAGCGCGAACGTGGCGCCGGTGGCGACTCCCGCGGCCGCGGCTGTGACGCTGTAGCTACCCGCCGTGGAATTAGCGGTGGCCGTGACACCCCCCAGTCCGCCCTCATCGGTTTGGACGGTGGTGTTGGACAGGCTCGCGCCAGCGCCGGAGGCCGGTGGCGTGAAGGTAACCGTTGCGTTGGCGGCGGCGTTTCCGTTGGCGTCCGTTACCTTCACGCGTAACTGCTGCGTGAATTGGGCGCCCACCGTGGCCGACTGCGGAGAACCGGACAACATCGCGATCGCTGCCGCCGGCCCCGCTGTGTTCGTCAGTTGGAAAGCCGTGCTAGTCGTGCCGGTGACATTCGCGATACTGGCGGTCAAACTATAAGTACCGGCCGTGGTATTCGCCGTGGCGGTGACGCTCGCCAGTCCCTGTGCGTCGGTGACCGCCGTGGCTGCCGAGAGCGACGCCGTGGCGCCAGAGGCGGGAACGGTAAAAGTGACCGTAATTCCCGCCACCGCGGCCTGGTTCGCGTTGGTCACTTTCACTTGTAGCGAGGAGAACTGCGTTCCCACGGTCGTGGAGCGGGTTGCGCTTCCCACCACCGCGATGGTTCCCGCGCCGATGGTGATGGACGCCGCGGTGCTGGTGGACTGGTTGAATAGGCTGTTCCCCAGGTATTTCGCTGTAAGGTTCGCGTGGGCGCCGGGCGCAAGCGTCGAGAACTGTAGGGTCGCCACTCCGGCCGCGTTCAGCGTTCCTTCCCCGATCTTGACCGCGCCGTCGAAGAACTCCACCGTGCCGCCGGGATTGGACAGCAGCTTGACTCCGGCCGCGCCGGAAACGGTGGCGGTGAACGTCACGTTCGTGCCGAAAAGCACGTTAGCAGCCTGGTTGTGGGTCAGGGCGACCGTGGTATTCTGCGCCGCGCCCAGAACCACGGTCACCGATCCGCCGGCGACCGCGAAGTCGCCAAACCCGTTGCCGTCGAAGTCGTCCGCCGCGATGGCTTGCCCGCCCAAGGCGCCGAACGGGCCTGGAGCCAAAGTAAAGCCGCCGGATCCGTTGCCCAGAAGAACAGCAGAGTTTCCGGCGCCTAAAAGGGAGACGATTACGTCCGGATTTCCGTCGCCGTTCAGATCGGCCTTGGCGAGGTAGTTGGCGGTCGCACTCGTGGCGATCGGACTGCCAGCCGGCGGTGTGAACAGCCCGGCGCCGTCGCCGAGGAAGATGGCGACGCTCGCTAGGCGACCGACCGCTACGTCCTGCTTGCCGTCTCCATTCCAATCTCCCACGACCAAGTCGTTTGCCGGGCCGGAGGAAGCGATCGTGGTTCCGGCGGTGAACCCGCCGGAACCGTTGCCCAGGAGGATTTTGGCGCCGTCGCTGGTCGCGACCGCCAAGTCGAGGAGGCCGTCCTGATTGAAGTCGGCCTCGGCGGTCCGGAACGCGAGCGGCATACCGGCGATCGGGGCGAGCGGGGCGAAGGTACCGGATCCCGTTCCCAGGAAGATCGTGACCGTGCCTGCTGTGTTGCTGGCCACCGAAAGGTCAAGCTTGCCATCGCGGTTGAAATCGCCGGTCGCGATGTCGAACGCGGAGGCGGAGGTTAGCGTGGGGAACGGTGAGGGTCCAAACCCTCCGGTACCCAGACCCAGCAAGATCGAAACCGAACCGCCGGTGTTGTTCGCGATCGCCAAGTCCGCCTTGCCGTCGCCGTTGAAGTCGCCGGCCGCGCCGCCGATCGGACCGGTCCCGACGGTGAAGGGGCTGCCCGGCGCCGAGGAGAATCCACCGGCGCCGTTGCCTAGGAGCACCGTCACGTTGTTGGAACCATTGTTGGTCACCGCCAGATCCAGCTTGCCGTCGTTATTGAAGTCCGCGACGTTCGGATACTGGGAGTCGGTTCCGGTGGTGAACGTCTGAGAGGTCATTCCGCCAGAGGCCCGGGAGACCTGAAGAGACGCCAGCAGGCCCTCGGTGAATCCATCCGTAATCGGCCTGAGACGCACGCGTCCCGAAAAGCGGCCGGGTGCGAGTCCCGAAGGATTCACGGTAATGCAGGAGGCTCCACAGCCGATGTCGCCGCTGAGCCAAGGCTGAGTCGACGCGAAGGGTATAAAAAAATTCGCCGGGCTAAATGCACTAACCGTTCTGTTGACGACCGTGGTGGAACCGGCCCTCGTATAGTATTCGAGCCGCGACGGTGCGAAGAAGTATTTGCCGAGGTTGTTCAGGAAGATCCGCACCTTGGCATCGAGAACCTCGACCGTACCCGATTCCGAGGCGGCGATGTCCGGTTTGCCGTCGTTGTTGAAATCGCCCACCGCGGCAAGCGCCGCTGTGCCGTTGACACCGAGCGGAGTTCCGGTCAGAATGCTGAAACCTCCGCTGCCGTTGCCGCGGTACACGGAGAATCCGCCCGAAGCGGAGGTATTGGTAAATCCAACGATCGCGTCCAGATTGCCATCGCCGTCCATGTCGGCGAGTTCGAGCGAGCCGGGACTTGCCGACGCGCCCGTGACTTGAACCGGGCTTCCGGCCGAGGCGGAGAACCCGCCCGACCCGTTACCCAGCAGAATCGCAAGGCGCCCGCCTCCGACCAGGAGGGCGAGGTCCACCTTGCCGTCGTTATTGAAGTCGCCGGACCGCAGCGTTCCGGCCGCCGCCCCTGCCGCGGGAACCGCCACGGTTCCATTTGCCGTGAACGTGTAGTCGCCGTTCCCCAGGAAGATCGCCACGGTGGTCGCGGAACTGCTGCTGACCGCGATGTCGATCTTGCGGTCGCCATTGAAGTCGCCCACGGCGACGGATTGGGCATTGGTAACCGGGCCGACGATGAAGAACAAGCTATTCCCGGAGAGAACCCCCTGAAAGACGCGCAGGATCGAGCCTCCCGCGAACACCGCATCCTGTATGTTGTCGCCGTTGAAGTCGGCGACGGCGTTGTCGGTTAGGCCGACTCCAACGCCTCCGCCGAGTGCGTTGACAAAGCCGCCAGCTCCATCGCCGTTCCAGAGGCCAGTGTTGCCGTTCGAGAACTCCGCCTTGAGGTCGAGCTTGCCATCCAGATTGACGTCGACCAGGGCGATCCGAGTCCCGTTCGTGAATCCCGCGATGGGCGAACCCGGGCCGAGCGCGAACGTGCCGTTCCCCGCGCCGAGCAGCACGGAGACGGTCCCATTGGAGCTCAGGGTGACGACGTCGAGCTTGCCGTCCCGGTTGACATCGCCGGTCACCACCTGCAGATGCCCGTTTCCCGCGGGCACTGCCGTAAACGCACCCGGCACTGTGAACGGCTGCGCCTGAAGCCCGAGGGCGCAAAAGGCTCCGCAGATCGCAAGTTTGGCGACCGGCAGCCTCTGTGGCGGGTCCTGTCCGGGCCTCGCGAGGCTTGCCCTTCCAGCCGAGGGATTGAATATACGCACGATCGGTTCTCCTTAAGGTCGTTCTTGGGACCGGAGGGGAGCCGGCCGCGCCTGCACCACGCGCCCGGCTTTCCCACAGCTGCGCGGTCCGGACAGGGCTCCACGACTCCCAAGGAGGGAGGCGGAACGCGAGACCGGAAAACGCGGCGGTTTCCGTGGACCCTCGGGGCGACTCCCGTACAGGTCTCATAGGGGATAGCGCAACCCCCAGAAAAATCCCGCCAGATTCCGTAAAGAATGTTTTTTGAGGCCGATCCGGTGTACGCGCCGATGCTATGGGAGCCCGGCGGACGCAGGGGGTCCTATCTCACCGCCACCGCCTGCACCTGCACCAACTGCTGCTGGATCACCTGCACCGTCGTCCGCGCAGGCGGATTCTTCGGGAAGTACTCCTTGAACACCGCGTCCATCGCGCTCATCTGGCCGATGTCGTTCAGGTAGACATGCGTGTCGACAACGTTGCGCAGGTCCATTCCCGCGATTCCGAGTATGTCTTCGATGCTCCGGATCGAATCGCGCATCTGCTCTTCGACCGTGGTCCCTTTGCCCGATTTTCCCGAGGTGTACAGCGTCTGGCTGGCGATCACGCCGCCGTTCGAAGACGTCGGACTCGGACCCGCCGAATCCGGCACCACACGCCCCTTTGCCCGGTCGCGCGATGCGATGAACGTGAACTCCACCGAGATCTCGCCGGGCAGCTTGGAAACGCAAAAACTCGCGCGGCTGGGCGCGAGCCCCAGCTTGAAGTAATCCTTGTAGACCGAGTTCAGCTTGCCATAGGTGTTCCCCTGGTATCCCCGAGGATCCAGAAAATAGACGTTGGTAAAAACCGTATCCTTGGTTTCGAGCCCGGCCGCCTTGATGATCGCGCCGATGTTTTCCATCGTCTGCCTGGTTTGCCCTTCGATCGTCCGATCCAGATCGTTCGTTAGCGGCTTGCGCCCGCCGCTTCCAGAAACGTACAGCGTATCGCCCGCCCATACGCCCGCGCGATAGGGACCCATGGCGGGCGGAATCGAACCTTCGGGCGGAACCACCAGGGAGATCTTCGACTTGTCGCGATACGCAATGCAGGTGACCTCGATGTTGGCGCCGCCGGGCAATCCCGGGAACTCGAGCGTGGTGCGCGCCGGATAGTGCGCGGGCCCGAAGAAGCTCCCATACACCTGGTTCATGTCCTTGTACCGCGCCATGTCCTTCAACTGGACGTGACAGGACACCACGTTGCCGTAGTCCATTCCCGCCGCGCGCAGCACGTGGCCCATATTGGTCATCGCCAGCCGCGTCTGGTCCGCGATCCCGGCGGGCTGGGCTCCGGTCCGCGGATCCTTGTCTACCTGCCCCGAGATGTAGAGCGTGCCGCCGGCAAGCACCCCCGGACTGTAGGGACGCCCGGGACTGAACTCTTTCGGGTAAATAACCTTGCGCTCCACGGCGTTGGCGGCGCCGGGCGAGAGGAGCAGGAACGCGACGAGAAGTTGGTGGTTCACAGCCCAAAGGCTATCAGACCGGCGTGATACGATGAGGGCCATATGAAGAAGATCCAGCCGAACCGGCGCGATGTTTTCCGTGCCTCCGCCCTTGCCGGCGCAGCCGCGCTCGCCAATCCGGGAACCGCCAGGGCCGCGAGCCTGCCCACGCGCGGCGGCGGTCCGGATGTGTACGCCTCGTTCGGCGTGCGCCCGTTCATCAACTGCACGTCCACCTACACGATCAACGGCGGCTCCGCGATGCTGCCCGAGGTGATCGAGGCGATGGCGAACGCGTCCTTCTATCCGGTGAATCTGGACGAACTCATGGCGGGCGCGGGAAAGCGCATCGCCGAACTGCTGCAAGTCGAAGCCGCCATGGTGAGTTCGGGCGCGGCCGGCGCGATGACGTGCGCCACGCTCGCCTGTGTCGCCGGCGGCGACCCCGAGAAGATGCAACAGCTCCCGAGCACAACGGGGCTGAAAGGCGAAGTCGTGGTACCGCGATGGTCGCGCAGCATCTATGACCATGCCGTGCGATGCACGGGAGTCAAAATGGTCGAAGTGGAGACACTGAAGGATCTCGAGGAGGCCTTTTCGCGGCGCACCGCCATGGCCACTGGCCAGATCAACGTCGCCGCCGAAGGCAATCCGTTCACGTTGGAACAGTATGTCTCCGCCGCTCACAAGTTCGGTGTGCCGGTCGTCCTGGATTGCGCGGACCGGCTTCCGCTGGTTCCGAACCCCTACCTCTCGCGCGGCGTCGATCTGGTTGCGTACTCCGGCGGCAAGATCATCCGCGGTCCGCAGACCGCGGGGATGCTGCTGGGCCGGAAGGATCTCATCACGGCGGCATTTGCCAACTCCGCCCCGCATCATGCGTTCGCGCGAATGGTGAAGGTGAGCAAGGAGGAAGTCGCCGGCATGGTGAAGGCGGTGGAGATGCTGCGTACCGGCAAGCGCAACCGCGACGCGGAAGACGAAGAGTGGCGCATGTGGTTCCGCCACATCGGCGCAACGGTCTCCAAGGTCGCCGGCGCCGGGTTCCACATCATCGAGCCCAAGGACAAGGCCTACTATCCGACCATGATGGTGAAGTGGGACGCGGCCAAGATCGGGATCACGGCGGGCGAGATCGGCAAGGCCCTGCTCGATGGCGAGCCGCGCATCATGACGCACGCCGGATTGAGCGAATCGAACGACGCCGCCGAAATGCTGCTCCGTCCCGCCGCGATGTGGCCGGGTGAGTACAAGGTCGTCGCGGAACGCCTGCGTGAAATCCTGAGCAAAGCGCCCGCGCCTCGCGCGAAGAAGAGTCGCGCGACGCCCGCCGGCGACGTATCGGGATTGTGGGACGCGAAGCTCGATTTCAGCGTGGGCTCCGCCAAACACAGCTTCTACCTCGACGCGAACGGCAGCGCCCTCACCGGGCAGTACAGCGGCCGGGTGGTGAAAGGCGCGCTCAAAGGTCACATCGACGGAAACAAGGTGGAGTTCCGCTGCGGCGGCCGCATTGAAGGCGCCTCGCTCGGATATGTCTACAGGGGTTCGTTCGACGGCGGTAAGATGTCCGGCGTTGTCGACCTCGGCGAATACGGAACGGCCAAGTTCACGGCAACGCGGAAGGGATAGCGCTCCGTCGCGCCGCCACCGCGCCGCCTCGAGGAGGGTATCTCGGGAGGCTACCGCCCGCCCAGAAACACGCCGGCCACCACGGCGTTGCCGCTCAGCGCCGTCGACCGCAAGGTGAGGCGGCCGCTGACGTCGTAGACCAAATACTTGCCGGCGCCGAACGCCGAAACGACGCGGGAATCGAGCACGGCTCCGCTCGCGTCGAGCATCTCCATGCGCTGGCTGCGCCCGCCGCCGTAGGCGTCCCAATCGAGCACGTAGACGGCCAACCGCCGCGGCGTGGCGCCGGTATCGAAGTCCAGGTGGAACACTGAATTGGAGTACCAGACCGCCGCCGTCCGGCTCCCGGCCATCGTGAGCAGAGCCCGGGGCTCGCTCGTGGCCGACGCCCACGTATAACCGCCCGCGTCTCGCGGCTTGACCCAGGCGGGGACGGCCTGCCCGCCGCCCACGACATAAGAGCCTTCCGCGCCGTACACGCGATTCCAGTTACCCTGGGTGGCGGCATCCTCGCCGAGGAACCGCACTTGGCCGCCCGCGTTTCCAGTGACGGGACCGGGCGTGGAACCGGCGGAGTAAATCTCGACTTCGTCCAAGTGGAGGTAGGTCGTCTCCTGGAGTTGTAGCCGCACCCAACGCGCCGCCGCGCCGTTCAATGGGACGCGAAGGGGTTGGCCGTTGGCGCCGAACGGCTGGCCGCCCTGATCGTGGGCCACCCGCCAGTTGACGCCATCGTTGAGCAGTATTCGCATCGTCCGCGCTCGATCTTCGTATCCGGCGCGGTTGTAGACGCGGATCTCGGCGAGGCGGGTCACTTGTCCGAGGTCCACCTCCCACCAGGGATTGGCCTCCGTTTCGGTGTGGAATCCGAAGCCGCCGTTCTTCACTCCGTCGTTGCCGCCCGCCTCCGAAGCGGTCGACCATTGCGACCGGCTGCTGGTCCGCGCCGGCCTACCCAGCGCGACGTTGGCCCCGCCTGGCGAGCCGCCGGTAACCGGTCCCGGGTTGCCAATGACCGGACCGGGCGCGGAACCGGCGGAGTAAATCTCGACTTCGTCCAAGTGGAGGTAGGTCGTCTCCTGGAGCTGTAACCGCACCCAACGCGCCGCCGCGCCATTCAACGGGACGCGAAGGGGTTGGCCATTGGCGCCGAAGGTCCGGCCGCCCTGGTCGTGGGCCACGCGCCAGTTGACGCCATCGTTGAGCAGCACTCGCATCGTCCGCGCTCGATCTTCGTATCCGGCGCGGTTGTAGACGCGGATCTCGGCGAGGCGAGTCACTTGTCCGAGGTCCACCTCCCACCAGGGATTGGCTTCCGTTTCGGTGTGGAATCCGAAGCCGCCGTTCTTCACTCCGTCGTTGCCGCCCGCCTCCGATGCCGTCGACCATTGCGACCGGCTGCTGGTCCGCACCGGTCTACCCAGCGCGACGTTGGCCCCGCCTGGCGAGCCGCCGGTAACCGGTCCCGGGGTCCCGGTTCCTTGGCCCACCACTGGTCCGTTACCAGGTCCCTTGGGGGGAATTGGCGGCTGGCCCAGGGCGCCGCCGGGTCTCACGGGCGCCTGAACCTGAATCGCGCCAATGCGGCCGGCGAGCAGCGTCTCCACCTCCTGGTCGACCCCCTGAAACGCGACGCTGTACCGCGCTTGCGGTTGGCCCATGTCGAGGATCGCGATGGCGCGAGTGAGCGCTCGCGCCAAATCGCCTCCCGCTCCCCGCTGGAAGCCGAGGCTTGTCCGCGCGTCGGCGAGCATGCGGACGGCTCGCGGCGGGTCGGGGGCTCGTTGCGCCGCGCCGTTCATGTATTCGAAGAACGACCGCGCGGCCAGGTCGAACGCGCGGTTCCACTCGGCGCGTTCCGAGGCGCCGGCTCCGCTGTCCACCAACGTACCGGCGAGGCTGGACATGCGCGCCAAGCGCTGCTGTTCGTTCACCGAGCCGAGGAGTTGGTGAATCCGGAGGGTGAGCGAGGCGATGGTCAGCACGTCACCCGCTTCGCCGGTGGACTTGTGGATAGCGGCCATCCGGCCGTCGCGTCCGGAAGTCGCGAGCTGGCCGAAGAGGATCGCGGGGGCGGCCAGCACGGCCAGGATCTTCCCGAGTCTCATTGCACCCTCCATTCCACCGAGCATGCCAGACCGCTCGCATCCCTGTAGCTTCCCGTGCCGCTCCCCGAGTATCCTCCCGACGCGTTCCGCGTCAGAGTTCCTCCCCAACTGCTGCCGGCGGCCGCGGTCCTTCCGGCTACCGCCCCCGTTGCCGCATCCCACCGTCCGGACAAGCCTCCTGGCGGTTCCGTAATGGAGCCGGAGATCGTACCATCGGCGGCGATGGCCATCGTGAACGTGCCGCTGGTGCGGAAGCTGGCGTCCGTTCCGCGGCATGGTCCTCCATAGGATCCGGTGGCTTGCCCCCCGGTTGGCCCCGGTCGTGCGCCGCCGTCCTGGCGAGCGTCGGCGGCGCACTTGGCGACCACGGCGCCGACGATCCGCAGGGCGAGCAATTGCGAGCGATAGGCGCGCACCTCGCTCATCGCGGAGACCGCTTTCGACTCGGCGGCCGCGGCCTCGCTTCGGGCTTGTTCGCGGCTGCGCCGCAGTTGCATGATCCGGTTGGAGGCGGCCGCTCCGAGCCGTGCGTCCTTCGACGCCTGAATCGCGGACTCCACTTGCTGGAGCTCGCCAGGCAGCGCCTGGGCGCCGGGATTCGAGGAAAGGTAAGCTTGGCGATCGCCTCTGGCGTTGTCGAGTTGGGCGGTCAGGTAATCCGCCTGCATCCACGAGGGGCTCAACGGTTGACGAGCGGCCGCGAGTTGCCGTCCGAGGTCCGATATCCTGGCGTCGAAGCCTCTCATCTGTCCAACCTGTTCGGCGATCTCTCCGCGGCGGCGTTCCAGCGCGGTCTCTTCCGCCGGCGGTTGCCGCTGTCCGCGTTCCAGGGCCTCCAATTCGGTGGTGAGGTTGTCGGCGGTGGTCAAAGCGGCCGCGGCTTCCGCGGCGTGGCCGAGCATGATCTGGCCGGCCGCGTGGAACGCCGATTCGGCCTCGGTCTTCATGTGGTTCATCGCGGACTCGACGCGGTCCGGATTGGCCCATGCTTCGGCGCACCAATGCAGGGCCATCTGGCCTGCGTCCTGCCGGACGGAGCTTTTCTGGGCTGTCAGCGGCTGACTCAGAGTCAAACCGACGACCGCGGCGAGCGGGAACTCGAGACGCAGAGACTACCTCCAACCGTGACGAACGCAGTCTCGGGAGCCGGACGCCGTGCTCCCGCGTATGAATCTTACCGCAGGCTGAAATGAACCGCACTGTCCCCATTTGGGCGTGCGGCACTGGCGGGTCGGAGCGTGTTTCGCTCTACAATGGTCCGAAGCCGGCGGCAAGTTCGACGCCGCCGCGGAGCCATCCATGTTCTCAATTCGATTCGCCGCGATCTGGCCGGCGCTGTTGGCCAACGCCGGGGCCGCTCCGTTGGCATCGGAGTTCCAGCGCGACATCCGCCCGGTGCTGAGCCAATACTGCCTCGGCTGCCATTCCACCGCCAAGCGCGCGGGCGAACTCGACCTCGAGCGGTTCGCCGCATTCGACCACGTGTTGCAGGACCCCAAGCCGTGGCGCAAGGCGGTGGAGCAGTTAGGGCTCGGAGAGATGCCGCCCAAGGGAATGCCTCAGCTTCCTCCGGCCGCCAAGGCGCGCCTGCTGGCGTGGATCGACGGCGCGATGAAGACCGCCGCCCAGGCGCGCGCCGGCGACCCCGGACCGGTGGTGCTGCGGCGCCTGAACAACGCCGAGTACACGTACACGATTCGAGACTTGACCGGCGTGGCGGCTCTGGACCCCGCGCGGGAATTTCCCGCGGACGGCGCGGCGGGCGAGGGCTTCATGAACACCGGCAACGCGTTGGCGATGTCGCCGTCGCTGGTCTCCAAGTATCTCGACGCGGGCAAGTCCATCGCGGCGCACGCCATGCTGTTGCCCGATCGGATCCGCTTCTCGCCGGTCACGTCGCGGCGCGATCAGACCGAGGAGCTCCTGGCGGCCATCCGCGCCTTCTACGCCGCCCACACCGAGCAGGGCGGCGCCGACACAGTCACGCAGCAGGGGATCGCGCTCGACAAGAATCGCGGTGGATCGCTGCCGCTAGAGACGTACCTGAAGGCGTCGCTCGAACGTCGCGGCGCCGCGGCGGATGCGAACGCGGTGGCGCGGCGGCACGGGTTGAGTCCGAAGTATCTGGGCATGCTGGCGGCTCTGCTGCAAGGCGGGCGGCCATCGCCGCTGATGGATGGGCTGCGCGCGCGGTGGCGGACGGCGCGGCCTTCGGACGTGGAGGCGATGGCGAAGGAGATCGCGCAGTGGCGGGAGACGCTGTGGAAGTTCAGCAGCGTGGGACACATCGGCAAAGTGGGCGGTCCGAAGGCGTGGATGGAACCGGTGTCGCCGATCGTTTCGGAACGGCCATTCCGGGTGAAGCTCGCCGCTCCGGCGGATGGAGGCGATATTGCCATCTATCTGGCCGCCCACGATGCGGGCGACGGCTCCGCCAACGATTCCGTCGTGTGGCGCGAACCGAGGCTCGAGATTCCCGGACGCGCGCCGGTGTTGCTCCGCGACCTGCCGGCGCTGGTGGAGCGGCTGGCGGCGGAGCGGACTCGCGTTCTGGCGGCGGCCGCGCACGACCTCGAAACCGGAGCCGCCGGAGCGTGGCGCGATTTCGTGGGTCCTGGCACGGCGCCGAAGCTCGACCTGCTGACGAAGAAGATCGAAAGGTCGGGATCGTACGATTTCGTGAAGGGCTGGGGATCGGCGCAGGCTCCGATGCTGCTGGCCAATGCTTCCACGCAAACGGTTCGGGTGCCGGGCGTGATGAAGCCGGGCGGCGTCGCCGTGCATCCATCACCGACTCACGCGACGGCGATCGGATGGAAGAGCCCGGTGGAAGCCACGCTGCGGATCGAGGGCGAGGTGAAGCGCGTGCACGCGGAGTGCGGCAACGGCGTCACGTGGTCGGTGGAATTGCGCCGCGGCGGAGTGAGGCTGCGCCTGGCGGAGGGCGAACTGCGCAACGCGGCGCCGTTCGCGTTCGGTCCTTTCGACAACGTGCGGGTGCTGCCTGGCGATCTGGTGTCGGTGCTGGTAGGTCCGCGCGATGGGAATCACTCGTGCGACCTCACGGACGTGGAGCTGCGTCTGTCGGGCGGGGGTTCGCAATGGCCGCTCGGCGGCGACGTGGCGGGCGATGTGCTGGCGGCGAATCCGCACGCCGACAGCGCCGGGCGGGCGGGCGTCTGGCACTTCTACTCGGAACCGGTGGCGGACGACGGAACTCGCGGGGCTCTCGTTCCCGCCGGTTCGACCCTCGGACGGTGGATGATGTCGAACTCGGCGAGCGAGCGGGGGGAACTCGCGGAAGCGCTGCAAAAGCTGCTCACCGGACCCGCGCCGCCCGCATCGGATACGAGCCCCGACGCTGTGTTGCATCGCCGGCTGGCTTCGCTCGCAAGTCCGCTTCTCGCCCGCGTCACGGCGCCGCCCGGCGCGGCGTCCGCCGATATCGCCATTCGCGCGCCATCGGTTCGTGAAGTGCGGCTGCCCGCCAGTTTCGCGGCCGGCGGCGAGTTTGTCACGACGGGCGGACTGGATCCGGTGAGCGGGGCCGAAGGATCGGTACAGCTCGAGGTCCTTACAGCCAAGCCCGCGGCGCGAGCGGGTCTGCTGCCGGCCGGGACCACCGTGGGCGACGCCAAGGGGACGTGGAGTTCGAACAACCAGACGGTCGCCTACTCGATGCCCGTGATCGCCCGCGAAGGCAGCGCGGCGCGGAGGCGGGTGGAAGCGGCGTTCGACGAGTTCCGCCAGATGTTCCCCGCGTCGCTCTGCTACACCAAGATCGTGCCGGTGGACGAAGTGGTAACGCTCACTCTTTATCACCGCGAGGACGGCCACCTTTCGCGCCTGCTGTTGGACGCCGGGACAAAGGCGAAGCTCGACCGGCTGTGGGACGAACTCCACTACGTCAGCCGCGACGCGCTGACGCTGGTGGACGCGTTCGAGCAACTTTGGCAGTTCGCCACCCAAGACGCCGACCCGTCGAAGTTCGAGCCGTTGCGGCAACCCATCAACGCCCGTGCGGCGGCGTTCCGTCAACAACTGCTCGATAGCGAGCCGCGGCACGTGGAAGGCGTCGTCGAGTTCGCCGGCCGCGCGTACCGCCGGCCCTTGACCGAGGTGGACCGGACGCAATTGCGCGGCCTGTACCGGCAACTCCGCGCGCAGGAGCTTGCCCACGAGGACGCGATCCGCCTGATGCTGGCTCGCGTGCTGGTCTCGCCGGCGTTCCTCTATAAGGCGGAGAACACGCGGCCCGGCACACAGGCCACACCCGTCGACGACTACGAGCTTGCCAGCCGGCTGAGCTATTTCCTCTGGTCGTCGAAGCCGGACGCCCCGTTGATGGCCGCGGCGGCATCAGGAAAATTGCGCAACGCGGCGGGATTGCGAGCCGAAGCGCGCCGCATGTTGCGCGATCCGCGCTCGCGGCGGCTGGCCATCGAGTTCGGCGCGGCCTGGCTGCACATCCATGGATTCGATTCGCTCGACGAGAAGAGCGAGCGCCTCTTCCCCGAGTTCCGCCAACTCCGCGGCGACATGTACGAGGAGACGATCCGCTTCTTCACCGGCTTGTTCGCGAACGACGGTTCCGTGCTCTCGATTCTGGACGCGGACCACACCTTCGTCAACGAGGCGCTGGCGAAACACTATGGCATCCCCGGCGTGAGCGGCCCCGAGTGGCGGCGCGTGGACGGCGTGAAGCGGTATTCGCGCGGAGGCGTGCTCGGACAGGCCGCGGTGCTCGCCAAGCACTCCGGCGCCTCGCGCACCAGCCCGATTCTACGCGGCATCTGGATCTCCGAAACGCTGCTCGGCGACAAGCTCCCGCGGCCGCCGAAGGATGTTCCACCGCTCCCCGCCGGCGAGTCCGAATCGCTATCGGTCCGCGAACTCACCGAGCGCCATACCAAGGACCAGCGCTGTTCGGGGTGCCATTCGCGCATCGATCCCTACGGATACACGCTCGAGCGCTTCGACACGGTGGGCCGGCTCCGCGAGCACGATAGCGGCGGGCGGCCGATCGACGACCGGTCCGTGCTGCGCGACGGCTCTCGCATCGACGGAGCGGAGGGCTTGCGCGCCTATTTGCTCGCCAAGGGGAGGCCGGCGTTCGTCCGCCAGTTCTGCAAGAAGCTGCTCGGTTACGCGCTGGGGCGGGAAGTGGAGCTCTCCGACGAACCCTTGCTGGACGCGATGCAGACGCGGCTCGCCGCGAACGGGTATCATGCCGGTATCGCCATCGACGAAATCGTGGCGAGCCGCCAGTTTCGAGAAATCAGAGGCCGCGATCATGAAGAACAGCGAAGATAAGTATCGATTCTCCCGGCGCCGGATGCTCCGCGGAGCGGGCGCTTCCCTTGCGCTGCCGTGGCTGGAATCCAGCGCCGTGTGGGGCGCGCCGAAAGATGGCAAACGCGCGGCGAGCGAAGCTCCGGTGCGGCTGGCGGTTCTGTTCGCGGGCAACGGCTTCCATTCGAAGGAGTGGTGGGCCAAGGGCGAAGGCCGGCAAATGGAGCTCGGCAAGGTGCTGGCGCCGCTTCAGGATTTTCGCGAGAAGATGTTGTTCCTCCGCGGCTTGTACAACGCGGAGGCGCTCAAGGGGAACATCCACAGCTCGCAAACCGGCAATCTGCTCTCGGGCGCGCCGTTGGCGTCCGGCGGCGAGATCCGGTCGGGCACGAGCATCGATCAGGTGCTGGCGCAACGGTACGGCGGATCCACAAAAGTCCCGAGCCTGGTGCTGGGCTGCGAGAAGTCGAACCCGTCGGTCCACAAGAACTACTCGATGCTCTATAGCTCCCACATTTCGTGGAGCTCGCCGACCACGCCCACGCCGCTCGAGATCTATCCCGCGCTCGCGTTCGACCGGCTGTTCAAGGACGAGGGGAGCAAGGGCGACAAGAGCGTGCTCGACGCGGTGCTCGGCGACGCGGCGAGTCTGCGGCGCGGCATCGGCGTGAGCGACCAGCGCAAGCTCGACGAGTATCTGGAATCGGTGCGCGACGTGGAACGGCGAATCGACAACGCCGGGAAGCGGGGCGAACTGCAGGGTTGGCGGCCGTCGCTCGACAAACCGGACATGCCGCGGCCGGCGGCGGGAATTCCGCAGGATATCGCCGAGCACATGCGTCTGATGGCCGACATCCTGGTGCTGGGGTTCCAGACCGATACCACGCGCATCGCGACGCTGAAGCTGAACAACGACCACAGTTCGTTGCGCTTCCCTCATCTCGGCGTCGACTACATGATCCACCACCTGCTCTCGCATTCGGACACGCCGGATTGGCTGAAGGTCAACCAGTTCTTCCTCGAGCAGGTGGCCTACATCGCCCGGAAACTGGACGCGATCCGGGAAGGTCCGCGTACGCTGCTCGACAACACGATGATGCTGTTTTGTTCCAGCATGTTGACGGGCAGCCATGAGGCGCGGCAGTTGCCGGCGATCCTGGTGGGCGGAGGCGGCGGCCGCATCAAGGGCGGCCGGGTTCTGGATTATCTCGAGAAGCCCGAACGCCAGATGTGCCGGCTGTTCCTTTCAATGATGGACAAGATGGACGTCCGGCCCGGACCGTTCGGCGACGCGGCCCGGGCGTTGGACGAGGTCTGATCCGCGCTCAACGAGCGGGCTGCGGTGCTGGGCGCCGGTTTGCCGCCGCGCCCGCGAGGCCCAACGCGGCGGAGGCCGCCAGGGCGAGCAGGACCACGGTAGCTTCGCTCAGCACGCCTTGCGCGCCGAACGCCGTGACGAGGTTGGCGGGCTCATATGCCATCGCGGCGAACAGCGCGGCGGCGGCCCCGATCGACCCGAATCCGAAGAGACGAGTGATTGTCATTGTACTGGAGTAGACGAAGCCGGCCGGGCTTTGGTTCATTCCTTCTTCGAAAAGCTCACTTCTTCTGGCGCTGTTTGATGTACTCCTCCATCTCCTTGATCAGCGCGGGATCCTTCGGGCCGCCGTAGATGTCGCTCGACTTCCACTTGCCTTCTTCGAACTTCTTCTTGATCCACTCGTACCGCGCCTGCGTGCTCTCGAATCCGGCGACAATCGGTTCCACCAGGGCAGGCGGGATGAACAGCACGCCATCGCGGTCGCCGAACACCACGTCGCCGGGCATGACGGTGACGCCGCCGATCCGCACCGGGATGTTGATGCCGGTGAGCGTGGCGCCGGTGAGCGACGAGGGATGCGTGCTCCGGTAGAAAGCGGGCATCCCGCTCTTCTCGATGTTGCGAAGATAGAACATCGAGCCGTCGATCACCATCCCCGTTCCCGTGGTTTTCCAGACGTAGTAGGCCAGCTTGTCGCCGACGAACGTTCCGCCCTCCTGCTTGCCGAACAGGTCCACCACGGCGACATCGCCGGGTTGCAGCATGTCGATCGCGCTCTGATTGCGCAGCTTCCCGCGCGCGTCGAGCATCTCGGAAAGATCGGGCCGCGCGGGCATGAACTGCACGGTGAACGCGCGTCCCACCAGCTTCTTCTGGGGATTCAGGACCTTCCAGTTCTCGCCGGCGAACTGGCTGCCGTAGCCGGCGGAGCGGATCTGGACCACCATGTCCTCGATGGCGATGTCCATCTCGCGCAGCTTTGCCAGCAGTTCGCTGGACACCTTCGGGCGCCCGTCCGGAAATCGCTCGACCTTGCTCTTGGCGCCGGCCTTCGCCAAATCTCCCGGCGCGAGCGTCCATAGTTGCGCCCAACCGGGCTGCATGGCAAGCGTCAAGCCCGCCGCCGCGATCCAATGGCTCTTCATGCGATCACTCCTCAGTAATGAACGGCGCCCGGCGTCTCCAGCCGGACGCGGAACAGCGAATTCTGGCCGGTGATGTACAGCGTCCGGAAATCGGCATCGCCGAAGGCGCAGTTGCGCGCGCCCTCTGGCAGTTCGATTTGGCCGAGCGCTTCTCCCTTCGCCGAGTAGACCGCGATGGCGCGGCCGGTGAAGAACAGGTTGCCTTTCGCGTCCACCCGCATGCCGTCGGGCCGGGAGGGGAGCTTTTCAATCAGCACGCGCTCGTTCGACGCGCGCCCCGCCTTGTCGAGATCGTAGGCGCGGACGTTTTGCTCGTCGGTGTTGGCGACATAGAGAACGCGGCCGTCCGGCGAGAGCGCGATGCCATTGGGCCTGCCCTTCGGCTTCGCGATCGCCTCGAGCTTGCCCCCGGGCGTCCAATGATACACGCCGTAGAAGTCGAGATCGCGCTTGTCGAGCGGCGTGAACAGCGGATCGGTGAAATAGACGTGGCCGTCGCGCCGCACCACGATGTCGTTGGGCGCGTTGAAGCGTTTTCCCTCGAACCGGTCCACCAGCACTTCGACCTTTCCCGATTTCGACGTGCGGGTCACACGTCGCGCGACATATTCGCACGTGTAGAGCCGGCCCTTCCTGTCGAGCGTGTTGCCGTTAGCGCCCTGCGAATCCGAACGAAACAGGCTCACGCCCTTGGCGGGATCGTATTTGTGGATGTTCTTGTTCTCGAAGTCGCTGAACAGAAGGTAGCCGTCGCGCGACCAGACCGGGCCCTCCGCGCCCGGAAAGCCGGTCGCGACACTTTCCACTTTCAGGGCGGAGTAATCTTCCGCCGTCAGGCAGACGGCGGCCAGCAGGCAGATCCCGAGGCGCATCGATCAGCCTCGTCCGCCGTACGAGCGGCGTTTCGCCGTCCACGTGGCCCCGAGATATTCACCCATGTCCAGCGATCCGGACATCGAGTCCCCAGCCACTTTGCCCGAAAACCGGTACGACAGACTGTCGCCGTGGCTTTCGCCTTGGAAGCTGGCGAACTGGACGGCGTCTCCGCGGATGTCGCCGGAGAAGTCGCGCGAGATGAAGTCGCCCTGATGCGCGCCCTCGAGACGGCCGCCCTTTTGAACCACGTGCAAGACGTGCGTCGACTTCCCGGCGGCGAAGCGGATCTCGACGTCCCAGCGGCCCGACAGGTCCGCCGATGGAGCGGGAGCGGCCTCGCGTGACTTCGGCAGCCGCTTTGCCGAGAGGATCTCGTGGAGCCGGTCCGCCACCGTCTTCTCGTCGCCGGCGCTCATCGTGAACGCGATGATCGATACCCCGGTATCGCCGGTCTCGGGCGTCCCGCCGCGTCTCCCGCCGCGGCCGCCGCCGTTGAGCAGGATCCGCGGCTCGCCCGCGTCGAGCAGCCGTGCGACCTCCGCTCCGTCGATGCCGAGCTTGGCTTGCTCCCAGCGGACGCTGAGCGCCGGGCTCTTGTTGGCCCGGCCCGAGGGCTCGCGTACCGAAGTGGTGACGCCGGCGATGCCGCGCACTCGCTGGGCGATGTGATCCAGCCGGTCGAGATACGCTTTCCATTCCTGCTCGTGGTTCCGCTTGGCCCACATCTCGACAGCCATTAGCATGGCGACCATTTCCTCGCGCCCCACCTTCATCGCGCGAGAGTAGCCGTGGTGCGGCGCGCTGTGGACCCAGGCTGCTTTGACCAGATCCTTGCGGCCCAGGAGCAGGCCGGCGCTCTGCGGTCCGCGAATCACCTTACCGCCGCTATATCCAACCAGAGTGGCGCCGCGTTGCAGATACCCGCAAGGCATGGTGAGCACTTCCGGCGCGGCGTCGACGAAGGTGGGCACGTTGCGCTCGCGCGCGATACGCAAGATCTCGTCGAACGACGGCGGTCCCGCTTCGGCGCTCGGGATCGCGTGAATGTAGATCATCGCGGTGCGCGGCCCGATGGCGGCTTCCAGTTGCTCCTTGCTCTCCACCTCGACAATGCGGACGCCCACCGCTCGAATGGCCGCGTCATAGACGTTGCGCGAGTGGGCGGGAATGATGACCTCGTCCTTGGCGAATCCGGCGAGATTCGGGATGCGTACGTGCAGATCCGGATTGCCGCCGGCGACACAGGCCGCGGTGGCGTGCGACATCGCCGCCGCGCAGCCGGAACTGACCATGCCCCATTCGGCTCCGGTCAGTTCGGCGAGCCGCTTGCCCACGGCTTCCATCAGTTCGTCGAGCTGCACGAACCGCTGGTTCGCCAAGTCCTTGGCCGCGCGCACCTCCGGGAGTTCGAGCGATCCGCCGATCACGGTCAATGTACCGCGGCAGTTGATGAACGGCCGCACGCCGAGGGAGCGGTAGATATCCTTGGTCAGCTCGACGCCGGCCGCTTTCCCGGGCCGCGCGAACGCGGCCCATCCGAACAGGCCCGCGCCCGTGAAGAACTGACGGCGGTGGAACGCACGCCGCAAGGCATCCAGCATGTTCGCCTCCCTACTTTTTCCGGCCGCTTCGGCCGCCCGCGCCGGACCCGATCTTGTCCCAGCGTTCCCGCGTGATGCCGTTGAGGTCGTACACGACCTTGCCATCGCGAAGGGTGAGTTCGCACGCCAGCTTCTTGTCGCCGTCCAGACGTCCGCCGTTCTGGTCGACAAAGCCGAACTTGCCCCGCTCGACGCGCAACACCGCTATGTCCGCGATGGCGCCCTGGGAAAGGTGGCCGAGCTCCTCGTGCTGGATCTCTCGCGCCGGATTCCAGGAGGAACGGACGATCACGTCGTCCAGGCTCATGCCGAGCGCCATGATCTTGCTCATCACGTTCAGCATGTCTTTCATGCCCGCGTTCATGCTGGTGACGTGTAGATCCGTGGAAATCGAGTTCGGGTAATAGCCTTCCTTGAAAGCCTGCACCGCGGTGCTGAAGACGAAGCTGCCGCCGCCGTGTCCCACGTCGAAGATGACGCCGCGCTGCTGGGCCGGGAGGATGGCGGGGTTCACTTTGCCGTCGATGAGCTCACCGCGCGATCCGCCGTAGCAGTGGGTGAAGATGTCGCCCGGCCGGAATTTCTTCGTCACCAGTTCGGCGAGCGACCGCTCGGGATAGGCGCGTCCGAAATCCACCATGATGGGAATCTTGGCGATCTTGCCCGCCTCGATCGCCTGATCGACGGGCTTCCACTCCGGTCCGCTGAAGTGCGCCGTCTTGACGCCGACGACCACGCCCTTGTGCTTCAACGCCATTTCCGCGGTGGGCTTGGCGTCCATGTCGTCCATGTTCTGCTCGAAATTGCCGCCGCGCATGCCGCTGCCCACGATGTTGAGGAACGCGAGCACGCGCGTGCGGGATCGCGAGATCACGCGATCCTTGAACTCCTCGAAGTTCTTCCAGCCCGAACTGCCCGCGTCGGCCACGGTGGTGACTCCGCTCCGGTAGGTGAAACCGTCCGGGTAGACGCTGTTGTCGCCGGCGTAGGAGCCGCGTTCACCGGTTCCAGCGAAGACGTGGACGTGGATGTCGATCAAGCCCGGGGTGACGTAGAGCCCGGAGACGTCGACCGCCTTCACGGCCCGGGAGGCGTCAATGCCGGTGGCGACGAGCGCCACCTTGCCGCCCTTGATCGCGACATCACGAACCGCGCTCAGGCGATTCTTGCCGTCGATCACGTGTCCCCCTTTGAGCAGGAGGTCGAATTCCTGGCCGCGGGCCGCTCCGGCGAGCCCGATGAGGACCGCGAGGGGGAGGAAGGTCCCCGGTCCGATGCGTGGCGATTTCCGTTTCATTCTCAAACTCCGTTCGCGCGAGCCAGTATAGCAGCCGGTTCGCTCCGCCGCCGGGATTGCCCCCCGGATGCCCGGGTGGCGTGGATTAACTAACTAACTTTAGAAATAGTACTTCGCTCCGAGTTGGATTTGCCGCGGCGGCGCCGCCGAGAAGATCTTGCCGAAGTTCGCGTTCGAGATGCTCTCCGACGGACCGCCGAAGTTCGGGTGATTGGTCGCGTTGAAGAACTCGAAGCGCAGTTCCAGCCGCTGGCGCTCGCGAGTGGCGATCGACTTCGCGGTGATGAAGTCGAAGTTGACCGTGCCCGGCCTTGTCAGGACGTTGCGGCCGGAGTTACCGAACGTGAACTGGCGCTGCGGCCGGAAAGCGGTGGGATCCCACCAGCCGTCGGGGCTGCCGTTGTCCCGGCGTCCGTTGCCCGCGCGATCGGGGCGGTCCGTGTTGTCGGGCACGTTGTCGATGTTGCCCGCCACCGACGTGTTACCGGGCGCTCCGGTCTGCACCGTGGAGATGACCCCGAACTGCCACCCTTCGCCGGCCAGCCGCGCGGCGCGGGACGCTCCGGAACCCCACCGCTTGCCCTTGCCGAAGGGAATCTCATAGATCGCGTTCGACGTGAAGCGGTGGCGGATGTCGTGCGGGGCGAGACCCTTCTCCGCCGCCAGATTGTCGATATTCTGTTGGCAGCAGGAATCCTGGGTCCAGCCGTGGTCCATGGCCTTGGCCCACGTGTAAGCTCCCATCAGGAGGAATCCGGAGGAGTAGCGTTTCTCGATCGAGGTCTGCAGGGAGTGGTAACTGGTCCAGCCGCTGCTCTCATATGAGCGGATGCGCGCGTACTGGTTGAATACGCGGCGCGTATTGGCGGCGCCGGGTCCGGGAGCTAACTGGTTGCGCACTACGTGGTAATGAGCTTGGATCCCTTGCTGCCCACGTAGCCGGCCTTGACGACGGTCCCCTTGGGAAGCTCGTGCTGGAACTCGCCGGTCCACTGGAGGATGTAGCCGGTGGTGAAATCGCGGTTGGCGTTGAACGTGAAGATTCCGAATTGCGCGGTGCGCAGCAGCGCGGGGTCGCCTTTGAGCGCCCAGGAGAGATTTGGCGTGCGCGCGTTGCCCGCTTCGTCGATGCGGAGCTGGAAGGGAGGCGTGTTGCCCGTGTTCATCTCCGAGTTCAGTTCGGGGGAGACATAATAGACGCCGAAACCGGAGCGGAACACGGTTTTCGCCAAGCCGGGGAGCTTGTAAGCCAAGCCCACGCGCGGGCCGAGGTTATTGTAATCGGGGTCGAAAATCGTATTCGAGTCGAAGAGGCGGTACTTCAAGTCCGGCCGGACCGTCTGGAAGAAATTGCCGAGCACGGCGTTCTTGGGGTAGACGATCTCTCCCGTGCCATGGTCGAAGCCCGAGAGTTGGCCCCGTGCGTCGGTGGTGGGCATGTTGAGTTCGTAGCGGAGGCCCAGGTTGAGCGTTAGGTCCGGCGTGACCTTCCAATCGTCCTTAAGGTACAGGCCATAAGCGCGCCGGCGGGGATACACGAGGTTAATTCCGACGCTGACGCTCGTGGTGGAGGGAACGCCGAGCAGGAATTCGGCGAACCCGTTGCCCGCGGGGTTGGTAACCGGGATGGAGGTGTAACGCCCGTCGAACCCGAAGCTGCCCTGGGTGGCGGCGGTCTGCAGGATGTTCGCCTGCACATAGCGGGCTTCTCCGCCGAACTTGATCGAGTGGGCGCCGCGCATCCAGTTCACCGCGTTCTGAACCTGATAGGTATTGATGCGGCGGACACGGACCGCGCGCTCGCCGAGCGCCATGAATCCGGTTCCGCCGGAGAACGAAACGCCCTCCGGAAAGCCCAGATCGCGCGGGTTGAGATCCGGCGCCATCGTTGGTAAGCAGTCAACTGCTCCGCATGCGCGATCAAGTCAGTCAGCCACCGGCTGAAGCCGGCGAATAGGTTGGCGATTCGCCGCGCTCCCGCGTGCGCGCTCCCAATAGTGAGCCGCTTCTGGTTGGCATGCCGGGTTTGCCTCGCCACTCCCTGCTGCAACATCGGCCGGGTCGTGATCGCCTCGCCGTGCTTGGGACCCG
>SXGT01021037.1_pt1 | contig 23990 bp, 18 predicted proteins | sample 3176221 | NCBI WGS metagenome assembly SXGT01 (sample SAMN11356862, study PRJNA531348) | freshwater metagenome | isolation source: freshwater sample F1-120 | place: China: Fuxian Lake, Yuxi | collected 2017-12-25
GACGATGTTGAACACGTCCAGGTCGTATTCGCGGCCGTAGACGCGCTCGTCCCACGCCATCGCGAGTTTGAGCGCGTGGAGCGCGTGATGGGTGCGGGAAAGGTCGGCCTCGCGCACCCAGATGCCGAGCTGGACCTCCCGGCCCGACATCGTCGTGAACGTGCCGCGGTTGACCGCGAGGTCGCCCGCGACGAGCGCGAACAGGTAGGAGGGCTTGGGGAAGGGATCGTGCCATTCGGCCCAGTGACGGCCATCGTCGAGCACGCCGTTCGCCACCGGATCGCCGTTGGCGAGGAGGACGGGGAACGCCTTCGCGTCGGCGGTCATCCGGACGCGGTAGGTGCTGAGCACGTCGGGGCGGTCTGGGAAGAAGGTGATGCGGCGGAAGCCTTCGGCCTCGCACTGGGTGCAGAGATTGCCGCCCGAGGCGTAGAGGCCCATCAATTGCGTGTTGCGGTCGGGGGCGATCTCGACCTCGGTCTCGATCGTGTGCGCCACGCCGGGAAGCGGGATGACGAGCTGCTCGCCGTCGATCCGCCAGTCGTTGATTTGGGCGCCGTCGACGGTGACGGAAAGCGGGGTCTGGCCTGCGCCGTCGAGGCGGAGCTCGGGGTCGGTGCCGTTGCGGGTAACGGAGAGCGTCGCGCGGACGCGGGTGGCGGCGGGGTCGAGCGCGAAGTCGAGCGCGATGTTCGGGACGAGCCAGGCGGGGGGCGTGTAGTCCTCGCGGCGGATCGGCTGGGGGGCGAGGGCGTGGGCGGCTGTGGGCATGTCCATGCGGGTGGATATAGACTGCGGGGGCGGGGGTGCCAGTCTCGTAATCCTCCCCCTGCGGGGGAGGATTTGTTAGGGCGGCTCATGATCAACAGATTCATCGCCCTTGGGCTTGTGCTCTCGACCACCGCCGCCACCGCGCAAACCCCGCTGCCCGACGATCAGGCGGCGATGAAGGCGCATGTGATGTTCCTGGCGTCCGACGCGATGCGCGGGCGCGAGGCGGGGAGCCCCGAATATGACATCGCGGCGGAATATGTCGCGGCGCAGTTCTTTGCGGCGGGGCTGAAGCCCGCGGGCGACGCCTCGAAGGATGGGGGAACCTACCTTCAGCAGGTGCCGCTGGTGACGTACGCGGCGGCGGGCGAGGGCGCGTTCACCTGGACGCCCGCCAACGGCGCGGCGCAGCGGCTGGTATTCGGCAAGGATTACCTGCCGGCACCCGATCCGGCGCGCGCGGCGACCGCGGCGACCGCGCCGGTGGTGTTCGTCGGCCACGGCATCCGCAGCCCGCAATACGGGCACGACGATTACCGCGGGGTCGACGTGCGCGGCAAGATCGTCGCCTATGTCGGCGGTGCGCCCGCCAGGTTCGGGGGCGAGGAGCGCGCGTTCTTCGGCTCGCCGCGGATCAAGGCGGAGACCGCGGCGGCGCGAGGCGCCGTCGGAATCGTGCTGATCGCCGCGCCCAAGTCGACGCCTGCGGACCTGGGGCGGCTGGCGGCGGGGTATCGCAATCCGCGGATCACCTGGGCCAAGGCCGACGGCGCGGGCAAGGCGGATGCGGCGATCCCGACGCTCGGCACGCTGTTCCCCGCGGGGGCGGCGAAGCTGTTCGCAGGCGCCTGGGCCAAGGTCGCGGCGGAAGCGGCGAAGGATGCGCCGCGATACCGATCGGCGGCACTGGGCGGAACCTTGTCGGCGGCGACGACGACCGAGCTCAGCAAGGCGCGGAGCAGCAACGTCGCGGGGATGATCCCGGGGAGCGACCCAGTTGTCGGGCGCGAGGTCGTGGTGCTGTCGGCGCATCTCGATCACGTCGGCGTGTCCAAGGCTGGGCCAGACGACAAGGAGGGGCGCGACCGGATCAACAACGGCGCGATGGACAATGCGGTCGGGATCGCGAGCCTGATCGAGGAGGCCAAGCGCTTCAAGGCGAGCGGGACGCCGCCCAAGCGGTCGATCCTGTTCCTGGCGGTGACCGCGGAGGAGAAGGGGCTGATCGGCTCCGATTATTTCGCCAACAATCCGACGGTGCCCGCGGCGGACATCGTCGCGAACGTCAACCTCGACATGCCGCTGCTGACCTATGTGTTCGAGGACATGGTGGTGTTCGGGGCGGAGCGGTCCACGCTGGGGCCGATCGTGCGGCGCGCGGTGAACGCGGTCGGCGTCTCGCTGTCGCCCGATCCGATACCCGAGCAGGGCATCTTCGTGCGATCCGACCATTTCCGCTTCGTTCAGAAGGGGATACCGTCGGTGTTCCTGTGGCCGGGGGCGAAGGGCGCGGGCGAGGGCAAGCTCGCGGCGTTTCTGGCCGGCTGCTACCACAAGCCGTGCGACGACCTGACGCAGCCGATCCGCTGGGATCAGGGGGTGCGCTTCGTCGACGTCAATTACCGGATCGCGCGCGAGATCGCGGACGCGCCCGCGCGGCCGGTGTGGAACAAGGGGGATTATTTCGGGACCTTGTACAAGGGCGCCATGGCGAAGTGAGATTGCTGGTCTTCGGGCTGGGCTATGCCGCGCGAGCGGTGGCGGCGCGGGTCGAGGGGGTGGTGACAGGCACGACGCGGGACGGGCGCGGGGGGACGCTGCGCTTCGACGACGCCGACGCGGTGCGGCGTGAGCTGGCGGGGGCGACGCATGTGCTGTCGTCGGTTCCGCCCGGCGTCATGGGCGATCCGGTGCTGGCGGCGTATGGCGAGGCGCTGGCGCGGACAGGGGCGTGGCTCGGCTATCTGTCGTCGACCGGGGTGTACGGCGACGCGGGAGGGGCCTGGGTCGACGAGAGCGCGCCGACCGGAGGGCGGCGCGCGGAGCGGGTGCGGGCGGATGCGGCTTGGCTCGCGATGGGCGCGCGGGTGTTTCGGTTGCCGGGGATTTACGGGCCGGGGCGGTCGCCGCTGGAGCGGGTGCGCGAGGGCAAGGCGCATCTGACGCGGATCGCGGGGCAGGTGTTCAGCCGTTGCCACGTCGACGATATCGCGCGCGGCGTGATCGCGGGGTTCGAGGGGCCGAGCGGGGCGTATAACCTCGCCGACGACCGTCCGTGTTCGCAGGACGAGGTGGTGGAGTTCGCGGCGGGGCTGCTGGGCGTGCCGCCGCCGCCGGTGGTCGCGCTGGAGGCGCTGTCGCCACAAGCGCGGGGGTTCTATGCGGAGAACCGGCGGGTGGCGAATGGCAAGGCGAAGCGGGTGCTGAGGTGGGCTCCGCGGTATCCGGACTACCGGGCGGGTCTGCGGGCGGTGAGCGCGATCACGAGGCCGATGCCCGCCAGCACCGCGCCGCCCGCGGCGAGCGGCGACCAGCGATAGCCTTCGAACAAGGTCGACAGCAGCATCGCGATGACGGGGACGATGACGCCGTTGTACGCCGCCTTGGCGGGGCCGACCGCGCGGATGACGCGGAAGTAGAGCGAGAAGGCGAGCGCGGAGGCGAACAGGCCGAGGTAGAGGAGGCCGATCGCATAGCCCCAGCGCGGCTCGAACGACGGCGGGCCGACGGTGGCGAGCGCCCAGGCGGCGTCGATCGCGGCCCCGATCAGCATGGAGACCGCGAGCATCGGGGCCATCGGATAGGCTCGCGCGGTGTCGGTCGCCTGCATGACGTTGGCGACCGAGGCGGACAGGATGCCGCACAAGGTCAGCGCGATGCCCGAGACGACCGCGCCCGATCCGCTGGGGTCGGCGCGCGCCTCGTGGATGAAGAGCAGCGCGACCCCCGCCATCGCGACCGCCGAGCCGCCCACGAACTGCGCGCCGAGCCGCTGGCCGAGGACCACGCGGCCGAGCACCGCATTGGGGACGAGGAGCAGCGCGAAGGTGACCGCGACGAGGCCGGAGGTGATGTGCGCCTCCGCACGGTAGACGAAGTTGAAGTTCAGGCAGAATTGCATCAGCCCGAGCGCGGCGGCGAACAGCCAGCCGCGCGCGTCGAGGCGCAAGGACTCGCGCCGCCACGCGGCATAGGCGGCCATCGCGAGGCCTGCGACGAGGAAGCGGTAGGCGACCGACCAGGAGGCGGGGACGACGCCGATCTGGTCGCGGATGACGATCCAGGTCGATCCCCAGATCAACACCACGATACCGAAGGGGACGAGCACGCTCGCCCGGGTCGCCTGAGAATCGGTCACAGCGCGGCGATCGCCTTCGCCAGCGCGGCGACGTGGGCGGGATCGGTGTCCCAGGCGGTGACGAGGCGGATTTCGCCCGCGGCCCAATCGTAGAAGTCGAAGCCTTGTGCGCGAAGGGCGGCCGCTTCGTCGGGGGTGGCGCGGAGGAAGACCTCGTTGGCCTCGACCGGGTGGATCAGCCGCTCGCCCGCGCTCTGCGCCAGCGCGCTCGCGGCGGCGTTGGCGGCGCGGGCGGTGTCGAGCCACAGGCCGCCGTCGAGCATCGCCAGCACCTGCGCGGCGAGATAGCGGCCCTTGGACAGGAGCAGCCCGGCGCGCTTGCGGCGGCGCAGGGTGGCGTCGGCGTGGGCGGCGTCGAAAAAGACCAAGGCTTCCGCGTTCATCGCGCCGTTCTTGACGAAGCCGAACGACAAGGCGTCGACCCCTGCGCGCCAGGTGACGTCGGCGGGCGAGCAGCCGAGTGTGGCGACCGCATTGGCGAAGCGCGCGCCATCCATGTGGAGGCTGAGGCGCTTGGCCTTGGCGAGCGCGCCGATCGCCGCCACTTCGTGCGGCGTGTAGACGCGGCCGTATTCGGTGGCGTTGGTGATCGAGATCGCGTGCGGCTGGACGCGGTGGACGTCGTTGGCGATTCCGTCGATCACCGCGCCGAGCGTGTCGGGCGTGACCTTCGCGCCTTCGCCCTCGGCGAGCAGCAGCTTTGCGCCCGCGGTGTAGAATTCGGGCGCGCCGCATTCGTCGTTCTGGACGTGCGCGTCGCGGTGGCAGATCACGCCGCCGTAGGGCGGGCAGAGCGCGGCGAGCGCGAGCGCGTTCGCGGCGGTCCCGGTCGGCACCCAGAGGCTGCGCACCGGCGTTTCGAACAGGTCGGACAACACGCCGTCGAGGCTGCGGCTGAGCGCGTCGCCGTCGTACGCGGTGTCGAGCCGGTTGGCCCGCTCCATCGCCGCCATGACCTGCGGGTGGACGACGGCGGCATTGTCGGAGAAAAAGCGCATGGCCCTGCCCCTTGCGGCGGGGGTGGGCGGAGGTCAACGGATGCGCGACAGGGGCGGTCCGTTTCCCGGGCAAGCGTCGGCGGCGCGATTGACCGGGAAACCTGTTCAGTTATCGTGACAAAAAAATCGGGGGTCGTTCATGTCTGCGTTCAAACTCGCGCCGTTGCCGGCGTGTCTGCTGCTGCTGCTGGCGGCTTGCGGCGGCGGAGGCGGGGGCGTCGGCAGCGCGGGATCGTCGCCGCCGCCGACGGGCGGAACGACGCCCGGCAACACGACGATCGGCGATCTGCGCAACAGCCAGACCTTCACCAACACCGCCGCCGCAACCCAGGTCCTGTACGACCTGGACACCAAGACGACGCTGAGCGGCGGCAAGGCGGCAGGCGCGCTGACGGTCAGCTATGATGCGGCGAGTAAGACCTATTCGCTGTCGAGCGGGGCGCAGTCGCAGCAATTCACGCCCGCCGAGATCGTCGGTTCGGCGAACGGCGAGACGCGCTATCAGAAGACCGGCGGCGGCGGGCGTGACTATCTGACGCTGGTGACCACGCCCTATTCGGGGACAACGGCCAATCAATATGTCGGGCTGGGCTATTGGCAGCGCAACGCGCTGAACGGGTCGCGGCAGGACACCTATTTCTCGACCTTCACCTACGGGCTCGAGACGCCCGCGGCCGCCACGCCGCGCGCGGGGCATGCATCGTTCACGATCGACGTGTTCGGGCTGGCGTCGACCCCCGGGTTCGAACCGCGGGTGTTTCAGGGATCGGGCACGTTCTTCGCCGACCTGATGACCGGGGTGTTCTCCGCGCAGGCCTATACCACCGAGACCGGGCTGTTGAGCGGCAGCGGGATCGTCGGCGGCGGGATCGAGGTCAATGCGGCGGGTCGCTTCTCGTCGAGCGACGGCCAGTTCGCGGGCAACGCGCTGTACGGCGGCACCAACGGCCGCATCGCGGGAACGATCGCCGGGCGGTTCTACGGCCCGGCGGCGCAGGAGCTGGGCGCGTCGTTCGGAGGCGGCGACGCGAACGGCGCGAGCTTCAACGGCGCGTTCACCGGGCAGCGCGACGCGGCGGCGCGGCTCGCCAATCAGACGCTGACGAACATGGTCACGAGCCAACTCTTCTACACGCAGGAAGCCAATCTGACCGTCACCAGTTTCGAGAACGACGTGTCCGCGCCTTATGTGCGCAGCACGATGATGATCAGCCAGCTGAACCGTCAGAACGCCGAAACGTTCACCTATTCGCCGGGGCGTTCCGACCTGGCGGGCGGGGCGTTCACCCTTACGGCGCAGGTCGCCTCCGCCGACCCGAACTTCACCGCCTATCAGAAGAGCTTCAACGGGCAGGAGGTCTTTCTCGACCTCTACAAGCCGGGCTCGGCGAATACCGAGCTCGCCCTGACCTATGCGAGCTTCGGCGGGTGGCGGGGCAGCCAGCGGGGCGGCGTGGTGACCCAATCGGACCGGGTGTATTTCGCGCACGGATTAATGACGCAGGCCGGGCTGCTGAACGCGAAGACCGGAACCGCGCGCTACGCCGGGGTCGCGTACGGCGCGGCGGCGAACGAGGCGTCCCGCGCGCAATATGACGTGACCGGAACCTCCAGCTTCAATGTCGATTTCGGCGCGCAGAGCATGACGGGCGCGCTGGCGCTCCGCGGCAAATCGACCAACGGCGCAGCCGACGTTGATTTCGGCACGTTTGATTTCGCGACCCGGATCGGCGGCTTCACCGGGGAGAGCGTCGCGGTCTTCACGGCGCCGGGGGTGGAATACGGCCGCCTGTCGACCCGCTTTCACGGACCCGACGGCGAGGAGATCGCGGGGCCGTTCTCGCTCAACGTTCCGCTGGGGCGGCCGGGCGAGCGGACCTATATCGTCGGTGTGGCGGCCGCCAAGCGACAGTGACGCCGTCGATCCGGCGCGCCGCAGCGCTCGCCATCGCATCGCTGGCCGTGCCCGCCACCGGTGCCCCGGCCGCCGCCGCTCCGCCGCAGGACGGGTTGACCGCGTTCGACGTGTTCGCGGAGGCCGATCGCGCCCGCGCGGCCGGACGCATCGGCGACGCCCTGGTGCTGTTCGACGCGCTGGCGCGGGACCCGGACGCCGACATCCGCGCCGAAGCGCGGTTCCGCAAGGCGATGATGCTGGCGGAGGCGCGCCGCTACGCCGAAGCGGCGACGACGCTGCGCGCGCTGCTCGACGAGGCGCCCGCGGCGGCGCGGGTCCGGCTGGAGCTGGCGCGGGTGCTGGCGTTGATGGGCGACGAGGCGGGCGCGGCGCGGGCGATCCGTCAGGCGCAGGCGGTCGGCCTGCCCCCGGACGTCGCGACGCTGGTCGACCAGTTCGCGCGCGCGCTGCGCTCCGCCCGGCCGTTCGGCGGATCGATCCAGATCGCGATCGCGCCCGACACCAACGTCAACCGGGCGACGCAGGCGCGGACGCTTGATACCGTGATCGCGCCGTTGACGCTGTCGCGCGAGGCGCGGGCGCAGAGCGGGCTGGGCGTCCGGCTTTCCAGCCAGGCCCATGCGCGCGTGGCGATCACCGACGAACTCTCGCTGCTGCCCCGCGCGTCCATGCTGGGCAGCTTCTATCGGCAGAGCGCGTTCAACGACCTGTCGGCATCGACGTTGGTCGGGATCGAGTGGCGACGCGGCGGCGATCGCTGGACCCCGTCGATCGGAGCGACCCAGCGCTGGTACGGCGGCTCGATCTATGCACGGACCGGCAGCGCCACGCTGGACTGGCTGCACCCGGTGGGCAAGCAGGCGCAGCTTGTGGTGCATGGCGGCGCGGCCAAGACCAGGCATCGGCGCAACGACCTGCAGGACGGCGGGCTGTTCGACCTTTCGGTCGCGTTTGAGCGCGCGGTCGGCGCGCAGTCCGGGTTCGGAGCGAGCCTGTCGGGCTATCGCCAGACCGCGCGCGATCCGGGCTATGGCACGATCGCGGGCGGGCTGACGCTGTCCGCATGGCGCGACCTGGGCCGGACGACGCTGTTCGTGGGCGCGGGGGTGAGCCGGTTGGAGGGGGACGCGCGCTTGTTCCTGTTTCCCGATCGGCGGCGCGAGTGGCTCGCGACGAGCTCGGCAGGCGCGACCTTTCGCCGGCTCGCGGTGCGCGGCTTCGCGCCGCTGCTCAGGCTGACGCTGGAGCGCAACCGGTCGAGCGTCGGGCTGTACCGCTATCGCCGTCTGGCGGGCGAGATCGGGCTGACTCGCGCGTTCTGACCGAGGAGGCGCATCGGCGCTACCCGGCCGGGTCGAACTCTTCCTCGTCGGGCGGCGGCGGCTCGTCCTCGCGCGGCGCGCGCTCCTCCCGCTCGCGCGCGGGGCCGACCGAGATGCCGCCGTCGGGCCCGACCCGGAGGTTGATCCCGAGCCCTTCCAGCTCCTGTTCGAACGGCGCTTCCCCGTTGGCGAGCCCCGGGTCCTCGACGATCTCCTCGACCACCGTCGGCGCGGGGGGCGCGAGGTTGAGCGCGGACTGCATGAAGTTGCGCCAGATGCGCGCGGGGATGGTGCCGCCGTGGAGCCCCGGATTGGGGCTGTTGTCGTCGTTGCCGACCCACACGCCGACCACCAGATCGCCCGCGAAGCCGACGAACCAGCCGTCGCGCTCGTCCTGGCTGGTGCCGGTCTTGCCGTACGCCTTGACGGGGAGGACCGCTTCGCGGCCGGTGCCGCGGATCGCCGAGTTGAGCAGCGAGAGCATGTTCTCGCGGACCTCCGCGTCCATCTCGCGCGTGCCGCCGGTCAGCGAGCGGAGCCAGCTTCCGTCCTCGCCGGGATTGTCGATCCCGCGCGGGCGGACGGGGTAGCGGCCGCCGGCGACCGCGGCATAAGCGGCGGTGAGTTCGAGCAAGGACGTGCCCGCGGTGCCGAGGCTGATCGTCGCTTCGTTGGGGATGTCGGTGGTGATGCCGAGGTCGCGCGCGGCCTTGATGACGTTGCGGACGCCGACTTCCTGGGTCAGCCGCGCGGCGGCGACGTTGGAGGAGCGGGCGAAGGCGCGCGCCAGGCTGATCTCGCCCAAGTAGCGGCCGTCGTCGTTCTTGGGGCTCCACCCGGCGATGTCGACGCGGCTGTCGTCGACGGTCGACGACGGCGTCATCCCGGCGCGCAGCGCGGCGAGATAGACGAACAGCTTGAACGCGGAGCCGGGCTGGCGCCGCGCCTGGGTGGCGCGGTTGAAGCTGCTTTTGCGGTAGTCTCGCCCGCCGACCATCGCGACGACGCGGCCGTCGGGGCGCATCGCGACCAGCGCGGCCTGCGCCTCGCGCAAGCCCGCCTGGCGGATCGTCCGCTCCGCGGCGCGCTGGAGGCGGGGATCGAGCGTGGTCTCGACCGTCGCTTCCGACTGGACCTCGCCCGCGGCGTCGCGCGCGGCGGGGAGGACCCAGTCGGCGAAATAAGTGCCGGTCGGGATCGGGTTGGCGCGGGCGGGAAGGACGCGCTGCGGCTGGACGGTGCGCGCCTCGGCGCGGGTGAGGAACCCTGCGTCGACCATCGCGCCGACCACCACCGCCTGGCGCGCGCGGGCCCCCGACAGATTGCCGGTGGGCGCGAGCCGCGACGGGGCCTTCACCAGCCCCGCCAGCATCGCCGCCTGGCCGATGTTGAGCCGCTGCGGCGTGCGGCCGAAATAATGCTTCGCCGCGGCGGTCATGCCGTAGACGTTGTCGCCGAAATAGGCGTTGGACAGATAGCGCGAGAGGATCTCGTCCTTGGTCAGCCACGCCTCCAGCCAGAAGGCGATCATCACTTCGCGCAGCTTGCGCGCCATGGTGCGGTCGTTGTCGAGAAAGGCGTTCTTGGCGAGCTGCTGGGTGATCGTGCTGCCGCCCGGGCGGACCCCGCCCGCGCCGACGTTGGACCAGGCCGCGCGCGCGATGCCGCGCGGGTCGACGCCCCAGTGCGAATAGACGCGGCGGTCCTCGATCGCGAGAAAGGCTTCGCGGACGTGCGGCGGGAGCGCGGCAGCGTCGACGGGCGCGCCGATGATCGCGCCGCGCCGCGCGATGGGAACGCCGTCGGCGGCGGTGAGGGTGATCGACGGCGGCGTCGGAGGCTTCAGCGACCGCGACAAGGGCGCGGTGACCGCGAGCCAGGCGATCGCGATGACGAGCAGGACGATCAGCACGCCCGCCCCGCGCACCATCCAGCGCAGCCAGCCGCGGCGGCGGCGGGGCGGCTCCGCTGGCTCCTCGACGCCCCAGCCGGTGAAGTCGCCGAGGGGCGGGGCGGCGCCGCTCAGCTCGAACGGCTCGGCGTTGCCGGAATAGGGACGGCCGCGGTCGAAGTTCATGGGGTCGTGTATTATCCTGGTACAACAGTTGCCGCAAGCGCCCGCGCCGTGGCAGGGGCCCGTACCATGACAGCACGATTGGAGCGATAGCGGTGCGCGCGACGATCAAGGACGTGTCGGCGGCGGCGGGCGTCTCGATCAAGACGGTCAGCCGGGTGCTCAACAACGAGCGCTATGTCGGCGCGGCGACGCGCGCGCGGGTGGAGGAGGCGGTCGCCGCGCTGAACTTCCGCCCGAGCATGGCGGCGCGGTCGCTCGCGGGGCGGCGGAGCTTCCAGATCGCGCTGGTCTGCGACAATCCGAGCGCGCATTACCTGTTCGAGATCCAGGCGGGCGCGCGGGCGCGGTGCGAGGCGGACGGGGTGCGGCTGATCGCGCAGCCCTATGACCGCGCCTCGCCGCGCCTGCTCGACGACATCGCCGCGCTGGTCGACACGACGCATGTCGACGGGGTGATCCTGACCCCGCCGATCAGCGACGACGCCGCGGTGCGCGCGACGCTGACGACGCGGGGGGTGCGGACGGTGCTGGTATCGCCGGGGGACGCGAGCGCGGGGCCGTCGGTCCGAATCGACAACGCCAAGGCGGCGGCGGTGATGACGCGGCACCTGCTCGCGTTGGGGCACCGGCGGATCGGCTTCGTCGCGGGGCATCCGGACTATGCGGCGAGCGCGCAGCGCGAAGGGGGGCACCGCGCGGCGCTGGCGGCGGCGGGGATCGCGCCGGAGGCCGCGCTGTTCGTGTGCGGCGCGTTCGACTTCGCGAGCGGGGCGCGGGCGGGGGCGGCGCTGCTCGAACTGGCCGAGCCGCCGACCGCGGTGTTCGCGGCGAGCGACGAGATGGCGGCGGGGGTGCTGACCGCGGCGCATGCGCGGGGCCTGCGGCTGCCCGAGGACCTGTCGGTGGCGGGGTTCGGCGACGACGCGCTCGCGGGCTATGTCTGGCCCCCGCTGACGACGATCCGCCAGCCGGTGCGCGAAATGGGCGCGCAGGCCGCGGACCTGCTGCTGACCGGAGCGGACGAGCGGCGCGAGGTGGCGTTCGAGCTGGTCGAGCGGGCGTCGACGGTGGGGGTGGGGATTTGACCATCCTCCCCGTTCCGGGGAGGATCATTCAACCGATCAGCATCATCGCGGCGGCGAGGCTCAGCGCGAAGGCTGCGGCGGTGGCGGCCAGGATCACGAGCAGCGGTCTTGGTCCGGCGTCGAGCAATTGGCCGAGCGGCGAGCGGATCGCGGTGGCGGTGACCGCGGCGGCGAGGAGGGCGGCGGCGGCGTGCTCGGCGGCGGAGGCGGCGAGCGGGGGGATGACGCCGAGCGAATTGACCCCCGCAAGCACGAAGAAGCCCCCGACGAACCAGGGCACGCCCGGACCCTTCGCGCCGCCTTCGCCGCGGGGGAGGAACAGCGCGACGATCGCTAGGACCGGGGCGAGAAGCGCGACGCGGGTGAGCTTGACGACGGTGGCGATCCCGCCCGCGGCGTCCGAATAGGAATAGCCCGCGCCCAAGGCCTGCGCGACGTCGTGGATCGATGCGCCGAAGAGAAATCCGGCTTGGAGATCGGCGAGCGTCAGCGCGTGCGCGGCGATGGGGTAGAGGACCATCGCGGCGGCGCTCATCGCGGAGATGCCGACGAGGACGAGGGTGAGCTGCGCCTGGCCGACCCGGCGCTCGCCGAGCGTGGTGGCGAGCGCCATCGCCGCGCTCGCGCCGCAGATCGCAACCGCGCCGCCCGCGAGCGTGCCGAAGGCGGTGTCGAAGCCGAGCCTGCGCGCGACGAGGACCCCTGCGCCGATCGTCGCCAGGAGGATCGCGACGACGCAGACGAGCGCGGTCGGTCCGAGCGCGGCGATCTGGCCGAAGGTGACGCGGACGCCGACCAGCACGATGCCCCAGCGCAGCAGCGATCGCGATGCGAAGGCGAGTCCGGGGGTGAGCCGGGCGTCGGCGGAGAGGAAGTTCAACGCCAGCCCGATCAGCAGCGCCATCAGCGTCAGCGGCGCGCCGTAGCGGTCGGCCAGGAACCCCGCCGCCAGCGTCCCCGCCGCGACGACCGCGAGGCCGGGGAGATAGCCGCGCCAGGTCGATGGCGGGCTCGGCTCGATGTCCCCGTAGAGGTCGGCGGCCATGGGGAGGGGGCGGGGTGCGGGCATGGGGAGTCCAAGCGAGAATTTTACTCCTCCGCCGGAGGGGGAGGGGGACCGCCGCGAAGCGGTGGTGGAGGGGGCTTGCCACGAGCGGCGGCGCCTGCCGCCAGCCCCCTCCACCGGCTTCGCTGGTCCCCCTCCCCCTCCGGGGGGAGGAATGGTTAGACCTAGCCTAAGCGGCCGACGTATGACAACGCTGTCGCAAAGAGGGGAGACGAAGCATGACCGCCGACCGCAACCGATGGGGGATCGTCGCGCTGGTGTTCTTCGCGATCATGCTCAATTACGTCGACCGGCAGATCCTGGCGTTGCTGAAACCGACGCTGGAGGTCGAGTTCGCCTGGTCGGACGGGGATTACGCCAACATGCTGTCGGCGTTCCAGGTCGCCGCGGCGGTCGCGTTCCTGGGGACCGGCTGGTTCATCGACCGCGTCGGCCTCAGGCTCGGGTTCGGGATCGGCGTCGCGGTGTGGAGCCTGGCGGGAATGGCGCACGCCTTTGCGACGACGGTCGGCGGGTTCATCGCGGCGCGGGTCGTGCTGGGCGCGGCGGAATCGGTGGGGACGCCCGCGGCGGTCAAGTCGGCGGCGACCTATTTCACGCAAAAGGAGCGGTCGATCGCGCTGGGCATCGGCAACACCGCGCCCAACGTCGGCGCGATCGTGACCCCGCTCGCGATCCCCGCGCTGGCGGTCGCGTTCGGGTGGCAGGCGGCGTTCCTGGTCGCAGGCGGATTGGGGCTGGTCTGGGCGGTCGCGTGGTTCGCGATCCGGATCAAGCCCGTCGCGGAGGCGGGCGAGCAGCCGGTGGAGGTTCCCTGGGCGGCGCTGCTCCGGCGGCGCGAGACGTGGACGATCGCGGCGGCGAAGGTGCTGTCGGATCAGGTGTGGTTCTTCATGCTGGCCTGGCTGCCCGACCTGTTCCACCGGATGTTCGGCTTGCCGCAGGGGACGGTCGGGCTGCCGGTCGCGCTCGCCTACACGATGGCGGCGGCGGGGGCGCTGACCGGCGGGTGGCTGCCGACGCGGCTGATGGCCCGGGGGTGGAGCGTCGACCGCGCGCGCAAGGGGACGCTGCTGCTGTATGCGCTGCTGATCCTGCCGGTGACGCTGGTGATGGTGGTGGAGTCCGCCTGGACCGCGGCGCTGCTGCTGGGCCTGGGGCTGTTCGCGCACCAGGGGTTCTCGACCAACGTCTTCGGGCTGGCGACGGACATCGTGCCCGCGCGGCAGGTCGGGTCGACGATCGGGATCGCGGCGTTCTGCGGCAACATGTGGTCGATCGTGCTGATCCAGCTCGCCGCGGTGTCGCTCGGCTACGGCTGGGGGTACGGGCCGCTGCTCGCGATCTGTTCGGTGTCGTACCTGCTCGCGCTCGGCCTGGTGCAGCTGCTGATCCCGCGGATCGTGGCGGTGGCGGACGGGGGCGAGCCCGCGGCGGTCGTCGCGCATTGAGGCGGGCGCAGACAAGGAGCGATTGCGACTCGGCGGACAAAGGCGCATCCTGACTCGCGAGACATCGGGAGAGCAGCAATGCCGAGGAACCTGATTTCGCTCATCGACGGTACGATGGTGTCCGCGTCCCAGACGTCAGAATACGGGTCCTATTCGAACATCTTCGAGCTGGCTTGCCTGCTTCAGCTCAGCGACAGGTCCGAAGACGGATCGCCGCAGATCGTTTTCTACACCTCCGGCATATCCTCGCAGCCGGATACGAGCAGCGCGTACAACCTCCTGACCGGCAACTCGATCAAGTCGCAGATCGTCGACCAATACACCAACATCTGCGCCAATTTCGATTTCGCCGCCGCGAAAGCGGGCAAGCCCGACAAGATCTATCTTTTCGGCTTCTCAAGGGGCGCGATGGCGATCCGCGCGCTGTGCGGGCTGATCGCCGAGTTCGGGCTGCTGGAGCCGCGCGACATCCGACACCTGCCGATCATTCTCGACCGGTGGGATCGGTCACAGGGGATTGGCGGCGTTCCAAGCGGGATCAACCTGGTCGAGGTGGACATCGAGTTCGTCGGCTTGTTCGATTCGGTGATGGGCGGCATCGAGCGGCTGTCGATGTTCAACCCGGTACGGTTCACGAACAGCCAGATGCCGCTGCGCTGCAAGCGCGGCATACAGATACTCGCGATCGACGAGAACCGCGGACTGTTCAAGCCCAAGCCGTGGCAAGGCATCAAGCGCGCGGAGAACCGCAAGGACGCGCGCGCCGGACGCTATATGCGGCAGATCTGGATGCCTGGCGTCCATTCCGACGTCGGCGGCACCGGCAACCCGACCTGGGGATGGGCGTCGCTGCTGGCGATGGTCTTCTACCTCGAGCGTCAGACCAGTCTGGGCCTCAGCCGCGAATGGGTGGCGAGGCTGGAGGACAAGCTGCGCAGGGCGGTGGAGGCCGAGCGCCACTTCATCAACCTCCACAAACGCTATTTCACCAACTTCATCCGACGCCCGTCCGGCGAGGACGCCTGGTTCGAGCGGCGCCACCCGATCGGCGAAATCCTGCGGCGGGTGAACTACAACGGGCGCGAACCCTATGACTGGCGCGAGAAGGTGCTGGAGGCGCGGTACAAGGGCATCGAAACGGACGACGATCTGTTCGCCTATTTCGACAGCATCTTTCGCGGGGACGCGCCCCCGGTGCTCACCGCAGAGGTGATCGACGCCGCCGACCATGCCGACGGCGTCGATGACGTCAGAAGTTCACCCGACCAGTCACACCGTAGTAGCGATCGGCCTCGCGCGGAATGATGTAGCGGAAGCTGCCGCCGGGTCCGCCGCTGGTGATCGACGCGGCGAAGCTTTCGTCGAACAGGTTCTTGACCTGAAAGGTCAGGCGGAAGCGGTCGTTCGCCTCTACCACGCCCGCCGACAGATCGACCAGGCCGTAGGCGCGGATCGTCGTCGCGGCGCGGATCGCGGCGTTGGCGTCGAGCTGCGCGATCTGGCTCGACTGATAGGACCCTTGCGCGCCCAAGGCGACGTCGATCGCGCCGCCGGTGCGGATGCGGTAGTCGGCCCCCAGCGACCCCTTCCACTTGGGGGCGTAGGGGAGCTGCGTGCCCGGAGGAACGACGCCGGTGTTGCTGCCGTTGGTCGGCACCCTGAACTGGTCGATCTTGGCGTCGGTATAGGCGAGGCCGCCCGAGATCGACAGGTCGCGCACCGGCTGGAACAGGATGTCGAGCTCGCCGCCGCGGGTCGAGATCTCGCCCGCGTTGGTGAAGCGGGTGACGAGGACGCCCGCGACGACATCCGGGTTGTTCGCCTGGAAATTGTCGTATTTGGCGTAGAAGCCGGCGAGGTTCAGGACGAGGCGGCCGTCGAGAAAGGTGTTCTTCAGGCCGACTTCGTAGCTGTCGGCGGTCTCGGGCTCGATGACATTGGTGCCGGTCGCGTTCAAGTTGAAGAAGACGTTGAACGCAGGGCCTTTATAGCCGCGCGCATAGGTGGCGTAGAGCGTCGACTGGGGCACGACATCGAACTGGAGCCCCGCACGGCCCGACCAATTGTCGTTGGTCGTCTTGCCTGTGAAGGGACCGAAGCTCGCCTGGATGCCGGGGCCCGCGAGCGCGGTGACGCGCCGGTGAAAGACTTCGAGCTGGTCGGTCGTGTAGCGGACCCCGGCGATGCCGCGGAACCGGTCGGTGAAGTTCAGCGTGGTGTTGGCGAACAGCGCGAAATTGGTGAAGGTCGAGCCGAAGGTCGCGGTTCCGCTCGGCCGCGTCGGCGCGAGCAGCGGGCTGGAGCACGGGGTCAGCGCGGGCAGCGGCGAAGTGCAGACGATGTCGTTGCGGGTGAAGGTCCGCTCCGTCTCGGCGCGCGAGTAATAGGCCCCGAGGACAAAGGCCGCGAACTGATCGCTGGGGGAGGTGATGCGGACTTCCTGGGTGATCGTGTCGCTGACCTGGGGCCCCACGTCGTGGAGCTCGTTCAGCCCTGCGCCGGTGAACGCCTGCGGCAGGAAGTCGCCGTCGCGGATCTCGGTGTTGTCGTATTCGCGGTACGAGCCGATGTAGGAGAGGGTGTTCGGCCCGAGCGTCCAATCGGCCTGGAGCGACACGCCCCAGCTCTTCTCCAGCGTGGCGGTGACCAAGTTCTGCGCGAGCGCGCGCGTCCGGTCGCCGCGGGGCGTCGGGAGAACCTGCGCGGCGGCGTTGGCGGGGGCGGTGCCGATCACCTCGCCGCAGCAATCGTCGTCGGCCTCGCGATAGTCGGCGATCAGGGTGAGCTGAAGGTTGGAGGCGGGTTCGGCGACCAGCACGCCGCGGACGCCGTAGCGCTCATAGCCGTTGACCCGGCCGTCGGTGGTCACGTTGCGGATGTTGCCGTCATAGGTTCCGTAGAAGCCGGTCACGCGCGCGGCGAGCCCGGTGCCGAGCGGCAGGTCGAGCGCGCCGCGGACGCGGTATTCCTGGCCGTTCTCGAAATAATAGGCGCCCTCGACATAGCCGCCGAACCTGTCGCCGGGGCGCTTGGTGACGATGTTGATGACGCCGGCGCTCGTGTTCTTGCCGAACAACGTGCCCTGGGGCCCGCGCAGCACCTCCAGCCGGTCGATGTCGACGAGGTCGCTGAACGCCTCGCCCGCGCGGCTGTAGACGACGCCGTCGACGACCGTGGAGATCGACGGCTCGCCCGCGATCGAGAAGGTCGAGGTGCCGACGCCGCGCAGGAACAGCGACTGGTTGATCGACGTCCCCGATTTGCGGAAGTTGAGGGTGGGAACGAGATATTGCGCGCCCTCGATGTTGAGCGCGCCCTTTGCGGCGATCGCGTCGCCCGACACGACCGAGATCGCGATCGGCACGTCCTGCAGCCGTTCGGAGCGGCGCTGCGCGGTGACGACGATGTCGCCGGGGGCGACGTTGGGCGCGCCCTCCGGGGTCTGCGTGTCCTCGGCCGAGGTCGCCGCGCCCGCGGCGTCCTGCGCCAGGGCCGGTGCGGCCCAGGCGAGTGCGGCGGCCGTTCCCGCCAGAAGAAGCCCCTTCATCATCATCCTCCTGTCAAATCCCACTTTGCCGGTGGGTTATTTCGTCTGTCCCGCGCTGTCAGCCGCGGATCGTCTTTGCGGGCGCGAAGCCCGGGTATCAGAAGCCGAGCTCCGCCATCTCCACCACGCGGCGCTCGCGCGCGCTGATCTCCGCCGCCGCGCCGATCGCGACCGCCAGGAGGCCGTCGCGCGCGGTGACCTCCACCGCGCCTTCGCCGCGGACCGCGGCGTTGAAGCGCTGATGTTCGTAGAAGGTCGAGCCGTGGTGGCTGCCCGCGGCGAGCGCGGCGGGATCGACCTCCACGATCCGGCGGCTGACCTGCTTCGGGTTGCCAAAGCCGGTGCGGGGCGAATGAACGATCGCGCCTTCGGGGATCAGCACGTCGAGGCGCGCCTTATCGCCGACCGCGGTGATCTCCTCCTGGTTCTCCGCGCCGTCGGCGAACATCGACAAGTCCAGCATAGCGCGGACGCCGCCCTCTCCATTCTTTGGGGCGAAATCGACGGTGGTGTAGCTGTTGTCGATGATGTCGGGGCGCTCGCCGTCGTAGCGCTCGTCGACGTGGTTCACGTCTTGTCCGCCCGAGCAATAGACCCGCACCGCTTCGGAGCGCGTGATGAGCCGCATCAGATCGAAGAAGTGGCAGCATTTCTCGACCATCGTGCCGCCGGTGTTGCGGCTGAACCGGTTCCAGTCGCCGACCTTCGGCAGGAAGGGAAAGCGGTGCTCGCGGATCGAGAGCATGCGCAAGCGCCCGATGTCGCCGCGGTGGACCTGTTCGATGAAGGCCGCGGCGGGGGGCATGTAGCGATATTCCATCGCGGTCCAGAAGACACAGGGCGACGCCTCCGCCTGCTCGACGATCCAGGCTGCGTCGGGGATGGTCGTGGCGAGCGGCTTTTCGCAGAGGATGTGGAGGCCCTCGCCGAACAAGGGCTCGAGCACCGCGCGGTGGGTGTGGTTGGGGCTGGCGACGATCACCGCGTCGACAAGTCCGCTCGCTGCGAGTTCGCGCGAGTCGGCGAAGGCCTGCACGCCATCCGCGCGCTCGCCCAGCGCGGCGCGCGCCCAGCCCAGCGACGCATCGACCGGATCGGCGACGGCGGTGACGACCGCCCCGGGGGTGATCGCAAGGTTGTGGAGGTGTTCGACCCCCATCATCCCCGTGCCGACGAGCCCATATCGGACTTGCTCAACCACCCGATCCACCCTTAATATGACAGCGATGTCTGAAATCATGCTTACACCCGATCCGCGGCCCCTGGGCAAGAGCGGAATCACCGTGTCGCCGATCGCTTGGGGGATGTGGCGCTTCGCGGGACGCCCGGTCGCCGAAGCCCGCGCGCTGATCGAGGCGGCGCTGCAGGCGGGGGTGACGCTGTTCGACACCGCGGACATCTATGGGCTCGACGGCCCCGCGTTCGGGGCCGCGGAAGCGCTGCTGGGGCAGGTGCTCGCCGAAGCGCCGGGACTGCGCGACGGACTCGTGCTCGCGACCAAGGGCGGGATCACCCCGCCCGTGCCATACGATTCGAGCCGCGGCTATCTGATGGGGGCGCTCGACCATTCGCTGCGGCGGCTGGGGGTCGAGCGGGTCGAGCTGTACCAGATCCACCGGCCCGACATCCTGACGCATCCTGAGGAGGTCGCGCGCGCGCTCGACGACATGGTGGCGAGCGGCAAGGTCGCCGCAGTCGGCGTATCCAACTACACCGTCGAGCAGATCTGGGCGCTGGGGCGTTTCCTGTCGGCGCCGCTGGCGACGACGCAGCCCGAGTTCTCGCCGCTCCACCTCGATCCGATGGTCGACGGGGGATTCGATCAGGCGATGGCGCACGACATGGCGGTGCTCGCCTGGTCGCCGCTCGGCGGCGGGCGGATCGCGCAGCCCACGACCGAGCGCGAGCGCGCGGTCGCCGAGGCGCTCGCGCGCAAGGCCGAGGCGAGCGGGGTGAGCGTCGCCGCGGCGGCCTATGCCTGGATCATGGCGCATCCGGCGCGGGTGATCCCGATCGTCGGCACGCAGAACGTGGGCCGAATCGCGGAGATCGCCGACGTCTACACGGTCCGCTGGACGCGCGCGGAATGGTATGAGGTGCTGGTCGCCAGCCGTGGGGAGAAGCTGCCGTGAACCCGTGCGAGATCAGCTGGTTCTCCGCGCTGTGCGACGACGATTACGAATTCCTGGGGGTGCCCGACGCCAAGCTGAAATCGAGCTGGGAGCATTGCCGCGACATCGTGCTCCAGGCCGAGACCGGCGGGTTCGACAACATCCTGCTGCCCTCGGGCTATCAGCTCGGCATCGACACCACCGCGTTCGCGGCGGCGATCGCGCCGATGCTGCGGCGCATGGCGCTGCTGATGGCGGTCAGGATCGGCGAGACCTGGCCGCCGCAGCTCGCGCGGCAGATCGCGACGATCGACCGGCTGCTGGGCGGGCGGTTGACCGTCAACATCATTTCCTCCGACATGCCCGGCGAGACGCTGCCCAGCGCGCCGCGCTACGCTCGCACGGTCGAGGCGATGCAGATCCTGAAGACGCTGCTGAACGGCGAACCGCTCGACCATGACGGCGCGTTCTGGAAGCTGCGGCTCGATCCGCCGCGGGTCGGCACGATCTCGGGCAAGGCGCCGCTGCTCTATTTCGGCGGGCTGTCGCCCGACGCGCGCGAGGCGGCGGCGAAGGGATGCGACGTGTTCCTGATGTGGCCCGACACGAAAGGCAATGTGGCCGCGATCATTGCAGACATGCGCGCACGCGCCGCCGCGCACGGGCGGACATTGCGCTTCGGCTATCGCGCGCACGTGATCGTGCGGGACACCGAGGCCGAAGCGCGGGCCTATGCCGACCGGCTGCTCTCCAAGCTCGACGCCGCCGAGGGCGCGGCGATCCGCGCGAAGTCGCTCGATTCGACCTCCGCGGGAGTCGCGGCGCAGGCGGCGCTGCGCGAGAACGCGTCCGACGACGGCTATGCCGAGGAGAATCTGTGGACCGGGGTCGGCCGCGCGCGATCGGGCTGCGGCGCGGCGATCGTCGGCGATCCCGACCAGGTGCTCGCCAAGCTCGCCATGTACCGGGAGATGGGAATCGAGGCGTTCATCCTGTCGGGCTATCCGCACGCGGCGGAGGCGGACCTGTTCGCACGCCATGTCCTGCCGCGGATCGACCACGCGCCGCTCGCGCGCTAGACAGCCGCGATGAACGACAAGCCCCTCGTCGTCGGCATCGGCGGCACCATCGGACGCGTGGCGTCCACCGAACGCGCGATCCGCATCGCGCTGGATGCCGCCGCCGAACAGGGATTCCGCACCCGGCTGTTCGGGGGCGAGGACATGGCGCGGCTACCGCTGTATGACCCGCGCAGCGCGCTGCGCACAGCGGAGGAACGCGAGTTCGTCGATTGCGTGCGCGCGGCGTCGGCGGTGATCATCGGATCGCCGGGCTATCACGGCAGCATATCGGGGGTGGTCAAGAACGCGCTCGACCTGTTGGAGGAGACCGCGCGCGACGCGCGGCCGTACTTATCCGACATGCCGGTCGGGCTGATCGCCACCGCTTACGGCTGGCAGGCGACGGGATCGACGATCGCGGCGCTGCGCTCGATCGTCCACGCGCTGCGCGGCTGGCCGACGCCGTTCGCCGCGGCGATCAACACCCAGATCGTGACCTTCGACGAGGAGGGCGGCGCGAGCGATCCGCGCGTGGTGGAGCAGCTGATGCTGGTCGGGCGGCAGGTCGCGCGCTTCGCCCCGCTGGCGCAGGGCGCAACACCTTGACATTCGCGGCCGCGTCGTCTCTAGGCGCGCTTCCCGCCAGCTGGCGAGTGCTGCCGTAGCTCAGTGGTAGAGCGCATCCTTGGTAAGGCTGAGGTCGTGAGTTCAATCCTCACCGGCAGCACCATTTTCCCCGCCTGAGCTTGCGAGAGGCTCCTCGCCGCGGATCAGCGTACGCCGACCTTGTGGGCGAAATGCTCCAGGCAGGCGATGCGGTACCACAGGCCGCAGTCGGCGCCGATCCGGTCGATGTCGAAGAACGCGCGCATCGCGGGCATGGTGGGGTCGATCACGCGCGCGATCAGCGCCGGATCGATGCGGCCGCCGTGTTCCTCGTCGTCGGCGCGCCCGGCCAACCGCTTGAGCGCATAGGCGTGACGGCGCAGCCACAGCGGCCGGGCGCGCGAGAGCCGTTCGTCGAGCAGGTGACGCGCGCCGGGGGGCTCGACGAAGGAATGGCCGTAGGCGGAAGGGTGGCGCGCCAGAGCGGGGTCGATGCGGGCGATCAGCGCGGCTTCGAACCGCCCCGCCTCCTTGAGCGGCATCGGCAGGCTTGCGCCCTCGGCAATGACGCGGGCGTCGAGGAAGGGGAGGAAGTAGCTGCCGTATCCCGCCTCGATCGTCAGCTCCCGCCCGAACAGCGCGCGGCAGCGGACGCGGGGATAGAGCTGCTCGACCACCGCGCGCGGCAGCAGGTCGCGCGCGTCGGCCGCGCCGACCGCGGCGGCGAGCTTGGCGGCGATCCGCGCGACAAAGGCATGCCGATCGAAGACGCCCGTCGTATCGGCGACGGAGAAGCGCGCGAAAAAGGCGTCGGCGACCGCCGCTGCGGGGAGCGGCCGGTCGGGGAGGCGGAAGAAGTCGCGATACACCTCGCCCGCGCCGCCCGAAACCGCGAGCCAGCCGGGCGCGTGGCGCGCGACCTGCGCCGCGACGCCCGCGCCGCGGTCAAAGATGTTGCCGAAATTGGGCAGCCCCTCCATGCGGTGAAAGGTGTCGTCGACGTGGGGCGCGAAGGCGTCGGGATCCGGATCGCCGAGCGTCCGCTTGTCGATGCAGTCGACCGCGAACCCTTCCGCCTCGCCGATCGCGCGGGCGACGCGGACGTCGGCGAGCGCTGGCGAGCCGTAGACATAGACCTGCGGCCGCACGCCCGCGGCGCGGAGCGCGGCGAGGACGAGGCGCGAATCCATGCCCCCCGACAAGGGCGCGTGCACCTTGTCCCCAAAGACGTCCGCCTGGACCCGCGCCATGTCGACGAGCAGCGCCGCGTTGCGGCCGAGCCGATCCTCGGGCGATCCGGCCGGGGTCTCGGCGAGCGGGCAGGCGACCGGGTGCGGGCGGGCGCCCTGGGGGGTCAGCTCGATCAGCGTTTCGGGCCCGAGCGTCTTCAGCTCGGCGAGCACCGTGTCGTCGCCGACGGGGGCGACGTTGAACGCCCATTCGTATACCCCCTGCGGGTCGAAGGTGACCCGCGGCAGCGCGTGAACCGCGGCGAGAAAGGAGGTGGAGAAGACGCGGGCGTCGGCGTCGCGATAGAGCTGGAACGCCCCCAGCGGATCGGTGAAGAGGAAGACGCGCCCGCCCCGGCGGACCAGCGCGACGAACTGCCCGCCGAGCTCCGTGCGGTCGAGCAGGGGGAGCCGCGCGGCGGCGAGCAGCCGTTCGAGCGCGGGGGTTCCCATCCGGTCGGCGACGACGGTCGTGCCCGCGACCGCGACCATGTCGTCGCCGTGCTCCAGGAACCCCGCGGGGCCGCCGCCGATCGGGTCGGCGTGGAGCAGCCGCCAGCCGGGCAGCGTGCGCTCGCGGACATCCGCGAAGCCCCGCCGGGCGAACTGGGCCCGCGCGCGCGCCAGCGCCGGTTCGACTCCGGCGGTTCCGTCGTCGCGCAGGAGGAAGAGGGCACCCACGCCGCCGTCCCTACCCGCGAATGCTTAACCGCGCTTTACCCCGTTCGCCCCCCCCCACACGCCTCGCTATTCGAGCCGCCAGTGGACGCCGCGGAGCGTGAACTGCGAGGCGACCGGCTGTCCCTGCGCGTCCCGGGCGGCGTCGAAGCGGCCGTTGCGGCGCGCGAGGCGGCAGGTCGCCGAGTCGAGGTCGGCGTTGCCGCTCGATGCGATCACCGCGCAATCGGCGACGCGGCCGTCGGCGCCGACGGTGACCCGCACCGACACCCGGCCCTCCGCTTCGGCGCGTCTGGCCGCGGCGGGGTAGCTGTCCTGCGGGAACCAGTCGCCCTGCGCGCCGCGGGGCCGGACGCCGCGCGCCAGCGACACGGGGGGAGCGGGTGCGGGCGTCCGGCCGGGCAGCAGCGCGGAGAGTGCCGGCAGCACTGGCCGCAACGAAAACTCCGGCTCCGGTCCGTGCTTCGGCCGCCCGAAGTGCGAGCACAGGGTTACAGCAGCGGACTGCGCCAACAGATACTGGATTGTGGGGATTGCAGCGCGGATACGCGTATCGTCAGCCACGATGCCGTCCTTGAGCGGCACATTGAAATCCACGCGCACAAGCACCCGCTTGCGCTGCAAATCAAGGTCTCGAACAGTTTGCTTGTTCATCCGAATAACAGCTGCACCAACCGCTCAGCCGAACCTGCACATCCCGGCCAGCGCGCGC
>SXGT01156148.1_pt1 | contig 23984 bp, 20 predicted proteins | sample 3176221 | NCBI WGS metagenome assembly SXGT01 (sample SAMN11356862, study PRJNA531348) | freshwater metagenome | isolation source: freshwater sample F1-120 | place: China: Fuxian Lake, Yuxi | collected 2017-12-25
AGTCGGGCGCTGTTGGTGTCGATGCGGTGATGAATGCGATTCGTCACGAGACGCTGCTGGTCTCGGTCATGCAGGTGAATAATGAAACGGGAGTCCGCCAGCCTGTGGCTGAACTGGCTGAACGATTGCCCTTACATGGTCCCTGGCTGCACGTTGATGCGGCGCAGGGGTACGGAAAAGAGTTCCAGCCATTGACGCATCCTCGCATCGATCTGATCAGCATCAGCAGTCACAAAATCCATGGCCCACAGGGAATCGGCGCGCTGATCGCGCGGCGTCGCAATGCTGAGTTGCCGCCGTTACAACCGCTGTTTTATGGAGGTGGGCAGGAGTTGGGACTTCGCGCCGGGACGCTGCCGGTGGCGCTCATTCTTGGGTTTGGACTGGCTGCTGAGATCGCAGCAACCGAGCATGTGAGCCGTGCAGACCATTGTCGAATCTTGAGAGGGGATCTCTTGGAGATCTTCTCGCCGCTGCAGCCTGTCTATCACGGAGAGAATACGCTGCCGCACGTCGTGAATGTGTCGTTTGATGGCTGGGATGCGGATCAGTTGCTGGAATCGCTGGACGATCTGGTTGCAGTGTCCGATGGAGCCGCGTGTACAACAGTCTGTGCGACCGCCAGCCATGTGCTGGCAGCCATGGGAGTGAAGTCACCGGAGATTGATGGAGCGGTTCGAATCTCGTGGCATCATGGAGTCGAACGAGCAGGGTTTCGAGAGGCGTTGGTGAAGGTGAGAGAGCGGTTACTTGCTGGTCCAGATGGGCTTTGAAAATCAACTACGTCAGGATGTCCTTGATGACATGACCTTTGACGTCCGTCAGACGCATATCTCGACCGCCGAAGCGAAAGGTGGAGCGGGTGTGGTCGACGCCGAGGAGATGCAGCATCGTGGCGTGGAGGTCATGGATTTCGCTGCGACCTTCGATCGCGTGATAGCCCCATTCGTCGGTGGCGCCATAGATAGTGCCGCCTTTGACGCCACCGCCGGCCAGCCAGATGCTGAAGCCATACTGATTGTGGTCGCGGCCGTCTTTGCCTTGTGCGAAGGGAGTACGTCCGAACTCGCCTGCGAAGACAACGAGTGTTTCATCGAGAAGGCCGCGTTGACGCAGGTCTTTGAGCAAGCCTGCGACAGGCTGATCAACAGCGCGGGCGTTGTCTTCGTGACCCTTCTTGAGATTGCTGTGCTGGTCCCAGCGGTCGTTGCCAGTGTTGGGGCAGGTGAGCTCGACGAACCGCACGCCGCGTTCAACCATGCGCCGTGCGAGCAGGCACTCGGCACCGAAAATGCGAGTCTTGTCGTATTCCGCATCCATACCATACAGCTTGCGAATGTGTTCCGGCTCATCCTGAAACTCCATCAGTTCCGGAACCGCCATCTGCATTTTATAAGCCAACTCGTAGTTGCGGATCGCGGAATCGATCTGGTCATGCTTGCCATACTGCGAAGCTGCGATCGCGTCGAGCTGGCTAGCGACATCCAGTTTGCTGCGTTGCAACTGAGACAGTGTTTCGAGCGGTGCGACATTAGCGACGGCGGTTCCGGACGGCTTGAAGACGGAACCCTGATAACTGGCCGGGAGAAAGCCGCTGCCAAAGCAATCGAGGCCGCCGGGAGGAATCAAGCCGCCGTTGATGACCACGAAGCCCGGGAGGTTTTGTGACTCGCTGCCCAGTCCGTAAACCGTCCATGCCCCCATCGTCGGACGTCCCTGCAGACCGCTGCCGGTGTGGAGGAAGTAGTTGGCGAACGTGTGTTCGGGAAACTCCGAGACCATCGAACGGACGACAGCCATCTCGTCGACGCAGGTCGCCATGTGAGGAAACAGATCACTGACCGGAATCCCCGACTGGCCGTACTGATGAAACTTCCAGGGGCTGGCGAGCACGGTTCCGTTGTTGTTGAACTGTGTCGCCTGGACGCTGAAGAGTTTGGCAGGATCTTCGCCGTTGTGCTTATCGAGCATTGGTTTGGGATCGAATGTATCGATCTGCGACGGGCCGCCATCCATGAACAGAAAGATGACGGATTTTGCTTTCGGCGTATGATGGGTTCCGTGAAGTGCGTTATCCGCCTTGACGTCCAAGGGAGGTAACAGGCTCCCGCCATACGCGCGGTCTTGAAGCAGCGTCGACAAAGCGACGGCCCCGAAACCATTCGCACAGCGGACGAGCATCTCACGACGCGACATCATCGGCCAAAGCATTCGACCACATGGATACGGAATGGGAGTTGTCATCGGAGGAATATGAACTCCTTGGTATTCATAAGCAGATGGGCGTAATGCGACCAGACAAGTTCTGGGTTCGAGTCCTGCAGCGACTCGATGAACTGCTTCGCGATCGCGAACTCCTCGTCGGAGGGAGGTCGCGAAAAAGCGGTTTCGTAAAGCCACGTGACTCTCGCAGCGATATCAGCTGGATCGGGATTTTCGGCAATGGCTCGTTTAGCCCAGCTAGTTGATAGTTCGTGGACCAGCGGGTCGTTCATCAGGATGAGTGCCTGGGCAGGGACATTCGAGACGTTCCGTTTGCCCATCGAACTGAAGGGTGTCGGAGCATCGAATGTCGACATGAACGGCGAGAGAAAGTTGCGTCGTGATTCGAGATAGATCGAGCGTCTTCCCGCTCCGTCGAGCGGACCATTGCGTGGCGGGCGTCCTCGACCTTCCATGAACGACGTGAGGTGAACGGGAATGGAAGGCCCGCCCGGCGTCAGATCCAGACGTCCCGAGACGGCGAGCATGGCATCGCGTATTGCTTCTGCTTGAAGTCGCTTCGGAGGGACATGATGCCAAAGCAGGTTGGCGGGATCTTTCTCGACACTCGCAGCCTCTGCAAGCGAGGACATCTGATACGTCTTCGAGAGGACGATCGACCGAATCATCGACTTGATGGACTGCCCCTGATCACGGAACTTTGTCGCGAGATGGTCGAGAAGTTCCGGATGGGTGGGTCGTCGTCCTAACACGCCGAAGTCATCTGTCGAAGCAACGATGCCTCGGCCCATCAGGTGATGCCAGATGCGGTTGACGATAACGCGATGAGTCAGCGGGTTGTCCAACGCGTTAATACGCTCAGCGAGTTGGAGGCGACCACTCCCGGACGGAACCTGGAGTGGATCAGAACCATCAAGGACCTCGAGAAACCGACGCGGGACAATGGGCCCGGGATTGGAGGCACTGCCGCGAATAAGAATGCGATCATCTTCGCCATCACCATCTAACATCGACGGGGCGAGCAGAGAGAACTTTCGAAACTTCTGGCTGAGAGCCTGTCGCTCTCGGTTCCAAGTGACGACAAGGTCGTTGAGTTCCTGGACCGAAGGATCGGCTTGCAGAAGGAGGTGATCGATCGCTGTTTGAACGTTCGTTACTTCTTGCCGGAGTGTCGATTCAAGCGACTCATAGCTTTGTTTCTCCTGTTCGGAGAGCCCTTGCGCAACAAACTGGACTTCGATGACTTCATCTTGTTTGGGCGTGAATTCGAAGTGAAGTCGATGCCCGATGTAACGACCGAGGTTTAGTCGAACCCATGTTGAGTGACCAGGAGAATTGACCTCAGCAATCGTTTCATGGTGCAAGGGCCCATCGACGATCCGGTGCGAATCCACACAGACAACAATCCAACCTGCGCCACGCACGCGGCAGTCGACCTTCCCATCTGTCAGTTCAATGGTTTTCGTCCGGACGGTCCGGCCGCTGCGAGGAATTGATTCGAGTTTAGCCCCGCGGATCAATCCTCGGCCGTGCTCATGCTTGAGTCCGTTCCAGAACGGGTCGTTTCGCAACGAGGCATGCGTGGCAACTTTGAGCGATGGCTTGTCATCGCCAGGCTTCGGCCCGACCATGAGTTCACCGACAGCCACAGGAGCACGTCCGAAAATGAACCCATCCTGAGGCAACAGAGTTGACGAGGGTTCCATCGCATCGAAGATGACCTTCTCCGCAGCAGGCTTTTCTGCCGAAGCAAGATGCGCAGCGACCAATTTCTCCAGATTCTCGAGCAGGTCGTGTGACGTCTCGTTGACTGCCTTAGTGATCCGCTGACGAAAATCCTGATCAAGGTGATTCAATCGCAGGTCAATGATCTTGTTCTGCTCCAGCGATTCGAATGGGACCAGACGGTAGTCGCTGCCTTGGAGAAAACCAGAGAGGGCATAATAGTCTGCCGTCGAGATGGCATCGAACTTGTGATCATGACAACGAGCACATGCAACCGTAACGCCCAGGAACGTCTTGCTCATGACGTCAATCATGTTGTCAAAGCGGTCGGACTCATCTTTGCGAGTCTCAACAGGCGATTGAACTCCTTCGCCAAGATGCCAAAAGCCTGTGCCGAGAATCGACTCGTTGAAACCTCTCTCTCGGTTGATGCGTGGCTGATGGACCAGATCGCCGGCGATGTGTTCACGAACGACTTGATCGTACGGCACATCAGCATTGAACATGCGGATGACATAATCACGGTACTGGTACGCATCCGCAATGTCGTAGTCGAACTCATGACCACGTGATTCGCTGTAGCGCACCAGGTCGAGCCAGTGTCGCCCCCAGCGTTCGCCGAACTGCGGCGAAGCAAGCAGACGATCGACTTCTTTCTCAATGGCATCATTCGAGTAATCTTTGACGAAGGCATCGACCTCTGCCGGAGTCGGAGGAAGACCGATGATGTCAAAGTTAAGTCGACGGATGAGGCCGCGTCGATCAACGGGCTTGGCGGGTGTGAGGCCTTCCTTCTCCAGAGATGAAAGGATGAAGGAGTCGATGCTGCTTTTCGGCCAGTCTTGATCGGACACGTTGGGCACAGCAGGATTCTGAATCGGCTCCCAGACCCAGTGTTCCTGTTTCCGCTGTGCAATATCGAAGGTCGGACGTTTGACACCTGCCTTCGGGGCTGGTTCCTCGGGCCAGGGCGCACCCCATTTGATCCAGGTCGAAAGATCACGAATCTGTTCCTCAGCCAGCTTGCCTTTCGGAGGCATCTGGTAGGACTCATACCGAATCGCTTCGACGAAGAGGCTTTCCTCTGGCTTACCCGGAACAATCGAAGGACCACTATCGCCGCCGGTCATCAGGCCATCACGTGAGTCGAGCGACAGCCCTGCTTTGATCGACTCCGCATCAGCGGCGTGGCAACTGTAGCAGTGCTCAGCGAGAACGGGACGAACTTTGGTTTCGAAAAACGTCAGTTGCTCGACTTTGGAAGTTGCATCATCCGCGAAGCAGGCCTGAGTTGACGATCCCGCGGCAAAGCAATGTGAGGTCAAAAACAGGATCAGTCGCAACCAATGGGTGGGTCTCAAGGCGGGAGTCCTCTGTGGGAGGGCGGGGAGACAGACTTGCAGGCGGGACTGTATTCTGGCGTCATCAGATCCGACATACCAGAGGGAAGTGCCGGTTTTATGGTTCATCGATGTAATTCTACGGTGTTAGAATTTCTGTCAGAACGAACGAGAAAACTCGAAATGGACAAACTTGTTGAAACGATTTATGTTGAGCTAACAGTTGATATATCGGACTTGTGAAATCCGCATACATGGATAAGCTCAGTCTTTGACCTCTTACTTTGCTCTCTGAGAAGGATAGGCCGATGGGGCGTTTGACTCTCGTGCAGTGGCTGGTGTGTGCCACGGCTGCAATTGGATTTGCATTTGATACCTACGAACTGCTGATGCTGCCACTGGTCCTCAGACCTGCGTTGCAGGAGCTGATTGGTGCCGCACCAGGCAGCCCCGAGTTTCAGATGTGGCTGGGACGCCTCTTCTTCATCCCCGCTTTCGCAGGGGGAATTTTTGGACTCCTCGGAGGCTGGTTGACCGACCGCTTCGGTCGTCGACGTGTCCTTGCGGGAAGTATCTTCCTGTACGCAGGGTCGGCGTTTGTCGCGGGGTATTCGACCTCGGTCGAAATGCTGCTCATCTGCCGATGCCTGGTATTCATCGGGGTCTGCGTGGAATTCGTCGCCGCGATTGCCTGGCTCTCTGAACTCTTCGATGATCCCAAACGACGCGAAGCCGTGATTGGTTACACGCAGGCATTCGGGTCGATCGGCGGATTGATGGTGGCTGTGATCAACAGCTGGCTGGGAACTATTGAACTTGGCAACATGCCGTTCGCGGCACAGATGGCATCCATGTTCGGGGAAATCAAAGACCCCAATGCCGTCTGGCGTTACACACTCATGTCAGGGCTGATTCCTGCCATCCCTCTGGTCATCCTGCGTCCGTTTCTGCCAGAGTCGCCAAAATGGAAAGAGAAGAAACTGGCGGGTACTCTCAAGCGTCCCTCGATCATGGAGCTCTTCAGGCCAGAACTTCGTCGCACGACCATCCTGACCACGTTACTCGTCGGAGCGAGTTTCGGACTGGCATTTGGCGGTGTTCAGCAGATCCCACAGATCGTCCCGAATCTCCCCGAGGTAAAAGAAGCAGCATCCAAACTGCCTCCCCCGGAAGCCAGAAAGCTGCAGCAAAAGGCTGGAACGGAATACACCAAGATTCAGGAGTTTGGCGGGCTGACCGGGCGAATCGTGATGGCAACGCTGGCCATCTTCATTGTCTCTCGACGTTTACTGTTGGCGACGTTTGCGATTCCCGCGCTGTTTGTGCTGCCGTTTCTGTTTTATCAGATGGCAAATGGGCAATCGACTTACTACGGAGAATGGATGACGCTCCCCATTTCAACCATCAGTTTCTGGGTCTTTATGGCCGGGTTTCTGATTGTGGGGCAGTTCAGCTTCTGGGGAAACTATCTTCCGCGTGTCTTCCCGCTGCACTTGCGGGGAACCGGTGAGAGTATGGCAGCTAACGTCGGTGGTCGAATGCTGGGAACGAGCTTTGCGTGGGTCACAGCAACTTTCCTGGCCACCAAAGAATATATTCCAGGAGCAAACCCAGCGGGAAAAATGGGCTATTCCGCTGCCATGGTCGTCGGGGGACTTTCGTTGTTCATCGTCGTCCTGCTCTGGGCGTTGAGAGAGCCGAATCCCGCGACTGAAGAAGGCCATTGATTGAATTGCAATTAACATGAAAGAGCCGTGAAGTCAGTCGACTTCACGGCTCTTTTTTATTGTTTAACCTTGATGTTGAAAGCGTGCAGGATCAGTCAATTCCCCGATGGGATCAGGTAGGGTAAATGGTCGCGTCGGTTCCCCGCCCAGAGCCCAGTTCAATTTTTCGAGGAAGTTCAAGCTGCGATGCCACGTATTGAAGACGTCGCGCAGTTTGAGGACTGACGGGTGCAACTGGTCTTCGATCTCAAACATCGTTTCACGACAGCCTCGGATCTGGCCTTCCATTAAGAGTGCCAGGCAGAAGTTGGTGTAATAGATGACCGGCAAATCAGGTCGGAGTTGCGCAATACCAGGTGCAATGACGAGGGAACGATAGAGGCTGACGGCCTCTTTACTCCGAGAGGATCGTAATAGACAGACTCCACGGGCGTTGATGAGCTTGGCATCACGGGAAAATTCAGACGTCTCGGCAAGGCTAAGGGCTTCCTGAAACTTGCCGATATCAGCAAGTTCAATGATCTGGTTGAGGACGGAGTCGATGGATGAATAGGAACGAGAGCTTTTTGTCGGTGTATCGGCCATGAGATGCTCCAGAAATGGAAGTCAATATGCGAAGAGTCCCGCCACGCAACATGCGTGTGGAAACAAGAAAGAAAACGTGAGGGAGCATCGAGTCTCACGTTGTCAGCATGACGCCCAGAGAATGCAGCGTGGGGCGAGATAGCGATCGTGTGATGGAGATGACCAGCTTTGCAGCCGGCCAGACCAATGTCATCACCGCTGCGAATGTCGCAGTCAGCCAACCTGCCATCAGAATCAGCAGCTGAGGCGTGACCTGTTCACTGCCTCGTGAAACGAAAAGATCCTGCACACTGGACTTCAGTGGCAGGATCTGAGCAATCGACTGTTGAGAATCAGAAAGCTGATCGACCGAGTAACGGAAGTGCATCCAACCCGTCATGCAGACCAGAGCAGCCATCAACCAGACGCTGATAGAATGTGTGTCATGAGACTTGTTGGAGCTGGAGGCTCGCATCCGTGAATTTACTCCGGAAGTGGTTTCCCCTTGGTTTCAGGGGCGAATGGTAATGCCAACATGCCAATCAGGTAAACGCTGCACATCGCCATACCGGCATAACGAAACCGGTCAACCGGATTATACTCGACAAAGACGACGCTGGTAAGAATCCCGAGCGTCAAAGGCCCCGTCGCGGCGATGAATCGACCCACGTTATAGCAAAACGATGTTCCTGTGCTGCGAAGGTGAGTCGGAAAGAGTTCTGGCAGATAGACCGCATAACCACCGAACGGTGACATGACGCAGAAGCCCATGATCGGCATCATCCAGAACAGATCGTTCAGCTGGTTGAGTTGGGCGAAGACGAATAGAGTGACCGAGGCAGCCAGCGTAAAGCAGACGGCAAATGCGCCCCGTCTCCCGATGTTTTGGCTCACTCCCGCGAAGAAGTACATGCCGAAGAATCCCCCGAAGTGGAACATCATCAAGGCGATCCCTTTCCACTTCGCGATATTTCCGCTGGACATTTCCTGTTCTTGCAAAACACGCCCCAGCAAATCGAACACGAAGAACGCGATGCCCCAGACACCCACGACTCCCGAGAACGCGATCAAAAGGCCCACGATGGCATTGTGTCGCCAACGGGCGTCCTGGAAGAGGGCTGCATAGGAACCTGCGGCTTTCGCTTTGGAGGCGGCGGCTGTATTCGTACTCTCCTCTGCAGCGTGCATTTTCTGCCATGACTCTGGTTCTTTGAGACTGCGTCGAATGACCAGGACGAGCAGCGCAGGGAGAGCACCGACAACGAACATCCAACGCCAAGCGTCACCAATCGCACCCGATTCCTCCAGGCTTCCGAAGAGAATCCCCAAGAGTCCTGCAAGAATGTTACCAACCGCTGACAGGGACTGAAGCAGTCCCAGCGCATGCGGCCGAGCTCTGGCGGGCATGACTTCGGCAACGAGGGCAACACCCACTGCAAACTCACCACCGACTCCCAACCCCGTCAGGAAGCGATACGCCATAAAGTCCCAGATCGAGACCGAGAACGCGCTCAAGCCCGTGAAAACAGAATAGACAAGAATGGTCCAAGCCATGACTTTGGCCCGACCGTAAGTATCTCCCATTTTTCCGAAGATCAAACCACCAGTAGCCCAACCAATCATGAAAACGGCCGTCACCACTCCGCTGTACTGATCGACGAAAAGAGCAATCGCGGCTTGATCGCCCGCACCAGAAAGTGCTTTGAGGGCAGGGACGCGGGCCAGGTTGAACAGCTGCTGGTCCATCGTGTCAAACAGCCAGCCAAGAGCTGCGACAATCAACACGAACCAGTGATAGCGATTGAGAAGCTTGAACCAATTCGTGGAATTGACTTTCGCCTGCTCTTCTGGGGACGGGGTGGGCAGATCCAGATGCGGGATTTCCATGAGTTGCTTTCGGGAAATTGCGCCTGGGCACGCCTCATGTGGACTGACCAGTTCGTCGGCTTGTGCTGAGACATCACCGAGAAAAAATCAGAGCCGACCCAAAGCGACCAGGCAAGTTCGTGGCGTTTTACAACGAAGGATCCGCATGAAGAAAATGGATCCACTCGTCAAACCTTGCGCTGACCAATAGCAGAGCTAAAGACATGTTACAGGTCAACCGAACATCAACAGATGCCTCGGCTTTTATCGTCCATACGTCTCAAAAAGCGGTCCACGACCGCACGCTCAACGCAAGATCAGGTAGTAGTTCCCGGGCCAGTATTGCGTCAAAAACGGCAAGAATCAATAGTCGTCAATTGATTCTTCCGCTTCGAGAAAGACTTCAAAGCAAGTTCGCATTCCCAATCGGACTCAGTCGTTACGCCGATCAGCTCACATCAGATCACAAATTCTGGATCAATCGCCAAAGCCTGCCGCCAAAACACAAATACACTTTCACACCGCGTCAAATTCAGCTCTTTTAAACTGGTCCTACGGAGATCTGGCAGGATTGATGCAGGAATGTTCGACGAATCAAACTGCCGACGTTTTAGACACGGACTTGGCTGTTTGATCACGTTACATACCAATTTCCTCAGAACAGATGGAAAGCAGAGCATGAAAAAACGTAGAATTCACGTGCACGTCATTGTGTTAAAAGTCGGTATGAGTACCGTGTCAGAATCGCCGCGCAAGATGCGCGAAGTATTTGCTCAAGATGGGACGTCCTGAAAATCTATGAATCTTGTTGAACTTGCACAGCGTATTCGAAATCATCGACTCGATCAGCGTCTGACTCTGGAAGACGTCGCCGCGAGAGCGGGGCAAACTCGCAGCTGGCTTTCGAAAGTCGAAAACTTTCGCGTCACGCCTTCTCTGCCAGCACTGGGGGAAGTCGCCAAGGCACTCGGCGTTCCATTGTCGAAGCTCTTCGAAGGTCTGGACGACAGGCCGGCTATTGTGATTGTTCGGGCCAATGAACGTAAGCAAATCGATCGAAACAGTTCCGCACAAAACACATCCGTTTATGAATCACTGGCACATAAACGCGCTTCCCGTTCCATGGACCCGTTTCTGGTGACGATTCCCTCTGGCGTGTCGCGGGAAGAAGCCTTGCCGCACCCGGGCGAAGAGTTCTTATTCGTTCAAGATGGTACGGTCCAGTTTGAATATGACGAACAGATTCATTCCCTGTCGGCTGGCGATTCCCTGTACTTCGATGCCACGATTCCGCACCGCCTGATCAACACCAGCGAGAATTCAGCAACAGTCCTCTGTGTATTCCAGAACCCCTCCGATTGATGCTGTCAGCCGGGTTGACGGGAATCGGGTTCTCGTATGAAACAGGAAAGTACTGCGCCAGCAGTACATGACACCGCGACGATGGTGAAAATCATTGAAGTATCATTCCGCTGATCAATGATCCATCCGATCAGAGGCTCACCAAAGCCAGCAAAAACATAAGCGGCTGTATTCATCACCCCCGTCCCCGTGCCAGCGAGTCGCTTCCCCAAAAGATCAGGACACAATGCCCAGAAGGCTGATTGTGGGCCATACGCGAAAAAGCCTGTCAGAAACAGCAGGACGATTCCAAACAGACTTCCCCGATCCAGATACGACATTCCGAGTGAGCAAGCTGCTGCTGCTCCCAGAAACAGTCCGATCACGCGCGAACGATTCCCCTTCAGCAAGACATCGGACACCCAGCCGCTGGCAATCGCCCCGAGCGCCATTCCGACCGGCAACGCCAGGCTGATCCACTTTCCTGCCGATTCTTTCCCGTGCTCACCGAGAAAATGGACGGGAACCCAGATGAGCAGTCCATAACGGGCCGTATTTTGAAAGCCGATCGCCAGGCTTGCTATCAGGAATGATCTATTGGTGAGCGCAATTCGATAGCGTTCCCATGCTGTCAGTGTATCACCCGCCTGTTTCTCGTCAGACATGACGACTGTTTCTTCAACAGCTGGGAAGCCGGCATCCTCAGGCTTGTCGCGAACCAGCAAGTAGTAGACGGTTCCTCCCAGCAGAAGTAACAGGACAGGAATTCGAAAGATCCATCGCCAATCAAGATCGAATTCCAGAATGAGAGTCGAGGTCGCGAACGCCAGGACTGATGACGATCCTGCTGCGAAGAGGTAACCGCCGTAAGCCATGCCTCGTTCATGGTGACTGAACCAATTGGATAAGACCTTGCTTCCCGGCGCCCAGCCAAGTGATTGAGCGTAGCCGTTCATGGCCCAGGGAATGCCAATTCCCCATGCGGATTGCCCGAAGCTGACGATCCAGTTCAACCCACAGGATAACCAGGCACCGAGTGCCATCAGTCGACGCCCGCCATACTGGTCGCCCAGATTACCATTGACGAATTGTCCGATCGCATAGGTCCAGAGCAAAGCCGCACTTGCCCAGCCTAAAGTCGCTTTTGAGATGCCGAGTTCTTTTTCAATGCCAGGAATCGCGAACCCGAATGTCTGGCGTCCTGTGTAGAAGAACAGATAGCAGAACATAGTCGCCAGCAAGACTCGCCATTGGTAGCGACGAAACCCACCTGGTAACTCTTGAGGGGATTCCACTGTTCCTGCCGGTCTGTTGGAGTGATACGTGGTCGTAAAGAAATTATCGGAGCCAAAATAGAGGCTGTGATGACGGATGGAAGCGGTTCAGAAAGATCTTCACAGATCTTTAATGAAACAATGTTGATTAAAAGGAAACATTGCGACATGATGGACGATGTGACTCATGGTCACATAAGTTGATCGTCAATATTACCGGTGATTGGGACCAACCTGTCGAGGGGATGAGAACCATGAAAGAGTTGACTCGCCGCCATTTCAATTCGGCCCTGGCAGCCGTTCCCCTGGGGCTCTCGACACTGTCTTCCTTTTCTAGCACCAACGATTCTGCATCGGAACTCGTTGGGCCAATGGTGGGACATGTCAGCGAATCGACAGCCAGGATCTGGTTGCGCCCCGGCGTTCCCGGTAAGTTTGAAGTTCTCGTCACAAATCGAGACAATGACCGTGATACTCGGATAGTCTCTGCTGTTTCAACCGAAGAGAACGATTTCTGCATAGTCTGGAATCTCTCACAACTGAATCCGTCCACCAGCTACCGTTATAAAATCCTGAGCGGTTCAACAGAACTCGTCGCAGACGACGATTGTTACTTTCGGACTGCTCCCATCGCTGGTGACAAGACGAAAGTCACGCTGGCACTCGGGTCATGTGCTCATAGCAAGTCGCTGAAGTTGTGGGCAGATATCGAGCGGGAGAAAGTCGATGGACTCGTCCTGCTCGGAGATACGCCCTATATCGATTCGACAAAGCTGGACGTCGCCAGACAAAAGCACCGGGACTTCCTCTCCGTGCCGGAGCTGGCCAGCCTGGTTCGTCACACGCCAACCTGGGGAACATGGGACGATCATGACTTCGCAGGCAACGACACCGATGGTCGTGTGAAAGAGAAGGTCAACAATCGCAAGGCTTTCGTCGAATACCGCGCCAATCCTCAAGATGGCGATGACGATCAGGGGATTTACTGCAAGTTCCAGTACGGTCCGGTGGAAGTCTTCTTGCTCGATACACGCTGGTTTTCTCAGACGGAACCTTCTCCCGTTGATCCTGCCAAGCCCACACTGCTAGGTGAAAAACAGTGGGCCTGGCTGCTCAACTCACTCAAGTCATCCAAGGCGACATTCAAAATCATCGCCTGCGGGATGATCTGGGATGATAAGGAAAATCGCGAAAAGGACGACTGGGGCACGTACAGCTACGAGCGTGAGGCTCTCTTCGAATTCATCGGCAAGCATGAGATCTCCGGTGTGCTCCTGATCGGCGGAGACATCCATTGTTCCCGGTTGTTGAAATACAAAACGGAAGACATCGTCGGCTATCCTCTGCATCAACTGATCGTCTCACCCATTCATGATCAGGTCATCCCTTCACTCAATGTGCCTCATCCCGATCTTGTGATGGGATCTGCGACGCCGCATGTCTGGCTAAAGCTCGACGTCGATGCCACTCAGTCACCTGCAACTCTCAAAGCAGAATGGGTGCAGATGGATGGTCAGGAAATGTGGGAATTGAATGTGACAGAAGCAGACCTCAAGAAAGCGTGATCAGTAGAACGAACACAAAACGAATGAACCAGCAACAAACCTATTTAAGTCCCCATAGTCTGTCTCAGTTGCAGACTCTTCCTGACTTTGCGAGTCCTCGAAACATCTTCGCTGTGGTTGATGATTCTGCGTATCGAAACTCGGGAGCCGAAGCAGTTCTTGCTTCGTTCTGGAAAGCTCATCGAGTCACGACGTTCACCGACTTCCGCCCGAATCCACAGTTGGACGACGTTCAAAAAGGACTGACTGTCTATCAGCAGGCCCAGCCAGATGTCGTGATCGCCTTAGGGGGTGGGACAGCGATCGACATGGCCAAGCTCATCAGTGGTTTGGCCGGGCAGGAAAATCCACTTCTCGCGATTTACGGCGAAGAAGACCTTCGACCAAGACAGACGAAGCTGATCGTCATCCCCACGACAGCTGGAACGGGCAGTGAGGCAACGCAGTTTGCCGTCGTCTATGTCGATGGAAAGAAGTATTCCCTCGATCATCCGTCGTTGCTACCTGACATCGCGATCATTGATCCACAACTCATGGCAACCCTCCCACCTGCGGTAACGGCTGCGACTGGACTGGATGCCTTCTGCCAGGCGATTGAGTCAATCTGGTCCGTCGGTGCAACTGACGAGTCAATGAGACTCGCCTGTGAAGCAGCATCACTGGCGTATCAGTACTTACCAGAAGCAACGATGTCACCGACTCCCGAGTCGCGAGCCGCCATGTGCCGGGCATCGAATCTGGCAGGACGGGCAATCAACATTACCAGAACGACCGCCTGTCATGCGTTGTCATATCCCATGACCTCTTCCTACGGAATCCCCCACGGGATTGCCGTTGCTCTCACGTTGTCGCCAATGCTGCAGTTCAATTCTGAAGTCAACGACATCGACTGCGCCGATCCGCGCGGCCCCAGCGATGTTCGTCAACGCATCGGCTTGATCCTCAAAGCACTCAACGCCAGCGACGTTCAAGACGCCTCGAACAGAATCCTCAAGCTGCTCAAAGATGTCGGCTGCCCTGCAAGTCTCTCGGAAGCAGGAATCACGTCGCGAGAGCAGATCGATCGGATCATCGCTGCGGTCAATTTGCAGCGAATGCACAACAACCCTCGTCAGACGACACCAGAAACCCTGGTCGATCTTCTATACGTTTAAGAACGTCTCCTGAGAAATCGGACAGATGAAGACATCACAGATTGAACTCGTCATCTTTGACTGGGCTGGCACGACCGTCGACTTCGGATCATGCGCCCCGGCCAAAGCATTTCAGCAACTCTTCGAGAGTCGACACATTCCGGTAAGTTCTGCGGTCGCAAGAGGACCGATGGGAACTAACAAGCGGGATCACCTCATCGAGATTCTGAGTCGCCCGGAAGTCTCACAGACTTGGGAGAGAAAGTACGGACGAAGCTGGCAGGACAGCGATGTCGACGCAATGTACGAGGAGTTCATCGCCTTTCAACTCAAGTCGATCGAGGAAACAACGGTCCTCGTGCCCGGCCTGCCCGAAACAGTCAAGGCTCTCAACCAGCGTGGAATTCGCGTCGCCGGAACAACAGGTTATTTTCGCAAAGCAGCTGAGTCTGTTCGTATGCGTGCCGAGAAGCTTGGCTTCTCGCCGGAAGTCAATATCTGTGCCGACGATGTCCCAGCAGGACGACCTGCCCCGTGGATGATTTTCCGGGTCATGGAACAACTGGGAATCTACCCGGCAACTCGAATCGTGAACGTGGGAGACACAGTCGCAGATATCAAAGCCGGTTTGGCAGCAGGTTGCTGGTCGATCGGAGTCTGTGACAGCAGCAGCGAAACAGGCCTGTCTTATGAAGAGTGGAGTCTGCTCGATTCCGCAGCTCAGGAGAAACGTCTCGAGCAAACAGTCGAGATCTTCCGCAATGCAGGCTGCCATGCTGTCGTGAAGTCGATCTCCGATCTACCGGCATTAATTGCGCGAATTGAGCAGTCTGGCTGTGACGTTCCGAAGGTCATCTGATCACCTCAAACGAGCACTGATGTCGCCAGTCCGAATTGTTTGATGTCGATGTGTCAGCTAATATGCTCCGAAATTGACTAACAATCGGCAGACATCATGGCGACTCCCAAAGACCTCACCAACGACATCTTTCAGGCAGACTTCTGTGCAGAACGCCTGAAAGCCCTCAGCGACCCGCATCGCCTGCGAATTGTTGATGTACTCCGTGAGGGGGAATTGTCAGTCAGCGATATTTCTGCTCGCTTAAATGCGGAAGTCGTCACGATTTCGCATCACCTGAAGATTATGAGACAGGCAGATCTGGTCGAAGTCCGAAGAGAAGGCCGGTTCATGTATTACCGCCTGCACGATGATGTGCTGGTCTCACGCGGCAAACTCGGAAAGTTCCTGGATCTCGGCTGCTGTCGCCTTGAAGTTCCGGAGATCCAGAGCAAATCAAGCGAAACACGCTCATAAGATTCAATAGAATAAAAATGCGGAGTCATCACATGACAGGAAGATTGTTGCAGCCAGTAACGGCGATCTTTCAGCCCCATTCTGCACAAACTTTCTCACTTACAATTACCGTGCTGTCCCCCAGCCCCCCTGCTTAACGTTGCTTCGGCGTAAGCACTTTTCGGACAACTGCTAATCTCGTTTACGAGGTGGGGGACGCCGATAAGCTGGGGGGACATTCCTTCTCTCTACACTACGATATCAGCCACATTCCATCGGGCCAGTCAGATGAGTGAGATTCAGAAGCAAGTCGACCTCATGCACATAGCTGATGGAGCGGATCAAGTTTGGAGTAGACTTTAACGGGCCCAACTTTTTGGACAACGGGTGGCCGCGTTGAACCGGGCTGCTTTCGCTTTGGAGCTTCTCACAGATGGTCTCGCCCCCATCCGCCTTTGGTATCTTCAAGATCCGGATCGCAATAAAAGAGAGGTAAGCAGTTTCCTGTTTACCTCTCTGCACGCAACTCATTCATGTCCCCTTGCGAAGCAAGGCACTATTGGCTTCCCTCTTCGTCTTCTGGATACAGAAGTGATTGAGTAAATGTGATGGCTTCAAGATTCTCTGGAACCCCAGGAGGAAAAGGAACGGGACCGTCAGGATCATGAGGTTTGGGAGGGTAATTGGTGTAGTAACCAAATTCTCCGGTGATCGTGTTTTGGCTCTGGCCAGCTTCTAAAAGCGAATGATGCAGTTCAAGCTCGCTGGACGTGCCGTGGATGAGATTGATTTGCTGCTCGAACAAGATACCGACGCTTGAGTATTGAAGAATCTGATACTGCTTGCCCACGTCCATTGGAATTCTCAGCAGAAACAGATACGCAGTCCCTAAGTCTTCGAAGGTAGCAGTATAGAGGCGTCGATCCACACGATTGTAGTACTTCACCGTCGCATGAAACTCGCCAAGCGGTCCGTAGTCTTGATTACCACGCCCATATTCGATTCTTAGAATGTCGTTTTCGATATCCTCGGCTTGCCATTCAGGAGCTGGATACTCACGAATGATCCACGTTTCGACGGGTCCACCACGTTCCATCGTGGCCGTCTCAGAATCGTAGTAAAGGGCTCCAAGATCAATATCTAGAACCCCCTTTGTGTCGGTCGTTCCCGATCTGGGTTGAACTTCGTAGACCGCTTTTGTGAAAGAGCCTTGATTGTGATACGAACCATTTCCCCAAGTCAGTGGGTCGTGGCCAGTGATGTTCATCCACTGCGCAGTTTCCGTGTAAACGCTGAAACCAGACCAACCAATGATATCTGTGAAACCAGAATAGAGTCTCACCTTTCCACTGAGCCCTGATGAATCAGGCGACAGTGAAATTCCTTCTTCAATGTCGTCAATAAATAAGCTGGAACTTTCCGACTGGGTACCGTTGCCCATCCAGTCAAATGAGAATCCTCTTTGTCCTGAGTGGTCCAGTTTTTCGACATCCAGTGCTCTGACAACCTGTGCAAATGCAATTGAATACGAGCTCGTTAACAGCCAAAACACAAATAGGTAGGGCCCAAGGCTGCGACAGAGATTCTGTCGACGAAAGCAGAAATTGAGCACGGCACATTCTCCTCTAAGCGGGGTTGAAAAAACTCACTTCTTTTCACGAGAGAGAATATATTTGCAGTTGTTACGATCCTTTGACTTTCCTGTTAAGAATGTGCGCGTGCTGGTTTTCCCCTACACGCCATCAGAAGAATTTCTGGCGATAGGAGTGCAGTTCTTCAGCGGACCGTTTCACGCCGTCTGTTACGACAGCGGATAACGAATCCGTTGGTTGACCGCATAATCGCTTCGAGCCATGCGGATTTGCTGTCGGGTGCTACCCAACCAGTTACCTCTAGTGATGTTTTACGCTGCTCTGAAATGGCGGTTGTTACTCTTCCGCGCTGGTCTGTGAAGGGTAAAATTGCTGTGTCAAACAACCCACGCGGCTAGGTTAGCTCCCGAACATCTGGTATGCCCACCGGCCCGCCGAGTGTGTCTTTCACCTGGGCAGCATGGGGGCATCCATGGACGGACAGCAGCAACGGCCTGCATCAAACAAATCGCCTGAAGCAATAGAGCAGGGACGTCTGTTAAGACGAGAACTCGATTCGAAGCTTGAACAGCTCGCTGAGACGTTCAATCTTGACCGCAAAGAGGTTGACGATTTCCTGCATGAACGTTGGCACGAGTTCGACCCGAAGCCCCAAACATGGGGCTAATTGTTTGATGATTACGTCGCTTCGCGAGCCGCTTATCTGGCGTTATGCAGTAAAAACGGCTGGAGTCCTCCGATGCCAAATGTGGAGTGGGCGTTTGACGACAACATTCGCCCCCTGGAAAACTCAAGAAGCTGGAAGCGATCATCAGACCGAGAGCTGGTCACGGCAGTCGCGAAAATGCAGTCCCTCGTTGGAGAACTCTTTCCGTCGATCGAACTGAAACTCGCAGACGGAAGTTCTCAATTGCTCACGATCGAAGGCTTCGCATCAAGCATTGACGAGTATCCCGTAGAACCTCTGCAACGGATGATTGCATCCTGCAGAATCTTCTCAGGACTTGTCGAAGTCATTATCGAAAGAAGATCAGACCAACGAGACACGGTCACGTACAGGCTATCAGAAAAGGTTCGTCGCCACCTTCTGGAGCGAATCAGAAGAGTGGTAGACCAAGAATGCTTTAAGGAAGAATGCTTTCCAGTTGAAGTCGTTACCAAGACGATCATTGCAACACGAAAATGGGCTCGCTGGAGAAATACCAGCGAGCCCGTCTTCATAAAAGGACCAGCACTTGACGTTATGACTAGGCCGTCTTCAAACTCGGATCGTTGGACTCAACCACAAACGATGATCGCACGCTGCAAACCCCGCCTGGTTCGATCACTTTATCGACAACCACGTAATCCGTTTTCCAGTTCTCAGGAGTCACTTCGCAGCGGACGTAACCACGCTGTGCGTTATGAAACTTTACGCAGGCGTTGTCTGCGACGATCATATCGTGCGTTTTCGGCTTATCGACACCATTGCCGCCGCTTGAGATCGAGGTCACGACGAATTCCGTTGCCACGAGCTTCGTATCGGTCTTTCGATCATCGACGCGGAGTTCATTGGCCCAGTTCGAGTGGATATCGCCGGTCAGAACGATCGGGTTGCTGATGTGACGCATTTCCATGAACTTCATCAGTTCCATCCTCTCAGCTGCATAGCCGGGCCACTGGTCCATCGAATAGCCATGCTCCTCATCTTTCATGCGATGGCCAACCATCCCCATCATGACCTGCTGAGCCAGGACGTTCCAAGTGCCTTTTGACTCTTCCAGATTGTTGTACAACCACTTCTTCTGCTCGACGCCAAGCATCGAGGCTTGAGGATTCAGCGCCTCGTCATTGAGTGGCGAACGCTTGTCATTGTTTGGCTGGTTGCTGCGATATTGACGTGTATCGAGGACCAGAAGCTCCGCCAGTCTTCCGAACGAGGCCTTGCGATACAACTGCATATCCGGCCCCTTTGGAAGGCATGATGCTCTCAATGGCATGGCTTCGTAGTAAGCCTGATACGCGTTGGCTCGTCGCACGAGAAAATCAGCAGCGACAACGTCCTTCTGTTCCGAGATCTCGGCGGCGCAGTTGTTGTCGAACTCGTGGTCGTCCCAGGTCACCATCCAGGGGCATTGGCGGTGCATCTCTTGCAGGTCGGGATCGGTCTTGTATTGGGCATGACGAATGCGGTAGTCACTTAACGAATTAATTTCGTCGCCATGGTGCGTACGAACCTTCCCATTACGGCCTGCAGCATACTCATAGATGTAATCGCCCAGGTGGAAGACCAGATCAAGATTGTCCTGAGCCATCTGTTGATACGGCGTGAACAATCCTGCCTCCCAGTTCTGGCAGGAAGCGAATGCAAATCGCAGTTTCTCAGGCATTACATCAATCGAGGGCATCGTGCGCGTCTTCCCGACGGGGCTGACCGCATCTCCTGCCTGAAAGCGATAATAATACCAGTGATCTGGCTTCAAGCCGGTTGGTTCAACGTGGACCGAGTGAGCCAGTCGCTGGGGGGCAATCGTTTTGCCGCTGCAGACAATCGATTTCATGCCTTCATCTTCAGCCACTTCCCACTGAACTTCGACATCATCGAACCCCATTCCGCCGTCAGGCTGTAGTGGAGAAGGAGCCAACCTCGTCCACAATACGACGCTGTGATCATCCGGATCTCCCGAGGCGACTCCCAGAGTGAATGGATCACTGGAGAAGGTCGGAGCAGAGTTCGCCCAACTTGTTCGAGGAAGAAACGGCAGCGAGCTCAAAGCCGCACCGTAGGCCAAAAACAGTCGTCGAGAAACTCGACCCTCGTATCCAACAGCATCGCGCAGACCAGTCAGGTCCAACATAAGTAACGTCCTTTCCGTGGCGTCGCAAACGACAAGGTAGTGCTACCTGATTGTCACCGTATCAAGCTTTGCATTCAGCATCGCGGATTGAGATCAGCGATGCAATTTCGAAACGGTACAGGGAGTCAACTTTATTGACTGGCAGAATAGCTACATACCTAGTTTTCACGACCACACAGAGAGGGACCTTCGTCGTTTTTTCACAAACAAATCAGCTGAATGAGGTCAACGTTTGTGTGTCACTGCACGGCGATATAGACCAAATGTCAGGATCGCGTGGAAAAGCGAGATTCAAGACACGCAATAATGTCCGCCAGATGCGGCTCGATGATCGTGTAATACTTTGTCCGACCTTCCTTTTCGCAAGCCAGAAAGCCACATCTTTGCATGAGACGCAAGTGGTCAGACATCATGGCGCTGGGAATTTCACATGCATCTGCCAACTGCCCGACAGAATATCGTCCATTAAGCAGCATGTGGACGACCTGAAGACGATGCGGATGGGCCAGAATCTTCAAGCACTCGGCTGCATGAACAAAATTGGGGGCATCCAGTCGCGATTCCATGGTAGCAGAAGGGGGAGGTGTCATATCAGGCGTTTCTTCAGTCTTCGGGACATTCATTCACAATCCAACATGTAAAGCCAGCTTGGAGTATCAACCGCTGCGGATCATGAGGGGCTCATTAAACAGACGCAGAACGACCCCGAGGGATGTCTGAAATGAGGGGATTTATCAAAAATTTCTACCAAACTGAAACTGAGTCTCAACTTCATTGCCAGTTCTGCTATCATTCGTTACAACGATTGTCGATGAGATCTCAACTCACCCTCGTAATACGCCGAAATCACCAAAAGGTTGAATCTGAATGTCAAATTTGACACAAATTCAAAAAGGTCAGCTTGCCCGCATCAGCTCAATTCTGGGAGAAGATGGCCTGCACTTTCGACTTATGGAAATCGGCTTTATTCCAGGACGTTGCATTGAATTCCTTCGTTCCGCACCACTTGGTGATCCTGTCGAATTTATCCTGAATGGTTCTCGGATCGCCCTGCGCAAGGCTGATGCAGCCAAGGTGCTCGTCGAATTAGTGCAGCCCAGTCAAGGCTGAGGTTTTTCTCGCTGTCACTCGTGATCACTTTGAGTGATTTCGCTGTTGCCCAATGGACGTGGCCGGTTTGACATGACAACTACGCAATCTGATCCGCCCGCCAAGTCGATCCCTGCTTCGTTAAAATCCCTGCACATCGCTTTGATCGGCAATCCGAACACCGGCAAGAGTACGCTTTTCAACGCCCTCGCCGGCATGAATGCTCGCACGGGGAACTATCCCGGAGTGACCGTCGAGCGTAAAACCGGTCGGACAAGCTGGAACGGACGTGCTCTCGAGTTTGTCGACCTTCCCGGGACCTACAGTCTATCACCTCGTTCTTTAGACGAGATGGTCACCGTCGACGTCCTCCTTGGACGTCAAGCCACCGAAAGTCCTGTCGACGTCATCATTTGCGTCGCAGACGCCAGTAATCTGGAGCGAAACCTCTACCTGCTCGGACAACTGCTCGAACTGGGCCTGCCGACTGTTCTCGCCCTGAATATGTGGGATTCCGCCCAGCGATCAGGTCTTGAAATCGATGTGGAAAAGTTGTCGACAACTCTCGGCGTCCCCGTCGTTCGTTGTGAAGCCAACAACCGTGTCGGTATCAGCGAACTGAAAAACGCGATTCTATCAGCCGTCGGCAAGCCCCCGTCGATTAAACACCAGCCACTCACGCCAGGATTCTATCAAACCCTGAACAGCTTTCATGCTGATGTCGAAAAGGCCACCTCGACTCAGTATCCGCTTTACATGGCTGAGCGCATGCTTCTCGATCAGGGAGGCGTGATCGAGCAGCGAGTCTCCAAAGATCACGGACAAACTGCTACGGATATCATCACGAACACGCGAGCAAAGCTGAAAGCCAGCGGGTTCACCATTCCGGGTACGGAAGCCAGCCAGCGATATCAATGGTCAAGTGACATTGTTCGTCAGACGATCTCCCAGAAGCCGGTCACGCGTAAGTCATGGACCGAGCGTCTGGATGCCTGCGCGCTTCATCCGTTTCTGGGCCCAGTCATCTTTACTGTGATCATGTTGCTCGTCTTTCAGGCGATAACCAGTTGGGCGAGCCCTCTCGCGGATGGCCTGGAAAGCGTGCAGGGACAAATCAATGGCTTCGTGGAAGCAGGCCTGGAACCTGGGCCACTTCGGAGTCTGCTCGTCGATGGTGTCGTTGCGGGTGTGGGAGGCGTGCTTGTCTTCCTGCCGCAGATTGCTCTGCTCTTCCTCTTTATCGCGATCCTGGAAGACAGCGGTTACATGGCTCGTGCTGCTTTCATGATGGACCGCCTGATGATGGGACTCGGTCTCAACGGGAAGTCGTTCCTCCCGCTGATGTCGTCGTTCGCCTGTGCGGTTCCCGGGATCATGGCCACCCGCACGATCGATAATAACCGCGATCGCCTGATCACAATTTTAATCGCCCCCCTGATGAGCTGTTCTGCCCGCCTGCCGGTTTACCTGCTGATCGTTGGTACGTTGATTCCGAACATCACCTACCTGGGGGGCTGGGTGACACTTCCAGGACTGATGCTGTTATTGATGAATAGCATCGGCCTGATTCTGGCGATCCCGATCGCCATGCTGCTGAAAAACTTCATGGTGAGCGAAGACCCGTCCCCGTTTCTACTGGAACTTCCCCGCTACCAGCGTCCCTCGATTCGCGTCGTGCTCAGCCGTGTTTACGAACGCAGTATGTCGTTCATAACAACAGCCGGAACCTTCATCTTCGCAACAACCATCGTCATCTGGGCCTTGGCAACCTACCCGGGCGACCATACGCCGCGATATGCCGTGCAGAAGTATCTGGAATCTCAACAGGCGATTCTCGATGACATGGAGAAGCCGGAAGATCCCCAAACTCCCGTTTCTCCTGAAGTAGCTGCTTTAACAAAGACGATCGATTCACTCCAACACGAGCACGACACCATGGCTGCCTCGCTCATCGAGAAAAGTTATATGGGCCAGATGGGACATGCCATCGAGCCACTCGTCCGACCGCTCGGATGGGACTGGAAGATCGGCGTCGGCGTCATCGCATCGTTTCCCGCACGGGAAGTCATTGTTGCCACCCTCGGCATCATTTACTCACTGGGGGGTGAAGTCGACGAGGAAAGCGAAGGTCTCGTCTCTGCAATCCAAAACTCTCAATGGCCTGATGGCTCCCCGGTGTATACGATTCCCGTAGGCCTCTCCATCATGGTTTTCTTTGCCCTGTGTGCCCAATGCGTCTCCACGCTGGTCGTGATTGGCAAAGAAACAAACAGCTGGTGGTGGCCAACATTCTCGTTTGTTTACATGACCGTGCTGGCCTATGTCGTCGCCCTGATTGTCTACCAGGTCGGCACGGCAATGATGGGTTAGCCATCCATTCTCGGGACATGAACCCCCGATCTGCCCGAAGCGTC
>SXGT01661063.1_pt1 | contig 23982 bp, 21 predicted proteins | sample 3176221 | NCBI WGS metagenome assembly SXGT01 (sample SAMN11356862, study PRJNA531348) | freshwater metagenome | isolation source: freshwater sample F1-120 | place: China: Fuxian Lake, Yuxi | collected 2017-12-25
AAGTAGAAGTTCTCGTCGCGGTCTACCAGGAACTCGAGGGTGCCCGCTCCCTCGTAGCCGATGGCCAGTGCGGCCTTCACGGCGACCTCTCCCATCGCCCGTCGGGTGGCGTCGCTGAGGTTGGCGGCCGGTGCCTCTTCGATCACCTTTTGGTGGCGGCGCTGAACGGAGCACTCCCGCTCGAACAGGTAGACCGCGTGTCCGTGCCGGTCAGCGAAGACCTGGATCTCGATGTGGCGCGGCTCGATGATGGCCTTCTCCACATAGACCGAGCCGTCACCGAAGGCCGACGAGGCCTCGCGGGTGCAGGACTCGAAGGCCGCAACGAGGTCTGCCTCTGCGTGTACGAGGCGCATGCCCTTGCCGCCGCCGCCTGCCGCGGCCTTCAGCAAGACCGGGAAGCCGATCTTGCGCGACATCTCGAGCATCTCCGCTCCATCGGCCGCGGCCCGCGTGGTGCCGGGTACGATCGGCACACCCGCCGCCGCCATGACCTCGCGCGCGCGTGTCTTGTTGCCCATCGAGGCCATCGCGTGCGACGGGGGGCCGATGAAGACGATTCCAGCAGCGTCGCAGGCGTCCCGGAGCGCTTCGCTCTCCGAGAGAAAGCCGTAGCCCGGGTGAATGGCTTCGGCGCCGGTGGAGAGCGCTGCTTCGATGATCCGATCGGCCCTCAGATAGGACTCGCGTGACGCGGCGGGCCCGATGATACGGGACTCGTCAGCCAGTCGGACGTGCCGCGCCCGCGCGTCGGCTTCTGACGCGACCGCGACGGGCGAGATCCCGAGCTCGCGAAGCGTGCGGATGACTCGGCAGGCGATCTCACCCCGGTTGGCGATCAGGACCTTCTTGAACATCGGACGACAGCTCCCTGCAGATAGGGCGGGCCCGAGACCCCCCGGAGCGCATCCGGGGCGACCGCGCGCGGCCTGGGACCGCCGCCGGAGCGTTAGCCCGACGGTCGCAGTGACTTCGGGCGGGCTCCGGGGACGCGCTTGCATAGCCCACGTCGGGTTGCCGCGCAACAAGCGGGGCATCGGGCTTGTGGTCGGCGCCCGGACCGGGGCATGAGGCGCGGGTCAAGGGGGCAGGTAGGCCTCGATGACCGAGACGGGCTCCGTGGTCCCGAACGCTACGCCGCCGACGAGCACTGGGCCTTGCGGCGCCGCGGCGAAATGCGCGTCCGAGCGCGGCACGAGGAGGAGCACCTCGGAGATGAACTCGAATTGCCCAGAAGAGTTCTGGCGAAGCAGCTCGGCGGAGGTCGCCGAGTCCTCGGCGCGGCCGCCTGCAACGATCAGCCGGCCGTCGGGCAAGACCGCGACCGCCGCCCCGGCGCGAGTGCGGCCGAGGGTCCCCGCGACGCCGAGCACGCCGTCCACGAGGGCGTAGATGTTCGGGGTCCCGTCGCCCACGAAGACCGCCGAGTCGGCGCCGTAAGTGGCGCCGTCCGTGGGCGGCCGGGCGGGTCCGTCCACCAGCGTCTCGATGCCGGCGGCGGGGTTGTGGAGCGGCCGGAGCTCGCCCCACGCACCAGCGGTGGTGCCTCCGACGATCGCGACGCGTCCCCCGGCGGCGACGACGATGGGGCGGCTCCGAGGGGTGGCGAGGTCGGCGCACGGGCTCACCACCACCTCGGCGCTGCATCCGTCGCCGCAGGGCGCGTAAGTCACGAACGCGCAGTCACCGCCTCCACCCGGCGCGGCCTGCCCGCCGACGACCCACCACCCCGAGCCTCTCAGCGCGAGCACCGACGCGTCGCTGCGGATCGTCTCCGTGCCAGTGCACACCGGGGCGATGTCCGTGGCGTAGACCCCTCGGTCGCGCTTCAGCGCCGCGCAACCAGCAGCGTTGGCGAGGACGATCCGGTCCATGTCGTCGTCGTCGTGAAGGAGCAGCGGTCCGCTCGCGAGGAGCCCGCCGAGCTCCGCTCGGGCGGAGTCGCCCAGCACAGCGGCCGTGGACACGAGCCAAGTGTCGACGAGGAAGAGCCCCTCACGTCCCGAGAGGAGCGCGCCGTCGCCTAACGACGCGCCGCTCGCGATGCGCGGGTATGCGTCGCCCACCTCCACGGGCCCGAGACCCGCGGAGAAGGCGCCGATCCGACGTAGCACCAGATCGATGAAGGTGGCGCTGTCGCCGCCCAGGAACTCAGGCCGACTGACCCCGCGCGCCACCACCTGCCCCGCCGCGTCGAGGGCTTCCAAGTAGACCTGGTGCGTCCCGGCGGCCCCTTGGAGCCCGATGGCATCGAGGTCGAAGGCCGAGTCGCGGGGCAGGATCACAGACGCGCCGCCGACCAGCCCGAGCCGCAGCGTCACTGCGGAGTCCAGCGGGTCTGGGCCTGCGGCTGCGAAGACCCGGAGCGTCACTGCCCCGCCGGCCGCATCGGCGCAAGCGGCCAGGAGACCCGCCAGGAACAACGCAATGAGGTGGCGGGACGCGCGCGGTGTCACGCGGAGAGCCTAGTCGCGGAAAGGGTGCAGGGGAAGCGGCGGCGCCGTCAGCCGTCAGCGGCTCAGCGCGAAAGGCGCTCCTTCACGTACGAAGCGATCTGCTGTTGAGCGAAGTTCGAATCCCAGCCAATCCAGTGAAACTCGGCCCCGACGTCGAAGCCCGCGGCGCCATCGCGAGAAGATGGCTCGATCCACACAGCGCGCGCCAACGCGATGATGGACGATGGGTAACCGGGGAGGTCGAGCTTGATGGCGAGAGTGGCGCCCATCTTGGGTGCTACATCGGCGAAGAACGCGATCCCGCCGCCGGAGATGTTGATCTGGAGACCGTCGTCGATGGGTGGCGACTCCAACAGATCACTGGGGTCGGCGACCCGCCACTTGAGGCGGGCGCTCTCGTTCACCCGGGGGAACTGTCGCTTGTCGTTCGCCATAGACCCTCTACTGATGCGCTGTGAAGGGAAGCTCGCCAGGGCGCGGCTCCCACGGATCAGCATCGGGCCGAAGCCTATGTATCTTGAGCGCTCAGCTGCGGACGCCTAAGCCGGCGGGGGGGGATTCCGGCCCCACTGCAAGACCGAGCGGGTCCGCGCGTTCTCTTCGGGCGCCAAAGGGATGACGCTGAGGAGCCCTACCCGCTCGAGGTTGGCGCGGACCGACTCTTGGACGCCGACTAGCGCGAGCCGCTTCGACCGCGTCAGGAGGTGCCCGTGGATCCGGACGAGGACCGCGACCCCCGTGGCGTCGATCCCGTCGACCTCGCCGAGCCAGAGATAGAGTTGGTCGTAACGATCCGGTGGAATGCGACGCACATCGGCAAGCAGCCCGAACGCGGCCTGACCCTTCAACGGGGTGTCTACCTCGAACGTTATCCGGCGGCTGTTCACAAGCGCCATTCACCTGAGCCCAATGCGAGTTGGCCACGATTAAGCCACCCGCCCAACATCGCGTCAACCGGGCGTCAGAGGAAAGGTGTGCGGCGTCCTACATCGTCGATGAAAGGCGCGGGCGATTCGCCAGCCAGCAGCGCTGCGATTCGGTCCCCTGCACTGCCGTCACCGTACGGCGACCGGGGCGCGCCGCGAGGGCTGCTGAGCGCCTCGAGCGTGGCGGCGCGAATCGCCGCTGGGTCTGTGCCCACGAGACGGGCGACGCCGGCAGCAACCCCCTCCGGCCGCTCCGTGGTGTCTCGAAGTACCAAGACCGGAACGCCCAGGGCGGGGGCCTCCTCCTGCACGCCGCCGGAGTCTGTCAGGATCACAGAGGCGCCTTTCATGGCTGCCACGAACTCCGGATAAGCGAGCGGGTCGATCAGACGCGCATTCGGCAGGTGGCCCAGCGCCGCAGCGGCGGGGCCTCGGACGTGGGGGTTCGGATGGACTGGGTAGATGAGCTCGAGGTCTGGATAGTCGGTGAGCAGCCCGGCGAGCCCGTTCAGGATGGCTTCGAGCGGCGCCCCGAATGACTCTCGACGGTGAAGCGTGAGGAGGAGTCGGCGTGAGGGTGAGGGCGCGCTGACTGGGTCCACGGTGACGTCACCGCCCGGGCACGGAAGGGACACGGCGGACCGGGCCGCCATGCTGAGTAGAGCGTCGATGACGGTGTTTCCGGTCACGTGGACCCGCGACGGCAGGACCCCCTCCCTGAGGAGATTCTCCGCGGCGGCGGCCGTGGGCGCGAAGTGCCACGCCGCCAGAGGCGCTACGAGCCGGCGGTTCCCCTCCTCCGGAAACGGCCGATAAAGGTCGTCGGTGCGAAGCCCTGCCTCTACGTGCCCGAAGCGGAGCTGCCGGTAATAGCAGACCAGGGCCGCGGTGAAGACCGTGGTCGTGTCGCCTTGAGCGAGAACGATGTCGGGTCGCTGCGCTTCGAAGACCTGGTCGAGCCCTTCGACGAGGCGCGACGTGAGCGCCGGGAGGGACTGCCCGTCGCGCATGAGCGCGAGGTTCTCGTCCGCCACCAGCCCAAACGCGGACGCCATCTGCTCGAGCAGCTCCCGGTGCTGACCGGTAAACAAGACGTAGGGGCGCTCGAAGGCATCGCCGCGACGCTCCAGCGCGGACACGACTGGCGCCAGCTTGACGACCTCCGGGCGTGTCCCGACGACGACTAGAACACGAGGCTTCAACTTTCGAGGCCCTCCAGGGAACGGTTACGCGGGGGCGCAGCGACCCGCTCAGCGAGGCGCGGCATGAAGATCTGCAGCACGCGGCGCCCTGGTTCGAAGGTGATCGCGTGGACGCAGCCTATCGCGGCGGCTTGTGCGAACAGGATGTACATGAACCAGAGCCACGTCTGAGACAAGAAGAACGCCGCCGTGAAGCTGGCGGCCACGTTGCCCGCGTAGCCGGTGAGCACCGCCCGATCGAGGGACGGCGGGAGGGACCTGGCTAGCGCTGACGCCCGGTTCGCGATGAGCAGCGAGCCAGCGACCATGAGGAAGAAGGGCACGCTCCCCACCAGGCCGACCTCAGCAACACACAGGATGTAGCTGTTGTGGGCCGTCATGGACTTCTTCTCGAAGGGCACGGCCTCTGCGAAGCTCGGGAACGCGTGGCCGAAGGTCTCGTAGCCCATCCCCAGCACCGGACGGGCTCGCAGCATGTGCAGCCCAGCCTTCCAGGCGACGATACGACTTTGGGCCGACTCGTCCATCGGGCCGGCCTGCACGGTCGCACGCCCGCGAAGCCCGATCACGAGGACGGCCGCGGCGAAGGCAACGGCCACGGCCGCGGTGAATAAACGGCTCTTCACCCGGTGGCGTACCAAAGCAAACACGCCCACCGCCAGCCCTAAGAGGCCGCCCCGCGACTGAGTGGCGAGGATGCCCCCGACGACAATTGCTAGCAGGACCAGGAACCCGAGCCGTTGTAGTCCCCGGGTGTCGAGGACGGCGGCGATGAGGAAGGGTGCGGCCATCAGGAGCGCCATTGCGGTGTCGTTCGGGTCGCCGTGCATCCCCACGCCCGCGGCGCGCGTGCCCTCGAGGAGTGCCGTGCCCGAGAACTTCATCCAGATCGTGTAGCCGCCGACGAACGTGAGCAGCACGGAGAGCGCCACCATGAAGCGCCGCACCCGCTCCTGGTTGTCGAGGACGTTCACGATCAAGAAGAAGAGCAAGACGATCTTGACGAAGACCTCCTGGAACTTCACGAGGCTCTCGCCGCGAGCGATGCCCAAGTACGCTGACGCATAGACCGCGAGCGTGAGCCAGATCATGTAAAGGTTGAACGGCGTAGAGGCAGGCCGGGCGCGGCGCGCTACCATCCGCGATAGGCCAAAGTAGGCCACGGCGCCCACCATTGTGGCCTTCCCGAGCTTCCACACCTCGAGGCTCGGATCGAGCTCGGCCGGGCGTACGAAGAGCACTGACATGAAGCCGACCATCATCGCGAACGGGGAGCTGACCACATAGGCCAGGCATGCCGCGAGGAAGATGTCGTAGACCGTGGCGGCCGGACCGCCGTGAACGAAGCCCCACCCGACGTGCGCGGATGCGAGACCCACGGCGCCGGTCGCCGCAAGCTCCTTCCAGGTGTCGCCGGGCCGAGTCACCGGCGGCTCACCGAACAGCCTCTGGTGGTTCTTGCGCCGAACGCCGAAGCCTCGGCCATCGACCTCGGTCTCAAGGGAGCCAGGGCAAAGTCCCGATGACCGGCACGCCGGCGAGCGCCTGTACCTCGTCGGGGTCGCGGAGCGTCGGATCGAAGATCTCGAGGCCGAGCGCGGCAGCTGCGCCGAGCAGGAGCCCGAGGATCGGGGTGACCAGGAGCACCAGCGTGAGTGACATCTTCTTCGGGGTCACAGGGCCGGCGGGCTTCTCCACCACGCGCACCATCTTCGACTGCTCCTGGCGGTTCAGCTCCCGGGAGACGAGCGAGTCTTCGTACTTCTCCGACAGCGACGTGAAGACCTTGGACTTCGTCTCCTGCGCACGGAGGAGACGATTGAGCTCCTGCTCGTGCTGCACGAAGTCGGCTCGCGCCGCGTCTCCGGCGTCGGCCTTCTTGCGCAGCAGGTCCAGCTTATGGCGTAGGGACTCGGTCTCGGATGCCGCGGCCTGATAGGCGAGCAGATCGCCCGACATCACGTCGTCCGCGCGAATGACGATCTCTGCCGCCGCGGCCTCCTCGGAGGCCTTCTGCTGCGCGGCGGCCTCCGGTGAATTGGGAACCTTCTCATCGTTGTCCGCGTCGAGGCGGACCCGTGTCCGCTCGCGATCCGCGAGGTCCTTCTCGAGGCGTGCGACGTCCGCCTGAGCGGCACGGACCTGTGGGTGAATATTGGTATACGTGCCTTGGAGCCGACCGACCCGATCACGCGCCTTGTCGAGTTCATCCCGCAGCTGCTTCGACACGGGGTCGTAGCGGAGCAGTCGCTGTGAGGCGAGCTTCACCCGCTGCTCGGCCGCCACGAGGTCGGTCTCCGTGTCCACGAGTTCGTTGGACAGGCGCTGCCGTGCCTCGAGCATGATCTTCCGGGCGTCTGGATCACCTGCGGCGGCCTCCTTGAACTTCTTGAGCTTCTCTTCGACGTCCTTCAACTCGGTCTCGACGCGGGTGAGCTGCTCCTTGAGAAACCCCACCGATTGATCCAGCGACTCCCGCTGGGGACGGGTCATCTCGTCGACGAGGGTCTCGGTGAGAGCCTTCACGGCCTCGAAGGTTCGGTCCGCGTCCCGATCGACGAAGTTGAGTCGAATGAGGTCGCCGCCCTCAGGGAAGACCTCGAGCTTGGTCTGGAAGTCTCGCACCGCCCAATCGATCTCGTCGGGCGTGGCGGAGTCGCCGAGCGAACCCAGCCGACGCAACACACGCTCGAGCGTCGTCCGGCTGAGGAGGATGCTGGTCACGAGCGGCAGCTCGTTTCGCATCGACCAGGACACCGTCATGTCCTTGTAGACAGGGTTCAGCTTCATCGACTCCTGAACCGCGATGAGCGCCGTCATCTTCACCTTCGGTCGGATTGACACCCAGGCGGCCACGGCGAAGGCGGGCACGATGAGCGCAGAGAGCAGGACCAGGCGATATCGGTGCCTCAGCGCGTCCAGGATGACCCACGGCGAGATTCGGTGCGGGGACGTGTCGTCCATCAGGAGCGCTCCTTGGAGCCGGCGAACATCCGCCCGATCCAGGCCCGCACTCGGGCCAGCTGCACGAAAACTGGCGGGAGCGTGTACTCGTTCCAAACCACGCCGAGTAGCGCGATGCCGTTGGCCTCGAGCCAGCGCCGCGCCTCCTCGACGGCAACACGTCGCGTGCGGCGCTTGATCACCACCAACACCGCGCCGTCGAGGCCGCGGCGCCACACCTCGGGGATGTCGTGGAGGCCGTCTACGTCGATGACGGCGGGACCGTCTACGAGGACGAGGTCGTGGTCGCCGAGGTCCGCCGGCTGCACGCGGTCGAGGTAGGCGCGCGACACGAAGGCGATTGAGGCTCCCGGCAAGGAGCGAGCCTCGTGCTTCAGGCTGGCGGTGAGTCGGGTCTTTCCGGCGCCTTGCTCGACGCTGGTCAGGAGGATACGACGAGCCCCCCGCCCGTGCGCGAGTCGCACGAGCCCCGTGAGGAGCTCCCGGACCTTTCTGCGGGAGTAGGTCGGGTCGCCGATCACGGCGCGGGGGTCCCCTGATGGTCCGGGCGGCCGGGCGCCGGCTTGGGGAGGAGCGAGAGCACGACGTCGTCGAGCACCACGATGTTCCAAGAGTCGCCGGTCTCGAGCCAAGGTCCGGGCTGCCCTCCCGCGGTCCGCGCGGACACGGTGTGAGCGCCGGACTCCAGCCTCACGCTGAGGGACTCACCGTACTTGATGGGCTCGAAGTCATCGTTGCCCACACGGATGTAGGCGTCCGGCCCGCCCCGATCGAGGTGTCGGACCACCAACGAGTGGCCACAACCCAGGCCGAAGAGCGCAAGCAGAGCGAACGCTGAACGCAGCGCAATCATGGGAACCCTCATTGGCCGATCGTGGCGAAGATGGCGAAGGCGGTGGCGACCTGCGCGACGTTGCCGATGAAGCCCACGACGGTCTGCCAGACCTCCAGCGCGCTGGACCGGTTGACGTACACGGCGTCACCCGGATGGATGAAGACGCCGTTGAGAAGGCCCCCCTCATTCATGAAGTCCGCCAGGTCGTATTCGGTCGCGATCGTGTAACCCGCGCCCCGGTGGACCACTTGCACGGAGGAAAGGTCGCCCTTGTCGTCAGCTCCTCCTGCCATCGCGATGAGATCCACCAGCGAGACCGGTCCGCGAACCGACACCCTGCCCTGCCCATTGACCCCGCCCAAGACCGTGACGTGCCGCCCGAGCCCCGAGTCAGGCGTGCCTTCGGCGGTCCCGGCGGGTACATAGAGGATCACCCCCCCGCCGTCTGCCGGGAGCGTTGGCGCCGCCGACGTCTCTCCGCCGAGCCACGCAACGAGGTCGAGGCGGTTCACACCGGTGGCAGTGGTGACCCGGACGTTCGACAGGTCCGCGCCGCTGGTGGGGCCACCCGCCATGGCCAGCGCCTTGAGCGCGGTGAGGTCCCGCGGGCGGTTGTACATCCCGGGGCGGGCCACGGCGCCGAGCACGAACACCTTGTTGACGACAGCGCCCTCAGACAAGAACGCCGAGCCGGCGTCTGCGTCCATGCCGCCGCCCGACGGTACGAAGATCGTATCGCCATACTGAATGGCTGGGAGCACAGCGCTGCTCCCTGCCAGATACGCGGCGACGTCGGCGGCAGGCAAGGAGACGGGATTCCCTCGCTCGACGCGTGTCACCAGCACCCGGGTAAGGTCAGCTCCTTCGGCCGGCCCCCCCGCCTTGTTGATCGCCTGCCAGAGGTCGGCGTCTCGGCTGATTCGGTAGGTCCCGGGCTTGACGACCTTCCCGGTCACGAGCACGAGGCGACCCTCGCTGACCCGCTTCAGCTGCACCATCCCGGTGACCTTGATGTACTTCGAGAGCGTCTTCCGGATGGCGTCCTCGGCCGCCCCGATGGGCTGACCCCCCACCTTGACCACGCCGTAGTTCTTGAGATCGACCATGCCGTCGGTGCCGACCTCGAGGAGCATCGGCTTCTGTCCGGGGATCCGCACCTCGAGCTGGTCGCCCGGGCCCACGGGTCCGCTGCCACCGCCGGGGGGCGAGTCCGTGTCGTCGGCGAAGGCTGGCGCCGTCAGCGCGAGCAACGCCGCGGCCAGCACGAACGAGGCCTTTCGCCAGGCGGAGGCAAGAGCCGCCCTCGAACGACTGGATGGTGCGGGTGCCCCGGGGTGCGAGGACTGTACGGTGTAGGTCAACATGGGAACACCTTGTAACAAGGACTCCTGTGTGGCGCAAAAAGCGGACACGGAGGCAGAACGGCGGCTCGCGGGGGGGGACGCGGTGGCCGAGTGGGGAAGAGGCTCATCCCCGAGACCAGTGCGAGGCGCGACGAATCTCGGTACGCGGGCGGGTCCCCGTACGGCGCTTCGAGGTCCGCCGCTAATCGGCGACCCTCTGGCACCCGGGCGTGGGGGCCCGCGCCCCACACGGAAGATGGAATCGAGTCGCATGAAGAGAAACTTTCGGGCTAAGTACCGCACCGAGGGGCCGATTTATTCCGACTATGCATGTCGCTCAGGTGATTCAGTACTTCGAGGTGGGAGGGATCGAGCGCCTCGTGCTCGCGCTGGGGAAGGGCCTCGCGCCCCGCGGCGTGAAGACCACGGTGTTCGCGTACGTCGGTTCGGGCGCGTTCGAGCGTGTCCTCCGCGAAGCCGGCCTCGAGACGGTGTTTCTGGAGACGCGCCCGGGCGTTCAGGCCGCCCTACCCGCTCGATTCCTCAGGGACTTTCGGCGCCGCGGCGTCGACCTCGTGCACACCCATCACCTCGGCCCGTTCCTCTATGGAGGCCCGGCGGCGTTGGCGCTGAGACTCCCGGTGGTTCACACCGAGCACTCGGTGGAGCTCTACGACACGCGCCGTCGCCGCCTGGTGGGTCGGCTATTGCCTCGCGCGGCAGAGGTGGTGACCGTCTCTCGGGAGCTCGCTACCTACCGCACGACAACTTTCGGGGACCATCCCACCGTGATCGAGAACGGCGTGTCCCTTGGCCCACTCCCGAGCCTCGAGGAGCGCTTCGCCGCGCGCGACCGCCTGGGAATCGCACGCGACGCCTTCGTGGTGGGATCCGTCGCGCGGCTGGCTCGTGAGAAGGCGCCGGCTGTCCTGGTTGCGGCGTTCGCGCGCGTGGCTCAACGCAGCCCTCGGCCTGCGCGTCTCGTGCTCGTTGGCGACGGCCCCGAGCGCTCCGCCATCGAGGCCGACATCCGCTCGCGCGGACTCGAGTCCTTGGTGCTGCTCCTGGGGCGGCAGGACGACGTCGCGCGTATCCTGCCCGCGTTCGATGTCTTCGGCCTGGCCAGTGAACGTGAAGGCCTGCCCCTGGCGGTGCTCGAGGCGATGGCGACGGGGATCCCGGCAGTGACCACCGCTGTCGGAGCGCTGCCCGCGTTGCTCGAGTCGGGGGGGGGGACCACCGTACCGGCGAGTGACCCTGAGGCCCTCGCCAGCGCGCTCGTACGCTACTTGGATCCCGTCACGGTGGCGTCGTCTGGGTCCGAGGCCCGCCGGCGCGTCGAGGAAAACCACTCCAGTCACGTGATGTTGGACCGATACTACTCCTTGTATCAGCGCCTCACCGCTCATCGGGGGCGTTGAACGGTTCAGATCAGCTGGGCGGTGGCCCCGGAGGTCGGTTGCGCGTTCTTCACCTCATTTCGCCGGGACCGCTGGCTGGAGCCGAGCGCGTCGTGCTCCACGGGGTGAAGGCGCTCAGCGGCGTTGGCGTCGACGTCACGCTCGGCGTCCTGGCCGAGAGCCGCGCGCCCAACCACGCGAATCGCTTCGCCTCCGCCGCCCGCGCGCTTGGGGTGAGCAACGTTCGAGAGTACCCATGCGCTGGTCGCGTGGACTTCGGGCTCGTCCGCGCTCTGGCCAACGACGGCCTCCGCGAGGGCTGGGACATCCTCCACTGCCACGGCTACAAGCCCCTGTCGTACGCGTTCCTCGCCGTCCGCCTCGTTCCGCACCAGCCGGCCCTCGTCGCCACACACCACGGGGAGACGGCGCACTCCGCCACCGTCAGCGCATACGAACGCCTAGCGCTCGCGCTCTACGGGATGACCGATCGCGTGGTCGCGGTGTCCTCTATCGTCGAGGGCGAGCTGCGTCAGCGCGGGGTCAAGGCGGTCTCGCGGGTGGACAACCTGGTGTCACTCGCCGGCGCTGACCCCTGCCCCTCCAACGGACGGCTCGTCACGGTGGGACGGCTCTCGAGCGAGAAGGGCATCGACGTCCTCCTCGATGCGCTGCGCCGCGTCGGGAAGGGCGCGCCCCCGCTGGACATCGTCGGAGAGGGCCCGGAGCGCGCGGCGCTGGAGGCGGGCGCCGCGGGGCTGGACGTTCGCTTTCACGGCTGGCTCGAAGACGCAACTCCCGTTCTTCGACCCGCCATGGCGCTCGTCCAGCCGTCGCGGCGAGAGGGTCTGCCAGTCGCCGTGCTCGAGGCGCTCGCGTGCGGCGTGCCGGTGGTGGCCTCGTCTGTCGGTGGGATTCCCGAGGTGGTGTCGCACGGGGTCACGGGCCTGCTCGCGCAGCCGGGCGACGCAAGTGCGCTTGCGCGGGCGCTGACGCAGCTCTCGACCCTGGCCACGGGGCTTCGACTGCAGGCCGCCGCCGGGGCGCCGGAGATCATCGACCGTTACGGCCCTGCGCGTTGGGCCAGCGAGACGCTCGCGCTCTACTCGGAGCTGCTGGCTGGGCGGCGTGCGCCGCACACTCTTCGCACCCGCCGCCCCATCTGGGCAGCCCTCTCGCGACCGGACTGAGACCGAGAGCACGCATGGACTGGCTCATCTTCGGCGACGACTATGCCGCCCACCCGTCGACCACCCAACATCTCGTCCGCGGACTCCCCGCGACGGACCGGGTGGTCTGGGTGGACTCCATCGGGATGCGCAGGCCGCGCCTCACGCGCGCGGACTCCGAACGCATCTGGGGCCGGATCAAGCGGGTCTCGGCCGGAGCGCTGCGCCGCGCCCCCGCCGTCGCCGGAGACGACCTCGCCGCGCCGCGCCACGCCAACCGTACCGACGCCCCGGCCGTGGGCCCGACCGTGAGCGTAGTGCGCCCCACGGTGCTCCCATGGCACGACCGAACGCTGGCCCGCGTGGTGAACCGGGCGGCCTTGGGCGTCGTAATTCGGCGTCACCTCTCCACCCTGGGAATCCAGCGTGCCCACGCCGTGCTCGCGAACCCGCTCGCGTACCCCTACATCGAGGGCCTCCCGATCGACCGCGTAGGCTATCTGCGCCTCGACGACTACCCGCGCCTGCCGGGCGTAGACGCGGATCTCGTGGCGCCCGCCGACGAGCGGCTGCTTCGGTCCGCCGATCTCGTCTTCGGCACCGCGCGGGCACTTCTGCCGCCGGAGGGCTGGGCGCGGAAGGCGCCGGTGTATCTCCCGCAGGGCGTGGACGCGCGCCACTTCGCGAGCGTGCCGTTTCGGGAGGGCGGCCCCAAGGTGCTCGGCTTCTTCGGCCTGCTCGCCGAGTGGCTGGACAGCGAACTCATCGGGGTCGTGGCCGACGCCAACCCCGAGTGGACGCTCGAGTTCCGCGGCCCAGTGCGTCACTGGTCTGCCGAGCTGGACGCCCGACCGAACATCCACCGCCTCCCGGGTGTGCCTTACGCAGAACTCCCCCTGGCGCTGTCGGGCTGGTGGGCCGCCTGGATCCCGTTCGCCATCACGGATCTCACTCGGGGCGTGAACCCCCTGAAGTTGAGAGAGTATCTGGCGGCTGGCTTCCCCACGGCCAGCACCCCACTTCCCGAGGTGCTCTCGCTCGGCGAGGATGTTGCCGTGACGCCCACCGCCGCTGCCGTGACGGAGTTTCTCGCGGCTGCCGAGCGCGATGACCTGCGCCAACGGGCGCATCGCAAGGAAGCCATGCTGGCCCACGACTGGACGGCGCGAGCGACGGTGCTTCGTCAGGCGTTCGGAGCCACCCCATGAGCGCGCTCGGTGCATTGACGGCGGTGGTCGTCGCGGCCGCTCTCTTCCTCTTCCCGTACGTCATCTATCCGTTCGTGGTGCGCTTGTTCCGGCCCAGGAGCCTCGCGGCGCTCACGGTCGCCGGTCGTGAGTCGGGCCTGGCGCCGGGGGATCGCCCGTTGGAGGCGGCGCAGAAGGGAGCGTCGGTGGCGGCCGTTGCGCCGGGAGAGAACGCGGGTCTCCCGCCAGCGGGCGGTCCGTCGCCATCGTCGACCCCGGCGTGGGCGGGCGTGGCGCAGACCGACGACGTCCGCGCCGCTACCACACACGCGGGAGCGCCGCCACCGACCGAGGGGCTCGCCGCTCTCGCGATTCGCGACGCGGGAGGCTCCGGATCGCGGGCGGCCGGAGACGACCTATGGGGGGCCCACCACATCCTGCCGCCCGGTCGCTCTCGTGCCGGATCGCGACCGCCGTCCGAGCCGCCTCACGCTCTGAACGGGTTTGGATCCAGCCAGAACGCCGCCGCACCGGACCTGCCGATGCTGTCGATACTGATCCCCGCGCACAACGAGGCCCGCCACATCCGCCAGAAGCTCTCGAACACCTTGGCGCTCGACTACCCGCGCGCCCTGCTCGAGGTGGTCGTATGCTCGGACGGCTCGACCGACGGCACCGATGAGCTGGTGAACGAGTTCGCCGAGCGCGGCGTGCGCCTCGTCCGGAACAACCCACAACAAGGGAAACCCGCGGCGCTGGCTACGCTAATGGCCGCCTCGACTGCGCCGCTGGTGTTGTTCACCGACGCGAGCGCAAAGCTCGACCCAAAGTGCGTCCGGCTGCTGGTCGACCAGCTCGCCGACCCGCTCGTCGGCGTAGCGGCGGCGCGGTACTCGGTCCGCCCCAGCGGGCCGGATGACGGATCCGCGCCGGAGACGGAGCGGGCCTACTGGGACTTCGAGGCACGACTTCGGGCGGCCGAGGCTGAGCGCGACATGCTCCTCGGGGCTTCCGGCGCGGCGTACGCGATCCGTCGGGAGCTGGTGCGCCCGCTGCCGCACGACACGGTGAACGACGACTACGTGATCCCGCTCCTGGCGCGGATGGCCGGCTATCGGGTGGCCTACGTGCACGACGCAGTGGCGTCCGACGACGCCACCGAGACCGGCCAGACGCTCTACCGCCGCTGGGTTCGAATCGCGTATGGCAACTGGCAGATGGTGCGCCGGCAGCCGGAGGCGCTCTCGTTCAGGGAGCCCCGCATCGCCTTGCCGTTCTGGCGCAAGGTCCTGCGGACCGCGGGCCCTGTCCTGCTCCTGCTGGGCTTTGTGGCGGCGGTGATCGGGGGGACCACCAGCAACGCAGCCTACCTGCTCGCGGTGGCGGGCGGGCTTGGCTTTACTATCGCGGTCACCTCGGTGCTGCTCGAGGGCTCGGTGCTGGATGTGGGCCCGGTCCGCGCGCTCCGATACGTGGCGCTGTCGCAGCTGGCGTACCTTCACGGCGGGGTCCGCTTCGCGGCCGGCCGGGGCAAGGGCATCTGGCGTCGAGCCCCCGAGAACGAGCCCATCTCCTTGGATCGACCGGCCCCGCTACCGCTGGCGGTTCGCGCAATGAAACGGGCCGTCGACGTGCTCGGTGCCGCAGTGGCCATTGCCGTCTTCTCGCCGATCATGCTGTTCCTGGCGATCTGGATACCCATCGACAGCCGAGGAAGCCCCTTCTACACGCAGGAGCGCGAACGTCCGGGCGGCGACGGGCGACCGATTGGCTTCCGCATGTTCAAGTTCCGCAGCATGGTGTCGAACGCCGAGTCGGGCACCGGCCCGATCTGGGCCACCACCGGCTCCACAGCGCGCGTCACGCGCGTGGGTCGCATCATCCGGAAGTACCGCCTGGACGAGCTGCCCCAGTTCTTCAACGTGCTGATCGGCGACATGAGCATCGTGGGGCCACGCCCCGAGCGGCCCTTCTTCACTCGGATGCTCGCGGACGAGATCCCCGGCTACGTGGACCGCATCAGCGTCATCAAGCCCGGCATCACGGGGTGGGCCCAGGTGAACGTGGCCTCCGACACCGACGTGGACAGCGTGAAGGACAAGGTGAAGCACGACCTCGCCTACCTCGCGCACCTCTACACGGTGTCGACCTACGTTCGCATGGAGCTCAAGATCCTCTGGCGGACCATCTTCGTCATGGTTTCCGGCAAGGGCGCCGCCTGAGTCGGTGGCCCATCGAGGGCCGCCTCAGCGCATCAGCGCGAGGAACTCGTCGAAGTGACACGCGGCGTCGTGAGGCCCCGGGCTGGCCTCCGGGTGATACTGCACGCAGAGCAGCCGCCGGTCCGGAAAGGCGAAGCCCTCGAGGGTCCCGTCGTTGAGGTTGGTGTGGGTGACCACCGCACCCGGCGGCAAGGAGGCTGCGTCCACGCAGAAGCCGTGGTTCTGGCTGGTGATCCGAACCCGCCCCGTAGCGTGCTCGAGGACCGGCTGGTTCCCACCGCGATGGCCGAACGGCAGCTTGTACGTACGGCCGCCCAGGGCCAGCGCCGTGAGCTGGTGTCCGAGGCAGATCCCGAACAGAGGAAAGCGACCGATGAGCTCGGAGACTGCCCGGATCGCCGACGCGACGGCCGCCGGGTCGCCCGGGCCATTGGACAGGAAGACCCCGTCCGGGCGCAGCTCGCGCACCAGCCCGGCCGGCGTGGACGCAGGGACCACGGTCACCTCGCAGCCGGCCGACACGAGGTGGCGCAAGATGTTGGTCTTCACCCCGAAGTCGTAAGCGACGACGCGCCTCGTTGGGGCGGGCGCCGTCTGGCCGTAGAGCGGCGCGTTGTACGTGTAAGGCGCGGTGCAGCTCACCCCCGAGGCGAGGTCCTGGCCGCTCATGTCGGGCGCCGCTCTCGCGACGGAGAGCGCCTCGTCCGTGGTGGGCGCGATGGCCCCGGGCTGAGCGCCGTGGGTGCGAAGATGTCGGGTGAGCGCCCGGGTATCCACCCCGCTGATCGCCACGACGCCCTGCCGAACGAGGAACGCCTCGAGGTCTTCCTCCGCCCGGTAGTTGGACACCACGGGGGAGTGGGCGCGGACGACGAGGCCCTGCGCGGCTACCGCGCGGCTCTCCATGTCGTCGCTGTTGACGCCCACGTTGCCGATCTCGGGCGTGGTGAGGACCACGATCTGTCCGGCGTAGCTCGGGTCCGTGAGGATCTCCTGGTAGCCGGAGAGGCTCGTGTTGAAGCAGACCTCCCCCGACCGCACGCCCCGCGCGCCGTAGGCAGCGCCCGGGAACAGCGCGCCGTCCGCCAGCGCGAGCACTGCTGGCTCGCGTCTTCGCAATACGCTGAGGGCGGACCCGTGGGAGCCCGCCTCGTTCTGGTTCGACACCGACTCAGCGGTACGCACGCTTCACCCCTTCCGCTCCTTCGAAGCTGACGACCCGTCCCCCGACGACGGTGTTGCGGACCGTACCGGAAAGCGCCTGACCCTCGAAGAGGTGGTTCTGTCCCCGGGTGCGCAGGTGCGCCCCATCCACGCGCCAGGGCACGTCCGGGTCGACGAGGACCACGTCGGCGCGAGCGCCACTGCCGAGGCGTCCGAGGTCCGGGCGCCCGAGCACGCGGGCTGGACCGGCGCTCAGGCGCTGGAGCCCCTCCTGCAGGGTGAGCACCCGCTGGCGCACCAGCTCGAGGACCACGCCGAGGGCCGTCTCGAGCCCCGTCGTCCCCGCGCTGGCGTGGTCGTACTCGACCCACTTCTCCAGCTGGCTGCGCGGGGCATGGTCGGTGGCGACCGCTGTGATGAGGCCCGCCCGCAGCGCCTCCCGCAGGGCCGAGACGTCCTCACGGCACCGCAGCGGCGGCAGGACCTTGGTGGCGGTGTCGTACCCACTCACGGCCTCATCGGAGAACCAGAGGTGGTGCGGCGTGCAGTCGGCAGTAAACGGGATGCCCTCTCGCTGCAAGATCTCGAGCGCGCGCACGCCCGCGGCGGAAGAGACCCGCTGGAAATGGACGGGCCACCCCGCGAGACGAGAAAGCCAGCCGTCGCGCAGGATCGCCGTGGCCTCGGCCTCGGAGGGGACTCCGGGGAGGCCCAGGCGGAGCGACTGGAAGCCCTCGTTCATGAGGGCGCCGCGCGCCATGGACGCGTCGACGGAGCACGCGAAGACCCGGACGTCGAGCGAGCGGCAGTACTCGAGGATACGGCGCATCATCTGGGCCGAGGCCACGGCGAGCTCGCCCGTGGAAACGGCGACGCAGCCGGCCGCGGCGAGATCGCCGATCTCCGAGAGGTGCTTGCCCTCGAGGCCGCGAGTGGCGGCACCCACCGGGACCACGCGCGCTCCCGGCGCCGCTGCAGCCCGCGTCATGATCTGCTCGGTGACGGCGCGCACGTCGTTCACGGGATCCGTGTCCGGAGTGGCGCACACCGTGGTGAACCCGCCGCTCGCGGCCGCCAGGGAGACCGACGCGACGTCCTCGCGCCACTCGAATCCCGGCTCACCGACGTGGCTCCTCAGGCAGATGAAGCCCGGCACCACCCACGCCCCTTCCGCGTCCAGCTCCGGGGCTTCGCGGAAGCCGCTGGGAACCTCGGCCACGATGTCGACGATCTGCCCGCCCTCGATGAGCACGGCGCCACGGCGCTCGCCGCCACCGTCGCAGCCGTAGAGCGTTCCCCCTGTGATCACGAGCCGGTTCATGACGCCCTCCCCTGCCGGTGTGCGAGCACGTAGAGCACGGCCATGCGCACGGCCACGCCGTTGGTGACCTGCTCCAGGATCACGGACTCCGGGCCGTCCGCGACGTCTGGCGTGATCTCGACGCCCCGGTTGATCGGGCCCGGGTGCATCACGAGGACGTGCGGCCGCGCGCGTTTCAGCCGCTCCCGGGTGAGCCCGAAGCAGCGGAAGTACTCTCGGTCGCTCGGAAACAGGTCGGAACCCATCCGCTCCTTCTGGATGCGCAGCATCATCACCACGTCAGCGCCGTCGATCGCCTCCTCGATGCGCCGGCAGGGGGTGACGCCGAGCGCTTCGAGGCCGGGCGGCATCATCGTGGCGGGTCCCGACAACCGCACCTTCGCTCCCATGGTCCGGAGCGCAAAGATGTTGGAGCGAGCGACCCGGCTGTTCGCGACGTCTCCCACGATCGCCACCTCGAGGCCTTCGAGTCGCCCGAGGCGCTCCCGGATCGTGAAGAGGTCGAGCAGGCCCTGCGTGGGGTGCTCGTGGCGCCCGTCGCCGGCGTTCACGACCGCTGCGCGAACGTGTCGCGCCAGGAAGTGCGGCGCGCCGGCGGCGCTGTGCCGCAGGATGATGATGTCGGGGCCCATGGCCTCGAGGTTCTTCGCCGTGTCCAGCAGCGTCTCGCCCTTCGTGAGGGAGGACGCCGAGGCCGTGAGGCTCATAGTGTCTGCGGAGAGGCGCTTCGCAGCGACCTCGAAGCTCGTTCGGGTGCGAGTGGACGCCTCGACGAACAGCGTGCACACGGTCTTGCCGCGGAGCGAGGGGACCTTCTTCAGGGGGCGCTCGCCGATCTCCTTCATCCGCGTGGACAAGTCCAAGATCGACGAGATCTCGCCGCGGGTGAGCCCCTCGAGGCCCAGGAGGTGTTGCAACGCCGGGAACTCGGCCTCTGAGCGAACTGCGCCGTCGATCATGCTGTCCCCCGGCGGCTCTCGACCACGACCGCGTCCGAAGCAGCGCCGAGCTCGGTGAGCGCGACATGGACGTTCTCGTCGAGGCGGGTCTCGGCGCGACAGCCGACATAGGTGGGCTCGATCGGGAGCTCGCGATGCCCCCGGTCGACCAGCACGGCCAGCTCGATGCTCCGAGGGCGGCCGAAGTCGATGAGGGCGTCCAGAGCGGAGCGCACCGTGCGCCCCGTGAAGAGCACGTCGTCTACCAGCACGAGGCGCCTGCCGTTCACGTCGAAGCCCAGCTCGGTCTCGCCCACGATGGGCTGCGGCAGGCCCAGGAAGACGTCGTCCCGGTAGAGCGTGATGTCGATCATTCCCACAGGTGGGGCAGGCCAGCCCGTTGCTGCGAGCGCCTGTGCGAGGCGCTTGGCGAGGGGAACGCCGCCGGAGTGGATCCCAACGAGCGCCAGCTCGGCGGCATCGTCGCCGCGACGTCGGCGGAGCTCTGCCGCGATCGCTTCGACCGCCCGGGCCACGCCCGCCGCATCTAGCACCTGCCGCGTCGTGATGAGGCCCGGCCGGCTGCCGGCAGGCCTCGCGTCACCGGATTCATGCGTCACCTGGCCCTCCTCCGACTCGAGCTAATGCACCGTCTCGAAGACGCGCTCGAGGACTTGCGCCTCCGAGTACCACACGAACCACGCCTTGCCTTCGATGTTCTCGTAGGGAACGAGGCCCCAGATACGGCCGTCCTCAGAGAAGTCGCGGTTGTCGCCCATCACCAGCACGTGGCCGCTTGGCACGCGCATCGGGCCGCGGCTCTCGGCGCCAGGCCAGCCGTCGAGAAGCCTCCGCGACCGGAAGCGCGGCGGCCAGGACGGCTCGTTGAGCACCGAGCGAGGGCTCTCGACCACGCGCCGCTGCATCGGGGCGCACGACAGCGCGCTGTCCCCGGCGCTCGCTGTGGAGCGTTGGCACTCGCAGGCGGAGCCCGGCGCGACGTGCTGGCTGACCCATGAGATCGGGCCCGCGACCTCGGCCTGCAAGATGCACTCGCAGCCCGGGCGTTGCCGCCCGCTGGCCAGCGCCTCGGCGACCGAGTCCGCGGTGTAGCGGCGGGTACACACATCTCCGGGTTCGACCTCACAGGCGCCCGCTTCTGGTGGCGCGCCCTCGACGGTGAGCCGCTCCTCGTTCACGAGCACGTCGTTCGCCTGGAGCTGGACCACGTCGCCCGGCACGCCGACCACCCGCTTGATGAAGTGCTTCCCGTCGTGAACGCCGCCCCAGGGAAAGCGGAAGATGATCACCTCGCCCCGCGCCGGGGTTCGCCACTCGAAGACGCGGCCCCACCCGAACGGGAGCGTGACCCCGTAGACGAACTTGGTCACGAAGATGCGGTCGCCGACGCGGAGGGTAGGCAGCATGCTGCCCGTGGGGATCTGAAAGGCCTCGAACAGGAAGGCGCGGGCGATCAACGCTATCCCCACGGCCAGAGCCAGCGATCCGCCGACCTCCGCGAGGAAGTGTGTGCCGCGTCGCGGAAGGTAGCTCTCGACCAGCGCGTCCAATTCGTCCGCGACGGCCTGAAGCCGACGATACTCGGCGTCGGTCTTGGGCGGATTGGCGAGCCATGCCTTGACCGCGCGCAGCCCATCGCCCAGGTCCCACAGGATCTCCTCGGCCACGACGCGACGCTGGCCCCGGATGGCGCGGGGCAGCTCATCCAGCAGCGTCTCGGCACGACGGAGGACGTCCCGCCGCTGGGCGGCGTCTAGCGGCGCCTGCCCGAGGGAGGACGCGCGCTCATCCGGTGCTCGCGAGTCGTGATGGGCCGGCAAGATCCCCCCCGCCGTCTGAGGCCGTGCCCGGTGGGCCGGAGGGAGAGATCCCACCCGCCCGGTCGGGCTGGCCCGGCGGGCGCATGAAGTACACGCCGGTTACGGGGTTCGCAAGAGCCTCGAAAGCGACGTCCGACTCCGGTTCGGGGCAACGCAGATGGCCACCCCGCGGGCTCGGTGGTAAGAAGCGGCCCCGTGAGCCTGGTGCATCACTTGGACGCTGCGGCGGCGCATGTTCTGGAGGCGGTGAAGCGTCACCCGATCGAGCCGTCGGACACCGCTGTCCTGATCGCGGCGTTTCATCGGGCCGAGTCGCTCGCCGAGGGAGCGATTCGCGCCGCACTGCCGCTTGTCGATCCACTCCACCAGGCCGAGCTCGCCGAGCAGCTCGAGGATGAGCGCCGCCATGTGGCGGTCTTCGCGGGTTGGCTCCCCTCGGGCGGGAGAGACTGTGGACCCGCGTCGAGCGCACAGCGACCGGCGGGTACGTGGTACGCGCTGCTCCTGCTCAACGAGCTGGCGGGCTTCTGCCAGTTCGAGATGTTGGCGGCTCAGTTCCTCTCGGCAGCCGAGGCGTCGAGCCCTCCGGACGGCGACGCCTCGGCTCGAGGGCTCCCGGTGGCGCGGGAGCGCCCAGAGATCGGGATGGCGCGCCAGCGTGCTTTGGCGGTCCGCGGCATCGCCGAGGACGAGAGGCGTCACATCGCGCGGCTCGTCCGCTGGGTGGCCGCGCTGCCCCCGAGCTTCGACGGAGAGCTCGATCGCGTCACGGCGCGGTTTCGGCAGGGGCTCGAGGCACGGATGCGGCAGTTTCTCCCGCGCGAGGAGCTGGCCGACCTCCGGCGGGCTGTGGCCGCGGCGATCGATCAGGTCATCGTGGACGTCGTCCCCCGCCGAGCTGCAATGGCGGCAGCGAAGCACCCGAAGCGTCCCCCCGGGGGGGCCATCACCACGGGCTGACAGCCCACTGGAGCCGAGATGCACCCGACTACTCGCCCACGCCGCAGCGTGTTGTACATGCCCGGGTCGAACCCGCGCGCCCTCGAGAAGGCACGCACCCTGGCGGCCGACGGGCTGATCCTCGACATCGAAGACGCCGTAGCCCCAGACCAGAAGGCGGCGGCTCGGGACAACGTGGTCGCGGCCTCCCGCCAGGGCTACGGCCGCCGCGAGGTGCTAATCCGCGTGAACGGGCTGGGGACGCCGTGGGGCCTCGCCGACCTCCACGCCGCTGCCAACGCGAACGCAGACGGGGTGCTCCTCCCCAAGGTGGAGACCGTCGAGGAGCTTCGGACGGCCAGCGCGGCCCTCGATGCTGGGGGCGCGCCCCCCACGCTGCCTCTCTGGTGCATGATCGAGACCCCGCTAGGGGTCATCCGCGCGAGCGAGCTGGCGGCGGAGCCTCGGGTCGCTGGGCTCGTGATGGGCACGAGCGACCTGGCCAAGGAGCTCCGTTGTGCGCACACCCCGGGTCGAGAGCCCTTCTTCACGGCTTTCGGCGCCACGATCCTGGCAGGGCGCGCCTATGGACTCGCCGTCCTGGACGGCGTTCATCTGGACCTCGAGGACGCGGCTGGGCTGGAGGCGGCCTGTCGTCAGGGGCGCGACTTCGGCTTCGATGGGAAGACGCTCATCCACCCGAAGCAGCTCGAGGCCGCGAACGCAGTGTTCGCGCCCGCCGAGGCCGAGCTCGCGCACGCGGAGCGCGTCATTGCGGCGTTCGCCGAGGCAGAGGCCCAGGGCCGCGGCGTCGTCCTGCTGGACGGACGCCTCGTCGAGAACCTGCACGTGGCCGTAGCGCGGCGCCTGCTGGAGACCGCGTCCGCCATACGGCGCGCAGCGGAGGCGTGATCCCCGTCTCCGTGGGCACGCCAACGGAGGCCGCCGAGCGTGCTCCAAACGGTGTTTGACACCGAAGTCCGCGCCCCTTAGGGTCCCGCGCGTTGTGGGCGCCCCCCGCGCCCGGGATCGGCCCCGGGCGCAACCGACCCCGTCAGACGGGCGGCGAGGGCCCTGCGTTCCCATGCGGTCGGCACGACCGCCGGTTGGGCCGAGCATGGCCCAGCCCAAACCACCAGCCCCAGGGGCCTCCGGTGCCAGGATGTGCGTCATGTTCAGCAATTTGAAGGAAGCCGGGATGAAGTGGGCGTCGTCGCCGCAGGCCATGAAGCTCATGACCAACCCAAACGTGCAGAAGGCGCTCATGAAGGCGCTTCAGCTCCCTGGGGAGGTTCGCAACGCAGTGCAGGAGCGGACGAAGGCCTTCGCCGAGTACGCTGACCTAGCCACTCGCGGCGATATCCAGACGTTCCAGCGGACCATGCGCGATCTCGAGCGCGAGATCGGCCGCCTCAAGCGGGACCTCGACGCGGAGCGAGCCAAGGTCGCCACCATGTCCACGGCTGCCGCTGCGCCCACCGCTGCGCCCCCGGCCGAGACCGAGGCGCCCAAGAAGACCAAGATCGCCATCAAGAAGAAGTCCGACGCCTGAACGTGCGTTGGGCCGTGCTCATCGGGGGCGTGGCGGCGTTCGCGTCGAGCGGATGCCGCCGCAACGCCACGGCTGACGCTGCCCCCTACGCCGTCACGGCGACGGTGTCGGAGGCCGAAGAGCAGAACCTCCGCGCCGTTTGCAGGGCGGCGATTCAAGTGCTCGAAGAGGGCATCCCCGACCGGCTCGCCCGTATCGCGGAGCTCGCCGCGCCCACCAGCGCCGACATGACGCTGGTCGAGGGCCTCATCGCCACCGAGGGCCCGAAGCGCCTCGGGGTGATCCGCGAGCTCATGAAGAAGTATCGAATCGCACCCGAGTGCCAGCCCGCCCTGCCCGCGTTCGACCGTGGAGCCGATCGCCCCGACGAGATCACCCCCGTCAAGGCGCCGCCAGAGGGAGGCGGTGGTGGCCCAGAGGGTGGCGGCGCTGGGGGTGGTGGCCCTGGCGGCGGTCCCGAGGGCAGTCCCGAGGGCGGTGGCCCCGGCGGCGGCCCCGCGGGCGGTGGCCCCGGCGGCGGCCC
>SXGT01255454.1_pt1 | contig 23974 bp, 25 predicted proteins | sample 3176221 | NCBI WGS metagenome assembly SXGT01 (sample SAMN11356862, study PRJNA531348) | freshwater metagenome | isolation source: freshwater sample F1-120 | place: China: Fuxian Lake, Yuxi | collected 2017-12-25
ACGTGTCGCTCAAGGCGTTCGACGTCGTCGTGCCGGCCGCCGGCGCAGTAAATGCCGCGGTGCGCGTGCCGCCCGGCCGGATGGCGGAGATCACCGCAGCGACGTGGGTCGATGTCTGCATCTGACGCCCGTCGTCAGACGCCGCCGCTCACCCGGAGCACCGTGCCGGTGACGGAGGACGCCTTCTCCGACATGAGCCAGACGATCGCCTCGGCGATCTCTTCCGGCTCCCCGACGCGGGCCATGGGGACGCGGGAGACGACGCGGGCCGGCCGGTCGGGTTCGCCCGAGGCGGCGTGGATGTCCGTGTAGATGACCCCGGGGGCGACCGCGACGACGCGGATGCCGGCGGTGGCGACCTCCTTGGCGAGGCCGACGGTGAAGGTCTCGACGCCCGCCTTGGTAGCGGCATAGGGGACATATTCGTTCGGAGCGCCGACCGTGGCGGCGATCGAGGAGAGGTTGACGATGCGGCCGCGGGTGCCGTTCGCCAGCCAGCGCCGCACCGCCTCCTGGGCGCACATCATCGTGCCGAGCAGGTTGACGTCGAGGACCCGGCGCATCGTCTCAACCGTCGTGGCGCGGAAGGGACCGATGCCGCCGGTGATGCCGGCATTGTTGACGAGGGCGCTCACCGGGCCGAGGCGCTCGGCGCAGGCGTCAAACAGGCGCGCGGCGAAGGTCGGATCGGCGACGTCGCCCTGCACGGCCGTCGCCCGGCCGCCGGCGGCGGCGACGTCGGCGCACACGGCATCCGCCGCGGCGGCGTTCTCGGCGAAGCTCAGGCAGACGTCGTAGCCGTCGCGCGCCGCGGCGCGGCAGACGGCGGCGCCGATGCCGCGGCTGCCACCGGTCACGATCACCACATCGCGGGCCATCACGCCTCCCCTGTCCCGACCTGGAAGGGGAGGGTAGCACCGGCTCGCCGTGCCGTCTGCCGGCCGGGTGGCGGCGCCGCTGCTGCGGATCGGCCCCGGGCCATTGCCGGGCAGCGCGGATCGCGCGAAGCTCCGCTCCGGAGGCCCCGATGGGACAGAGGACGATCGGCACGGCGATCCTGGCGGCCGGGCTCGGCGGAGCGGCGGTGGTGCTCCTGGTCGATGCAGGCTGGACGGCGCTGGTGATCGCGGCGACCACGGCCGTCACCGGGCTCGTCGTGCTGCGCCAGGCGAACCCGTCGGACGCGGCTGCTGCCCCGGCCGACGACGGCCCCGAGGGACCGGCCTTCGCGATGGCGGTCGACGACACGGGTGCGCCGATGCGGGTCGCCCGCGGCGAGGTCGATGCGGTGTTCGCCGGCCTCCTCGACCGCTGGCGCGGCGTGCAGGGGCTGCGCCTCGACGACGATGCCGCGGGGCCGCCGCTACGGCTCGATGCCGCCGTGGTGGAACTGCGCGGCGACATCCTCCGCGCCGAGGCCTATCTCGACGCGCTGCGGTTCCACCGACCCGGCGACCGGCTGCCGTATGACGGGGTGGTCGCCGAGCTCGAGGGACTGTTGCGGCGGGTGGGCGACCCGGACTGGGGCGGTCGCGCGCGCGACGGGGCCTGAGGCGCCGCCGCGTCGCGAGCCAGCCGTGGATCAGGCGCGGCGCTGCGGCGGCACCAGGTTGAAGCGGTTCATGCGCCGGTGGATGGTCGAGCGGTCGACGCCGAGCAGGCGGGCGACGCGCGACACGCACCAGTGGTTCGCCACCAGCAACTGCTCGAGGTCGTCGATCGCCTGCTCGACGATCGGTCCCGACCCCGACGCGGCGGAGCGGCCGAAGTCGCTCGCCGGCGGCATCCGCAACGCGTCCTCGTCGGCGGCGACGAACTCGCGGAAGACCGGCTCGAGCGCCTCATCGTCACCCGTCGCCAGCACGAGGCTGATGATCGAGCGCAGCTCGTGCAGGTTGCCCGGCCAGGGAGCGGCGGCGAGCGTGGCGACGGCCCGCGCGCGATCCGCGATGGGGCGGTCGCCGGCGAGTTCGCGCAGCACCGTCTCGATCAGCGCGGCGCGATCGCGGCGCGACCGCAGCGGCGGCAGCGCGACGTGCGCGCCGGCGAGCCGGAAGAACAGGTCCGGCCGCACCACCGACTGGAGGGCGGCGACGGGTTGCTGCGCAGTGCTGACGAGCATCGGGCGGCTCGCGCGCCCCTCGGCTTCCCGGCGCTTCAACTGACGCAACAGTGCCTGCTGGGTCGCGTCCGGCAGTTCGCCGATGTCGTCGAGGACGATCGTCGAGGCCGTGCCCAGGGCATCGGCGACGAGCCGCTCCGTCTCCGAGGCGTCGCGGCCGGCGAGGGCCACCTCGACGAGCGCGCCGCCCCGCCCGTCGGCGTGCAGGGCCCGAGCGAAGCTGGTCTTGCCGGTGCCGGTTTCGCCGGTGACGAGCACCGAGATGTCCTTGGGTCCCACCTTCTTGAGCACGGTGAAGACCGCCTTCATCGCCGGGCTCTGGCCGAGCATCGCGCCTTGTCCCGTCTGGCGCAGCTGCTCCCGGAGGTTCTTGTTGGTGAGCACCAGCTCGTCGAGTCGCAAGGCGGTGTTGAGCAAGACGCTGGCCTGGCCCGCCCAGATCTCCAAGACCGCGAGGTCGGTGGGCTGGAAGAGAGAGCGGACGCTGTCGTTGCCCAGGTACAAGGCGCCAAGTGACTCGTTGCGGTAGACCAGCGGCACGCACATCACGCTGGACAAGCGCAGCTCCATCACGCTGCGCGCCGAGGCGAACTCGGCGTCGTGCATGGCATCGCTCACGATGACCGCCTTCTGCTCGCGGATCACCTTGTCGACGATGCTGTCGCTCACCCGGGAGATGTCGAGTGTCTCCTTGCCGACGTTGTGGCTGGCCGCGAGGTGACGCTCGCCGTCGCGCACCACGATGAGGAAGCCCTTCTCCGCGCGCGACATCTCCACCACGCTCTCCAGAAGGAGTGCAAACACCTTCTCGAGTGAGGTTTCCGACATCAGTCGGCGGGAGAACTCCACCAGCCGCTTGAGGCTCGCCACCTCGTTCATCGGCGCCGGGCCGGGCCCGCGCGACTCCGACTTCGGCTCGCCCTCCATCAGGGTGACGAAGTACCGACCAAAGCCCACCTCGTCCCCCACCTTCAGGTCGGTGCTGCGGGCGCGCATGCCCTGGAACAGGAAGGTGGTGGCCCGGTCGATCACCGAGAGCGTAAAGTGGTTGCCCTTGCGCAAGAGGTTCGCGTGCGTGGGCGCCAGGGCGGGGTCGTCGAGCACCACGTCGTTGCCAGCGGCGCGGCCGATCAACACCAGCGGCTTCCGGAGCGCGACATCGCGCGGCTCGCCGCCCTGGGGGTCCTTCACACGCAAGAATGCCATATGGCCTCCTTATCCCGACGCCGGGACTCGACGGGGCGCCCCGCTAGAACTGCCCCGATACCACCAGGGTGCCCGGCCCCACGCCCACCCCCACCCGGGTGGACTGGGCCGACCAGCGCGAGAACTCGATGGCGGGGGGGAGAACCAGCGACAGGTAGAAGGCGCCCGCGGCGATGTTCGTCGCGAGGCGGTGTGCCTCGTAGTCGGAGAAGGCCGCAGGGTCGTCCTGAGGGATCTGCCCCCGGGCCACCAGGGTCTGATAAAGCGCGATGTTGGTGCCGAGTAGCCCGGCCTGCGTGAGCGTGACCGCGACGCCCGTGCCCAGCTTTCCCTGGGCGTACCAGTGCAGCCCCCCGGGCACGAGCGACCAGTAGGGCGGCGGACCCCGCTCCGGGAGCGGCCGCTCGATGACCGGTACCCGCGCCTCCTCGCGAAGCGCCTCGAAATAGCGGCACACCTCCTCGGGGTGCTCGAACGGGTCCATCACGTAGTCGGGCGCTTCTTCCAGGAGCGCGTCGAACATCGGTCGCGACGCCTGGGGGCCCTCCTCGGAGTAGAGCACATCGCCAAGGTAGGCGAGCGAGCCCTGTCGTACCGCGGGCGGTAGCTCCGGTCCTTCCGCCACCAGCCCCTGCAAGAGCGCGCGGCTCCCGGCCGTGTCGCCCTGGGCGTAGAGCCGGATGGCCTCCTCGAGACGGCTGGCCGACTGCACGGTGGCCACCTCCTCCGCACGCGCCGCGCACACGACGGCGGCGACGAGCAGGGGGGCGAACATCGCGCGAAAGGTACGTCGCCCCCGCCGGGCGGTCAACGGGGGACATCACCCGCCGGTGTCGGCGCCGGTGTCCTCTGCGCCTGCCGTGTCGGCTTCCTCGTCGTCGTGGCGCTCGGGAAGAGCCACGCGAACCGAGTAGTTCCCGTCGAGGTCGGTGAGCGTGCGGGCCAGGAGCGCGCCGGTGTTGGGGTCGACGATCTCGACCAGCGACAGGCCGAGCGCCGCGTCACCGAGGCGCACCGCGCCCAGCACCGGGGTGCCGCTGGCGAGCGTCACGTTGTGGCGAAGCTCGCCGCCGTCGCGACCATCCACGTACTGGCTAGCGAGCGCACCCGCCTCGGCCGCGGGCGCGTTGATGACGATGTCGTAGGTGGCCGCCGGCACCTCGAGGGTGTACTCGCCGCGCTCGTTGGCGGTGGTGCTGAAGGTGTACTTGCCGCCAACCCGCTGGGTGGCGGTGATGGTGGCGCTTGCCACGTTCTCGCCACCGGCCGTCTGCACCGAACCGGCGAGCGCGGTGCTGCCGCCGAGGGCGATGTCGCCCACGTCGGTGTCGCGGTCGATGCTCACCACCTCGGAGAAGGGGGCAAGCCGCTGGTCGGCGTAGGCCGGCCACACTTCGATCTGGTAGGTGCCCGCGAGGAGATCGAGGTACACGTAGCCGGTGTCAAGATTGGTGGTCTCGACCATGTAGCTCCCCGCCGAGCCGTCGAGGCCCCGGCTCTGGGCCCGGATCGTCGCCCCCGACACCACCTCGCCGCTGCCATCGACGATGCGCGCGTCGTAGCGGAAGGACTGTAGCTGGCCCACGTCGATGTCGACCTGGGCCCCCGCGGCGTCTTCCACGATGAACTCGGTGGCCACGGCCGGGACGAAGACCCCGCGGCTGGCCTCGGCGGCCACGGTCTCGATCACGTAGCCGTAGCCAGGCTCGGCGCGGGCCACGAACCAGCCGCTGTCGTCGGCGTAGAAAGTGGCGCTGTACACCGCGCTGTCCGCGTAGCGCAGGCGCAGCGGCGCGTTGGCGATGCGGTTGCCCTCCGCGTCGGTCACCCGGCCGTAGATCGGCGCGCCGGCGCCGAGCTCCTGGCTGAGGTCGAGACCGGTGCCCACGTCGGTGCTGCTGAACAACAGGAGCGGAGCCACCGTCGCGTCGGCGGGGACGATGGCGAGGTCGTAGGGCTGCTGGCCGGGGAGGGGGAGGACGAACGCGCCGACCTCGTCGGTGGCGGCGGCGCCGGACTGCACGAGGCCCGGGCGCTCGGCGCGAACGACGGCCGCGAGCGCGCCGGTCGCCGAGGAGGCGCTGGCGCTCCAGCCCTGGTAGCTGTCGGCGGTGAGCGACCCGGTGACCGACACGGTCGCGTCGAGGTCGTGGGTGATGCTGATGCCCTCGCCGTAGGCGTCGGGCGCGAGGAGGAAACTCTGGGCGAGGGCGCCGGAGCCGTCGTCGGAGGGGTACACGTCGACCCGGAGCGTGCCCTCGGGGAGGCCGCCGGCGTCGTTCTCGAAGTCGCCGCTGTCGAACGCACCGTCGGACATGGCGCATCCCGCCGCGAGGAGGAGGATGGCGAACATCACAGCACCTTCAGCGGCCAGGACATGCGGTCGTCGGCCCCTTCCACGTCGTACACCGTCACGCTGAGCATCTCGCCGTTGAGCTCGGGGTCGTAGGGCAATTCCACGAAGCTGTAGAAGTAGATCTGGTCGCCGGTCTCTTCCTCGCGCTCCTCGCGCGGATCGATCAGGTAGGGGCCGGCCTGCCAGAGGAACTCCACCGCGTCGCCGGCCTCGGCGTCGAGGTCGGGGTCGAAGGCCACCGCGAACACGATGTCGTTCACGCCATCGATGGTCACCGGAGTGCCGTCGTCCCACGAGGCACGCTCAAGCTCCGGCGCCTCGTTTTCATCGAGGTAAGGAGTCGGCCAGAGCGCGAAGCAGCCCATCGCCCCGAAAGGGAAGCAAAGGGCGTGCCATCCCACGACAACATAGGTGAAAACACGCTTCACGCCGAGCGGACGGCGGCCTTGAGCCGTCGGTCGCGATCCCGATGTCACAAGAGCCCCGCCGGCAAGGTGTCGGGGAGAAAACGTTCTTTCCCCGCGAGCGAGGGGCCGAGCGGCATCTCGTACACGCCCTTGCCTGGGCAGTCGAAGCGCACCGGCGTGGCCGGGTCGGGGCCGGTGAGCTGGATCTGTCCCCGGATGTTGGCCACGGTGCCGTAGGGGGCGGTGCCGACGGTGAGCGTGCAGTCCCGCGGCATGCCCGCGTGGATGATGAAGACAGTGGGCTTCTCCTTGAGCTCTGCCCTCACATGTCGCGACTCACCGGCGCCGATGGTGAACTCCTCGACGTAGGGCACCGCGCCGCTGTTCTTCAGCTCCAGGGTGTGGGTGCCCGCCTGCACCTCGATGGGGCGCGAGCGGGTGCCGATCCACTCCGACGAGGGCCCGGTGCGGAAACTGCCTACGCGCTTGCCATCGAGCCACACCTCGGCGGGCTTGAGCACTTCGAGGGTGACAGTGCCGGGCAGGATGGCCACGGCCTCGGGCACCACGAGAGCGGCGGTCGAGGGCGTGCCCTTGTCCGGCGCCGCCGTGAGCTTCTTGATGTGCGGGGGGAGCGGCGCGAGCCTGCTCGACACCGGCTCGACCGGGCCCTGAGGGAGGGCGGTGAGCTCGACCGCCGGCTCCGCGGGGGGCGCCTGCGGGGGCGGAACGACGACGACCGCCGCGGTGGCCGCGCTCGGCCGCTCGGCCTCGAGGGGCTCGCGGGGGTAGAACCACCACGCGAGCGTGCCGACGAGGAGCAGGGACGCCGCCGCGACGCTGGCCCAGATGCCCGCCTTGCGACGGCTGGGCGCGGGCGCATGGAGTGACTGGATGAGGGCGAGCACCTCGGCGTGGTCTTCGTCGATGGCAAGGAGCCGGTTGAACAACTGGAGTGCGCCCACCGCGTCGTTGGCCGTGAGTCGTTCCTTGCCGCGGGCGAGCAGGTGCGCGCGGAGGTGGGTGTCGAGCGCCGCTTCCGTTTCCCTCGGCGCCACGAGCCAGCTTCGCAGGTTGATCGTGGGATGATCGTGCGCGATGCCCGACTCCACCAGCACGGCTTCGAGGGCCTCCGCCGTGGCCTGCGCGCTCGGGTAGCGGTCGTCGGGGCGGGGCTGGAGCAACCGGTCGATCACGCTGGCGAGCGCTGGCGCCACGGAGGGGTTGATCGCCAGCACCTCGAGGCGTTGGCCATCGATGATGTTGCGCAGGATCACCGAGGCGTTGGTGCCCGAGAAGGGGACCGTCCCGGTGACCGAGTAGAAGAGCACCGTCCCAAACGAGAACAAGTCGCTGCGCCCGTCGAGCTTCTCGTCGAGCGCCTGCTGCGGGCTCATGTAGGCGGGCGAACCGAGCAAAGAGCCGTCGAGGGTGATCTGGCCCTCGTCGAGCACGCGGGCCACGCCGAAGTCCATCAACTTCACGCGTCCATCCCTGCGGATCATCACGTTTTCCGGCTTGATGTCGCGGTGGATCACGCTCGCGGCGTGGGCGAAGCCCAGCGCGTGGCAGAGCTCAATGCCGATCAGACATGCGAGCTCGCTCGGGATGCGGCCGTGCTCCTCGAGCAGTGCCTGCAGGGTGGCCCCGTCGACCAGCTCGGTGACGATGTAGCAGTCGTCGGCCGATTGTCCCGAGTAGTCGAGGATCGAGACGATGTTCTCGTGAGACAAGCGCCCCACGGCGCGCGCCTCCCGGTTGAAACGCTCGCGGTACCGGGTGCTCGCCGACAGGTGGGGGTGCAGCACCTTGATGGCCACGTCGCGACCAATACTGAGGTGCCGCCCGCGGTAAACCGTGGCAGTGGCTCCCTCGCCCAGCTTCTGGAGCACCTCGTATTTGTCGATGACGCTACCAATCACGGCGGCTCACTATAGCTGTCCGACTTCTCGTCGGTCGCTAATCACGCCCTCGCCGGTGAGGTGTGAAATGATGATCTGTGCCGTTTCCTCCACGGCCCGGCGGGTGACGTTGATCACGGGCCACTGCCGGTTGCGACGGTAGATTTGCTCGGCGTACTCGAGCTCGGCGAGGATGTAGCCCAGGTCGCCGTAGCTGCTCCCCTCGCGCAGCCGCATGGTGCGCAGGCGCTGGCGGCGGATGTGCTGCAGCGACTCGGGATCGATCGTGAGGGCAAAAACGCGCTTCGGCTCCACCGTCCACAGCTCCTTGGGCGGGTCGTGGTCGAGGACGATCGGCACGTTGGCCACCTTGTAGCCCTTGTAGGCAAGGAATACCGACAGGGGCGTCTTGCTGGTGCGGCTCACGCCCACGAGCACGATGTCGGCCTGCGCGAGCATGCGAGGATCTTTGCCGTCGTCGAGCTTCACCGTGAACTCCACGGCCTCGATGCGCTTGAAGTACTCCGCGTCGGTCTTGTGAAGGAGTCCCGGAAGGTTTTGCGGTTCTTCCCCGAGCCAGCCGGAGAGTCCGGTGAGCAAGGAGCCGATGACATCGACCTGGAGGATGCGGTAGGCCTTGGCCAGCTCGTGGGCGAAGGCGCGCTGCTCGGCGCTCACCAGCGAGGTAACGACGAAAGCACCTTGCAAAGCGGCTTGTTTTAGGATGCGCTCCAGCGTGGCCTTGTCGGACACGTTGGGGAAGACCTGCACCGGTACCTTGGCGTGCTCTTCGAACTGGCGGAGCGCCGCGCGCGTCACCCGGGTGGCGGTGTCGCCGGTGGAGTCGCTCACAATGAAAAGCGGGCGCCCGCCCTGGTTGTCGCTCACCGGCACCCAGTAACCCCCGCGGGCGGGGGCACGGGTGGCTAAGAACGCGCCGTGCGCATCGTCGATCTAAGCCGGTTGCTGCCGGGCCCTTTCGCCACCCTCTGCCTCCAGGGCCTCGGTCACGAGGTGATCAAGGTCGAAGACCCGGCGGGGGGGGACTACCTCCGCCACTTCCCGCCTACCCTCACCGTGGACGACGCCACGCACGGCGCCTGGTTCGCCGCGTTGAACAGGGGTAAACGGTCCGTTGCCCTCGACCTTCGACGCGAGGAGGACCGGTCGCGGCTGTTGGCGCTCCTCGGGACCGCCGAGGTGCTCTTCGAGAGTTTTCGCCCCGGCGTGCTGGCGCGGCTGGGGCTCGACCCGCTCGCGCTTCGTCAACGTTACCCTCGCCTCGTCATCGCCTCGCTCACCGGCTGGGGACAAACAGGGCCGCTCGCGATGTTGCCCGGCCACGACATCGGCTTCCTGTCGCTCGCCGGGATGTTTGGTCACGCGGTGCCGGGCGTCCCGCGCTTGCAGTGGGGCGACCTCGCCGCCGGCGGGCTGGTGGCCGCGCTCCGAGTGGTCGACGCGGTCGCGCGGGGGCACGGTGCCTGGCTCGATATCGCCATGCTCGACGGCCTGGTGGGCCTCCAGCAAACACAGTTCGCTCAGCTCGCCGCGAAGGCGCCGCCCGACCAGACCCTCTCCGGGGGCATCGCGATCTACAATTTCTACCGCTGTGCCGACGGGGGCTTCGTGAGCGTGGGCGCGCTCGAGCCCCGCTTCATGGCGCCCCTCGCCGACGCCACCGGCGGCGATCTCTCCAGCGAGGCGCTGTCGCGACTCTTCGCCTCGGCTGGTCGCGACGAGTGGCTTGCTCGCCTTGGGGAAGCCTGCGTGGTGCCGGTGCTCCGCCCCGAGGAGGTCGCGTCGCATCCCCAGGTGGCCGCGCGGGGTCTGTTCACGCCCGAGGGCCTCGTTCACCCGCCCACGGGGCCGGTCCAGGGGAAGGTACCGAGGCTCGGGGAGGATCAGGGGCTGGTGTGAGCTACGCGCTCCAGCGCCGGATGTCCTTCAAGAGCGGCGGAAGGCAAATCCCGATCACGATGGCGTTTGCGAGCAGGAAGAAGAACCACTCGCCCCACTTCCAGCCTTCGAAAAGCGTCATGACAGGCTCCTCGCGAGGGCGCCGTCGATCACGACGCAGGCGATGAGCAGGGCGTTGAAGCCGAGGTGTCGCGACACGCGGGAAGTCGCCGTCGCGTAGGCGTCGGCGTCGGCCACCACGCCGTTCTGGTCGAGCCGACGGCAGTCCTCGAGCGTCCACACCTCGAGCACGATGTAGCTCATCCAGTAGACGAAAAGGCAGACTGCCCGCGCCGACCAGCAGGTGAGCGCCGCGGTGGAGAAGTCGAGACCGAGCGCGCCCGGCAGCGCCTCGCCGGGGTTGACCGTGGTGATGTGACGCCAGATCTCGGTGCCCATCACCGCGCCGAGCGACAGGCCGATGCCCGCACCGTAGCTGCGGAAGCTTCGGATCACGTGCTCGTCGCGCACGTGCGGGGCAAGTCGACGGAGCGCGACGAGGAGCGCGAAGGCGATGATCGCCCCCGCGTGCATCGTGACCGACAGCTCGTTGATGAGGTTCAGGAGGTGCGTCACGACAAGAGCGCCTTCACGAAGGCCGTCGCCGGCTCGCCGAGGTCGTTGGCGTCGAGCAGCGCCTGGCCGCCCTCGCCGTAGCGCGCGACCGCCACGCCCGCCGCGCCCGAGCCTTGCCCCACCGGCGCCTGCCGACGCTCCGGCCACCAGCCGCCGCGGGTGGTGTAGAGCTTCACGTCGACCGGGAAACAGTGGACGTAGCCGTCGATGTTGACGTCGGAGAGGTCGCCCGACTTGCGCAGCGGGCCGAGCATGGCCCAGGGGCGCTCCTGCAAGAGCGGGACGATCTCGTCGGCGCTGGGGCGCCCGATCACCAGCCGTTGTCCCGCGCGGAGCACCGTCGCGACGCCGGCCTCGCCGAGCACTGGGCCCAGCGCCCGTGCCGTGGCCACCGCCTCCCGCGCGCTGAGCTTCCACTGGTGCATCACCGAGACGCGCGGCACAAGCGCACGCGCGTCGGCTTCCTTGTCGCCCATGGCGCCTGCTTCGAGCAGGGCCGGGCCGAGCTCGTGGAGGGCCACCAGGACGGCGGTGGCCTCGGCCACGGACCACGCCGCCGCCGAGGGCGCGGGCAGGTTGATCGCCGCCGCCTCGGTGCAGGGCGGGCCGAAGCCGGTGCGAAGTTCGATTCGGTCGATCTGGTCGGCGCGCAGTCGCTTCTCCGCTGCGCGGAGGTGCCGTTCGAGGATGACGTTGACCGCCTCGAGGGCCACGTCGCCCCAGGGGGTGGACGGCCAGCGCTTGATCACCAGCGTGCGGGTGAGCCAGCGCGTGCCCACCCCGGCGAGCGCGCCCGGCAAGACCGGGCCCTCACCCGCGAGCTGGGCGAGGTCGCCCGAGGCGGCGTGGGGCTGGTGGACGGCCCGCGCGAGCGCAAGGGCGCCGCTCACCCCGGCGGCGTCGGGCAGATCGAAGCCGTCGGTGCCGCTGATCGCGCCAGCGACCGCCGTGGCCATCGCAGCGCCGTTGCCCCCGGCGAGGCGCGTGCGCACCACCGCGCTCGCGACGGCCGGGACTCGGGCGTCGACCCGGTCGGGCTGGTGACGGAGCGAGAGCGCGAGGCCCACGCGACCCGCCACCTCGTTGGCGATGGCGGTGTGCGCGAGCAACTCAGCGGTCGTGCCGTGGGCGACCGTCCATCCTGCCGGCACAGCGCCGAGGCCGGTGCGGCCGCTCAGGCAGTAGTCGTCGAGGTTGGTGTAGGCGAGCAGTGCCGCGTGGGCGATGGCATCGCCGCCGCCCTGCGCGAGGAGCGCCGCGCCGGTGGCGGTGCCCCGCGCGGCGCGCACCGTGCCCGCGGCCGCCAGGTTCTGGGCCCGCGCAAGCGCGAGCACGTCGGAGGGCACGTCGCGAGCCGTTGCGCCCGCGGCCCAGTCAGCGAGATTGGCCAGCGTTCCAGACATTCAGTACTCGAGCCCCCACTGCACGCCAGCGGCATACAAATGGCCGCCGATGGGGATCGGCGAGCCGTCCACGCTGTAACCCGCGGTCGGCTCCTCGGGCACACCTCGGTCGAGCACACCGCGGTCGAGGACGTGGTACTGGAAGAAGCCGTCGAGCCGGGCCCGACGTTGGTTTCCCGGCTTTCGAAATGGATCATCGTGCTCGAAGCCGAGGCCGACGGCGAAGATGGTGCGGTCACCATCGAGCAGCGCTGTGTCGACAGACTGGCTCACCAGCGGGGTGGGCTCGTAGCCGACGCCACCTCGCACGCGAATCTCGGTCACCCCCCAGCGTTTCCAGAGCACGAACCGCGGCAGCGTGAGCTCGGCCCCGACGCGAGGCGACCACGTGGGGCGTAGCTCCAGCGCGTAGGGATTGCCGTCGGTCACGTCGTCCTCGTCGAGCTCGAGGCCAGCGCCCTCGATGGTCATGTGGGTGACCTCCGCGATGCTCGGCGCGAGCGAGTCCCACGCGGTGCGCTTGACGTCGGCGGTGAGCGTGAAGGTGTTTGCCAGCGTGTAGGCGCCGCCGAAGTTGAGCTGCGAGGGCGTGTAGTGGTCGAAGACCCCGAGCCCGAAGGCCAGGTACATCGGGAGCACGACCGGCTCGATGTCGCCGATGTCTTCAGCCCGCGCGTTGATCTGCAGGTCGATGGTCACGTCGACCGGGAGGCCAGCGTCGCCCCGCCAGGCGGCGCCGAGCTCCAGGCCCTCGAGCGCGGGGATCGCCTCGCCCGCGTCCCAGTGGAGGGACACGATCGGGGCAAAGTCAGGCACCAGATCGAGCGACATGTTGTGCACGTCGAGCCCGACGGCCACGATGTCGCCTGCCTCCTCGCTGCCCTCCTCGGCTCCGGAGAGCGTGAGGTCGAGCGTGGCGCTGAGATCGTACTTGGCACGCGGGATCACCTGCATGCCACCGCCGATGCTGATGCCCCACTTTGGGCGGTAGCCGGCCGCGAGGGCCAGCTCGTAACGCTGGGCCCGATTCTCGTAGAGAAAGTACGTCGGTAGCTGCGGCTCGAAGGTTTGCAGGCGGATCAGCCGCTGCAGCGGCAGAAATAAGCCGAGACCGAAGGAAAACTGCGTGCCGATGGGGCGCGTGAGCCCGATCATGAAGCCCTGGACCGGGTCGTATTCGGGACCCACGTCGAGGGGCTCGTCGTTCTCGTCGACCAGGCCATCACGGTTGGTGTCCCACCACACCTCGGGAAAGTCGGTGAAGCTCGACTCGATGCCCACGAAGCCGATGCTCAGCTGAGGAAACCTCTGCCCCGGCAACGCGGCGGGGTTGACGATGATCGACTCCGCGCCCTCGGCCAAGGCGACGCCGCCCCCACCTCGCCCCATCTTCCGTCCCCCAAAGCCATAGAACTCCACTGGGCTGGCCACGGCGGGGCCGCAGAAGAGGAGCGCGAGGAACATCACGAGGAGCTAGGCGTACCCAATCTCAGGCACCGGCGTGAGCGCCAGCTGGCGCAGGTGCTCCACGACGTTCGCCGGCGCTTCCTCGCCGAGCGCCTCGCGCAGGCAGGCGAGCCGGGCGCTGAGGTTGGCGGTGGCGAGGCCGCTGCCCTTGTAGGCCCCCTTGTCGATTCCGGGCGCGGGTGCGGTGTAGCCGTGCCCGAGGAACTTGCCCGAGAGATTGCCCCACTGCTTGGCGGGGAAACGATGGGGGGCGAAATAGTAGAACTTCTCGGGCGGGCAGTCGGGGTGGCTCGCGACGCCCACCGCCTCGGGCAGGTCGGCCGGGTAGGCCCGCTCCCCCTTCGGGTGCGCGGCGGCGATGACCATCGAGCCTCGCTCCACCGCGAGCGCGCAGCAGTCGCGAAGGAGCAGCGCCTTGCCCATGTTCGGCGTGCCAAGCGACAAGTTGATCACCCGCGCCCCGTTGCGCGCCGCCGTCTCGATCGCGGCGGCCATCAGGTCGGCGCTAGTGCGCAGCTTCGCGTCCATGATCTTGATGCACATGAGCTGCGCATCGGGAGCCACGCGGTGCACGGCAGCGGCGATCTCCGTGCCGTGGCCGTTCTCGTCGGCGTAGTCGGAGGCGAGCAGGGCGTGGGCGGTGGCGTTGAGCGAGATGTTCCAGCCAGTGATGGACGCACCGGCGAGGCGCGGGTCTCGCACGTCGACCCCGCTGTCGACGATGGCCACGATCTGGCCCTTGGCGGTGTATTCCTTGCCGCGAAATCGCATGCGGAGAGTTCCCGAAGTGGCGCCATCCTAAGACCTCGCGGGCCCGCGACGCAAGGCGGGGCCGGTGCGCAACGGGCTATGGTATCGGCGAGGCCGGCACGTGAACCGCCCCGAAGCTCGTGAACCCGACACTCTCGCTCCCGACGATGCCGGCCGTCGCGCTCCTCGGCTTTTCGGCGCGCGGGCCCGCACGGGCTTGATGGCCCTCGCGGATCGCTGCAACGCCGAGGGTCTCGTGGCCCGCGTGTTCGGCTACCCCGCCGCGTCGCCACCCAATCGCGACGCGCTGGTGGCGGGTGGCGTGGCGGTAGCGGCGGGTCTCCTGGGCGCCGCCTTGCCGAGCACCGGACCCTTCCCTGGGCTCGTCGCGACGCTGTTCGCGGCCGGCGTAGGTTTTGGCTGGGTGCGGCCGTGGCCGCGGCGCGCGGCCTGGGCGGTGGTGGTGGGTACGCCCGGTCCGGCCGTGAAGCGGGTGCTGGCGCTGGCGCTCGACGAGCGGCGCCCGCGCCCGTGGTTGAGCGCGGTGGTGGGCGCCTCGGCGGCGCTCCTGGTGTTGTTCCCGGGGGTACCCTGGGCGGTGGGGCTGGCTGCGCTGGTGGCGCTCCTGGCGCTCTACGACCCCGTGCAGGCCCGCGAGCTTGGCCTCGAGCAGGCGCTCGCCTGGGTGCGCGCCCGCGCCGGCGGGCCCGACACGCTGGTCGTGGTGGGCACGGCGGTGAGCGGGGGAGGGGAAGGCGTGGCCGCCGTGATCGACTGGTTTGCGCTCGACGGGAGGGCCGTCGCCGTGAGCATTGACGAGTCGCGACCGAGCGGTGCAAGTCGGCGCCTCGACGCGATGGGAATCGGGACGGCGTCGTGATCCTGTCGCTGGCGTTGCGGGCGACGGCCGGCGAGCTCGACGGCACCTTGCTGGGCGAGGAGGGCGAGCCGATCGTGGGCGCCACCGTGGTGGCCTACGACCCGCGCTTCAACTACGCCACCGCCACGACGCGCGCCGGCGGCGCCTGGACCATCACCGGGCTGCCCGCCAATCGCTACCGGATCGTGTACTACCCCGGTAACGACGACCCTCACGCCGACGGCTTTTTCGGGGGCGCGTCGGCGGTGTGCGACATCGACCGAATCGAGGTGACCGACGACGGTGAACGAACCGGCCTCGACGACGTGCTGCCGGTCGGGGCCACGCTCTGGGGACGCGTGCTCGACCTCGCGGGCAACCCCGTCCCCGGGACCGTGGTGGAGGCCCGAGGCAACGACAGTGCCACGCAAGTGGTCACCCGCTCGGCGACCACGAGCAGCGACGGCGCCTACGAGATCGTCGGCCTCGGCGCGGCGCCCGGTGGCTCCCCCTACGAGGTGGTTTTCGGGGCCGAGGGCTGGCCGGGCCAGTGGCTGGGGCAGAGCTACAGCTCGTCCACCGCCGAGAACGCCTGGGCTGTGCTTGGCGAGCCCACCGAGCTTGGCGACTACGCCCTCCTCGACGGCATCAACGTGAGCGGCCTGGTGACCGGTCCCGAGGGGCCCGTCGTGAGTGGAACTGCATACGTGTACAGCAACGGCCAAGTCCTGGCCCCCGCCATCGACGCCTCGGGCGCGTACCTCGCCGAGGGTCTGCCGCCCGGCGACGTGGTGGCCTGGGCCTCCTCGCCGGGGCTCGCAACCACCTACTACCCAGGGAGTGACCGTCCCGGGTCGGCGCTCCCGGCGCACGAGGAGGGACTGGAGGCGACCATCGACCTCGATCTCCCCGCCGAGTCCACTTTCACCCTCTCGTTCAGCGGCGCGGGCGACGTGGGCGAGGTGAGCGTGCTCGTGTACAACGACAGCTACACGGTGGGCCGGGGCGACAGCGCTGACGACAGCGGGCGGGTGACAATCACCGCCCTCTACCCTGCGAATTACTACGTCTACGTGTTCGCGGACGACGCGGGCCTCGTTTCTGGCTTCGCGATGGACGGCGCCGACCGGCGGCTATTCCCGGTGAGCGGCGACACCGAGGTGGACATCGAGCTGCGACAGGCCGCGACCTACAGCGGCGCGGTCACCGGCGACGACGGCGAGCCTGTGTACGGCGCATCCGTGGCGGCCATCGAAGTCGGGGCCGACGATCCCCGCACGTGGGACACCACCACCGACCACGACGGTCGCTACGTGCTCACCGGGCTCGACAGCGTGCCGGTGCGGCTGGTGGCCAGCTCCTGGTGGTACTGCCCCAGCGACCCCGGCTGGACCGACACCTGGTACGACGGCGCACGCGCAGAAGACGGCGCCATCGTGCTCGAGCCCGCCGAGGGCGAGAGTCGCGATGGGATCGACCTCGTGATGCCCAGGGACGACGATCACGACGAGATGGGTGACAGCTGGGAACGTGAGCACGGGCTCGACCCCGGGTTCGACGACAGCGACGACGATCTCGATGGCGACGGCTACTCCAACTTCGAGGAGTGGATCCTCGGTACCGACCCGGGCGGCGGCGCCGGAGTGGGCGAGGCCTGCGGCGGGTGCAGTGGGGCGGCGGGCACGACTGGTGTCGCGACCGCTACTGTCCTCGCCGTAGCCACGCGGCGTAGACGGGCAGCGCCTTCTCGTTGAACTTCGCCTGGTAGCCGGTGACGATCTCGTCGGGCCAGGGGGCCCCGTCCTTCGCCACGTCGAGCGAGGTGCCTTGGACTTCCCACGGCGTGCCCGGGAGCGCCGCGAGCAACGCGTCGAAGTGACCCTTGAAGTCGGACTTCAGGCGTAGTTCGCCACCCGGCGCGACCAGCCTCGCGGCCGTGTGCACGAAGCTCGGCTCGATGAGACGGTGCTTGGCCTGCCGCCCGCGTTCCCAGGGGTCGGGGTGGTACACGTGGATGCCGAGGAGCTCGCCATCGGTGAAGAGATCGCCTAGGTTGAACCACGAGTAGCGCACCACGCGCACGCTCGCCTCGGCCCCGGCCTGCCGGGCCCGGTCGGCGGCGACGACGCAGCGTTTGTAGCGGATCTCGAGGCCGACGAAGTCGATCCCCGGGTTCGCGGCGGCGCGCGCGCCGAGGTGTCGACCATTGCCGAGGCCCAGCTCGAGGTGAATCGGCGCGGCACGCCCGAAGTTCTCGTGCCATCGACCCTTCCACTGGGGGGCATCTTCGGCGGGGATGAGCCAGTGCCCGTAGCTCCGGTGGCCGTCGCGGTAGGGGTTGACCTCTGGGCGGTGCTCGGGACGGTCGGCGCGCGTGGCGAAGGCCGGGGCATTGGCGGCGGGGCGGCGATTCACGACGCTAGACCTTGTTCGCGATCCAGGCGCTACCGTCGGCGTAGTGCTCCCGCTTCCACACGGGCACGCGCAGCTTCAGCTCGTCGATCGCGTAGCGGCTGGCCTCGTAGGCCTCGCCTCGGTGCGCCGCGCCCACGGCGATCACCACGCTCGGCTCGCCGATCGCACACGGGCCGGTGCGGTGAACCATCGCCACGCTCACCCCCGGCCAGCGGGCCCGCGTGTCGGCGGCGATCGACGCCATCTCCTTGAGCGCCAAGGGGACGAAGGCCTCGTAGAACAGCGAGACCACCTGCTTGCCGTCGTGGTGATCGCGGGCCACGCCCTCGAATACCAGCACGGCTCCGTGACGACGGTCGCGCACGGCGTCGGCCACCGTGTTCTTGTCGATCTCGTGGTCGATGACGGCGATCATCCGCCCCCCACTGGCGGGAGGAAAACGAGCTCGTCACCGTGGGCCAGCGGCGTGGCACCCGGCACTCGCTCGAGGTTCACTGCGAAGGCCACGGGCAACGCTGCCGGCAGGCCGAGCGACATGTAGGCCCCGAGCGCGGTGGTGCCCTCGGGCAGCTCGACCGTTTCCTCGTCGCGGTGTTTGATGTCTCGCAGGGTCGCGAAGTAGCGGATGACCACGCGCATGTCTGGCCGTTAACGTGAACGGCATGTGGCTCGCGCTGTTGATCGCCTGTGAAACGGAGGACGCGCCGGTCGTGAGCGGCGTGACGAAGGAGCGCACGCCACTGACCGCCGAGGACATCGCCGTGAAGCGGCAGGCGGAAGAAACCCGGGCGTCGCCGCGCAACCTGGAAGTGAACTACGAGAAGCCCAAGGGCGTGTACATCGACGTTCATTTCCTCGGCGGCCGCACCGTCGACAACGTTTCGCACGTGATTGTCGACCAGCTGGGTGCCCTGCGGGAAGACCGCGACTTGCTCGAGGGCAAGCACGAGATCGTCTACGAGCGCGGCACGCTCACGACCATCGACAACACCATCCTCATCATCGACGTGCCGCTCCCCGAGCCTCTGCGCCGCGCCGAGGCCCTCGCGTCGACGGGATTCAACCCGCTGGTCGACAAGTATCTGAGCTTCACCGGCGAGTTCCGGGTGACGCAGTTCATGGACTTCCGGCGAATCGTGCTCAAGCGGGCCGAGCCCAACGGCGAGCTGGTGAACCGCGTGGTGGGCTACAAGCGCCAGATTGGGGCGGCCGGCCGCGCGCTGGAGGATTGACCGATGTGGGCGAAGCGCGTACGCTTTCGTTGCGCGCGTGAGGTGGTCTCGATGCTGGCTTGGGCGGCCCTGCTTGGCGGCTGCGACGGCCTCGACTACGGGTTTCAAGACCCGGATGAGACGGCTCCGCCCGAGGTCTGGGTTGAGGAAACCCTCGTTCAAGCAAGCGCTCCGCCGGTCGACGTGCTGTTTGTCATCGACGGCACCGGGAGCATGGCCGAGGAGCAAGAGGCGCTCGCGGGGGCGGCCGCCGACTTCGTCGACGCGCTCGTCGCCAGCGGCCTGGAGTGGCAGGTGGGCGCCACCAGCACCGACCCGGTCGACGCGGGCAGCCTTCAGGGGCGGCCGTGGATCCTCACCGGTGTGCATGCCACCCCCGGCGACGCGCTGGCCACCGCTCTCGCCGTGGGCACGAGTCACGCGCCGCCCAGCGCCGGGCTCGACAGCGCCGCCCTCGCCCTAGCCGATGCGGACGGGCAGAACGTGGGCTTCCGCCGCGAGGGGGCCGCGCTCCACGTGGTTTTCGTGTCCGACGGCGACGACGAGTCGGGCACGGTGCTCGGTGCCGACCCTGCCGTGGGCTTCGTGTCGCGACTGGAGGACGAGGCGGCCGCCAGTGGGCAGCCCGCGCGCGCCAGCGCGGTGGTCGGCGATGCGCCGAGCGGTTGCGACGGCGGCACCGGCGAGGCGCAGGCGGGCACGCGCTACATCGCGGTCGCCGAGGCCACCGGCGGCAGCGTCGCGAGCATCTGTGCACTGGATTTCTCGGCGGTGGCGGAGGCCCTCGGCACCCTCGCCGTCAACTGGCCCACGCGCTTCGCGCTCCAGGCCGCGCCGGTCGAGGGCAGCGTGACGGTCGCCATCGACGGCGAGCGGGTGACGGCCTTCACCGTCGACAAGGAAGGCCCTGCCCTCGTCTTCGACAGCGCGCCCGCGCCCGAGGCAGTGATCGAGGTGCGCTACGAGCTCGCGGGGGGCGGATGATCGGACTCGTCGCCAGCGCCTGGGCGTCCACCGTCGTGGTTGCCTACGATCTCGAGCAAGACGACGGCGGCTTCGTGGCCACCGGCGATCTCGGGCAATGGAAGTGGGGGGAGGTCCTGGCTGGCCCGGGCAGCGGCTACGACGGCGCCAACGCCTGGGCGATCGGGCTCGGCGGCACCTACCTCAACGACGCGACCGAGTACCTGGAGATCCCGATCCCCGACCTCTCGGCAGTGGCGGCGCCCACGCTGCGCTTCATGCACTGGCATGCTTTCGGCACTGGCGACACGGGGCACGTGCAGGTCGACGCCGGCTTCGGCTGGACGGAGGTGGCCCCGGTGTATGGCTACCCGGCGCACGACGGCTACTCGGGCAACTCCGGTGGCTGGCTGCCCACCTCGTTGAGCCTCGACGGTCTCGGTCCCACCCCCCGGGTGCGGCTCGTCTTTTCCGCCGATATCTCCGGCGTGGGCGCGGGCTGGTTCATCGACCAGGTGAGCCTCTGGGACGGCGACGTGACCGCCCCAAACATCGCGAGCGTAGCTGCGCTCGACGACACCGAGAACGTGGAGGGGCCCTACCGGGTGAGCGCCGACGTGACCGACGACAGCGGCGTGGGCGAGGTGGCGCTCGCCTGGACGGCGGGCGGCGACGAGGGCGTGGAGCCGATGAGCGACCAGGGCGACGGCACGTTTGCGGCCAGCATCCCGGGACAGGTGCCCGACACCGTGGTGGCCTACTGGGTGGTGGCCACCGACGGCGCCAACGAGTCGCGGTACCCGGCCGCGGGGAGCCTCGACTTCCGCGTGTACCTGGCGGCGCCCTCGGGGCTCACCGGACCGGAGGGTCGCGTGGTGGGCAACACGGCGATGCTGAGCTGGACGGCGCCCGCGTCGATGCACCCGGTGCTCGGCTACGAGGTGGAGCGCCAGGGGGAGCCCGTGGCCTCCGTGGCCGGTACGAGCGCCACCGTGGATCTCCTTGGCGGTGGCGACGTGTTCGCGGTGCGCGCGCTCTACGCGGCGGGTCTCGGCGACGCGTCGGAGCCCCTGGCCATCGACGCCGTGCTGCCTGCGGTGGCCAGCCTGTCGCCCGGCGAGGCCTACGCGGGCGACACCCTGCGCGTGGAGCTGACCGGCGAGTACCTCTTGCTGGTCGATGGGGAGGTGGACCTGGAGCTGGGCGCCGACGTGGGGGTGAGCGCGGTGGAGGTGCGCAACGTGGACCGCCTCGTGGCCGACATCGCCGTCGGGAGCGACGCGGCGCTCGGAGTCCGCGACGTGACGCTGACGAGCGAGGCGGGCGTGGTGGTGTTCGAGGGGGGCTTCACGGTGCTCTCGGCGGATGATCGTCCCCGGCTGGTGGCGGTGGAGCCCGCCCGGGTGACGCAGGGTGAGACAGGCGAGATGACCATCACTGTGGCCGGCGCCGTGGGCGAAACGGTGACCGTCGATCTCGGCGAGGGTCTGGTGGTCGAGTCCGCCGCCCGCGATGGCGACAGCATCCTCGTGGCCTTTGCCGTGGCGCCCGGCGCGGCGCTCGGCGAGCGACAGATTGTCGTGGACGACGGCACGCGCGTGTACAGCGAGCTCAGTCTGGAAGTCGACGACTGGTCGCCGCCGGTGCAGAGGCAGTGCGGGGTGGAGGGGCCGGTGTCGGCGTGGGGTGGGGTGGTGGCCTGGGTGATCGTGAGGGGGCGGCGGCGGGTGGGGTGAGGGGGAATCGTCAGTGTGAGCGTGAGCGTGAGCGGGAGGGGGATCCGTCAGCGTGAGCGTGAGCGTGGGTCGTGAGTGGTCGCGCCGGCGGTCAGCCTCGCAGGCGGGCGACGGCCCGGCGGAGATGGTCGGTCGTCGGTTGCGCCCCGCTGTGTATGAGGACGAGCAAGACGTCGTCGTGCCACGCGGCCATCTCCATCGCTGTTCCGCCCTCGCTGCACCGCGCGTTCGCGTCCGCCCCCCGGGACAGAAGCAACTCGGCGATGTCCGCCCGACCGTGGCGGGCAGCCGGGAACAGCGGAGTCTCTGATCCCCCGATGCCACCGAGCTCGTTGGGGTCGCCTCCGCCGGAGAGCACCGTATCGAGGATGGCCCGGTCACCGCGCAGCACCGCGTGGTGTACCTGGCCACGCGCGGAATGGCCGGTGGCGAGCAGGTGCCGAAGCTGAGGGTGGTCACCCCAGTCGATGGCGTCCCCAACGTTGGTGGGCACCCCCGCGTCGAGCCTGCATTCGCCGAGGCGGCCCCAGAACGCCGTGAAGGAGTCGGCGATCACATGCAGATTCTCGGCGTTGTGGGGACTCCGCTCGTGGTCGACGAAGTATACGAAGCCTCGCGTCGGGCCCAGGAGCGACATCGCGAAGTGGTTCCCAAAGGGGTCGTCCCCGATGGCGACGCATGCCGACGGGAGAGCGTCCGCGAGCCGCGCTCGGGCTTGGGCAAGGTGCAGTTCATGAGGCCCGTGGTGCAGGCCAAACAGGTGAGCGAGTGCCGTCGTCCCGGGCACGTCCTTGAATTCGGGCGAATCCAGACACTCAGCCCCGTTCCACTCGCGAACGAAGTCCTGAAAGTCACCCGGAAGCGGAGCGGGGAGCTGGGCCTCGAACGCGGCGAGCGCCCCCTCTGGAATCGGTCCGAATGGTTGTTTTCGAAGTAGGGCCATCGGTGCGTGACGAGAGTATCGCGCTCCACGAGTTCGGCGTCTCGGCACGGGACGTCGGTGCCGAACCGTCGTGAGCGGCCACTGCTTGAATGCGCAACGTCGTGAGCGGTCACTGTTCGAGTGCACAGCCATCGGCTTGGAGGCGTCTGGCGCGCGGGGTGGTGAACGAGTGAAGCTCGACAATCCAGGGGCTCCGTCGGCTGGAGGCGGGAGCCCACTGCCGCACCGCTGCTCGTGTGTGCGCTCAAACTGCCGCCGCTCGCGACGGTGAGCGTTCAGGTGCTCACAGCTTACGACGGCCCGTCGCGTGAGTGCGGGCTGGGTTGCCTCCCCCGCGCGACGACGAGGTCCCCTGAGCCGACGCTCCGCGGGGGCTCGCGGGTGCGTCGGTTGGCGTGCTCGCGGGGGAGCCGGAGTTCGCGGCGGGAGAGGGACTCCCGCACGACGTGGTCCGCGCAAGCCAGCTTGCGCTGGAAAGCGGCACGTGCGGGTGCGGACGACGGTCCGACGGATGGTGCGTGGCGTCGACCTCTTGGCCCGGCGCTCAGACATCGGGGGGGTGGCGGCCGATGACGCCCATCCGACCTCGGGCGCGCCGTGCGCTGTCCTCGGCGCACCCCGGGTCGCCGGAGCCGAACGCAGCCGGGGGGCGGAGCCGGGCGAGAGATCAACTTCGAGGGGCGCTATGGGCGCTTGCCGGGGTCGGTTGTTAGTCGGCGTGGGGGCCCCCCGGTGGCTCGGTCGAAGAGGGTGTGGATCTTCTGGTTGCCCCCGGAGCGGAAGATGCGTATCCTTGAAGTAAGGAGTCCTTGCCCATGCTCGCCAAGCTCACCTCGAAGAACCAGCTCACGCTGCCGGTCGAACTGGTGCGTGGCCTCCCCCCCGCCGAGTACTTCGACGCGACCCTGGAGGCGGGCGCGATCGTGCTGCGCCCCGTGCAGATGATCCCCGTTGTTGATCTGGAGCGAGTTCGTGACGCGGTAGCGGCAGCCGGGGCCAGCGAGGCCGACGTCGCGGGCGCGGTCCGGTGGGCGCGGCGACGGAAGCGGTGATGCGCGGGGTTGTCGACACGAATGTCATCGTGAGTGCGCTGCTGTTCAGAGGGACGACGAGCCGCCTGCATGCTCACTGGCGGGGGAATCGCCGGGTGCTGGTCGTGACCGACGAGACCGTCGCGGAGCTCGCGCGCGTGCTGGCGTTCCCGAAGTTCAAACTGGCGCCCGCGGTGGTGGAGTCGCTGGTCGCGTCCGAGGTGCTGCCGTTCACGGAGCGGATCGCGCCGACAAGAACGCCGCCGGCCTGCCGCGACCCTGACGACGACGAGTTCCTCTGGTGCGCGCGCGAGGCAGGCGCGGATGCCCTCATCACCGGTGACCCCGACCTTCTTGCGTTGCGCCCATCCTGGTCCGGAGTGCCCATCCTGACCGTGGTGGAGGCACTGGTGAAGCTGGACGCCGCTGAGCCTCGGCCTTGAATGCTGGCGGGGCTCCCGAACGCCCAGTGTTGCGACTCGTTGCCCCCATGTCGGCTAACGCACTTCCGACGCCGGACGCGCCGTGCGCGGAGCGCATGGCGTGTCGCCCATGGCGCCGTGTGCGAGCCCGGCGAGCCCGGCAATCGCCACCGGCCAGGGCGCGCAGCGACCGCCAGCCGGTGTCGATTTCCGGGCGAGAGAGGAG